>Ga0207835_1000259_pt1 | contig 9604 bp, 13 predicted proteins | sample LuqExpMetagenom8_FD_187766 | JGI IMG/M metagenome (GOLD analysis project Ga0207835, IMG submission 187766) | Tropical forest soil microbial communities from Luquillo Experimental Forest, Puerto Rico - Sample 8 (SPAdes) | ecosystem: Environmental > Terrestrial > Soil > Tropical forest ... | reverse complement strand
TTGTCGTAGTCGATTTCGGGGAAAATGATCTGCTCTTTCACACCGATGTTGTAGTTACCACGGCCATCGAACGCCTTGCCCGACACGCCACGGAAGTCGCGCACGCGGGGCAGCGCAACCGTCACGAAACGATCGAGGAATTCGTACATGGCATTGCCACGCAGCGTGACCATCGTGCCGATCGGGTAGCTTTCACGGATCTTGAAGCCGGCGATTGCCTTGCGCGACTTCGTGATGACGGGCTTCTGGCCGGCGATCTTCGTGAGGTCGCCAACGGCGTGCTCGAGGACCTTCTTGTCAGCGACGGCTTCGCCAACACCCATGTTCAGGGTGATCTTGGTGAGGCGCGGCACTTCCATGACCGACTTGTAACCGAACTTCTCGATCAGGCCAGGAACGACCTTCTCTTTATAAAATTCTTGCAAACGTGCCATTTTTTACTCCGCAGCGTCAGGCGCTCAGGACAGCACCGGTCGTCTTCAGGAAACGAACCTTCTTGTCCCCTTCGACCTTGATGCCCACACGCGACGGCTTGCCGTTCGCGTCGACCAATGCGACGTTCGAAATCTGCAACGGCATCGCCTTGGCTTCCACACCGCCCGTCGTACCCTTCATCGGGTTCGGCTTCACGTGCTTCTTGACGATGTTGATGCCTTCGACAGTGACGCGATTGTCGTCGCCCATGGCGAGCACGACACCGCGCTTGCCCTTGTCTTTGCCGGTGATGATGACGACTTCGTCACCCTTGCGAATCTTGTTCATCGCGACTCCTTACAGCACTTCCGGCGCAAGCGAAACGATCTTCATGAATCGTTCGCTACGCAGCTCACGCGTGACCGGCCCGAAGATGCGGGTGCCGATCGGCTCAAGCTTGGTATTCAAAAGCACGGCGGCGTTGCCATCGAACTTGATCAGCGAGCCGTCTTGACGGCGCACGCCCTTCGCAGTGCGAACCACAACAGCGTTGTAGATTTCGCCCTTCTTCACGCGCCCACGCGGCGTTGCTTCCTTGACGCTCACCTTGATGATGTCGCCAATGCTGGCATAACGACGCTTCGAGCCGCCGAGCACCTTGATGCACAGGACTTCACGTGCACCCGTGTTGTCGGCTACTTCAAGCCGAGTTTCGGTCTGGATCATGGTTTATCTTTCCCAACTTAATCCGGTTGCGCCACCATGGCACATCCGGTCAGTCTTGGTCCCGTCAGCCGCGCCGCCACTAGAACGACCGCTCAGCTGCTTGGGTTAGAACAGCAGCGACGGCAAACGAAACCGGCCATCGCATTCCGGTAAAACTTGCTAACCCGGACTGGCGCCCGGATCTGCTTCCCCACCTACTTCCGCCTGCTGCTTTGCCAACAGCAAGCCGATAAAGAGGGAAGACCAAGACTATAACTCGATAATCTTGGTCTAGCAAGCGAAATCTTCAGCGATTTCAATTACTTCTACACCCCGGGAAATGGCTCCCCGGGGTGTTGCGCCACTTTCAGATGACGCGTGCTGCTTCGAGCAGCTTCGACACGGTCCAGGCCTTCGTCTTCGAGAGAGGACGGGTTTCCTGGATTTCAACGAGGTCGCCCTCGTTGTACGTGTTCGCTTCGTCGTGAGCGTGGTACTTCTTCGACTGCACGACGTACTTGCCGTAGATCGGGTGCTTGACGCGGCGCTCGACCAGGACGGTGACCGTCTTGTCCATCTTGTTGCTGACGACCTTGCCGACCAGCGTCCGCTTAAGCGAGGTTTTCACGCTTTCGTTCATTTCTGGTTCGCCTTCTGAGTCAGGACGGTCCGCACACGTGCGATGTCGCGACGAACCTTCTTCAGCTGGCTCGTGTTCGTGAGCTGCTGGGTCGCGAGTTGCATGCGCAGGCCGAATTGCGCCTTCAAGAGGTCCGACAGCTCTTTGTCGAGCGCGGCCTTGTCTTTCTGAAGAAGTTCAGATGCCTTCATCAATCACTCCTTAGGCGCCGAGCTGGCGAACCATGAAGACCGTCTTCAGCGGCAGCTTGGCTGCAGCCAGACGGAAGGCTTCACGGGCCAGTTCTTCGGACACACCATCCATTTCATACAGCATCTTGCCCGGCTGAATCTCGGCGACGTAGTACTCAGGGTTACCTTTACCGTTACCCATACGCACTTCCGCCGGCTTTTGCGAGATCGGCTTGTCCGGGAAGATACGGATCCAGATGCGGCCGCCACGCTTGATGTGACGCGTCATTGCACGACGCGCCGCTTCAATCTGACGCGCGGTCAGGCGACCACGACCGATAGCCTTCAGACCGTATTCACCGAACGAAACTGCGTTGCCGCGCGTTGCGACGCCGGTGTTACGACCCTTCTGCTCTTTGCGATACTTCCTGCGTTTCGGTTGCAGCATCGTTATTCTCCACTCTTGCCGTCACCGCCGGCGGCGCCACGGCGCGGTGCGCCACGACGGGCACCCGGTGCGCCTTCGCCATCACGGCGCGGACGACGATCGCCCGGGCGCGCGTTGCGGCGCGGACGCTTTTCTTCGGCGACTTCTTCCACCACCGGTGCGTCGTTGCGGCCGAGCGTGTCGCCCTTGTAGACCCAAACCTTCACGCCGATGATGCCGTACGTCGTCTTCGCTTCCGAAGTTGCGTAGTCGATGTCAGCACGCAGCGTGTGAAGCGGCACTCGACCTTCGCGGTACCACTCGGTACGTGCGATTTCGATACCGTTCAGACGGCCGGCGCTCATGATCTTGATGCCCTGGGCACCCAGACGCATCGCGTTCTGCATCGCGCGCTTCATTGCGCGACGGAACATGATGCGGCGCTCGAGCTGCTGCGTGATCGAGTCGGCGATCAGCTGCGCGTCGGTTTCCGGCTTGCGAATTTCTTCGATGTTGACGTGAACCGGAACGCCCATGCGCTTCTGGAGTTCGGCCTTGAGGAGTTCGATGTCCTCGCCCTTCTTGCCGATCACCACACCCGGACGCGAGCTGTAAATCGTGATGCGAGCGTTCTTTGCCGGACGCTCGATCACAACACGGCCCACCGAAGCGTTCTTCAGCTTCTTCTTCAGGTATTCACGAACACCGATGTCTTCCTTCAACATCGCCGCGAAATTGTTGTTGTTCGCGTACCAACGCGAAGCCCAATTGCGGCTGACGGCCAAACGGAAGCCAGTCGGATGAATTTTCTGTCCCATCGTATGGCTCCTTAATTCCCGACCGTCACAGTGATGTGACAGGATTGCTTCTCGATGCGGTTGCCGCGGCCCTTGGCGCGCGCGGTGAAACGCTTCAGCGAAGCTGCCTTGTCGACGTAGATGCTCTTGATCTTGAGCTCGTCGATGTCAGCACCTTCGTTGTGTTCCGCGTTTGCGATCGCCGAGAGCACAACCTTTTTCACGATGCCAGCCGCTTTCTTCGGCGAGAACGTCAGAACGTTCAGTGCCTTGTCGACCGGCAGACCGCGGATCTGGTCAGCCACAAGGCGCGTCTTCTGCGCCGAGATGCGGGCACCGCGATGAATTGCCTTCACTTCCATCTTGATTGCCCCTTATTTCTTGGCCTTCTTGTCGGCCGCGTGACCCTTGAACGTACGGGTCAGTGCGAACTCGCCAAGCTTGTGGCCGACCATGTTTTCCGTGACATACACCGGAACGTGTTGACGGCCGTTGTGAACGGCGATCGTCAGGCCGATGAAGTCCGGCAGAATCGTCGAACGACGCGACCAGGTCTTGATCGGTTTCTTGTCGCGCGTTGCTGCAGCCGCCTCAACCTTCTTCAGCAAATGGGCGTCGCAGAACGGACCTTTCTTAATAGAACGTGCCATTGCCTACTCCTTAACGCTTGTGACGGCGCTGGACGATCATGCTCGTCGTGCGCTTGTTGCTGCGGGTGCGATAGCCCTTCGTCGGCGTGCCCCACGGGCTCACCGGGTCGCGACCAGCCGCAGTCTTGCCTTCGCCACCACCGTGCGGGTGGTCGACCGGGTTCATTGCAACGCCACGGACCGTCGGGCGGATACCGCGCCAGCGGTTCGCGCCAGCCTTACCGATTTGACGGAGGCTGTGCTCTTCGTTGCCGACTTCACCGATCGTTGCGCGGCATTCAACGTGCACGCGACGGATTTCGCCCGAACGCAGACGAACCTGCGCGTAGACGCCTTCACGTGCCAGCAGCATTGCCGACGTGCCAGCCGAACGCGCCATTTGCGCGCCCTTGCCCGGCAGCATTTCGATGCAGTGGATCGTCGTACCGACCGGAATGTTGCGGATCGGCAGCGTGTTGCCTGCACGGATCGGCGCTTCCGAACCCGACATCAGCTGCGTGCCAACCGTCACGCCCTTCGGCGCGATGATGTAGCGGCGCTCGCCGTCTGCGTAAAGAACCAGCGCAATGTTCGCGCTACGGTTCGGGTCATACTCGAGACGCTCCACCTTTGCGGCGATGCCATCCTTCGTACGACGGAAATCGATCACACGGTAGTGCTGCTTGTGACCACCACCCTGGTGACGCGTCGTGATGCGGCCGTTGTTGTTACGGCCAGCCGTCGAGGACTTCTTTTCGAGCAGTGCCGCGAACGGCGCGCCCGTATGGAGGTCCTTGTTGACGATCTTGACCATCGCGCGGCGACCCGGCGAGGTCGGCTTAACTTTCACGATTGCCATGATTACTTGGCCTCCGCTTCAAAGTTGATTTCCTGGCCGGGCTTCAGGCAGACATACGCCTTCTTCACGTCCTTGCGCTTGCCGTTGAAGCGGCCAAAGCGCTTGGCTTTGCCCTTCTGGACCAGCACGTTGACGGACTCGACTTCCACCTTGAACAGCAGCTCGACAGCAGCCTTGACTTCCTGCTTGTTCGCGTCCGGCGCGACTTCGAAGACGACTTGCTCGTTCTTCTCCGCAACCAGCGTCGCCTTTTCGGAGATCACCGGTGCGAGCAGGACCTGCATCAAACGATGATCGTTCTTGCGAATCTCGCTCATGACAGCAACTCCTCGATCTGGGCGACCGCTGCCTTCGTGATCAGGATCTTCTTGAAGTAGATCAGCGAGAGCGGGTCGGCAAAACGCGGCTCAACGACTGCCACGTGGGGCAGGTTGCGCGACGCGAGATACAGGTTCTCGTCGACCGTGTCGGTGATGACCAGCACGGATTCGAGACCCATGGCCTTGAACTTTTCGGCCAGCAGCTTCGTCTTCGGCGCTTCGAGCGAGAGCTCTTCGACGACCGAGATGCGGCCTTCGCGGGCCAGCTGCGAGAAGATCGAGCAGAGACCTGCGCGATGCATCTTCTTGTTGACCTTGTGCGAGAAGTTTTCTTCCGGCGAATTCGGGAAGATGCGACCACCGCCACGCCACAACGGGCTCGACGACATACCGGCACGAGCGCGGCCCGTACCCTTCTGACGCCACGGCTTCTTGGTGGTGTGCTTGACCTGCTCGCGGTCCTTCTGCGCGCGGTTACCGCTACGCGCGTTCGCCTGGTAGGCGACAACGATCTGATGGATCAGCGCTTCGTTGTAGTCACGGCCGAACACGACGTCCGACGCGTTGACTGCTGCGCCTTCCTGACCATTAGCGTTCAGGAGCTTCAGTTCCATTATTGCGCTCCTTTCTTGGCGCGCGCCTTGACGGCGGGCGTCACGAAAACCTTGCCGCCCTTAGCACCCGGCACGGCACCCTTGACCAGCAGCAGCTTGCGCTCTGCGTCGATACGGGCGATTTCGAGGTTTTGCACCGTCACGGTTTCGTCACCCATGTGACCGGTCATGCGCTTACCCGGGAAAACACGACCCGGATCCTGCGCCATACCGATCGAGCCCGGCACATTGTGCGAGCGCGAGTTACCGTGCGAAGCACGACCCGAAGCGAAGTTGTAACGCTTGATGGTACCGGCGTAGCCCTTACCGATCGAGGTGCCTTGCACGTCGATCTTCTGGCCTTCTTCGAAGAGTTCCACACCGATCACAGCGCCAGCGGACAGTTCGGCAGCCTTAGCGGCGTCGATCTGGAATTCCTTGAGGATTTCACCGGCTTGAACGCCAGCTTTGGCGAGATGACCTGCGAGCGGCTTCGTCACGCGCGATGCACGGCGCGTACCGAAAGTAACCTGCACGGCCGTGTAGCCGTCGGTTTCTACAGTCTTGATCTGCGTCACGCGGTTGTCGGACACGTCCAGCACGGTCACGGGAATCGAATCCCCTTCGGCCGTGAAGATACGGGTCATGCCAACCTTGCGACCTACGAGTCCAAGGCTCATCGTTTTCTCCATTCCCGACTGCGATTGGTCGGGGCTAATTTACAAAGTACCGGCATGTTTTCGAGGTAAAGGCCCGAAAGGAACACACCGATTTTTTGCGCAAACGCGCGAAAAGACGTCAAGTGTAACGCCCTTTCTCGTTTTCCGCAAGCAATCAAAGACTTAGCGCCACCAGAATATTCTGGCAGCGCTGGAGGCTCTTACTGCAGCTTGATTTCGACGTCCACGCCAGCCGGGAGGTCCAGCTTCATCAGCGCGTCAACAGTCTTGTCCGTCGGGTCGACGATGTCCATCAGGCGCAGGTGCGTGCGGATTTCGAGCTGATCGCGCGACGTCTTGTTGACGTGCGGCGAACGCAGGATGTCGAAACGCTGGATACGCGTGGGCAGCGGCACCGGGCCACGAACGATTGCGCCCGTGCGCTTCGCCGTCTCGACGATTTCAGCAGCCGACTGGTCGATCAGGCGATAGTCGAAAGCCTTCAGGCGAATACGGATCTTTTGGTTCTGCATGACAATTCCTTGAAAAGAGCGAGGCGGACTTGCGCCGCCAAACGAGATAAAGAGCGTAGGACCGACCTGCGGCGGAGAGCTGCAGGCCAGTCCCAGGTACGTCAACTTCTACTGCTTACAGCAAACCGGCGATTTTACTCGATAACCTTGGCAACCACACCGGCGCCGACGGTACGGCCACCTTCGCGGATTGCGAAGCGCAGACCTTCTTCCATCGCGATCGGAGCGATCAGCTTCACCGTGATCGACACGTTGTCGCCCGGCATGACCATTTCCTTGTCCTTCGGCAGCTCGATCGAGCCCGTCACGTCCGTCGTACGGAAGTAGAACTGCGGACGGTAGTTGTTGAAGAACGGCGTGTGACGGCCGCCTTCGTCCTTGCTCAGCACGTACACTTCAGCCGTGAAGTGCGTGTGCGGCGTGATCGAACCCGGCTTGGCCAGAACCTGGCCACGCTCCACGTCTTCACGCTTCGTGCCGCGCAGCAGGATACCAACGTTGTCGCCTGCCTGACCCTGGTCGAGCAGCTTGCGGAACATTTCCACGCCCGTGCAGGTCGTCTTCACCGTCGGCTTGATACCGACGATTTCGATTTCCTCGCCGACCTTGACGATGCCGCGCTCGACGCGACCCGTCACCACCGTGCCGCGACCCGAGATCGAGAACACGTCTTCCACCGGCATCAGGAACGCGCCGTCAACCGCACGCTCCGGCGTCGGGATGTACGTGTCCAGTGCGTCGGCCAGGTTCATGATCGCCACTTCACCCAGTTCGCCCTTGTCGCCTTCCAGCGCCAGCTTGGCCGAACCCTTGATGATCGGCGTGTCGTCGCCCGGGAAGTCGTACTTCGACAGGAGTTCGCGCACTTCCATTTCGACCAGCTCGAGCAGCTCGGCGTCGTCGACCATGTCGCACTTGTTCAGGAACACGATGATGTAAGGCACGCCAACCTGACGGGCGAGCAGGATGTGCTCACGCGTTTGCGGCATCGGGCCGTCAGCGGCCGAGCACACCAGGATTGCGCCGTCCATCTGTGCCGCGCCCGTGATCATGTTCTTCACGTAGTCAGCGTGGCCCGGGCAGTCGACGTGTGCGTAGTGGCGGTTAGCCGTTTCGTACTCGACGTGCGCGGTGTTGATGGTAATACCACGTGCCTTTTCTTCCGGCGCTGCGTCGATCTGGTCGTACGCCTTCGCCTCGCCGCCGAACTTCGCGGTCAGAACCGTCGTGATCGCTGCCGTCAGCGTGGTCTTGCCGTGGTCAACGTGACCGATCGTGCCCACGTTCACGTGCGGCTTGGTCCGTTCGAATTTACCTTTTGCCATGTTTCTCTTCTTTCAAAAAAGTGATGAATCGGTGACTGTGCTACGCGGACCCAGCCCATGCCGGGCCCGCTGCGTGCTCAAATGAGCGCCGATGCTTACTTCGCCTTCGCGCTGATGATCGCGTCGGCCACGTTACGCGGTGCTTCTGCGTAGTGCTTGAATTCCATCGTGTACGTTGCACGACCTTGCGTCAGCGAGCGCAGCGACGTCGAGTAGCCGAACATTTCCGACAGCGGCACTTCGGCGCGAACGATCTTGCCGCCGCCAACCATGTCTTCCATGCCCTGGACGATACCGCGACGGCCCGACAGGTCGCCCATCACGTTGCCCATGTAGTCTTCCGGCGTTTCGACTTCGACAGCCATCATCGGTTCGAGGATGACCGGCTGCGCCTTGCGCATTGCTTCCTTGAACGCCATCGAACCGGCCATGCGGAACGCATTTTCGTTCGAGTCAACGTCGTGGTACGAACCGAACGTCAGGTGAACCTTGACGTCGACCACCGGGAAGCCCGCCAGCACGCCTGCCTTCAGCGTGTCCTGGATACCCTTGTCGACCGCGGGGATGTATTCGCGCGGAATCACACCACCCTTGATCTCGTCCAGGAACTCGTAGCCCTTGCCCTGCTCGTTCGGCTCGAGCGTGATGACCGCGTGACCGTACTGGCCGCGACCACCCGACTGCTTGACGAACTTGCCGTCCACGTCCTTCGCCGTAGCGCGGATCGTTTCGCGGTACGCAACCTGCGGCTTGCCGACGGTCGCTTCCACGCCGAATTCGCGCTTCATGCGGTCGACCAGAATTTCGAGGTGGAGTTCGCCCATGCCCGAAATGATGGTCTGGCCCGATTCTTCGTCCGTCTGGACGCGGAACGACGGGTCTTCCTGCGCCAGGCGGTTCAGGGCGATGCCCATCTTTTCCTGGTCAGGCTTGGTCTTCGGCTCGACGGCCTGCGAAATCACCGGCTCCGGGAACACCATGCGTTCCAGGATGATCGGGTTCGCCGGATCGCACAGCGTGTCGCCCGTCGTTGCTTCCTTCAGGCCAACGGCTGCAGCGATGTCGCCTGCACGAACTTCCTTGATTTCTTCGCGGTTGTTCGCGTGCATCTGCAGAATACGGCCAAGGCGTTCCTTCTTGCCCTTGGTCGAGTTCAGCACGGTGTCGCCCGAGTTGACGATGCCCGAGTACGCGCGGAAGAAGATCAGCTGGCCGACGAACGGGTCGGTCATGATCTTGAACGCGAGTGCCGCGAACTTCTCGTCGTCGGCTGCGCGGCGCTCTGCCGTTTCACCGTTTTCGAGTTCGCCCTTGACCGGGGGGATATCCACCGGCGACGGCAGGAAGTCGATCACGGCGTCGAGCATGCGCTGCACGCCCTTGTTCTTGAACGCGGTGCCGCACAGCATCGGCTGGATTTCGCAAGCGATCGTACGGTCGCGCAGCGCCTTGACGATTTCAGCCTCCGACAGCGCTTCGCCGCCGAGGTACTTTTCCATCAGGTCTTCGCTCGCTTCAGCAGCGGACTCGACC
>Ga0207835_1000258_pt1 | contig 9634 bp, 7 predicted proteins | sample LuqExpMetagenom8_FD_187766 | JGI IMG/M metagenome (GOLD analysis project Ga0207835, IMG submission 187766) | Tropical forest soil microbial communities from Luquillo Experimental Forest, Puerto Rico - Sample 8 (SPAdes) | ecosystem: Environmental > Terrestrial > Soil > Tropical forest ... | reverse complement strand
CCCCGCCACGGCGGCCGGGTGCCCGACGACGAGGCGGCGCTGCGCGCCTTGCCGGGCATCGGTGCGTACACGGCGGCCGCTGTGCGGGCGTTCGCGTTCGGGCGCCGGGCCGTGGTGCTGGACACGAACGTGCGCCGGGTCCTCGCCCGCCACGCGGCGGGCAACGCGCTCCCGGCCCCGACGCAGACCGCGGCCGAGGCAGCCCTCGCCGACTCGCTGACGCCGCCCGACGACGCGACCGCCGCCCGGTGGGCGCTCGCGACGATGGAGCTCGGGGCGCTCGTGTGCACCGCCCGCTCGCCGCGGTGCGACGAGTGCCCGCTGGCCTCGTCGTGCGCCTGGCTCGCCGCCGGCAAGCCGCCCGACGAGCACGGCCACCGCCGCCGCACCCAGCCGTGGGCCGGCACGGACCGTCAGGTGCGAGGCCGGGTCATGGCGCTGCTGCGCGAGGGCATCGGTCCGGCGCCGGCCGACGCGGTCGCCGCGCTCTGGCCGGACGCGCACCAGCTGACCCGGTGCGTCGAGGCGCTGGTCGCGGACGGCCTCGTCGTGCCCCTGACCGCGACCGGCACGAGGGCGGGTCCGGACGACGAGCCCGCCGCCTACCGCCTCCCCACCTGACCGTGGAGCGAACCGACCGGTTCAGCCGGCGTGTCGCGACGATCTCGCTCCACTGTCGGTGAGGCCCAGGAGCATCCGGGTGTTGCCGAGGGTGTTGGGCTTGACCCGGGCGAGGTCGAGGAACTCGGCGACTCCGTCGTCGTGCGAGCGGAGCAGCTCGGCGTAGACGTCCGGCGCGACCGGCGTGCCGTCGATGACGCGGAACCCGTGCGAGGCGAAGAAGTCGACCTCGAACGTCAGGCAGAACACGCGCCGCAGCCCGAACGCGCGGGCGCGGTCGAGCAGCGCGGCCAGCAGCTCGGCACCCACGCCGTGCCGGCGGCGCGACGGGCTGACCGCCAGCGTGCGGATCTCGGCGAGGTCGGACCACATGACGTGCAGCGCGCCGCAGCCGATCACCTCGTCGCCGTCGACGGCGACGACGAACTCCTGCACGGCCTCGTAGTAGCCCACCCACTCCTTGGCCAGCAGGATCCGCTCGGTGGCGTAGGGCTCGACGAGGTCGTGGATCGCGTGGACGTCGGCGGGCAGGGCGGGGCGGACCCGCAGCTCGGGAATCACGCCTCCACGGTAGCGAGGGCGCCGATCACGCCCCGGCGTGGGCACGCGCGCGCCGCGCCAGCGGCACCGGCTCGACGGCGTCGAGCAGCCCGGTCGCGGTGATCTCGTCGACGACGAGGTCGGTGACGACCCCCGCGCGCAGCGCGGCCAGGAGCGGGGTCACCTTCGCGTCACCCGCCACGATGCACACGCGGCGAGGGATCTTCTGGAGCTCGACCGGCGTTGGACCGGTCGCACGTTCGTTCAGGGAGATGTCCTCCCAGGAGCCGTCGGCGCGCAGGAACACGGTGCAGACGTCGCCGACGACGCCCTCCTCGTGCAGCACGCGCACGTCTTCCTCGTCGAGATACCCGGCCGAGTACACGTGAGAGGGCACGGCGCCCGCGAGCGCCCCGACCGAGAACACGGCGATGTCGGCGCGGCGCTGCATGTCGAGCACGCGCTTGACCGAACGCTCGCGCCACATCGCGGCCTTGGTGTCCGGGTAGTCGAAGAACGCCGGGACGGAGAAGTGGTGCACGGCCGCGCCGAACGCGGTGCCGAAGCTCGAGATCAGGTCGGACGCGTACTCGATGCCGCTCGTGCGCATGTTGGCGGCGCCGTTGAGCTGGACCACCGCCGCGCTGCGCGTCGGCTTCGGGACGAGGTACCGCGACACCGACGCCAGCGTGGTGCCCCACGCCACCCCGAGCACCATGTCGGAGTCGAACCAGGAGGAGACCAGCTTGGCGCCCGTCATGGACGCCTGCTCCAGCCGCTCGAGGTCGCTGGCCGAGTCCGGCACCGGCACCACGTACGTCTCGACGCCGAAGGTCGACGTGATCGACCGGCCGAGCCCCGGTGCACGCGTGCTCGCCGGCCGCAGCGTGATCTCGACCAGGCCCGACTGCCGCGCGCGCTTGATCAGCCGGGACACCGTCGAGCGCGACGTGCCGAGGTGCCTAGCGATGACCTCCATCTTGAGGTCCTGGAGGTAGTACATCGAGGCCGCGCGCAGCACGTCCTGTTGTTCCTTGTTGACGTACATCCCCGTCCCCAAAGTCCTATGGGTTCTGCACATTTGTGCACCCGTGTTGCGCATGCGTTCAACGAGTGATGACGATAACCCAGCCGCCCGCGACGGGCGAGTGTGTCAACTCGGGAGAAATTCACATGAGGACCGCGCCGCTGACGCCCCAGGCCCGTTCCGCCGCTCTCGAAGTGCTTCGGTCCTCCACCCGACCGGGCCACGAGATCGACATCCTGGTCATCGGAGGCGGCGTCACAGGCGCCGGCATCGCGCTCGACGCGGTCTCCCGTGGCCTGTCCACCGCAGTCGTCGAAGCCCAGGACTGGGCGAGCGGCACCTCGAGCCGGTCGACCAAGATGGCCCACGGCGGCCTGCGCTACCTGCAGATGCTGGACTTCCACCTGGTCCACGAGGCGCTGACCGAGCGCAACCTGTTGAAGTCGCGCCTCGCGCCGCACCTGGTCCGGCCGACCCCGTTCCTCTACCCGCTGCAGCACCACGTGTGGGAGCGGGCGTACGTCGGCGCAGGCATCGCCCTCTACGACGCGCTGGCCACCTCGACCGGCACGCGGCACGCGATCCCGTACCACAAGCACATCTCGCACACGCGGATGAGCCAGATGTTCCCGGACTTCCGCAGCGACGTCGCCGTCGGCGCGATCCAGTACTGGGACACCATGCTCGACGACGCCCGCCTCGTGGAGACCCTCATCCGCACCGCGGTCTCCTACGGCGCGCACGCAGCCAGCCGCACGCAGGTGACGGGGATCCTCAAGGACGGCACCGGCCGGGTGACGGGCGCACAGCTCGTCGACCTGGAGACCGGCGACCGGTTCGACGTCGCGGCGAAGCACGTCATCAACGCCACGGGCGTGTGGACCGAGCAGACCGAGTCGCTCACGGGTTCGACGGGCGGCCTCAAGGTGCTCGCCTCGAAGGGGATCCACCTCATCGTGCCGCGCAGCCGCATCCGCGGGGACGTCGGCCTGATCCTCCAGACCGAGAAGTCGGTGCTCTTCCTCATCCCGTGGCCGCGGTACTGGGTGATCGGCACCACGGACACGCCGTGGGTGCAGGACCTCCGCCACCCCGTCGCGACCGGCGCGGACATCGACTACGTCATCGAGCACGCCAACACCGTGCTCAAGGAGCCGCTGACGCGCGACGACGTGATCGGCGTCTACGCCGGGCTCCGGCCGCTGCTGCAGCCGGAGATCAAGGAGGGCACCAGCTCCGCGAAGGTCTCCCGCGAGCACACCGTCGCCTCGCCGGCGCCGGGGTTCACCGTCATCGCCGGCGGCAAGCTCACCACGTACCGCGTCATGGCGAAGGACGCCGTCGACTTCGCGCTCGGCGCCCGGGCCAAGTCGCTGCCGTCCCCGACGGCGAACCTGCCGCTCGCCGGTGCCGACGGGCTGAACGTGATCGAGACGCAGGCGAAGGGGTGGGCCGCTACCTACGGCTGGGACGAGGGGCGCACGCAGCACCTGCTCGGCCGGTACGGCTCGCTGCTGCCCGAGCTCATCGACCAGATCGTCGAACGGCCCGACCTGGCGCAGCCGCTCGCCGGAGCGTCGGCGTACCTGCGGGTCGAGGCCCTGTACGCCGCGACACACGAGGGTGCGTTGCACCTCGACGACGTGCTCATGCACCGCACCCGGCTCAACTACGAGCAGGCGGACAAGGGCCTGGCCGCGATCGAGGAGATCGCCGACCTCGTCGGGCCGGTCCTCGAATGGGACGAAAAGGCCCGCGAACGGGAGCTTCAGGCCTATCGTGAACGCGTCGAGGCGGAGAACGCCGCGGCGCAGGAAGGCGATGACGCCTCCGCGGAGGCCGTTCGCCTGAAGGCAACAGACCTCACCCCGATGTACGCCGTCGGGGAGGGAGCCGGTGCTGGAGGTACCGGCAGCTAGGCCCCGCGGTCCGCCGCGGGTTGCACGTGACAACGATGTCCCGTCACAACGAAAGTGGGTAGACCGTGGGTCAAGCGTTTGTCTCCGAGATCATTGGCACCGCCACCCTGATCCTTCTCGGTACCGGCGTCGTCGCCAATGTCATCCTCCCCAAGAACAAGGGGTTCAACTCCGGCTGGATCGTCATCACCTTCGGGTGGGGCTTTGCCGTCTTCGCCGGCGTGTACGCCGCGTTCAAGTCCGGCGCGTACCTCAATCCCGCCGTTGCGCTCGGGGTTTACCTCAACCACCGGGACGCGACCGACGGCTTCGCCAAGGGCGTCGACTCGACCTTCGGGAACATGATGGCGTTCTGGGCGGCCGAGCTCATCGGCGCGATCATCGGCGCCGTCCTCTGCTGGCTCGCCTACAAGAAGCACTTCGACGAGGACGCCGACCCGGCCACCAAGCTCGGGGTCTTCGCCACCGGCCCGGCGATCCGTTCCTACGCATGGAACTTCATCACCGAGCTCCTCGGCACCTTCGTGCTGGTGTTCTGGGTCATCGTGAACGGCAAGAGCCCCAGCCAGCTCGGTCCGCTCGCCGTCGCCCTCATCGTCGTCGGCGTCGGCCTGAGCCTCGGTGGCCCGACCGGTTACGCCATCAACCCGGCCCGTGACCTCGGCCCGCGCATCGCCCACGCCTTCCTGCCGATCCCGGGCAAGGGCGGCAGCGACTGGGCGTACTCGTGGGTCCCGGTCTTCGGCCCGCTCGTCGGAGGCGCCATCGCCGGCCTCTTCGGCCACTGGTACCTCGGCTGAACAGCTAGTTGGTTCTGAAATACCCCTGAGGTCACGCCGGCCACCCCACGAGGGGCCACTGACCGGCCTCCCCCAGACTCCCGGCGGCGCGCGCCACCGCACCGGAGCAGCGCGCCGCCGGGACGTCGGACTCCATGAACACTCCACGAGGAGGATTTGCCATGCCCGAGAAGTTCGTCATCGCCATCGACCAGGGCACCACGAGCTCGCGCGCCATCGTCTTCAACCACTCCGGCCGGATCGTCTCCGTGGGCCAGAAGGAGCACGAGCAGATCTTCCCTCGCGCCGGTTGGGTGGAGCACAACCCGCTGGAGATCTGGGACAACATCCGTGAGGTCGTCGCCGTCGCCTTGGCGAACGCCAACATCACGGCCGCGGACATCGCCGCCGCCGGCATCACCAACCAGCGCGAGACGACGGTCGTCTGGGACAAGACGACCGGTCAGCCCGTCTACAACGCGATCGTCTGGCAGGACACCCGCACGGCGAAGATCATCGGGGAGCTCGGCGCCCTCGGCGGCGGCCAGGACCGCTACAAGGCGCGCGTCGGCCTCCCGCTGGCGACGTACTTCTCCGGTCCGAAGGTGCGCTGGATCCTCGAGAACGTCCCCGGCGCTCGCGAGAAGGCCGAGGCGGGTGACCTCCTGTTCGGCAACACCGACACCTGGACCATCTGGAACCTGACCGGCGGTGTCGACGGCGGCGTGCACGTCACGGACGTCTCCAACGCCTCGCGCACCATGCTCATGGACCTCTCGACCCTGTCGTGGGATGCGGACATCGCCAAGGACATGGGCATCCCGATGTCGATGCTCCCGACGATCAAGTCCTCGTCCGAGGTCTACGGCTCCGGCCGTGCGGGCGGCGTGCTGCCCGACGTCCCGATCGCCGGCGACCTCGGCGACCAGCAGGCCGCGACGTTCGGCCAGGCGTGCTTCGAGGTCGGCAACGCGAAGAACACCTACGGCACCGGCAACTTCATGCTCCTCAACACGGGCACGTCGCCGATCCCGTCGAAGAACGGCCTGCTGACCACCCTCTGCTACAAGATCGGCGACCAGCCGGCCGTGTACGCGCTCGAGGGCTCGATCGCCGTGACCGGCTCGCTGGTCCAGTGGCTGCGCGACAACCTGGGCATCATCTCCTCCGCCCCGGAGATCGAGCAGCTGGCCGACACGGTCGAGGACAACGGCGGCGCGTACTTCGTGCCGGCGTTCTCCGGCCTGTTCGCCCCGTACTGGAAGGCGGACGCGCGCGGCGCGCTCGTCGGCCTCACCCGGTACGTCAACAAGGGCCACATCGCCCGCGCCGCCCTGGAGGCCACGGCCTTCCAGACGCGCGAGGTCCTCGACGCGATGAACGCCGACTCCGGAGTCGCGCTCACCGAGCTCAAGGTCGACGGCGGCATGGTCGCCAACGAGGCCCTCATGCAGTTCCAGGCCGACATCCTCGGCGTCCCGGTCGTCCGTCCGGTCGTCGCCGAGACCACCGCGCTCGGCGCCGCGTACGCGGCCGGCATCGCGGTCGGGTTCTGGAGCGGCGAGCAGGACGTCATCGACAACTGGGCCGAGGACAAGCGCTGGAACCCGTCGATCGACCCGGCCGAGCGCGACCGGACCTACCGCCTGTGGAAGAAGGCCGTCACGCGGACGTTCGACTGGGTCGACGACGACGTGAAGTAGCCCACGGTCCCGCCCTTCGGGGCGGACGACGAGGGCCGGGATGCCGCCGGGGGACGGCGATCCCGGCCCTCGCCGTGTCTCCACTCCCGCTACGTCCGAGACTTCCGGTGCCCTGACCGTGGAACTCTCGGACGTTGTCGTGGGGGGCCGGTAGCGTCGGTGTCATGCGCGTGGCCACGTGGAACGTCAACTCGGTGCGCACCCGGATCGACCGGGTGCTGGGGTGGGTCGAGAGCTCGGGCGTCGACGTGCTCGCGATGCAGGAGACCAAGTGCAAGGACGACCAGTTCCCGCGCGAGGGCTTCGAGGCTCTCGGCTACGAGGTCGCCACGTTCGGCTTCAACCAGTGGAACGGCGTGGCCATCGCCTCCCGCGTCGGCATCGACGACGTGGTCCGGGGGTTCGACGGCCAGCCGCTGTGGGGTGACCCGCCGGCGCTCGAGGCGCGCGCGCTCGGCGCGACCTGCGGCGGCGTGCGCGTCTGGAGCCTGTACATCCCCAACGGCCGGGAGATCGCCGACCCGCACTACGAGTACAAGCTCGAGTGGCTCGCGGCCCTCAAGGCGGCTGCCGCGCGGTGGCTGGACGACGAACCGACGGCGAGGATCGCGCTCGTCGGCGACTGGAACATCGCGCCGCTGGACACGGACGTGTGGAGCACGGAGTTCTTCGCGGGCCGCACCCACGTGACGCCCGCCGAGCGGGAGGCCTTCGCCGCCATCGCCGACGCCGGCTACAGCGAGATCAGCCGGGTGCACGTCCCCGCCGAGCACACGTACACGTACTGGGACTACCAGCAGCTGCGATTCCCCCGGAACGAAGGCATGCGCATCGACCTGACGTACGCCTCGCCCGCGCTGGCGGCGGCAGTGACGGGCGTGTCGATCGTCCGCAACGAGCGCAAGGGCAAGGGCCCGAGCGACCATGTGCCGGTGGTGCTCGAGGTGACCCTGTGACCCAGCCTCCGGACGGGTACGAGTACCCACAGCCGTACTACGCGCAGGGTTGGCAGCCCCCGCAGCCGCCGTGGGACGGCGTGAGCGTCGCGGCGCTCGCCACGGGTGTCGTCGGGCTCGGCCCGGTGCCGATCGTCCTCGGGGTGGTGGGCGCGTCGCGCACCGCCGGCCGGCAGCGGCGCGGCCGCTGGATGGCGTGGACGGCCGTGGCGCTCGGGGTGGCGTCGACGCTGTTCTGGCTGGCGCTCGGCGGGGTCGTCTGGCTGCTGCTGCGGCCGCTGCCGGCCGACGTCACGAGCCCCCGGTTCGCCACACCCCAGCAGCTCGTCGTGGGCAACTGCGTGGCCACCGTCCCCGCGGACGGCGACGTGTGGGCCGTGCGCGTGGTGCCCTGCGCCGACAGCCACGAGGCGAAGGTCGTCGTGCGCCAGGACCTGGTGAACCCGCCGACCGGGCAGACCCGGCTCGACGCGGCCGCCGCTCAGGTGTGCGCGGACGTCCCGACCGACGGCGGACGGCTCGTCGTCTGGGCCCCCACGCCCGGCCACGCGACGGTGACGTGCCTGGTCACCACACCTGCCGGTTCAGCGTCCAGCACCTAGGGAGGCGCGACGGCTACCGTGCCACCTGGAGGTGCGGTCCGACATGACGTTCGACGAAGACGGGGTGCTCGCCACCCTTACCCTGCAGGAGAAGGCGGCGCTGACCTCGGGCGCCGACTTCTGGCACACCAAGGCGGTGGAGCGCGCGGGAGTTCCGGCCGTCATGGTGGCCGACGGCCCCAACGGCCTCCGCAAGCAGGTCGTCGAGGGCGGCTCGGCCGAGCTCGGCGACTCCCTGCCCGCGACGTGCTTCCCGGCCGCGGCGGCGCTCGCCTCGAGCTGGGACCCCGAGCTCGTGCGGAGGGTGGGCGAGGCGCTGGGCCGCGAGGCGGCCGCCGAGGGCGTCGCCGTGCTGCTCGGCCCCGGTGTCAACATCAAGCGCACCCCGCTGTGTGGCCGCAACTTCGAGTACCTCTCCGAGGACCCGTACCTCGCCGGCCGGCTCGGCGCCGCGTACGTCGAGGGCGTCCAGTCGCAGGGCGTGGGCACGAGCCTCAAGCACTTCGCCGCGAACAACCAGGAGACGGACCGCATGCGCGTGTCCGCCGACGTGGACGAGCGCACGCTGCGCGAGATCTACCTGCCCGCGTTCGAGCACGTGGTGAAGGCGGCGCAGCCATGGACCGTCATGTGCGCCTACAACAAGATCGCCGGCGTCTACGCCTCGGAGCACGGCTGGCTCCTCACCAGCGTCCTGCGCGACGAGTGGGGCTTCGAGGGCGTCGTCGTCAGCGACTGGGGCGCGGTGCACGACCGCGTCACCTCGCTCGTCGCCGGCCTCGACCTGCAGATGCCGTCCGCCGGACCGCGACCGGACGCGGCAGTCGTCGGCTCGGTCATCGACGGGCGCGTGCCGGAGGCGCTGCTCGACGCGTCGGTGCGCCGCGTGCTGCACCTGGTCAGCCGCTCGCGGACCGAGCCGGGCGAGGCGCCCGACCTCGACGCACACCACGAGCTGGCGCGCGAGGCCGCGGCGGCCGGCGCCGTGCTGCTCAAGAACGACCCGGTCCAGGGCCGGCCGCTGCTGCCGCTGCCGGACGACGAGGACGTGCTCGTCGTCGGCGAGCTCGCCCGCACGCCGCGCTACCAGGGGGCCGGCTCCGCCCAGGTGCACCCGACCCGGCTCGACGACGCGCTCGCGGGACTGCGCGAGGTGCTGGGCCGCGACGTGCCCTTCGCGGCCGGCTACACGCTGTCCGGCGATACCTTCCTCGACATCCACCTGCGCCGGCAGGCCGTGGAGCGGGCGCGCGAGGCGGGCACCGTCGTCCTGTTCCTCGGCCTGCCGCCGGCCGACGAGTCCGAGGGCTACGACCGCGAGCGCCTCGACCTGCCGACCAACCAGGTGCGGTTGCTCACGTCGCTCGCCGAGGTGAACCGCCGCGTGGTCGTCGTCCTCGCCAACGGCTCGGTGGTCTCGCTCACCGGCTGGCGCCGCTCGGCACCCGCGATCCTCGAGACGTGGCTCGGCGGCCAGGGCGGTGGGC
>Ga0207835_1000255_pt1 | contig 9709 bp, 7 predicted proteins | sample LuqExpMetagenom8_FD_187766 | JGI IMG/M metagenome (GOLD analysis project Ga0207835, IMG submission 187766) | Tropical forest soil microbial communities from Luquillo Experimental Forest, Puerto Rico - Sample 8 (SPAdes) | ecosystem: Environmental > Terrestrial > Soil > Tropical forest ... | reverse complement strand
TTCGCCTCGGTGAAGGTGTCGATGTCGTACTGGCGGCTGCTGAACAGGATCATGCGCATGTCACGCGTCTCCTCGTGGGCCTTCTGTGCGGAGTCGTTAGTGCGGGGGCGACGGCGCGCGGCTCACGATGCGTGCCGCGCGAGATGCAGGTCGTGCGCCACGATGGTATGCGCGACGGCGGGCAAAACGGCTGCGGGACTACCCGCATGCTCGATCGTGTAATCCACGAACGCGCGCGTTTTCGCGGGCAAATGACGGCGGCGCGGATAGACGAGCGACACCTTCGCCTGCGATTCGTCGACGGTATAACCCGGCATGATGCGCTTCAACGTGCCCGTTGCGAAGTCGTCGGCGACCAGCGACTCGGGCAGCACGGCGATGCCCATGCCCGCGATCGCCGCGAGCCGCACGAGCAGCGGGCTGTTGACCGTGTACGACGGATCGAGCGTGACGGGTTGTGCGTCGCCGTCGCTGTCGACGAAATGCCAGACGGCGGGGCCGTGCTGCTCGGAGGGCGTCGCGATGCACGAATGCAGCGCCAGATGCTCGGGATGGTGCGGCTCCTCGCGCGCTGCCAGATAGGACGGCGCGGCGCACGCGGCGAGGCGTTGCGTCGGGAACGACAACTCGATGCTGTCGATCTCGGCTGCGGCGCGCTGCGGATTGATCGGCTGGCTGTCGTCGGTGAAGCCCGGCGCGACCAGCTTGTCCCATTCCTTGCGATAGCCGTCGATCGCCTGCAGCCATTTCTTGCGAGCGTCGGCGCGCTGATTCAGATCGGCGCGGCGGTCGAGCTCGGCATGCACCTGGCGCAGGAAGGTGCGCACGTCGGCCATCAGGCCGAGCGCCACAGGATAGTTGCGGCCGATCTCCTCCGGATCGATGTCGACATGGATCAGCTTGGTCGGCGGAATAGTGAACGAGTAGCCGGGAATCCAAGAGCTCGAGGTGCGGTCGTCGAAGCGCACGCCGAGCGCCAGCAGCACGTCCGCCTGCCGCGTGGCGTGATTGGCTTGGTAATGGCCGCCGCGCGCGACAAGCCCGAGTGCGAGCGGATGATGCGTGTCGATGGCGCCGAGGCCGCTCATCGAGGCGGCCACGGGGATTTGCAGACGCTCCGCGAGCTTGAGCAGATCTTGCGTTGCGCCTCCCCAGCGCACGCCCTGGCCTACGATGATGCATGGCCGCTCGGCCGCGAGCAGCATGTCGACAGCTTTGACGACGCCCTCCGGATCGGCACCGCAGCGGCTGGAAATATTGGCGCTCCACTCTTGCGGGTTGGGCGCCTCTTCAGCGGCCGCCTCCAAAAACACGTCGAAGGGCACATCGAGCACGACAGGGCCCGGCCGGCCGGTGACCATCGTCTTCCACGCCTGCCGCACCATCAGCGGCACCTGCTCGCCGCGCGTCGGCTGATAGACCTTCTTGCAGCACGCGCGCACCATCGAGGGGAAGTCCGCCTGATATTGGCGATACATTTCCTGGAAGGCGCCGCGGTTGAACTGGTTCGTCGGCACGTTGCCGGTCACCGCCAGAAACGGCACGGAGTCGAGATAGGCCGTCGTCAGCGAGATCGGCAGGTTGGCGGATCCGGGGCCGCACGATGTGAACGTCGCGGTCGGCTGGCCTGAGACGCGATAATAAACGTCGGCCATGAACCCGGCGACGCTCTCGTGATGCACCGAGACCGTCTTGATGTCGGCCTGCCGCTCGTAAAGCGCATCGATGAACTGGATGTTGCCGTGGCCGCAAAGCCCGAACGCGTACGGCACTTTTTCCCGGATCAAATAATCGACAATGACCTGCCCTCCGTTGAGCTTATTGGTCGACATCGATTGGCCCTCCTTTCGAGAAACGGCGGCTGGAAGCCTCAGCGCGGACCCTATTTCTCACAATGCTGCAGGTCAATTGCTATGGTGATATGGTGGCCGTCAGCAATGAGGAGCGATATCCATGACCGAGGGGCGCAATTGGTTCATCCGCAACGTTGCCGAAGTGCCGTGGCGGCAATTTCCGGATCATTTCGGCGGCGCACTGTCGAAGCCGCTGGTCATGCCGGAAACGGCCGGTTCGCAACATATCGACTATCGCATCTCGATGTACCAGCCGATGGCTTACGTGAAGGTGCACCGGCACAAACGGCAGGAGCAGGTCTACCACGTCATCGAAGGCGAGGGCCTGATGCACATCGATGGCAAGGATCACGTCGTCCGCAAACACGATTTTATTTTTCTTCCGCCAGGCGTCGACCACTCGATCTCGAACACCGGCCTGGTCGATCTCGTCTTTCTGGTCGTGACGTCGCCGGTAACCGACGAATGAACTAAGCAGGCCGCTCGCGCGCGGCGTTGCGCCCGGCTCTGCGCCCGGACGCAAACGCCCAGCCGAGATGGTGACCGTGCCCTTTCAGGAGCAGGCCACCCTGCCCTGTCGAACCGGATGCGTACAATCCGGCAATCGGCGCGTCGCCGGGCCCAAGCACGCGATGCTCCATGTCCACCGCGAGCCCGCCTTCGGCGTGCACGAAGACGGCGCGCACTGGGCCGAGCGCCACATACGGTCCATCCGCGAGCGGCGTGCGGCCCCCTGCATTGGCATTCGATTGGGCGACAGTCGCGGCCAGCGATCCTGCAGGCATCTTGAGTCTCGTCGCGAGCGCTTCGAGTGAACCGGCCTTGTGAAAAATGTCGCGGCGGTTGCGCCGGTAATCGTCGATATAGGCGTAAGCCACTCCTGGCGCGGTCGAAATGAAATGCGGCCAGCGCGAGAACAACTCAGTCAGACGCTTGTCCAGCAGGATGTAGGCCACTTTGTCCGGCTGGTCGGGCAGCGCATAGGCCGGTTTGTCGCATTCGTCGGTGAAACGCTCGCCGCGTTGATTGACCAGCCGCGCGCCCGCCGCGAACAACTCGGGCGACGGCGCCAGCGCCGTCGTGACGAAGCTCATGACGAACGGCCGCAGCAAAATGGGCGGCAATTTCTCGAGCAACCACGCCATCAAGCCAGCCAACGGACGCCACGGCGGCAACATCAGCAGCATGTTTGTCCCAGGCGGCGGCACGAAACGCAGTTCGGGGCCAAGCGCGAGATCGCCGTTGACGATCCGGGCGCCAAGTTGCAACGCGAGCTTCTGGCCATCGCCGGTCGCGGTGACATTCACGCCATCGATCTTCGCCTCCTGCGGGCCCATGAAACGGGCCTTGAGTTCAGGATCGCTGGTGAAATCACCAGCTGCCAGAACGACCGCGCGCCGTGCGCGAACGGTCCAAGCGGCGCCGGGCGTGGCACACTCGACGCCGGCGACGCGGCCTCCCTCTGTGATCAGCTTTATCGCGCGCGCATCGCAGCGAATGTCGACACCCGTCCGGCGCGCGGCCCTGCCCAAATGCGTGATGAACGCCCGCGAATTCGGCAGCACGTTGTGCATGCGCGGCCTGGTGTGGGGCGGCTCCGGCATCGGGCCGAAGAACCGGACCCCATGCGCGAGCAGCCACTTGAATGTGTCTGGCATCTCATTCGCCAGGAGCCGCCGTAGCTCGACATTGTCGCGGTTATCCAGCGCACCGTTGAAGCCGGCCATATCGCGCCAATGGTCGGCGGGATTATCAATAATCCCTGCGCGCGCCTGATGCGGCGTCTCGGTCGCCGTCACCGAGCCAATCGACCACGCCGTCGAGCCGCCAAGCTGCGGATTTTTCTCGAGCAAGACGACGGAAGCGCCCGAGGCGCGCGCCTCGATCGCGGCCGCAAGGCCGCTTCCGCCGCCCCCGACGACAATGACGTCGTACTCGGCCGCGTAGCTCATGCGAGGAAGCGCTCCGATGGAAGCCGAAGCTAATCAGCCATCCGGAAGGCAAGTCAACCTCATCCGGCATTATGAGGTGCCATTTGGCATTCCGGAAAAAGCGGTGTTACTGTTGCTGGCGAACGGGAGGCGGCCATGAGTGCAATTCCAGCCGGCAAGACTCGCGAGCGGTCCCGAACTGAAATCCCAATGTTGATCGGCGGTGAGTGGCGGGCAGCCTCGGAAATGTACGAGGTGCGCGATCCGTACCGCGGGGACATCGTCGAGCTTGCCTATGGCGGCGTGAAAGAGTCGGGGATTGGACGCGAGGGACCGCGCTATTCAATCCGCGACATGACGGAAGAGCGCGTGGTCCTTTTCAATTATTGAGAATGGAGACTCGTTGTTGAAATCGCAGACCAAGACAAAGCCCAGCGCGAAATCCTCAGCATTGCCGGTGCGCAAAGCGTCGCGCCAGTTGAAGCGCCTGCCGAAGAACGACGGGCCGCCGCGCGGCGGGGTCCAGTCGCTCGGCCGCGCATTCGCCATTCTCGAGGAAGTGGCGCGGCACCGGGAAGGAATTGGGCTGGCCGACCTGAGCAAGCTCGTCGGCCTGCACAATTCGACGACGTTTCACCTGGCGAAGACGCTGGTGTCCCTCGGTTATGTTCGGCAAGAGCCCGACTCGAAGCGATACCGCATCGGAGGGCCGCTGTTTGCGCTGGCGGCGAGCGCTCTAGACGAGATCGAGATGGTCAATCTCGCCAAACCGGTGCTCGAAGAATTGTCGTACGAGACGGGCGAGAGCAGCCATTTCTCGGTCAGGATGGGCGACGCTGTCGTCGTGATCGCCAAGACCGGCGGACCGGGCGCTTTTCAATTGGCTGATCGCGTCGGCGTCGTCCGGCCTGCCCATTGCACCGCGTTGGGCAAAGTGATGCTCGCCTCGCTCAACGAGGATCAACTGCAAGGCTATCTGGAGCGTGCGGATCTGAAGCCCTCGACGGCGAAGTCAATCACCGAAAAGCCGGCGCTGTTGCGTGACATCGCGGAAGTTCGGCGCACGGGCGTTGCCAGCGACGAAGGCGAGTTCGATCTCGAGGTTCGCTGCTTTGCTGTACCGGTGCGCGACTTCACCGGGCAGGTCGTTGGCGCGATTGGCGCTTCGGGCCCGATCTGGCGGCAGGGCAACAAGGGGCAAAAGGTGAAGCTGCTGCAGGCCGCCGCCGATCGACTGTCGGCCGCCTTCGGAGCTGAAAGGGCACGGCAAAGGCCGCGAAGCAGCGGCTCCTGAGACGTTTTCGGCGTTGACACTCGAGTATCGCTCGGGCCTATAATCCCACAATAAAAAAAAGCCTCTCACAATATCGCATGAGAGATCTGAAGGGCTCGAGCCAGCAACGGGAGGGCATCGTGGGCATCATTTACAATCGGCGGCGTGTACTGAAAGCTGGCGCGGCTCTGGCCGGCGCATCGGCATTTGGATTTCCCGCTATCGTGAGCGGCCAATCCGACAAAATTAAAATTGGCCATCTCACTCCATTGACGGGGTTTCTCGGCGCCCTCGGCGCCTATGCCCAGCTCGGGCTCAGGATGGCGGAGGAAGAGATCAACCGCTCGGGCGGCGTGATGGGACGCCCGCTCGACGTCATGTCGGAGGATTCCGTCAATCCGGCCACCGCAGCCACTAAGGCGCAGCGCATGCTGGATCAGGACGGCGCGACCGTGCTGATGGGCGAGATCAACTCCGCCTCGGCCGTGACGATCATGCAGGTCGCCGCCCGCAACAAGCGCTTCTATATGCAAATCGGCGCGCGTTCGGACGCGCTGCGCAACGGAAAGAACTGCAACCGCTACACCTTCCACGTCGACATCCCCAGTCACGTGATGGTCTACGCGGTCGGCAAGGCGCTGGTGCGCGACGGCATGATGCAGGGCAAGAAGTTCTACACGTTGACCGCCGACTACATTTTCGGCCACGACCTCGCCAGCGCCGCCAAAGACTTCTTCAAGGAGAACGGCGGGCAACTCGTCGGAGACGAACTCGTCGCGACCGACGTCACCGAATTCAGCCCGTATCTGCTCAAGATCCGTCAGGCGAAGCCGGACATCGTCTGCTCCAATCTCGCCGGCAATCAGGTCACCAATCTGATCAAGCAGTATTCGGAATTCGGCCTGCCTTACCCGATCGTCGGATTCAACCTGAACACCGCCGACGCCTGGGCGGCCGGCGAAGGCAATTTGAGCGGCACATGGCCGACCGTCTGGCACCACGATCTCGACGTGCCCGCGTCCAAGACGTTCGTCGCGAACTTCGTCAAGAAATACGGCAAGCCGCCGGAGAACCATGCCTGGATCGAGTACATCTCTCTGAAGATCATGGCGCAGGCGATGGAGGAGACGAAGTCGACCGACACGGAAAAACTGATCGCCTATTTTGAGAAAGAACCCCAATTCGATATCTTGAAGGCCCGCAAAGGCTACTTCCGGTCTTGGGATCACCAGCTGATGCAAGAGGCATATCCGTTCACGGTGAAGCCGAAAGGCCAGGCAAAGGACCAATGGGACACGCTGCAGCTTGGCGCTGCGGTGCCGAACGCCAACGAGTCGCTCGAAGTCCTGTCGGTCAAGAAGGAGCAGAACACCTGCGTGATGTAATCCGCGCCGGTGTAGTTGATTAACTGCGCGCCGGCGGGACATCTGTAACCCGCCTGCGCGCTCCTGCTCCAGGACCTGCGAATGCAGTTCACGTTCTTGCTTGAACAGGTGGTGAATGGCCTCGTGCTCGGAGGTTACTACCTGCTCATCGCGCTTGGGCTGTCGCTAATCTTCAGCGTCGGCGGCATCGTGAACCTCGCGCACGGCGCCTTCTACGCGCTTGGCGCTTATCTTTCGTTCACCATCGCGAGAGCGTTTGGGTTTGGCGCGTCCGTCGTTCTGTCTCCTATCGCCGTCGCCTTCCTCGGCATTCTGTTTGAGCGCTTCCTGTTGCGGCGGTTTTATGCGGCCGATCCGATCCTCGGACTGCTCGTCACATTCGGGTTGGCCATGATTGCGGAGCAATTCATCCGTATTGTCTGGGGGGCGGCTCCGCTGTCCGTGAACATGCCGCCCGCGTTCAAGGGCTCCGTCTTCCTCGGCGACTTCCTGTTCTCTCGGTATCGACTGTTTCTGCTCGCAGTCGTGATCGCCGTGCTAGCCGCCATCTGGTTGCTGCTGAACAAAGCCTCGTTCGGCCGGGTCGTGCGCGCCGGCATTCAGCGGCCGGACATGGTGGCGGCGCTGGGGATCAAACTGCAACCGTACATGACGGCGATCGTCATGCTCGGCGTTGGCATGGCGGCGCTGGGCGGCGCTCTGTTTGCGCCGATCACCATCGTTCACCCGGCGATGGGCGCCGAGGTCATCACTGTCGCTTTCGTGGTGGTGGTGATCGGCGGACTCGGCAGTTTCTGGGGCGTAGTCATTTCTGCGCTGCTGGTCGGGGTCGTCCGCGGAATGACGATCCACTTCATCCCGGCAGCCGGAGAGGCCTCGATGTATGTGCTGATGTTCCTGGTCCTTCTCTTCCGCCCGCGCGGGCTGCTTGGCGAGCGGATCGAGAAGTTCGAAACATGAAAAAGTCCGTGGCCCGGTATTGGAAGTTTCAGCCGCTGGTGGTCGCGGCGATCGGCTTGTGCGCGCTGCCGTTTGCCATGCGGCTGATCGGCCTCAGTCCTGATACGGCCGCGACCGTCGTGATCCTCGCGATCGCGGCGATGGGTCTGAATCTCTGCATCGGCTACACAGGCTTGGTCTCGTTCGGTCATGCCACCTGGTTCGGTATCGGCGGCTATGCTGCCGCGCTGGCGCAGCAACACTGGTTTCCCAACCAGGTCGCGTTGCCCATCCTGGCGTCGATGATCGTCGTCGCGGCGCTCTCGGCCTTCGCGGGTTTCATTATCCTGCGCCGGCGTGGCGTCTATTTCTCCCTGCTCACGCTCGCTCTCTCCGCGCTCACCTACACGATTGCATTTCGCTGGACCGATGTAACTGGCGGTGAAAACGGGCTCGGCAATCTTCAGCGCGGCGCAATTGGTCCGATCGATCTCGGCAATCCACTCGCCTACTACAGCCTGGTGGCTTTGATCGCGCTCGCGGTGATGTACGCATTGCTGCGCATTCTGCGATCGCCATTCGGACACGTGGTCGTTGCGATCCGTGAGAATCAGCAACGGGCGACGTTTCAGGGGTACAAGGTCGAACGCTACAAGCTGTCAGTCTTCGTGATCTCGGCAGTCGTTACCGGACTCGCCGGGTCACTCCTCGCATTCCTCACATATCTCGTATCCGCCGAAGGCGTATCGGTCCCGTTCTCGGGCGAACTGCTGGCCATGGTCGTGATCGGCGGGATGCGGAGCTTTTTAGGCCCGGCATTCGGAGCACTTTTCTTCATCCTTTTCCGCGAATTGTTCTCCATCTGGACAGCGAATTGGCTGCTCTGGTTCGGGCTCATCTTTGTGACATTCGTGATCTTCTCGCCGAACGGCCTCGTCGGAATCTGGGCCGAGTTCAAGCGGCGATGGCGGCCTACGGCGGTCGAGAGCGCTGCGATGAGCAAACGCCGCGTCTATGACGACCTTGCGCTGCCCGATTTCCTGCGCCCCGCGGGCCACTCCGGCACGGTGCTCAAGATCGAAGGCGTATCGAAACATTTTGAAGGAATCCGTGCGGTCGAGGATGCAAGCATCAGCATCTCAGCTGGCGAAATCCACGCTCTGATCGGACCGAACGGCGCGGGAAAGACCACGTTGTTCAACCTGGTTTCCGGTCTGTATGAGCCGAACGGCGGCACGATCAAACTCTACGACCGAAAGATCGAAGGATCCGCGCCCGCCGACATCTGCAACAAAGGCCTGGTGCGCTCGTTTCAAATCACCAACCTGTTTCGAGGCCTGCCCATCTACGAAAATCTGCGCCTTTCCGTGCAGGCGCGCCACCCGAAGCGTTTCAATTTCTGGGCCGATACCGACGATCTTCTCGACGTCCATGCCGAAACGGTCGAATTGATCCGCTATCTCGGGCTCGAAGGTATAGAGCAGATGGATGCCGGCGAGCTCTCATACGGAGGACAGCGCCTGGTCGACCTCGGCATCGCGCTCGGCTGCAAGCCGCAGGTTCTGTTGCTCGACGAGCCGCTCGCGGGACTTCCCGCTGCCGAGCGCGAGCGGGTGTCGAACCTCGTGAAGAACGTCGCCGCCAATATCCCCGTGCTGATAGTCGAGCACGACATCGATCGCGTGCTTGGCCTGTCCCACCGCGTCACGGTCATGAACCAGGGGCAGATCCTGATGACCGGCACACCCGATCAGGTGCGTAACGACCAGCGCGTGCAGGAAATCTACACCGGGACGGGCGACAGCGACGTCGTGCAACACCGCGCTAGCGCGGCAGCGGCGAATGCAAAGCAGGTCCTCCGGTTCGAGAGCGTGGACGCGTTCTACGGCAAGAGCCACATCCTGCACGACGCCTCTCTCGACGTCCGCGAAGGCGAAATCGTCGCACTCGTCGGCCGGAACGGTGCCGGCAAGACGACTTTGTTGCGCACTTTGAACGGGCTCGTGCCCGCCGCATCAGGCACGATCGAATATGACGGACGCGACATCACACGCCTCGGTGCTCCGGAGATAGCGCGCTTGGGCGTCGGCTATGTGCCGCAAGGCCGGCAACTGTTCGCGGGCATGACCGTCGCCGAAAACATCGCGCTTGGACGCCTCGCCCGCGCGAGCGACGGAAAGGATGCGATCGTTTGGACGGACCGGGAGATTTTCGAGCATTTCCCGCGGCTCAAGGAGCGCGTCAACGTCGCCGCGGACTTCCTGTCCGGCGGCGAGCAGCAGATGCTCGCGGTCGCGCGCGCGTTGTGCGGCAATGTCAGGCTGCTAC
>Ga0207835_1000254_pt1 | contig 9720 bp, 9 predicted proteins | sample LuqExpMetagenom8_FD_187766 | JGI IMG/M metagenome (GOLD analysis project Ga0207835, IMG submission 187766) | Tropical forest soil microbial communities from Luquillo Experimental Forest, Puerto Rico - Sample 8 (SPAdes) | ecosystem: Environmental > Terrestrial > Soil > Tropical forest ... | reverse complement strand
AGGCTGGGCCGTGATCTTGGCGGCGCGCGTCATGGCCCGCACGTCGGCCCGCTGCTCGGGGAGCACGAGCGTGACGACGACGCCTGCGGCGCCGGCGCGGGCGGTGCGCCCCGACCGGTGCAGGTACGCCTTGTGCTCGGCCGGGGGGTCCACGTGCACGACGAGCTCGACGTCGTCGACGTGGATCCCGCGCGCGGCGATGTCCGTGGCGACCAGGACGCTCGCGTCCCCGGAGCCGAACGCCGCGAGGTTGCGCTCGCGCGCCGTCTGCCCGAGGTTCCCGTGCAGGTCCACGGCCGCGATGCCCTCCGCGGTGAGCTGCTTGGCGAGCTTCTTCGCCTGGTGCTTGGTGCGCATGAAGAGCACGCGCCGGCCGGTGCCGCCGGCGAGCTGGCGGACGATCGCCTGCTTGGCCGTCGCGTCGGCGACCTCCAGCACGTGGTGCGTCATCTCCGTCACCGGCGACTCGGCCGAGTCGACGGAGTGATGCACCGGGGACGTGAGGTATCGGCGGACGAGGACGTCCACGCCGTTGTCGAGCGTCGCCGAGAACAGCATCCGCTGGCCGCCCTTCGGGGTGCGGTCGAGGATCCGCTTCACGCCGGGCAGGAAGCCGAGGTCGGCCATGTGGTCGGCCTCGTCGAGCACGGTGATCTCGACGTCATCGAGCGTGAGCAGCCGCTGGTTGAGCAGGTCCTCGAGCCGGCCCGGGCACGCGACGACGATGTCGACGCCCGCGTCCAGGGCGGCGACCTGCCGGGACTGGGAGACGCCGCCGAAGATCGTCGTCGTGCGCAGCCCGGACGCCGCCGCCAGCGGGGCGAGCGTCGCGTCGATCTGGGTGGCGAGCTCGCGCGTCGGGCAGAGGACGAGCCCGCGCGGGCGGCGGCGCGCGGCGCGGGAGCCGGCGAGCCGCACGACGAGCGGCAGCGCGAACGCGAGCGTCTTGCCGGAGCCGGTGCGGCCGCGGCCGAGGACGTCCCGGCCGGCGAGCGAGTCGGGGAGCGTGGCGGTCTGGATGGGGAACGGGTCCGTGATGCCCTGGCCCGCGAGGCGGGCGACGAGGGCGGTGGGCACGCCGAGATCGGCGAAGGAAGTCACAGGTGGGCCTTTCAGGCAGGCAGTCGGCGCCGCGGGTGCGCGGCGCCGGGGTCGTGGGTCCGCCGCGCGAGCGACCGAGCCGGCGGCGATCCCGGCGGCCGCGACGGGCGCGGCTGATCGGGACGCGGAACGGGGCTCGGGGGGAGTCTCCACGACGCGGGGCGTGCGATGCGCGACGCCCTCAGGTGCCAAGCGTCTCACACCTGCGGCTCAGGGCCGATTCCCGATGCCGCGCGGAGCACGAGCGAGCCCGTCCCCCGGACGGCAGGTTCGCCGAGGCGGGGCTGTGGCGACGTCGTCGCGGCTGCGGCGCGCCGGAGCCGAGGGCTACGGCACGGGGTCCGGCGCCGGATCCGCGAGCCGCGCCCGGATGCGGTCGCGCCGCGTCGCGGCGAGGCGGACCGACACACGGAGTCCGATCGGGAACGCGACGACCGACAGCGCGCACGCGACGGCGGTCGCGGCGACCGTCGCCGCCCCGGTCATGAGCCCGTCCTCGTCCCGACCGACGGCGAGGCCGACGAGGATCGCGGGCACGAGCAGCACGCCCGACACGAGCGGCACCCACACGTACGGCACGGTGAGCAGCGCCCCCCAGCGCACCGTCTCGCGCCACGGCCGGCGGTGCTCCCACCGCCAGCGCAGCGGCAGCGGCCGGTACGGGAAGAGGATTCCGAGCCAGGCGGCGATGGTCGCCGTGCCGAAGGGCAGCGCGAGGAGCACGAGGGCGACGAACAGCCCGCGCGTCGGGATCTCGTCGTAGAAGCCGATGACGAGCGAGACGATCGCGCACGGGATGCCCACGAGCACCGCCAGCGCGATCGACTTGGCGCGGAGCAGGCGCCGCAGCCGCAGCGGGTCGGCCAGCGCCGGAACCATCGTCTCGACGTCCTTGCCGATCATGTTCGTCGCCGGGACGTCGGCGAGCATCCAGCTCTCGAGCACCAGGGCGAACGCGACCGGTCCCTGCAGCGAGAACAGCCAGTCCTTCCAGGCCTGCGGCAGCAGGAACCACAGCACGACGACGAGGACGGCGTTGACGCCGATCGCGACCAGGTCGTCCCACGGCGAACGGAAGAGGCGTCGGACCTCGTGGCTCAGGTCGGCGCGGAGCGTCGGCGCCGTCCCGCCGGCACCCACGTCGACCATCGCCGAATCCATCGCGGCCGCCCTCCTCGCTCGTCGAGCGTATCGACGGCCCCCACGCCCCTGCAGGGTGCGAACCAGCCGGACCCGGCGGCCGCACCGACTCCGGGGTTCGACCGGGCGCGCCGCGGGCGACGGGTAACCTGGACGGTCGTGGCCACCACCGACTTCCCCGCCGAGATCCGCGAGCTCCGCACCACGTTGGAGTCCATCCGGGCGGTGAGCGACCCGACGGTGCTCAAGGCGAAGATCGCGGACCTCTCCGAGAAGGCCTCCGCCCCCGACCTGTGGGACGACCCGGAGCACGCGCAGCAGGTCACGAGCGCGCTGTCCGCCACGCAGGCGGAACTGGAGCGCGTCGACAAGCTCGCCTCCCGCATCGACGACCTCGACACGCTCGCCGAGCTCGCCGCCGAGGAGAACGACGCCGACACGCTCGCGGAGGCCGAGGGTGAGCTCGTCGCCATCCGCAAGGACCTCGGCGAACTCGAGGTGCGCACGCTCCTCAACGGCGAGTACGACCAGCGCGACGCCGTGGTGACCATCCGGTCCGGCGCCGGCGGCGTCGACGCCGCGGACTTCGCCGAGATGCTGCTGCGGATGTACCTGCGCTGGGCCGAGCGCCATGGCTACTCGACGAAGGTGCTCGACACGAGCTACGCCGAGGAGGCCGGCATCAAGTCGGCGACCTTCGAGGTCAAGGTCCCCTACGCGTACGGGAACCTCTCGGTGGAGGCCGGCACGCACCGCCTGGTCCGCATCAGCCCGTTCGACAACCAGGGCCGGCGCCAGACGAGCTTCGCGGCCGTCGAGGTGATCCCGCTCATCGAGCAGACCGACCACATCGACGTCCCCGAGACGGACATCCGCATCGACGTGTTCCGGTCCAGCGGCCCCGGCGGGCAGTCGGTCAACACGACCGACTCCGCGGTGCGGATCACGCACCTGCCGACCGGCCTCGTCGTGTCGATGCAGGACGAGAAGAGCCAGATCCAGAACCGCGCCGCCGCCATGCGCGTGCTCCAGTCCCGCCTGCTCGTGCTGCGCCAGCAGGAGGAGGACGCCAAGAAGAAGGAGCTCGCCGGCGACATCAAGGCGAGCTGGGGCGACCAGATGCGCTCCTACGTGCTGCACCCGTACCAGATGGTCAAGGACCTCCGCACCGAGTACGAGGTCGGCAACCCCGCCGCCGTGTTCGACGGCGACATCGACGGCTTCCTCGAGGCGGGCATCCGTTGGCGTCGTTCGCCGGCCGTCGACAACTGACGCATTTCGGGCGACTCGGACAGCCGCCCACCGTCGCGGGCAATCACGGGCGCGCGTCGCGGCGTGTCCTGCCCGGAGTCTTCCGACCCCGTTCGTAGCCTCGAACCGGTCCCGCGAGGCGTGGGCTGACCCGGTACCGCCGGGTGCCGCAGGTCCCCCAGCGGGCCGACGAGGTCCGACGAGGTCACGTGATCCGGTTCGAGAACGTCACGAAGGTGTACGCGCGCGGCGCACGCCCCGCGCTCGACGGGGTGAGCCTTGACGTCGAGCGCGGCGAGTTCGTGTTCCTCGTGGGCGCGTCCGGCTCCGGGAAGTCCACCTTCCTGCGGCTCGTGCTGCGCGAGGAGCGCGCCTCCGCCGGCCGGGTCTGGGTGGCGGGCAAGGAGCTCGGCTCGCTGTCGAGCTGGAAGGTGCCGCACATGCGCCGCAGGATCGGCGCGGTGTTCCAGGACTTCCGGCTGCTGCCCACCAAGACGGTGTTCGAGAACGTGGCGTTCGCGCTCCAGGTGATCGGCAAGCCGCGCCACCACATCCTCACCACCGTCCCGGACGTGCTGGAGATGGTCGGTCTGGCGGGCAAGGAGAAGCGCCGGCCCCACGAGCTCTCCGGTGGCGAGCAGCAGCGTGTCGCGATCGCGCGGGCGTTCGTCAACCGGCCGGACATCCTGCTGGCCGACGAGCCGACGGGGAACCTCGACCCGACGACGAGCCTCGGCATCATGCGGCTGCTCGACCGGATCAACCGCACCGGCACCACCGTCGTCATGGCGACGCACGACGACGAGATCGTCGACCAGATGCGCAAGAGGGTGATCGAGCTCGACACCGGCGCGATGGTGCGCGACCAGTCCCGCGGCGTCTACGGATCGGACCGGTGACGCGATGAGACTCCGCTTCATCTTCAGCGAGATCGGGATCGGCCTGCGCCGGAACCTGTCGATGACGATCTCCGTCATCCTCGTCACGTTCGTGTCGCTGACCTTCGTCGGCGTCGCCGGCCTGCTCCAGACGCAGATCGGCAAGATGAAGGACGACTGGTACGGCAAGGTCGAAGTGGCGGCCTACCTCTGCCCGTCGCACTCGACCGTCCCCACGTGCGCCAGCGGTGAGGTGACCGCGGACCAGCTCGCCCAGATCAAGGCGACGCTCGCGGAGCCGCAGGTCGCCCCCTACATCCAGCAGGGCGGCGTCTACTTCGAGACGAAGCAGGAGGCCTACGCCTCCTTCGAGAAGCGCTTCTCCGGCGACTTCATGGCGAGCCTCGCGACGGTGGACGACATGCAGGCGTCGTACCGGATCAAGCTCGCGGACCCGACGAAGTTCCAGGTGGTGGCCGACGTGCTGTCCGGCCAGCCGGGCGTCGAGCAGGTCCAGGACCAGCGCCAGCTGTTCGACCGGATGTTCCTCATCATGGACCGCGCGACGCTGGTCTCCGGCGGGCTGGCGGCGGTCATGCTGCTGGCCGCGATCCTGCTCATCACGACGACGATCCGGCTGTCGGCGCTCTCCCGGAGACGCGAGACCGGCATCATGCGGCTCGTCGGCGCCTCCACTCTCTTCATCCAGCTGCCGTTCATGCTCGAGGGCGCGATCGCCGCGACGATCGGCGCCCTGCTGGCGGTCGGCGCGCTGTGGGTGGCCGTCAAGTACCTCGTCGTCGACTGGCTCGGCTCGTCCGTGCAGTGGATCCCGTACGTCAACCCGACGGACCTGACCCGCATCGCTCCGGTGCTCGTGGTCATCGGGATCGCCCTGGCGGCGATCTCGTCGGTGGTGACCCTCAACCGGTACACGAGGGTGTGACATGAGACGCGCCTCCCGCCTCGCAGCGGCCGCCGCCGTCACCGTCGCTCTCGTCGTCGGCGGCGTGACGCAGTCCGCGTCGGCGGACGACCTGTCGCACAAGCGCCAGCAGCTCGAGTCGCAGGCCGCCGCCAACAAGCAGCAGCAGCAGGCGCTGCAGGCGTCCATCGAGGACATGTCGGGCCAGCTCGCCCAGACCGTGTCGGACCTGCAGGGGATCCAGGCGCAGATCCCTGCCGCACAGCAGAAGCTCGACGACGCCACCGCGGCGCTCGCGACGGCGCAGCGCCAGCAGCAGGAGATCGCCGGGCAGCTCGCCGACGCCGAGGCCCAGCAGACGCAGATCACCCAGCAGATCAGCGACGGGCAGACCCAGCAGGCCCAGCTCCGCGACACCGTCGGGGCGATGGCCCGCGAGGCCTACCGGTCCGGCGGGGACGTCTCCGGCCTGTCGGTGGTGCTCGACGCGCAGAGCACGCAGGACTTCGTCGACAGCTACACGATGATCGCCGCGGCGCAGCGGGCGCAGTCGGAGGTGTTCGGCCGGCTCGTCGACGCCGAGGCGGAGGCGCGCAACCAGGCCGCCCGCCTCGACTCGGTGAAGCAGAAGATCACCGAGCTCAAGCAGGCCGCGGACCAGAAGGTCGCCGAGGCGGACCAGGCGAGGAAGGACGCCGCGGACGCGAAGGCCCAGCTGGACAGCCTCCAGCAGCAGGAGCAGGCGAAGCAGGCCTCCCTGCAGGGCCAGATCGGCGTCGCGAAGCAGCAGGACGCCGCGCTGCAGGCCTCGACGGCCCAGATTCAGGCGGCCCTGCAGCAGGTCATCGCTCAGCAGGCAGCGCAGGCGGCCGCGGCCCGCAAGTCGAGCGGCACACCCGGCAAGGCCCTGCCCGGCGCATGGTTCGCCAACCCGACGGCGAACACGCCGATCGTCGTCACCAGCGAGTTCGGCTGGCGGCTGCAGCCCGTGCTCCTCATCTGGCGGCTGCACGCCGGCATCGACCTGATGGACCACTGCAACCAGGCCGTCTATGCCGGCCGCGACGGCACCGTGGTGTGGTCGAAGTACTTCGCCGGGTACGGGAACCAGGTGATGCTCGACCACGGATGGATCAACGGCACGTCGCTCATGTCGAGCTACAGCCACCTCAACCGCTACGTGGTGGGCCCCGGGCAGCACGTGTCGGCCGGCCAGGTGATCGGGTACGCCGGCATGACGGGCGGCGACTCCACCGGGTGCCACCTGCACTTCGAGGTCCACATCAACGGCGTCCCGGTCAACCCTCGTCCGTATCTCGGGTTGTAGTGGCGCGCCACAATCGTGTCGACGACAGGGGGCAAGGCATGACGTCCGTGCGCGCGGTGTTCGTCGAGGCGGCGACGATCGGGCTCGAGCTCGTCGGGCGGCCCGAGGTGGCCCAGCGCTGGGGTGACCCGAGCGCGCTCGAGGGCATGACGGTCGGGGCGCTCGCGGCACACCTCGCCCGCCAGGTGACGCGCGTCCCCGAGGTGCTCTCGTTCCCGGTGCCCGAGGAACGGCCGGTGACCCTCATCGAGCACTACCTGCGCTCCGCGTGGGCGAACGGCGACGAGGCCGCCAACGCCAGCATCCGCGTGCGGGCGGCCACCGAGGCGGTGGAGGGCCCGAAGGAGGTGCTCGCGCACGCGGTCGAGGCTCTCGGCACGTCGCGGGTGGCCCTGCCCGAGGAGCCGGTGGACCGGTGGGTGCGCCCACCGTGGGTCGCCTGGAACCTGTCCCTCGATGACTACCTGCGCAGCCGCGTGCTCGAGATCGTCGTGCACAGCGACGACCTCGCCGTGAGCGTCGCCATCGAGCCGCCGGAGTGGCCGGAGGAGATCGTCGCCCCCGTGGTGGGCGTGCTCACCACCCTCGCGATCCGCAAGCACGGCGTCCCCGCGGTGCTCCGCACCCTCGCGCGCGCGGAGCGGGCGCCGGGGTCCATCGCCGCGATCTGACGCCCGCGATATCGCGCTGACCTTCGTCGTCGGGCCGTATAGGCTCGCTCGTCGGCCCGCGACCGGAGGAGGCGAGATGGCCAAGCAGACCGGGCGGCGTCTCGTCGCCCAGAACCGCAAGGCGCGGCACGACTACCTCATCGAGGACGTGTTCGAGGCAGGCCTGGTGCTCATGGGCACCGAGGTGAAGGCGCTGCGCGACGGGCACGCGAACCTCACCGACTCGTGGTGCGAGATCGAAGGCGGCGAGGCGTGGCTCCACGGCATGCAGATCCCGGTCTACGCGATGGGCACGTGGACCAACCACGCGCCGCGGCGGAAGCGGAAGCTCCTGCTGCACCGCGACGAGATCGCACGCCTCGAGCAGCGCATCCACGACAAGGGGCAGACCGTCGTGCCGCTCTCGCTGTACTTCCTCGACGGGCGGGCGAAGGTGGAGATCGCGCTGGCGCGCGGCAAGAAGGAATGGGACAAGCGGCAGGCGCTGCGCGAGCGGCAGGACACGCTCGAGACCCAGCGCGCGATCCGCGAACGACGCGACCGGTGAGGGCGTCCCTCGTCGAACACGGCACTTCGCGCCGAGCACGGCAGTCCCACCTGCCGTTCTGGACGCGAACTGCCGTGCTCGCGGCGGGGGTTGCGGCGTTGGTGCTCGGGCCCGCCGGGGTTGCGGCCGCCGCGGCGCACGACGAGGTCGGTGACCAGACCTCCGGGCGTGAGATCACCCGCTACGACGTGACCGCGGACGTCGACGCCAGCGGCACAGCCCGCGTGACGATCGACGCCGACTTCGACTTCGGCAACGACCCGGGGCACGGGCCGTAGGCTCGATGGAGCGGTTCTCGTCGGTGGCGACGGAGTCGCTCTCGGCGCCGACGCCCGGCTCGTCGGGCGGCTCGGGCTTCGGCGGCTGGTAGGCCGGACCCCTCGGGGCTCTCATCCCTCGCCGAACACGGCAGTTCCGCACGAACACGGCAGTCCTGACTGCCGTGTTCGACACGGACTGCCGTGCTCGCTAGAGGCCCAGGACCTCCGTCAGGTCGTAGCTCACGGGCTCCTCGAGCTGGTCGTACCGGCAGGAGGCCGGGTCGCGGTCGGGGCGCCAGCGCACCAGCTGCGTGGTGTGGCGGAAGCGGTCGCCCTCGAGGTGGTCGTAGGCGACCTCGACGACGCGCTCCGGCCGCAGCGGCACGAACGACAGGTCACGGTTGGCGGCCCACCGGCTGTGCTCCGCCTCGCGCGGCGTGCGGCCGGTGGCCGTCTCCCCCCACGGGTGGTCCTCGATGGAGGTCACCAGCGGTGCGAGCTCTTCCAGCAGCTCCTTGCGGTACGTCATGGTGAACGAGCCGACCACCCCGACCGACGCCAGCACGCCCTCGTCGGTGTACAGGCCGAGCAGCAGCGAGCCCACCGCGTCGCGGCCGGACGTGTGCAGCCTGTAACCGGCCACCACGCAGTCGGCGGTGCGCTGGTGCTTCACCTTCGTCATGACCCGCTTGCCCGCCTGGTACGTCGAGGCGGGGTCCTTGGCGACGACGCCGTCGAGCCCTGCGCCCTCGAACTGGGCGAACCACCGCTGGGCCGTGGCGAGGTCGTCGGTCTGCGGCGTGATCGAGACCGCGCCCGACGAGGTGCCGACGAGCAGCTCGAGCCGCGCGCGCCGGTCCTTGAGGGGGAGCTGCCGCAGGTCGTCGTCCCCCACCGCGAGCAGGTCCCAGAGCACCAGCCTCGCCGGCGTCTGTGCGGCGAGGAGCTTCACGCGCGACGCCGCCGGGTGGATCCGCTGGAGCAGCGCCTCGAAGTCCAGGCGGGTCCCGTCGGCGCTGGGCACGACGATCTCGCCGTCGACGACGCACCTCTCCGGGAGGTCGTCGAGGATGGCCGCGACCACCTCGGGGAAGTAGCGCTGCATCGGCTTGGTGTTGCGGGAGCCGAGCTCCACCTCGTCGCCGTCGCGGAAGACGACGGTGCGGAAGCCGTCCCACTTGGGCTCGTAGAGCAGGCCGGGCGGGATCGCGGGCGCGACCTTGGCCAGCATGGGGTCGACGGGCGGCATCACGGGCAGGCGCACGCGCCCATCCTCACAACGCCCCCGCCGCAGCGCGACCCCACCCCACACTTCACGCGAACACGGCAGTTCGGCGCGATCACGGCAGTCCTGCCTGCCGTGATCGACACCAACTGCCGTGTTCGACGAATGTGGCGCCAAGCGACCACAGCCCGGGAGGGCTCGTCCGGAGTGTGCGGACAGGGTGGGCGGACGCCGCCGCGGACGCCGATGTCGTCATCGTGGGGCGATGCAGCGTCAACTGCCCCGGCCCTCGGTTCCGCGCGACGACGGGCTGGCGGCGCTGGTCCTCTCGGCTCGATCCGATCCCTCCGACCTTCGGGCATGGCGGCGCGCCGGCGCGCTCGTGCGCGTGCGAC
>Ga0207835_1000252_pt1 | contig 9771 bp, 6 predicted proteins | sample LuqExpMetagenom8_FD_187766 | JGI IMG/M metagenome (GOLD analysis project Ga0207835, IMG submission 187766) | Tropical forest soil microbial communities from Luquillo Experimental Forest, Puerto Rico - Sample 8 (SPAdes) | ecosystem: Environmental > Terrestrial > Soil > Tropical forest ... | reverse complement strand
CCCGCCGCGCTCGCGCTCGACGAGGCCCGCTGGGAGCTCGACTGGATGGTGCGGATGCAGGTGGCCCCCGGGCTGCGCCTGGCGGGCATGGTCCACCACAAGCTGCACGACGAGCACTGGACGCCCCTGCCCACGCTGCCCTCCCTCGACTCCCAGCCGAGGTTCGTGCACCGCCCCTCGACCGCGGCGACCCTCAACCTCGCGGCCGTCGCGGCACAGGCGTCCCGCCTGCTGGCGCGGGCCGACGCCGCCTACGCGGCGCACCTGCTCGGGGTGGCCCGCACCGCCTATCACGCCGCGCGCACCAACCCGATCCTGCTGGCCCCTGACACCAACGCGATCGAGAACTTCGGCGGCGGGCCCTACGACGACGTCGAGGTCGACGACGAGTTCTACTGGGCGGCCGCCGAGCTCTACCTGACGACCGGCGAGGCCGGCTTCCTCGACGACCTGCGCGCCAACCCGTACCACCTCGGCGGTGCCAAGCCGGCCTTCGTCCCGCAGGGCTTCGACTGGCGTGACGTCGCCGCGTGGGCGCGCCTGCAGCTGGCGACCGTCGAGTCCCGGCTCCCGGAGCGCAACGACGTCCGCATGTCGGTCGTCGCCGCGGCCGACGAGTACCTGGCGCACGACGAGGCCTTCGGCCAGCTCTACTCACCCCCCGACGCCCGCTACGCCTGGGGCTCGAACGGCATGGTGGCCAACTGTGCCGCGATCGTCGCCGCGGCCTACGAGGTCGGTGGAGACCGCCGCCATCGCGACGGCGCCCTGGCCGGCATCGACTACCTGCTGGGCCGCAACGCCTTGGGTTTGTCGTACGTCACGGGCTACGGCAGCACGTACGCGCACCACCAGCACTCCCGCTGGTTCGCGCGCGCGCTCGACCCGTCCCTGCCGGACCCGCCGCCGGGCTCGCTCTCGGGCGGCCCGAACTCGGACGTCCCCGACCCGGTGAGCGCCCCCCTCGTCGGCCGCGCCGCCCAGCGCTGCTACGTCGACGACATCCAGGCCTTCGGCGTCAACGAGATGACGATCAACTGGAACTCGGCGCTCGCCTGGCTCGTCGCGTTCGCCGCCTCCCAGGGCGACGGCCTCACGCCTTAGCAACTCACGAAAGCAGCTCACGAAGGCGCGGCGTCCTCGCGCATCACCCGCAGCACACGCGCGACCTCGCCGTCGGCCGCCTCGATCTCGTCGAGCGGCTGCACGGCGATCGGCCCCTCGCTCGTCGCGACGACGACGTGCCTGGCCACGACGCCGGTCGGCGCGAGCCGCGCCGAGAGCGCGTCGAACCACGCCTCGTACCAGAACCGCCCATCCGGACACTCGACGGCCAGCCGTTCGCGCACCGTGACCCCGTCCGCCGCGCGTTCTTCCTCTCCGCCGGCCTCACTGCGCCCCAGGTCGAAATCGATGGGCCAGTTCTCGCCGTCGAGCCGAACCTTGGCCAGCCACCCTCGGATCTGCGCCGCGAGCCACACATAGGTGGCGTCCGTCTCGGCGAAGGCGATCTGGATCACGGGCACCGGCACGGGAGCGCCGAGCAGCGCCGCGGCGGCTACACCCTCGACGCGGTACGCGACCTCGTCCATCCCGAAGAGGCTTCCCCAGACGTCAAGCACGTCCCTCGCTCCGTCGGCGTTGGTCCGTCGGGCCTCGATCTCCCGCCGCACGTCGGCATCAAGTGGCTCGAGTTCCACGTGCATCTGCATCCCCGCCGCGGCCAGGAGCGAGGCCAGCGTCGCCAGAGAAGGGATTCGCGCGCCTGACTCGACGAGGGCCACGGTCGATCGGTTCACACCCGCGCGTTCGGCGAGCATCAGCTGTGTCAGTCCCGCCCGCCGGCGCGCGTCCTTGAGGAGGAGCGCAGCATCCACGAGCGCCATCGTGTGCGTCCGAGGCGGGGGGGCACGTCATGAGCACGTTCCTGCCCCGCCGGGCTCGTGCGCCTTGGGTTGTGGTCGGCTCACGATTCTTCTGAGCAATGCCCCCGCGGTGGAGCGGTTGCCCATCTTCCGATGTTGCTGCGCGGCAACAATGTTGCGTGGCAGCAACGTCGGAGAATGCGATGGGCAGATCGAACGCGCGCGGCGTCGTCGGGCGCGCGGCCGGTCGCCCGAGCGCGGCCGCGTCTGCTCACCGCGCCGCGTCGATACACTGGGCGCACAGGCGTCGACCCGGACATCACCGGAGAGCCTCCGGAAGAACGGGTCGTTCGCGACCTCAGTAGAACCGGACGGGGCAGGCCCGTCACAGCCGTCGGAGAGGGGTCGGGAGCCGCGCGAGATCCGCGTGGGACTCGGCAAGCGGGGTGGTACCGCGGTGGGCTCCGGCTCGTCGTCCTCGCGTGGCAGTACGGCTCGATCAGTTCGACCGAGCGCACATGCACGCACACGACGCACGCACAGGAGAACCGCCCGTGGGTTACCCGCTGCACCGGCCCGACGCCGTTCCCGCCTCCCCGGACCTGCCCGCCATCGAGGTCGGCGTCCTTGCACACTGGGAGTCGGACGCCACGTTCGTCGCGTCCGTCGAGGCGCGCGATGCCGGCGAGAACGGCTCGAACGAGTTCGTCTTCTACGACGGGCCGCCGTTCGCCAACGGCCTGCCGCACTACGGCCACCTGTTGACGGGTTACGTCAAGGACGTCGTGCCGCGGTACCAGACCATGCGCGGCAAGCGGGTCGAGCGCCGGTTCGGGTGGGACACGCACGGGCTTCCGGCCGAGCTCGAGGCCGAGCGGATCCTCGGGATCACCGACAAGGCGCAGATCGACGAGATGGGCATCGCGGCGTTCAACGCGGCCTGCCGCGAATCGGTGCTGCGCTACACGCACGAGTGGCAGGAGTACGTCACCCGGCAGGCGCGCTGGGTCGACTTCGAGCACGACTACAAGACCCTCGACCCGACCTTCATGGAGTCGGTGATCTGGGCGTTCAAGACCCTCTACGACAAGGGCCTGGCGTACGAGGGCTACCGCGTGCTCCCGTACTGCTGGCGCGACCAGACGCCGCTGTCCAACCACGAGCTGCGGATGGACGACGACGTCTACGCCGAGCGTCAGGACCAGACCGTCTCCGTGACGTTCCCCTTCACCGGGCCGGAGGCTGAGGCCCTCGGGCTGGCCGGCGTGAAGGCCGTGGCGTGGACGACGACGCCGTGGACCCTGCCGACCAACGAGGCGTTGGCCGTCGGGCCGGACATCACGTACGTCGTCGTGCCCGCCGGCCCGAACGGGACCTCCGCCGGCGACGGGCCGTTCCTGCTGGCGCGCGACCTGCTAGCCGGGTACGCCAAGGACCTTGGGTACGCCTCCGGGGATGACGCCCTCGCGGCGGTGACCAGCGAGGTCGCCGGCGCCCAGCTCGAGGGGCTGCGCTACGAGCGGCTCTTCGACTACTTCGCCGACGCCGAGCGGTGGGGGACCGGGACCGCCTGGCGCGTGCTCGTCGGCGACTTCGTCACCACCGAGGACGGCACGGGCGTGGTCCATATGGCGCCGGCCTACGGCGAGGTGGACCAGCAGGCGTGCGACGCCGCGGGCATCCCGACGGTGCTGTCCGTCGACGAGGGCGGCAAGTTCACCGCGGTGGTCCCGGACTTCGCCGGGATGCAGGTGTTCGACGCGAACATGCCGATCATCCGGCGGCTCCGCGAGGACGGCCGGCTGCTGCGCCAGGCGTCCTACGTGCACTCCTACCCGCACTGCTGGCGCTGCCGGAACCCCTTGATCTACAAGGCGGTGTCGAGCTGGTTCATCCGCGTCAGCCAGTTCCGGGACCGGATGGTCGAGCTCAACAAGCAGATCGCGTGGACGCCCGAGCACATCAAGGACGGGATCTTCGGCAACTGGCTCGCCGGCGCCCGCGACTGGTCTGTGTCCCGCAACCGCTACTGGGGCACGCCCATCCCGATCTGGCAGTCCGACGACCCGTCGTACCCGCGCACCGACGTCTACGGCTCGTTCGCCGAGCTGGAGCGCGACTTCGGCCGGCTGCCCCTCAACGAGCACGGCGAGCCCGACCTGCACCGGCCGTGGATCGACGACCTGACGCGCCCGAACCCGGACGACCCGACGGGCCGGGCGACGATGCGGCGCATCCCGGACATCTTCGACGTGTGGTTCGACTCGGGGTCGATGCCGTACGCCCAGGTGCACTACCCCTTCGAGAACCAGGACTGGTTCGAGCACCACTTCCCGGGCGACTTCATCGTCGAGTACATCGGGCAGACGCGCGGCTGGTTCTACGTGATGCACGTGCTGGCGACCGGGCTCTTCGACCGGCCGGCGTTCTCGTCGTGCGTGTCCCACGGGATCGTCCTGGGCGACGACGGCCGCAAGGCGTCGAAGTCGCTGCGGAACTTCCCGGACCCGATGGAGATGTTCGACACCTACGGCTCCGACGCCGTGCGGTGGGCGCTCATGAGCTCGCCGGTGCTCCGCGGCGGCAACCTCGTCGTCGCCGAGGAGAACATCCGCGAGGGCGTGCGCCAGGTGCTGCTGCCGCTGTGGAGCACCTACTACTTCTTCACGCTGTACGCGGGCGCCGCGAACGGCGGCGACGGCTACCTCGCGAAGACGGTCGCGCCGGAGCGGGTCGCCGGCCTGCGGCCGATGGACCGCTACGTGCTGGCGCACACCCAGGAGCTGGTCGACCAGGCCACGGCCGCGCTCGACGTCTACGACATCGCCACGGCGTGCGCCCTGGTCCGCGACCACCTCGACGTGCTGACGAACTGGTACGTGCGCACGCAGCGCGACCGGTTCTGGGCGGAGGACGACGACGCCTTCGACACCCTGTACACCGCGCTCGTCGTGCTGACGCAGGTGATGGCGCCGCTGGCGCCGATGGTGGCCGAGGAGATCTGGCGCGGCCTGACGGGCGGGCGATCGGTACACCTCACGGACTGGCCGGGCGTCGCGGCGCCGGTGGAGCCGGAGCTCACCGGGATCATCGACGGCGTCCGCCAGGCGGTGTCGACGACCCTCGGGCTGCGCAAGGCGCACCAGATCCGGGTGCGGCAGCCGCTGCGCACGCTCACGGTGGCGGTCGCCGACCCCGAGGGGTCGCGGGCGTACTCCGAGCTGCTGGCGGGAGAGCTCAACGTCAAGGACGTGGTGCTGGTCCACGACGACGAGGACACGGCGTCCCGCTACGGCATCTCCCGCCGGCTGACGGTCAACGCGCGCGCCGTCGGGCCCCGGCTCGGCCGCGCCGTGCAGGGTGTCATCCAGGCGGCCAAGGCGGGCGCCTGGGAGGAGACGGCCGACGGCGTCGTCGTCACGGTCGACGGCCGGCCGGTCCCGCTCGAGCCCAGCGAGTACGAGCTGTCGACGGTGGCCGGCGGCGGGGGCGACGGGCAGGTCGCGGCGGCCGTGCTGCCGGGCGGCGCGGGCTTCGTCGTGCTCGACCTGGCGCTGGACGACGAGCTGCGCGCGGAGGGCGTCGCCCGCGACGCGATCCGTGCCGTGCAGGACGCCCGCAAGGCGGCCGGCCTCAACGTCTCCGACCGGATCGACCTGACCCTCGGCGTGCCGGCGGACCAGGTCGCCGCGGTCGAGGCGCACCGCGACTTCGTCGCGCGCGAGACGCTCGCCGTGTCCCTCGTCGTGCATGAGGCCGGCGAATCCGGCGTGGTCACCGTCGGGCTGGAGGTGGCCGGCGCATGAGCAGGCATTCGTCGGGCGCGGACCACAACCGCGACGAGGCCGCGAGGGCCGCGAAGGAGGCGGCCGACGACGTCTACACCGCGCTCTTCGACCGCGCGCTCGAGCACCAGATCGACCCGACGCTCGACCGTGTCCGCGAGGTGTGCGAGATGCTGGGCGACCCGCAGCTCGGCTACCAGGTGATCCACGTCACCGGCACGAACGGCAAGACCTCGACGTCGCGGATGATCGAGCGGCTGCTGCGCGAGCACGGGCTGCGCACCGGCCGGTTCACGTCGCCCCACCTCACGCGGGTGACCGAGCGCATCGCCATCGACGGGGAGCCGATCTCCGACGAGCGGTTCGTCGAGGTGTGGCAGGACGTGGCGCCGTACGTGCACCTGGTCGACCGGAAGCACCTGGAGGCCGGAGGCTACCGCCTCAGCTTCTTCGAGGTGCTCGCCGTCATGGCGTTCGCCGCGTTCGCGGACGCGCCGATCGACGTCGCGGTCGTCGAGGTCGGCATGGGCGGCCGCTGGGACGCGACGAACGTCGTGCACTCCCAGGTGCAGGTGATCGCACCCGTCGCGATGGACCACCAGCGCTACCTCGGCGACACGCTCGCCGAGATCGCCGGGGTGAAGGCCGGGATCATCGAGGAGGGCGGGACGGTCGTCGTCTCGCTGCAGGACGAGGTCGCCGAGGGCGTGATCCTCGCCGAGGCGGCCGCCAAGGGCGCCCGCGTGGTGCGCGAGGACGTCGACATCGCCGTCGTGGAGCGGAGCCCGGCGGTCGGGGGGCAGCTGCTGACCCTGCGCGGGCTCGGCGGCGTGTACGCGGACGTCTTCCTGCCGATGTTCGGCGCGCACCAGGCGCACAACGCGCTGCTCGCGCTCGCCTCGTCGGAGGCGCTGCTCACGGGCGGCGCCGCCCTCGACGGTGGCGTGGTCGAGGCGGCCTTCGCCGACATGTCGTCGCCGGGGCGCCTGGAGGTGGTGAGGTCGTCGCCGACGGTCGTCGTCGACGGCGCGCACAACCCCAGCGGGGTGGAAGCCCTGGTCGCCGCGCTGGACGAGTCGTTCGCGTTCGAGCGGATCGTCGGCGTCGTCGCGATCATGAGCGACAAGGACCCCGACGCGATGCTCGGGCTGCTCGAGCCGGTGCTCGACGAGGTCGTCGTCACGCACGCGTCGACGTCGCGATCCATGGACGTCGACGAGCTGGCCGAGATCGCCGAGGACGTGTTCGGCCCGGACCGCGTCCACCGCGCGGAGCGGCTCGACGACGCGATCGCCCTCGCGGTGGAGCGCGCCGAGTCGGGGGTGGAACGGGGTGGTGGCGTGGTCGTCACCGGGTCGCTCTACCTCGTCGCCGAGGCCCGCATCCTCCTCGGACGCCCCTGAACAACCTCGGCCGGTCGTCTATGGTCGAGGGCGACGAGCCGGAGGGGACCGCATGACGCTGGACGTGGGCTGGGCGTTGGACTGGGTCAGGGGTGCGGCGAAGGTTGTCGCCGAGCACCGGGACGAGCTCACGGAGCTCGACCGCCAGATCGGCGACGGCGACCACGGCACGAACCTCGACAGGGGGTTCGCGGCGGTGCTCGTGCGGCTCGACGCGCTCGAGGAGCGCCCGGCCCAGGTGGGCGACGTGCTGCGGCTCGTCGCCACGACGCTGATGTCGACCGTCGGCGGCGCCGCAGGCCCGCTGTACGGCACGGCGTTCCTGCGGGCGGCCAAGGCCGCCGCGGTGGCCGACCTCGACGCCTGGGCGACGGTCGCGCTGCTGGAGGCGGCCCTGGACGGGATCGTCATGCGCGGCAACGCGTCGCCGGGGGAGAAGACGATGGTCGACGCGTGGGCGCCGGCGGTCGACGCGGCCGTGGTCGCCGCCGACAACGGCGCATCGGCCGAGGCGGTGCTCGCGGCCGCGGCCGTGGCGGCCGAGGCCGGCGCGCTCGCGACGATCCCGCTGGTGGCGACCAAGGGGCGTGCGTCGTACCTCGGCCCGCGTTCCGCCGGCCACCTCGACCCCGGGGCTCGCTCGACCGAGCTCATCCTCCGCGCGGCCGCCGAGGCCGCCGTCGCATGAGCGCAGCCCAGCCCGCCGCGCCGAACCCGGCGATCCGGCGCAAGCGCCCGGCCACCATCGTCTTCGCGGAGACGATGCTGCTGCTGGAGGCGTTCCTCGTCGTCTTCGCGACGCTCGTCGCCTTCGGGCTCCGGGTCGCCCCGAACGCCGTGGTGTGGACGGTCGGGCTCGGCCTGGCCGCACTGCTCGGGGCACTGTCGGGATTCCAGCGGTACCGGGCCGGCCGCATCGCGGGATCGGCGGCCCAGGTGGCGGTCCTGGCGTGCGGCTTCGCGGTGCCGATGATGTTCTTCGTCGGCGGCATCTTCGTGGTCATGTGGATCGCGATGCTGCGGCTCGGGTGGCGCATCGACCGCGAGCGCGCGGCGTTCGACGCCGCCCATCCGGACGCGGTCGAGCCGCCGTCGCCGCGCCGCTCGCACTGAGGCCGCGCGCGGGGCCTCGGCCGATAGGGTTTCGACCCATGGCCGACCTTGAGCGCACCCTCGTCCTCGTCAAGCCCGACGGCGTGCGACGCGGACTCGTCGGCGAGGTGCTGCGGCGGATCGAGGCCAAGGGCTACACGTTCGTGGCGCTCGAGGTCCGCACCGCGTCCGTGGCGCTGCTGGAGGAGCACTACGCCGAGCACGCCGGTAAGCCGTTCCTCCCGAGCCTCGTCGAGTTCATGGCGTCCGGGCCCGTCGTCGCGGCGGTCGTCGAGGGGCACGGCGTCGTCGAGGGCTTCCGGTCGCTGGCCGGTGCGACGAACCCGACGAAGGCGGCCCCGGGGTCGATCCGCGGCGACCTCTCCCGCGACTGGGGCACCGCGGCGATGCAGAACGTGGTGCACGGCTCCGACTCGCGGGAGTCCGCCGCCCGCGAGATCGCGCTGTGGTTCCCGTCCCTCTGACGTCCGCCTCCACGATCGCGCCTCTCCTCCCGCTTAGGCTGCCCCCGTGCACCTGAAGACCTTGACGCTGCGCGGCTTCAAGTCGTTCGCCTCGGCGACGACGCTGAGCCTCGAGCCGGGGATCACGTGCGTCGTCGGGCCCAACGGGTCCGGCAAGTCCAACGTCGTCGACGCGCTGACCTGGGTCATGGGGGAGCAGGGCGCCAAGACGCTGCGGGGCGGCACGATGGAGGACGTCATCTTCGCGGGCACCTCCGCGCGCCCGCCGCTGGGCCGCGCCGAGGTGTCGCTGACGATCGACAACGCCGACGGCCACCTGCCGATCGAGTACTCCGAGGTGACGATCTCCCGGACGCTGTTCCGCAACGGCGGCTCGGAGTACGCGATCAACGGCCGGACCTGCCGGCTGCTGGACATCCAGGAGCTGCTCTCGGACACCGGCATGGGCCGGCAGATGCACGTCGTCGTCGGCCAGGGCAAGCTCGACGAGGTGCTCCGGGCGACGCCGGAGGAGATGCGGGCCTTCATCGAGGAGGCGGCCGGCGTGCTCAAGCACCGCCGCCGCAAGGAGAAGGCGCTCCGCAAGCTCGACGCGATGGCCGCCAACCTCACCCGGCTCCAGGACCTCACCGGCGAGATCCGCCGCCAGCTCGGCCCGCTCGGCCGGCAGGCCGAGGTCGCCCGCAAGGCCGCCGTGGTCCAGGCCGACGTGCGGGACGCCCGCGCCCGCCTGCTGGCCGACGACCTGGCGCAGCTCCAGGCGCAGCTCGCCCAGGAGGTCGCCGACGAGACCGCGCTGCGCGCGCGGCACGACGAGGTCGAGGCCCAGCTGACCGCGACACGCTCCCGGCTGGCGGCGCTCGAGCGCGCGGCCGCCGAGGCCGCGCCACACGTCGCCGAGGCCGGCGAGCTCTGGTACCGCCTCTCGGCGCTGCGCGAGCGGCTGCGGGGCACCGCCTCGCTCGCCGCCGACCGCGCCCGGCTGCTGGGGGAGCCCGCCGCCGAACGCGCGCCCGGCCAGGACGTCGACGAGCTGCTCGGCGTCGATGCCACGCGTGAGCGACTCCTCGCCCTCGACTGGTCGCGATACCGGTTTATCCACATCGCGACGCACGGCATCGTGGATGCGCAGGTTCCCGAG
>Ga0207835_1000251_pt1 | contig 9779 bp, 12 predicted proteins | sample LuqExpMetagenom8_FD_187766 | JGI IMG/M metagenome (GOLD analysis project Ga0207835, IMG submission 187766) | Tropical forest soil microbial communities from Luquillo Experimental Forest, Puerto Rico - Sample 8 (SPAdes) | ecosystem: Environmental > Terrestrial > Soil > Tropical forest ... | reverse complement strand
GCTCGTCCCTCATCGGCGACCTCTCACTGGAGCACGCTCTCCTTCAGCTCGGCGACGAGAGCGGGGCTGAGTGCGGCGCCGACGCGCTCGACGAGCCACGACGCGAGGGTGGCGGTGACGGCCCCGAGGAGCGCGATGCCGCCGAGCATGAGGCCCACCGCGATCGTCCGGCCCGTCGCCGTCACCGGGACTCGGTCGCCGTAGCCGACCGTTGACATCGTCGAGAAGGCCCACCAGAAGCCGTCGCCGAGGTTGGCGATGGTGGAGCCGGGCTTGCCGCGCTCGACGTCCGTCACCGCGAGCGCGGCGGTGATCACGAGCATCGCCGACCCGCCGATCACGTAGGTCACCACGCGGCCCCGCAGCGTGTGCGCGCCGACGCGGTTGAGCACCGAGAGCAGCGCGACGAGCCGCAGCAGCCGGAGGGGCCGGAGGATCGGCAGGGCGATGACGGCGACGTCGAGCAGGTTGTGCTGGACGAAGTGCCACTTTCGGGGAGCGAGCCCGAGCCGCACGAGGTAGTCGACGCCGAACCCGATCCACGTGACGGCGATGACGACGTCGCACGCCGTGTGCACGCCGTGCGGCACGCCCGGCCACACGATGGGCAGCGCGTACGCCGCGAGGAACGCGAGCGCCGCGATGGTCAGCGGCAGGTCCGCGAGCGCTTCCCAGCGGTGCAGGCGGTCCATGGCGGCGAGGTTAGCCCTGCCTTCCCCGCTCGCGGCAGGGGGGAGTCGTCAGCCGGCCAGACCGACGACGAGGTGGAACGTGTCGCCGAGCGAGATCGCCTCGACGCGGGGGCGGAGCCCGTGGACGCCGGGGAGGGCATCAGCCGCGCGGTCGAGGTCGACCTCGATGACCGTCACGCCGCTCTCGGTCCGCGCCGTCGCGACCCCCGCCGGCCCCTTGGCGAGCTCCGCCTGCACGGCCGCGGTGACAAATCCCGAGACCTCGAGCGGCAGCACCGGGTGCTTCACGCGCAGCTCCAGCCGCCACGTCCTGCCGGTGACGCCGCGGTCGTCGAGCTGGGCCTCGAAGGGCCCCGCGAACCGCGCGGCCATCTGGATCCCCGGCGCCACGTCCGGCAGCTCGTGGACGTTCACCGAGGCCAGGACGGTCGAGCCGCGGCCGGTGACGTTCGTGACGGCCCTCGGCAGCGCGCCGGTGGCGCGCAGCACCGCGATGGCCTCGTCGATCGGCACGCTCAGCTCCATGCCGTGCAGCCTAGGGTCGCGCACGCCGGCCCTGGCGCGCGGCGACGCTCCTAGTGGCCGTCGTCGACGACGAGCCGCTCGCTGCGGAGCGTCACGGCCCCCAGGAAGTCCTCGTCGATCGCCCCACCAAGCCCGGCCGCCGTGGGGACCCGAACCCGGCCTTCGTCGGCCACGACCGGGGGCACCACGACGTCGCGGGCGTAGTACTTGTCCGAGCCGGACACGTCGGACGGGAGCGTGAAGCCGGGCAGAGAGGAGAGGGCCACGTTGGCGTACCGGCCGACGCCGAACTCGTGCATCCCGCCGCACCACACCGGCCACCCGGCGGCGGAGGCCAGGTCGTGAGCGGCGACCGCCGCCGTGAGCCCGCCCATCCGCGACACCTTGATGTTGAGCACCGATCCGGCCCGCAGGTGCAGCGCGAGCTCGAGGTCGGCGAGCGTCTCGACCGACTCGTCGAGGCACACGGGCGTGCCGACGGTCGCCGCGAAGCGCGCGTGCGCGAGCAGGTCACGCGGGGCGAACGGCTGCTCGATCATGGTCAGCCCGTACCCGTCGAGCCCGCGCAAGGCGGCGAGGTCCTCGTCGGACGACGTGTAGACGCCGTTCGCGTCGACGTGGACGTCGAGGTCAGGCCACGCCGAGCGCACCGCCCGCACCGGGTCGACGTCCCAGCCGGGCTGGATCTTGAGCTTGACCCGCGGGTAGCCGTGTTCCACGTGGAACGCCACCTGGGTGAGGAGGTCGTCGACCGTCGGCTCGATGCCGAGGGACACCCCGGCGACGACCTCGTCGCGCGTCCCGCCCAGTGCGGTGGCCAGCGGAACCCCGTTGGCCGACGACCACAGGACCCACGCCGCGACGTCCACCCCGGCCTTGGCGAACTCGTTGCCGCGCACCTTCCGCCACAGCGGCGCGACCTCGCGCGGGTGCTCCCAGGTGGCGCCGACGAGGACGGGCAGCACGAAGTCGCGCGCGACGAGCCAGCACGTGTCGACGTTCTCGGCGTTGTAGAACGGAGTGGCGGCGGAGGCGATCTCGCCCCAGCCGACGGCGCCGGACTCGTCGACCAGCTTCACCAGGATGTGGCCGAGCGACGCCTTCCGATGCGAGCTCGTCTGGAACTCGTGGACGAGCTCGAGCCTGACCAGGTGCAACGACGCCTCGACGACCCTCACCACGGCTCCTCGAGGTAGAGGCCGAGGTCGGCGGCGAGCCGGTCCCGGGCGGCGATACGCCTCCGCGCGCCCTTGGCGGACGCCGCGGCCAGCGTGGCCAGGACGTGGGCGACCGCCACGACGGCGGTCGGGGAGTCGGCGAAGCTCGCCGACTCGGTGTCGACGACGACGGTCTGGGTCGCGATCGACGCCAACGGCGCGTCCGCGTCGTCGGTGACCGCGATCAGCGTGCCCCCGGCGCCGACGAACGCGCGGGCGAAGGCGACGGTCTCGCGCCGGTAGCGGCGGAAGGAGAACGCGACGAGCACGTCGCTCGGGCCCACCTCGGGCAGCACGTCGAGGCCACGCACGGCCGCCTCGTCGACGAGCGTCACGTGGGACAGCCCCACGGTGAGGTCGGCGGCGAGGAGCGACGCGTAGGCCAGGGACTTCGCCGTGCCGGTGACAAAGCGGCGGCGCGCGGCGACGACGAGCGCGGCCGCGCGCGGCAGGGAGCCGTCGGCCACCACGGCCTCCAGCGCGGTGGTGAGGTGAGCCTCCTGCTGGCCGACGAGCCGGCGGGTGAGCACCTCGGCCGACGCCCTGCTCGAGCCGGTCAGCCTTTCGGCGAACCGCTCGCCCGGGCTGGCCGCCCCCCGCACATCCGTCGCGTCCGAGGACGTCAGGGCCACGGCACCGCTGTGCTCGGACGCTGCGTGGGTCATCGGCGGGCCTCGTCGGGCTCGAAGCGGTACACGCTCGTCTGGTCGTCGAGCCGACGGCAGGACGACGCGACCAGGCCCATGGCCAGCAGCGACGGGATCGCCTCGCGCAGGCGACGGCGGACGGCCGCAGCGGTCGCCGGGGCGGAGAGGGCAAGGTCGCTGAACGACGCCGGCACCGGCAGGTACGTGGTCCCGCCTGGACCCGGAAGCGGAGCGCCCCAGCGACGCTCCGCCGGGTCGACGAACGGCGGCGGCGGATCCACGTGCCCGACGCCGGCGGTCAGCGGTGTCTGCTCCGTGAGGTCCCACTCGACGACGAGCCGGTCGGTCTCCGGCCCGTAGAAGTCGGGGTGGAACCATCGCGCCCGCGCCCCGAGCACGTCGAGGTTGAAGTGGGCGTTGCGGGCGACCGCCGGGTCGTAGGCCCACCGCATCTGGCGGGCCCCGTGCGCCAGCGCGATCCGCGCCTGCTCGCGCTTGAGCCGACGCCCCAACCCGTGGCCCTGCGCGCGGGGCGCCACGACGGCGGCCTGCGAGTAGTGGTACCGACGTCCTTCGTCGTCCACCCCGGGGAACCCGTACGCGAACGCGACGACGTGGCCCTCCCGCGTGAGCACCCCGACGACCGAGCCGCCGTTCGCCGCGAGCGCCGACAGCAGCCGCGGGTTCACGCCGTGCGCCGGGTCGGTGTAGCCGAAGACGCCGCGGTACAGCTGCGCGGCCTCCTGCAGCAGGCGCGGGTCGTGCATGCCGGTGACGAGCAGCCCGTCGTCGTCGCGCGTCGCGGGCGTGAGCGGCGCGCCCGGTTCCGGCAGGTCGAGGACCATGCGGCGACTATACGTCGCGTTCGCCGAGCTCGTCGTGCCTGTTGCTGCACGTGTGGTCCGGCGATACGTTCCGTATCCATGGTGCACGACGAGCTAGGAGCGGCCCTCGTCGCGGCGGCGGCCGAGCGGGCCGACGACGACGCCGAGCGGCTGCTGACGTACGTGCGCCACGAGACGCCGACCGGCGACGCCGCGGCGCTCGACGCCCTCGCCGACGTGCTGGCCGCGGACGCGGCGACCTTCGGTGCGACCGCCCGCCGGCTCCCGCTGCCGCACGGCGACGCGCTGCTGGTCGAGCACCCGGGAGCGGGGGAGCGGGCCGGGTCCGCGCCCGCGCTTCTTCTGGGCCACCACGACACCGTCCACCCGGTGGGCTCGGTGCCGGTGCGGGTCGACGGCAGCCGGCTCACCGGCCCCGGCGCCCACGACATGAAGGGCGGGCTCGTCGTCGTGCTCGCGGCGTGGGCCACGCTCGCCGCGACCGGCGCCCCCGCCCGGCCGGCCCGACTGCTCATCACGCCGGACGAGGAGCTCGGATCGCCCACCGGCGGGCCTCTCGTCGTGCAGCACGCCGACGGCGCCGCCTTCGCGCTGGGGTTCGAGTCACCGCACTCCGACGGCGCCCTCAAGACCTCGCGCATGGGCTCGACGCGGTGGCGCGTGTCCGTCACCGGGAGGGCCGCGCATGCCGCGCTCGACCCCGGGAGGGGCGTCTCGGCGATCGACGAGCTCGTCGACCAGCTCATCGCCCTGCGGGCGGTGGCCGACGAGCACCCGGACGTGCTGGTCAACGTGGGGATCCTCGAAGGCGGCGGCAGGACCAACGTCGTGCCGGACGCGGCGCACGCGGACGTCGGGCTGCGCTTCCGCGACGGCGCTGCCGAGCAGGCGTTCCTCGCCCGCCTGGCCATCCTCGCGCCGGTGCGGCCGAGCGCGGTGGTGACACCTTCGGTGGTCACCCGGCGTCCCGCCTGGGGCCCCTCGCCCGCGACCGATGCGCTGCTGGCGTCGGTGGCGGCCGCGGGCGCGCTCGTCGGGCAGACCATCACCGGGCGCGCCGCCACCGGAGCCGCCGACACCAACCTCACCGGCGCCGCGGGCCTCGTCTCGCTGGACGGCTTCGGGCCGCTCGGCGGCGGCGCCCACGCGGCGACCGAGCACGTCCTGCTCCCGTCCATCGCGGAGCGCGCCGCTCTCCTGGCCGCGGTGCTCGCCACGGTGTAGCACTGGAGGGACGACCCGCGAAGGGGGCGTGCGATGACCCGGAGCTCGAACGGATGCACGAGGCGCTCGACATGATGCGCGCCGGCGTCCTGAAGAAGCTCGCGGGCCTCTCCGAGGATGAGGCCCGCCGCAGCACGGTCCCCACCGGCACCAACGTCGCCGGGCTGGTGCAGCACCTGACGTTCGTCGAGTCGCTGTGGTTTGAGGAGATCGTCGCCGGCCGGAAGCAGTCGCGAGGCCTGCGCACCATGCTGGTCGACCCGGCGGTGTCGCTGCACGAGCTCCGCCAGGAGTACCGCGAGGCCTGCGCGACGAGCGACGAGATCATCGCCTCGATCGGCGACCCAGATGCGGAGGTGATCCGCAACGGCAAGCAACACGACCTGCGGTGGGCGATGCTGCACGTCATCTGGGAGACGGCCCGCCACGCCGGCCAGGCCGACATCATCCGCGAGCAGATCGACGGCCTCACGGGGATGTGACCCCAGACCTCAGTCTCCTGAAACTGGATCGGGGCGCGGGAGGATGGGCGCCGTGGTGAGGCAGACCCCCGTGTACTACTACTCGTCGGCGTCCGGGCTGGTGCGAAGCTTCGCGGAGCGGCTCGGCCGGCCGGTGTTCAACCTCGCGGAGAAGGAGCACCGGCAGTCGGAGGCCGACGGCCCCTGGGTGCTGCTCACCCCCAGCTACAAGACCGGCAACGAGTCCAACGACACCGTCCCCGAGGGCGTCCGGCGTTTCCTGAACTCTGACCACAACCGCCGGCTCATGGTCGGGGTGATGGGCTCCGGCAACCGCAACTTCGGGCGGTACTACCAGATGGCCGCGCGGCTCGTCGCCGAGCGCTCGCACCGGCCGATCCTCTTCGAGTTCGAGCTCGCCGGGACGCCGTGGGACGTCGAGGAGTGCCGGCGCATCCTCGAGGAGCTCGACGAGGCCCTGGCAGTCGCGCACGACGAGCGCGCACCCTCGTCGTCCACGAACGGAGCACCGACGCCCGCCTGACCAGGCACGGGGCGTCGTCGTCCACCAGCGAGAGGGCCGCTGGCTCAGCGGCGGGGACGTTGCCATCCTGTGAGGTTCGTCGTACCCCTTGCGCGCCACCCGGTACCCGTGCCTACCATCCCACTTGATTTATCTAGGTTCCTAGATGAATGGGGGAAGGTGTGATCGAGTTCCATCTCGACATCCGGTCGGGCGTGGCGCCGTACCGCCAGATCGTCGATCAGGTGAGGCGCGCGGTGCGGCTCGGCCTGCTCCGCGAGGGCGACCAGCTGCCGACGGTCAAGGAAGCCGTGGGACAGCTGGCCATCAACCCCAACACCGTGCTCAAGGCCTACAAGGAGCTCGAGCACGCCGGGCTGGTCTCCGCCCGCCCGGGCATCGGCACCTTCGTCACCGCGCAGGTGCACGACGAGACGATCGCCGCCCACGGCCCGCTCCGGGTCGACCTGGTGCGGTGGCTGGACAAGGCCCGGCAGGCCGGGTTGGACGACGAGAGCATCGAAGCGTTGTTTCGCGACGCTCTCCAGGAAGACATGACACAGGGAGTGGCATGAACGCGGTTCTCGAGGCCGAGGGCCTCAGCAAGCGATACGGGCGCCGGTGGGCTCTCACCGACTGCGACCTGAGCATCCCCGCCGGGCGGGTCGTCGGGCTCGTCGGGCCCAACGGCGCCGGCAAGTCGACGCTGCTCAACATGGCCGTCGGCCTGCTGCCGCCGACCGAGGGGCGCCTCGACGTGCTCGGCCGCACGCCCAAGGCGGGTGCTGCGCTCGCCGGCGTGGGGTTCGTCGCGCAGGGCACGCCGGTCTACGCCGGCCTGTCCGTCGCCGACCACCTACGGCTCGGCAAGCACCTCAACCCCACGTGGGACCAGGCGCTAGCCGACGAGCGCATCTCGCGGCTGCGTCTCGACCCCTCGCAGAAGGGCGGCAAGCTCTCCGGCGGCCAGCAGGCGCAGCTGGCGCTCACCGTGGCGGTCGCCAAGCGGCCGGAGCTGCTGGTGCTCGACGAGCCGGTGGCGAGCCTCGACCCGCTGGCGCGGCGCGAGTTCCTCCAGGGTCTGATGGAGATCGTCGCCGACCAGGAGGTCAGCGTCGTGCTGTCGTCGCACCTGGTCGCTGACCTGGAGCGCGTGTGCGACTACCTCGTCGTGCTCGTGGACTCCCGCGTGCGGATCGCCGGCGACGTCGACGAGCTCCTCGCGACGCACCACCTGCTCAGCGGGCCGTTCCACGACATGGACCGGCTCCCTCGCGACTGGGAGGTGATCCACGCGAGCCACACCGCGCGCCAGTCCACCCTCCTGGTCCGCTCCGACCAGCCGATCCTCGACCCCTCGTGGGCCGTCGACCGCGTCAGCATGGAGGACCTGGTGCTGGCCTACATGAGCACGGGCGAGGGCACCCTGCAGCTGACCGGGGCCGAGCGATGACCTGGCTCACGTGGCGGCAGTTCCGCACGCAGGCCCTGGTGGTCTTCGGGGGCCTCGCGCTGCTGGCCGTCGTGACGATCATCACCGGGCTCCAGATCCGGCAGTTGGCCAGCGGCTGCGCCGCGCCCACCGACTGCAGCATGCTCGTCGGGATCGAGACCTCGAACTTCGTGGGGATGGAGCTGCTGCTCCGAGGCGCGACGCTGATCCTTCCGGCGGTCACCGGGATGTTCTTCGGGGCGCCCCTCATCGCGCGCGAGTTCGAGACCGGCACCCACCGGATGATCTGGACCCAGTCGGTCTCGCGCTCCCGGTGGCTGGCGGTCAAGGTGCTCGTCGTCGGCGCGGCGGCCGTCCTGGCGTCCGGCTTGATGTCGTGGATGACGACGTGGTGGTTCGGCCCGGACGACTCGCTGCAGATGGACAAGTTCGTCGACGCGACCTTCGGCATCCGGGACGTGGCCCCCATGGGGTACGCCGCGTTCGCGTTCGCCGTGGGCCTCACCGCCGGGCTCCTCTTCCGCCGCGTCCTCCCGGCCATGGCCACGACGCTCGTCGCCTTCGTCGCCGTGCGCATGGTGGTGCAGATGGTGGTGCGGCAGCGCTTCGCGGCGCCGCTCGTGGTCACGGGTGCCTTCACGCCCGGTCCGAACGGTCCGAAGGGCCCCAACGGCTCCTGGATCTTCAGCGGCCAGATCTTCGACCCGTCCGGGCACCCGGTGCGGGAGCTGCGGTTCGGCCCCGGTGACGCGTGCGTCGCGAACAACAGCTGCCTCAACGGGTACACGCAACGCTTCGTCTACCAGCCCTGGAGCCGCTACTGGCCGTTCCAGTGGACCGAGACCGGGCTGTTCGTCGTGCTCGCCCTGATCCTCGTCGGCTTCTGCTTCTGGTGGATCAACGGGCACCGGCTCCCGGGCAGCGGCCCGCGGGTTGCCCGCGCCGCCGCACCCCGGGCGTACGACGAGCGGACGGCGCACGACGGGAAGACCGCGCCGCGCGGTGCGGTCGAGACCAACCAGCCGAGGCTGATGGGGGTGGACCGATGATCTGGCTGGCCTGGCGGCAGTTCCGCACGCAGGCGATCGTCGTCTTCGGCGGTCTGCTGCTCCTCGCGATCCCCACGGTCGTCACGGGGATCGGGACCCGACACTGGGTCACGTCCTGCGCGACGTCCGCCACGTGCCTCGGGAACGGCGCCCCCGCCCAGCAGTACATGGGCCGGTTCGGCTGGCTGCAGGTGCTGCTCGGCGGTGCCCTGCTGATCCTCCCCGCAGTCCTCGGGATGTTCTGCGCGGCTCCCCTCGTCGCGCGCGAGTTCGACAACGGCACCTACAAGCTGGTGTGGACGCAGTCCGTCAGCCGGGTCCGCTGGCTGACGGCGAAGATCGCCGTCGTCGGCACCGCCTCCGTGCTGGCGATCGGCCTGCTGACGTGGATGACGACGTGGTGGTTCGGCCCGTCCGACTCCCTGGAGATGGACAAGTTCATCGACTCGACCTTCGGCATCCGTGACGTCGCGCCCATCGGTTACGCCGTGTTCGCGTTCGCCGTCGGCCTCGCCGCGGGCGTCCTCATCCGCAAGGTGCTGCCGGCGATGGCGACGACCCTCGGCGTCTTCGTCGTCGTCCGCATGGTGTTCCAGATGTTCGTACGGGCGCACTACGCTGCCCCGCTGACTCAGACCGCACCGGTCACCGGCGGCGGCGGAGACGTCGCCGTCAAGATCGGCAGCGGCCTGCCGCCGGGCTCGTGGGTCGTCACGCTGCGCTTCTTCGACGCGAACGGGCACCCCACCGCGATCATCGGCGGCCCCGACGCCCCGTGCTCCGCGGACAACTCCTGCCTCAACGGCATCACGCAGCACCTCGTGTACCAGCCGGGAAGCCGGTACTGGCCGTTCCAGTGGACCGACATGGGCCTGTTCACCCTCTTCGGCCTGCTGCTGATCGGCTTCAGCTACTGGTGGATCACCGGCCACCGGCTCCCAGGGCGTGGGCCGCGACCCACCGCCCGCGCTGCCGGCACGGCACCTCAGGCGCGCGTGGCGGCTCACCCTGCGCTCGCCGTGGCACCGCAGCCGCACGACGAGCAGGCGCGGGCGCACGACGAAGGCGCACCGGCGTCATCCGCTCCGGACGAGGCCCACACCTCCGCCTGACGCGATCGCCGAAACGGCAGGCGCCCGGTCA
>Ga0207835_1000250_pt1 | contig 9796 bp, 4 predicted proteins | sample LuqExpMetagenom8_FD_187766 | JGI IMG/M metagenome (GOLD analysis project Ga0207835, IMG submission 187766) | Tropical forest soil microbial communities from Luquillo Experimental Forest, Puerto Rico - Sample 8 (SPAdes) | ecosystem: Environmental > Terrestrial > Soil > Tropical forest ... | reverse complement strand
TTACAATCAACCGGAATTCAAGAGTTTACAACCAAAACTCTGAAGAATTCTAAATCTATTAATAGAAACTCCGCTAAGGATTCTTAAATCTATTAATAGAAGTACAATTTGTGTATTCGTAAAAATTACAAGTACCAAAAAATGTTGTACGAAAAATTACAAGTACCAAAATTGTGTTTGTAAAAATTACAAGTACCAAAATTGTGTTTGTAAAAATTACAAGTACCAAAATTATATTCGTAAAAATTACAAGTACCAAAATTGTGTTTGTAAAAATTACAAGTACCAAAAAGGTAAAAATGGTAGGAGGAGAGGTAATTTCCAACTTGGAAATTACTCCAAGTCGAAAACTTCCAAGTCCAAAGACTTGAAACTCCGAACTGATAACAAGTTATCAGATTCGGGACTCTACGAACGTCAGTGAGTCGACAAGAAGCCCTGTCTCGCCCAGGTACGATAGTAGGTCCCATAATTGGATTCTGAGTGGTCGCCTCATTCGATACGACCCATTTCTTTTTGATTAACACCAAAATGAGATAAAAGTTATATTCACTCAATAGAAATGAGTCATACTAGATATCACAGTAAGACTCATAACTTAGAGGCTTTCAGTTATACATCTACGTGCGTGGCGAAAAATCACATCTTTTCAAATGGATCTGCAACTAAATGCACGGCAAAGCTGTTCCTCTCGTACTAAGATTTACTACTGGCATCTAAATTGGTTAGTAGGGTAAAACTAACCTGTCTCACGACGGTCTAAACCCAGCTCACGTTCCCTGTTAGTGGGTGAACAATCCAACACTTTGCGAATTCTGCTTCGCAATGATAGGAAGAGCCGACATCGAAGGATCAAAAAGCCACGTCGCTATGAACGCTTGGCGGCCACAAGCCAGTTATCCCTATGGTAATTTTTCTGACACCTCTAGCCTCAAACTTTGAGATCCTGTATTGCTACAGAAACTAAAGGATCGCTGGGACATGCTTTCGCATCTAATACCTTTACTGGAGGTATTAGTCAAGCCATCTATTGGCCTTATCCGCAACACAAGGTTTCTGACCTTGTTGTGATGACCTTTGTACACCTGCGTTATCTTTTAACAGATGTGCCGCCCCAGCCAAACTCCCCACCTGGCGATGTTCTCCATCGATCATGAACTCGATAATCTTGTTACCAAAAAAGTGTATCGCTACACTCGTTCTCTTATGAAGTTAGTAGAATAACAATAAGGAGTAGTGGTATTACATTGCCGGCCGAAGCCTCCCACCTATACTATACCTCCTTCGTTATTCTACAACGCCAGACTAGAGTCAAACTCAACAGGGTCTTCTTTCCCCGCTAACCAACCCAAGCCCGTTCCCTTGGCTGTAGGTTCGCTAGACAGTAGGTAGGGACAGTGGGAATCTCATTGTTCCATTCATGCGCGTCACAAATTAAATGACGAGGCATTTGGCTACCTTAAGAGAGTCATAGTTACTCCCGCCGTTAACCCGTGCTTGATCGAATCTCTTCACTTTGACATTCAGAGCACTGGGCAGAAATCACAAGGTGTGCAGGACCGTTACGATTCGGACACCTTGCTTTGTTTTAATTAAACAGTTGGATTCCCCTAGACTCCATGAGTTCTCGTAATGTGACGAAACGGTCATTGTGCGACCTCACAAACAAGTTTGCTTGGCCTGTCATACCACTACGTCCGACAACAGAAAGAAGCTTATCCAGACCCGAGAGCCCAGTCCACCTCCTCCTGCCAAACCTTGCGGCGTCGAATTTCATGATATAACCAATAACCATCACTACAAGAGCCAACCTTTCCACCTAAGCAACAAGTCTATTTTGCCGACTTCCCTTACCTACATTGCTCTAATAGGTCAGAGGCTGCTAGCCTCGGACACCTGATGCGGACTACGGTACGGACTAAGTCATAGGATTGAGCCCAGAGCTGAATTAGATTTTAATTTATACACGCGAAGACCCACACAAGCCATAAAGACTTGTCATTCTAACCCGCAAATAACAAAATCTCTGCTGCACGCAACTCCTCTGTTACTCGCCGTCTGCCATTCCACCGAAGCTTCACGATCAAACGTTGGCTATTAAAGAGAAGAGAAAACCCTTCCGGAGCTCCACGCGTATGGCTCTAAATCACACTCCGCGTCACCGCGTTAGGCTTGGTACCCGAAAGTACCCTCCATGACTTAGGTTCAGGAATATTAACCTGATTCCCTTTCCTCGGAGATTCCTGCTTTAGGACTATTTCTAGTGTTAACCACCGAGTTAGGACCGACTAACCCCTACATGAGCGCCAGAGGTAGGGAAACCTGGTCCACTACGACCTTCAAAGCTTTAGAAACCATGGTTGCCCATGGTGTTGAAGCTCGTAAGAATGGTTGCTACTACTACCAAGATCTGCACTAATGGCCGCTCCACTCCCAGTCACCCAAGAGCTTCGTGGCAACCATTACGCCTGCCTACCCTCTCTTCAAGAAATCTAGAAGAGAGACTAAGGATCGGCTACCGGCTTAGCCGTCATCCATTTTCGGGGCTAATTCATTCGGCGGGTGAGTTGTTACACACTCCTTAGCGGATACCGACTTCCATGGCCACCGTCCCGCTGTCTTCATGAATTAACACCCTTTAATGAGTATTAAACCGGTATTGGACGCCTTTCCTTATTGTTTACGGTTGAACCCGCTTTACCTGATCTGCTTACCAAACCACGGCCCACTAGAGAACCTTATTAAACCAACGCTTCCATTAAGCAAGCTTCGGATATTGCCCATTTAAAGTTTGAGAATAGATTGAAGGCTATCAACCTCCAAGATCTCTAATCATTAGCTTTACCTGACAAAATTAATTATAGTTCTCCGCTATCCTGAGGGAAATTTCGGCAGGAACCAGCTACTAGGCGATTCGATGAGTCTTTCGCTCCTATACCCAACTCGGACGAGCGATTTGCACGTCAGCACCGCGGGAGGTCCTCCACCAGGATTTCTCCTGGCTTCGACCAGTTCGGGCATAGTTCATCACCTTTCGGGTACTAGCATATTTACTCTAACTCAGACCAAAAGGCCCGGTTTGTGCTGTTAACACAATACACTTTCATTACGCCTTCACAATTAAAATCGCTACGGCTTGCAGATATGCTAGACTCCTTGGTCCGTGTTTCAAGACGGGACGTTCCCAAATACCATACCAACAATATACTAAGGACCGATAGCTTGCAATACATCATAAATACTACAGCCCCAGTACCACCTCAAAGTCGTGAGACAAAGAAGCGGCAGCAAGACTTTCATATAAACAACGTATTTACAACGGCATTATTAGTATGTGTAACCCAATCTCCGAGTATTCTCAGAAACAGAGTTGTTGGATACTCCTAGAAAACCAAAAAGAAGACTAGAAGAAGCGGTACTTGGTTACGCTTAAATCTATGCAATTTCACACTCTTTTCACCCTCTTAACAGAGTACTTTTCAACGTTCCCTCACGGTACTTGTTTACTAACGGTCTTATGCATTATATTTAGCCTTAGAGGAAGTTTATCCCCTATATTCAGATTGCACTATCAAGCAATCCTACTCGCAAACCCAGTTCCTTACAGGACAGAATGAAACGCTAACGGGTCTAACACCCTCTATGGATTCACGAGTGAATGCCTTTGCAGGCAATTTCACGCTTCTCTATCCAAGGAACTAAGCTCACACCCTACAACTCCGAACCGTGAGGCGCAGATTCAGGATGGGCTTTTCTCTTTTCCCTCGCAGGTACTAGGAGAATCTCTGTTGATTTCTTTTCCTCCACTTATTAATATGCTTAAATCCAGTGGGTTCCCTCTCACATTAGAGGCCAGTTGTAATAATTGAAATCCTTTCGGATTAAAATTCGTATCAAAAATACTTTTTTGACACGCTTCCTCTGAATAGGGCGCAAACTCGAAAGCAGCACATTTTTCAGAGACCAATACTACAAAAGAACTGACACTCTAACGCAAGTACCTCAGAGAGGTCCAGTATGTGTTCACCAATTCGATGAATCTCGAAGCTAACGAATCTCATTACATATCGCTTTTTGCCGCGGGCTTCATCGATGCATAAGCCATGTGCTCCATTGCACAGAGTTGTAGGCAAAAAAATTTGGTTTTACCCAAATCTTTTACCAAAAATGATCCCTACGCAGGTTCACCTACGAAGACCTTGTTACGACTTTTCCTTCCTACAGACGAAGAGATTTAACTGGTTTCCTTTACCTTGCGGCTCAGTCCGCCAGGTTCATCTCTTCGTCCCATCGGTAGGAGCGACGGGCGGTGTGTACAAAAGGCAGGGACGTAATCAATGTGGTATGATGAACCACGCTTACTAGGAATTCCTCGTTCACGAGGATGTTCCAATCCTCGATCCCTGTCATAACGGTGTTTGAAAAGTTTTCCCAATCCTTTTAGGATAAGGGGTTAAAAAAACCATAGCGCTCGTTGGTACCGTTATTGTAGTACGCGTGCAGCCCAGGACATCTAAGAGCATCACAGACCTGTTATGGCCTAAATCTTCCTCACTCTACAAAAACGAGTGAAGTCCCTTTAAGAAGCTGGCAAAGCCACGTAGGTTTTGGAAAAGGCCAAAAGACCAGTTCCGACAAACTAACCCTTCCCCGAAGGAAAAGGCCTACGGCTAGTTAAAGGCTTAGGTCTCGTTCGTTATCTGAATTAACAAGACAGATCACTCCACGAACTGGAAACGGCCATGCACTACCCACCACACAATCAAGAAAGGGCTATTAACCTGTCAATCAAACTTGTGTCCTGACCTGGTGAGTTTCCCCGTGTTGAGTCGAATTAAGCCGCAGACTCCACTCCTGGTGGTGCCTTTCCGTCAATTCCTTTAAGTTTCGGTCTTGCGACTATACTCCCCCCAGAACCCAAAGACTTTAGGTTTCCCTTGAGTCCTGAGAAGATCGCTGGGATAGTGTCTTCCCAATTCCTCGGTTGGTATCGTTTATAGTTGGGACTACGACGGTATCTAATCGTCTTCGATCCCCCAACTTTCGTCCCTGATAGATGAGCTTGTGATGGCCTACGACAGCTTTCGCCTTAGTTGGTCACATGAGGGTCTCAGAATTTCACCTCTAGCCTCATGGTACCCGGGGCCTCGCCCTAAGCTCCGTTACAAGCGCTGTATTGAACTACATCCAGACCGAAGCCCAAATTTCATTCAGTACAGCTACTCTGCAGTCCCATGCTAAATCGTTCTGGCAGAGTATTCATAGCCCGCTTTAAGCACAACGATTTATTTACAGTTGCAACCCAAAAGGGCCACACGGATGAACCGTGGGTCGAGTACAAACGCAGCAACTGTCGAGAAAGGACCAAAAAGCCCAAACCCGACTAAAGTTTGTCACAACTAGACAAGAACGAGTTATAACCTCGTCCCGATCAGGTTATGGCAAGACCAATCGCTACGCTTGCACCCTTAGATATACTACGGGCGTTTTAACTACAGCAGTATTAATATACGCTCTTGGAGCTGGAATTACCGCGGGTGCTGGCCAATAATACCGAACATCAATTCTGGGGTGTGATTAACACCTTGCAATTGACATACTCTTTATCATCGAGTAGGTTTGGACTATATCTTAAGCAGAGTAATACTCCGCCAACGACCATCTAGTCTCTGAACCCTGCTTTTTGAAGCAAACGCAATTGATCAGTAGTATGGTTTGTTTATTTTGTATATATTTACAAAACATTTAGGATTATGTGGACAAGCCTTCCGAATCATTTCTGATTGGAGCAGAGATTGAGACCTCCTCAGTAAAAAATGACAGTGAGTACGTTCATCATTTACCAATTTTTTCTCAATTCTCAAATGGCCTGGTCTTGCACAACCTCCATTACCGCACAAGTGAGATATCGTCCTTGCTTCAGTATCCTTTTTGTTGTTAGAAACAGTTTCTAACATTTCTACACTGTGAATACAATCCACATTCGTAGAATTTGCAAAAGCGGATACGTGATGCACGTACGAATCGGAACCCTTCTTGTTCATAAAACGAACCTTGAAGCCAGATTTTGTTTTGTTTGCAGCACCAATAAGGCATTCACCAAATTCATGTTTACAAACATCCAACTTTTTTAGTTCATCAAAACAATAAGGTTTCTGTTTACCAGATCGTCCCTTATCTCCTTTGCGATTTGTCAACCATTCATTAAAGATGTTTTTGGCTTCCTTTCTATTCTCAAGCTTAGATAATCTATCTTTCTTGGGAACAGTAATTTTGCCCATTTTACTATAACCATAGTCAATAGTTTTGACTAAAGAGTCATAGCCATCTTTAAATGATGAGAGATCAATATTAACTGTTATTGTTTTGGGGTATCTAGCTGTACTACTAGTTCTAAGCTTCTTTCGAAGCCTTTGAACCTTTTGTTTAATTGAAACCATTTTGTATGGGATGCCTAGATGGTTAACTAGGGACTATCCATTCATACCACCAAACTGGTTTGCCGTGTAGTCTCTAGACGTTCCGGATGTACCTTAGTACGGAATATTCAATTCTTTTCAGAATTTTATACCTCAACAGAGGTCCCGTTTTGGCAAATGAAGGCATGAACCCCATCGCACACTAGATACACCCCAATAACAGGGGTTTGCTTACAAAAAAGCTTGGCTGCGGATTACGCCATACCTAACAGCTTGTTACCATCCTACAGGCTTTTCTCCTGTCATAGTTCTTTAAAAAAGAACGGTACTGTTAGGCTTAAAAGAAGCGCTTCCCGCAATTTGATCGTTTTGCCGCTAACACGGTAATCAACCATGATCAATGCGACTAGCTCCCCATTGCTGGGTAACTATTTCTGGCGACAGTTCACCAGACTTTTCCTCCAATGGCTACTCTAAGGGTGGTCTAGACCCAAATCATGGAAAATTATCAGATGATAATACCTCCCCACCGATGGTGTGGAGACACTATAGCTTGTCACTACCTCCCCGTATTGGGATTGGGTAATTTGCGCGCCTGCTGCCGTCCTTAGATGTGGTAGCGATTTCTCAGGCTCCCTCTCCGGAATCGAACACTGATTCCCCGTACCCGTAAAAGCCTGGTTTGTCCTTTAAACAAACAACGAGCTGATAGGTAAGAAACACCTCTGCCTGGCCACTAGAAAAAATAAACCTGAAAGGCCTTATGAAAACCTTGTTAGCTTACTTTCCCACGCCCTTGCGGGCGCCCGCTAGCGGTCGATTCCCAGACCCCCTAAATATGTTACCACACTCAGGAAATCTGGGTTACAATAGCTAGGCTTCAGCACAAATACTATTACCACCCCGAAGGGAACAAGTATTATCGCTGCAGTTAACGGTGGTATCCTTGTAAACTTTCCAGTGGCTAGGTGTATAACTGTTATAATGAGCCTTCCACAGACTATCACTATACGTGGCGTGAACCACATATGATTGATCTTACATTTGCATGGCTTAGGCTTTGAGACAAGCATATAGTACTGGCAGGATCAACCAGGTATCACTGGAGCAAAACGAGAGTTTCCTCGAGTTTTGTAGCTCCAATTGAGGAGAAAAAGTTTTCTCGATGGGGGCTTCCCTTCGATACTGCTTTTCCTCCAAGCGTTTTGTTTTAAACCCGATTCCGGTCCTAAAAAATTAGGGTGGTATCGTTTTAAAGGTTTTATTACCTCCTAAAAGGTAATTATACTGCGTAATCGCAATTAATCAATACTGAAAAAAGGTGGTGCAGATGGATCACCACGTGCGCACGGGAAAAACCTGTGCGCGCACGAGGGAAGGAATCAGTGCGCACGGAAAGGACCAGTGCGCACGAGGGAAGGATTAACACGAGGAAAGGAGCAGCACGAGAAAAGGATTAACACGAGGGAAGGATCAGCGCGAGGGAAGGGACAGCGCGAGGAAAGGAGCAGCACGAGAAAAGGATCAGCGCGAGGGAAGGGACAGCGCGAGGGAAGGGACAGCGCGAGGAAAGGGACAGCGCGCACGTATAATGGGTAATCTGATTAATAGGTCTAATTAATGGAGAATCTAACGGAAGGAACGCCTGAAAGGAAAAAAAGGCAAAAAGTGTGGGCCCTAATACTACTATACCGCCTACTGCGTGGGTCATCCCAGGGGTACCTGACCCTCGGCCAGGGTACCCCTATAGTGAAAAAACGAGTTGCAGTTTTCCAAAAATCTTGTAAATTAGTGTAAAGTTTTAAACACATAGTAAACTACCGGAGTTTCCTTTGCAAAAAATTTTAGCGGTTTTTTTAATTATCCATAAGGAACTATATGTATCCCACACAAAAGAGCGAATTACCAGGGCCCACGCTCAGAACCCGAAAAAGTAATAAAAGGTTTAAACCATAGTTATCGGACACTCCCCGCTTCAACCGGTAAGATAGTTGGTGACTAGAGATTCCTCCTTAAGGTCCGGAGGAGTACTAAAATGTGGGTCCACAAATCCTTATTTCGATGTTAAAAGCAATGTTGTAGGGGGTATGCGTATATAGTAGAAGTTTCATAAAAGTGGTCATTGTATTTCCAGAGCATTTTATTGAATTCCTACCATATAGACTATGGGTAGTGCATATGGTAGGAATTCAATAGTTTGCTCTGAAAACGAAGTGAAAAAATAAACCCAATAAATTATAGTGCCCGGACACTCCCCGCTTCAACCGGTAAGATAGTTGGTGACTAGCGGGGCCTGGAAAAATTCGAATCTCGGGATCCCGCAAGTAAATAAAATTATGATTACGGTATCAACTCGGAAAGTTAGTTCTCAATAATAAATTTTTTTGCTCCGGGGAGGACCCCAAAAAAAATATTGAATTATACAAAAGAGCTCTTAATAGAAAAGTCCTTTTCGTCTAATCAACTTTTCGTAGAACCGCGTCCGAAAAATTTTTCAAAAAAATTTTTTACGCTGGGGCTTCGCTTTAAGCCCTATGTCTGATCTTGATACACAAACAAGCCGACCGTACTTCCTTATAACCGGACAACTTTTTACTAGTCCGGCTTAGCGCGCATAAAGTCCGACGGGTCTTCAAATTCAAATTTCAATCTTGCCGGTTGAAGCGGAGGATGTTCCATCGTTTATAGATTACCGGTATTCCAAAACTCAAAAAAACGGCCCGTCGCCGCAACTAATTTTTTTGGAACACATAAGCAAAGTCCGGGAGCCCGTTAAACTGGCAACGTCGTAGACCCCCATTCTCCGCCAGAAAATCGGACTTTTTTTCGGTCCTGAGCGTAGCCTATGGTAGTGGGGGGGTAGTTTTGGATCACCCAGGATATTAGGTCGTACCACGGGAAGAAAATAAATGGATTTTTCTGGCGGGAATAGGGGGTCTACGACGTTGCCAGTTTAACGGGCTCCCGGACTTTCCTTATGTGTTCAAAAAAAACTAGTTGCGGCGACGGGCCGTTTTTTTGAGTTTTGGAATACCGGTAATCTATAAACGATGGAACACCCGCCGCTTCTTCCGGCAAGATCGAATTTCGAATTTGAAGACCCGTCGCACTTTAGGCGGAGTTTATCGCTACGCTGGGGCTTCGCTTTAAGCCCTATGTATATTCTTGTTATGCCAACAAACCACCCGAACTTCCTAGGGTAAAGGATGATCCGCGATTTTTGGACTTTTAAGATCGGGTCCCCGCCACGTAATTCTGATCAGGAGGCCTACCTCACCAGGGGTCCCGATCGTTGGACTTTCAACAACATTTTTTTTCACTTCATTTCCAGCTCATTCTACGTTGCGAATCACTAGCAAACTACCATCGATTTCCTA
>Ga0207835_1000248_pt1 | contig 9819 bp, 8 predicted proteins | sample LuqExpMetagenom8_FD_187766 | JGI IMG/M metagenome (GOLD analysis project Ga0207835, IMG submission 187766) | Tropical forest soil microbial communities from Luquillo Experimental Forest, Puerto Rico - Sample 8 (SPAdes) | ecosystem: Environmental > Terrestrial > Soil > Tropical forest ... | reverse complement strand
CGCCGACGAGCCGATGTGGCGCCAGCGCACCGACCTCGCAGCGATCGTGCCGGTGCTCGCCGGCGGTGACGCGGCCGCGCTCGCCGACACCCTCGACCTGCCGATCGCCTCCGAGCTCGCCGCCGGCGCGGTCACCGGGGACGGCGTCCGGCAGCCGGTGCCCGACCCGGCCCGGGCGGTCCTGGGCGACGAGGCGCCGCGCACCTGGTGGGAGCACGACGAGCTCCGGGTCGACGGCGTCGAGGTCGAGTGGTGGGTCGACGACGAGGGGATCCACGCCGTGACGACGTCCGGCCTCGCGGCCGGGCTCGCCCAGGTCGTCGGGCGCTGGGACCGCCGGTGGGCGCTCGAGGTGGCCCTGTCCGACGAGCGTCGAGCCGCGGAGATCCAGCTCGGCGACTGAGCGCTACAGGCGGCGGCCCATCCGGTCGTGGCCGTGCGCCCACCACAGGGCGGGGAAGCCGAGCACCATCCCGGTGGCGCACACGGCGACCGGCGTCCACGAGATCACGGAGAGCACGGCCAGGAGCAGGCAGACGACGAGCGCCGCGCCCCACGCCGCCGTGCCGACCGCGACTACCCGCGCGAGGTCGACCTGGATCGGCTCGATCGGGTCGCGCTCGGGCTGTGAGGAGGGGGCCGCGGACGTCACGCCCAGAGGGTATCGGGCCGCCGTCGGGCGCCCTCCGTTAACTGCGTGTAACGCCCCGTGGAACTCGCCACGCCGACCGACACAGGTCTGCCACACTTCGCGCCATGGTTTCCCCCAGCACCATCGAGACCCCTACGCGTAGCGGCGGGTCGCTTCATCCCATCGACCGCTTCTTCAAGATCACCGAGCGTGGCTCGACGTTCGGCACCGAGATCCGCGGCGGCCTGGTCACCTTCTTCACGATGGCCTACATCATCGTGCTGAACCCGATCATCCTGGGCGGCAAGGACGGCGGCGGCAACGCCCTGGCGGCCCCCGCGACGATCGCGGCGACGACGGCTCTGGTCGCCGGTCTCATGACCATCCTCATGGGCGTCGTGGCGAACTTCCCGCTCGCGCTGGCCACCGGCCTCGGCATCAACGCCGTGGTGGCGTTCTCCATCGCCACGATGGCCGGCTGGTCGTGGCAGGACGCGATGGGCATCGTCGTGATGGAGGGTGTCCTCATCCTCATCCTGGTGCTCACCGGGTTCCGGCAGGCCGTGTTCAACGCGGTGCCGAAGTGGCTCAAGACCGCCATCAGCGTCGGCATCGGCCTCTTCATCGCGTTCATCGGTTTCGTGGACAGCGGCTTCGTGACGCCCGGTGCGGGCACCATCACCCAGCTGGGCGCCGACGGGTCACTGACGACCTGGCCGGTGCTCGTCTTCTCGCTCGGCCTCGTCGCGATGGTCATCCTCATGGTGAAGAAGGTTCGCGGCGCGATCCTCATCTCCATCCTGGGCACCACGGTCCTCGGCATCATCGTCGAGCTCATCGCCAAGGTCGGCGCCTTCTCGGCCGACAACCCCGGCGGCTGGAAGTCCACCGTGCCGGCGTGGCCGACCGACATCCTCGCCAAGCCGAACTTCTCCCTGCTGGGTCACTTCTCGGTGGTCGGCCCGTGGCGGCACGCGATCATCCTGACGATCGTGCTGGTCTTCTCGCTGCTGCTCGCGGACTTCTTCGACACGATGGGCACCATGGTGGCCGTCGGCGGCGAGGCGGGCCTGCTCGACGAGCAGGGCAACCCGCCGAAGACGCAGCAGATCCTCGTCGTCGACTCAATCGCCGCGGCCGCCGGTGGTGCGGCGGGCATCTCGTCGAACACGAGCTACATCGAGTCCGCCTCGGGCGTCGGCGACGGCGCGCGCACCGGCCTGGCGTCGGTGGTCACCGGCATCGCGTTCCTGCTCGCGACCTTCCTGTCGCCGCTCGTCGCGATCATCCCGTCGGAGGCGGCCGCCCCGGCGCTCGTCGTCGTCGGTTTCCTCATGGTCACCCAGGTGCTCGACATCGACTGGAAGAGCTGGGAGATCGCCATCCCGGCGTTCTTCACGATGGTGCTCATGCCGTTCACCTACTCGATCACCGTGGGCATCGGCGCCGGCGTGATCCTGTACGTGATCCTCCAGGCGGTCGTCGGCAAGGTGAAGAAGGTCCACCCGCTCATCTGGGTGATCGCCGCGCTGTTCATCCTCTACTTCATGCGCGGACCGATCCAGACGTTCCTCAGCTGACGGACGTCACCTCGACGGGGCCGGGTCCTTCCACAGGGCCCGGCCCCTCGTCGTCGGCGCCCAGCCGCACGACGAGCCAGAGGACGCCGAGGCCGACGGCCGTCCCTACCGTGTTGAGGATCCAGTCCTGGAGCGTCGTCCAGCGGCCGGGGATCGCCAGCTGGATCGTCTCGATCGCGGCGGACGTCGCGGAACCGGCCAGGAGCACGATCCACCACCGCCGCAGCCCCACGAGGGCGCCCGCGAGCAGCCCGAACGGGATGAAGAGCAGCACGTTGCCCGTGGCCTCGGCGATCGGGAACGTCAGCGGGACGCCGTGCGCCGCGACCCAGTCGATGGTCCGGCGCACCCAGCCGAAGGCGGTCGGGGCGTCGGGCTCGGGGGTGAAGACGATGTACGCGAGCGCGACGAGGTAACAGCCGAAGGCCGCGCGTAGGCGGGTGCGGGCGCGGGAGCGTTCGGTGGGCTGCACGGCGGTGAGGGTATGGGCCCGTTCTGGGGCCCGGCTGTGCGGGTACATTCCTCACGGCTTCGTCGTCGAACGCTCCGGGGGGTACCACGTGAAGATCTCCGTCATCGGTTGCGGCTACCTCGGCGCCGTCCACGCCGCGTGCATGGCGCGGCTGGGACACGAGGTCGTCGGCATCGACGTCGACGAGCGGAAGGTCGCAGCTCTCCGTGAGAGCCGTGCGCCCTTCTACGAGCCCGGCCTCCCGGAGCTGTTGGAGGAGGTCGCTGCGACCGGCCGGCTGACGTTCTCCGCCGACATGGCCGACGCCGAAGGCTCCGACGTCCACTTCATCTGTGTCGGGACACCCCAGGCGCACGGTGAGTTTCGCGCAGACCTGTCGTACGTCGACGCCGCGACGAGCGCGTTGAAGCCCCACCTGCGGCCGGGGGACGTCGTGGCCGGCAAGTCGACGGTGCCGGTCGGCACCGCCGAACGGCTCGCCGAGTCGCTCGACGACACCGGCGCGGTCCTGGTCTGGAACCCGGAGTTCCTGCGCGAGGGCTTCGCGGTCCAGGACACGCTGCACCCGGACAGGCTCGTCTACGGGCTGCCGACCGACGGCGACGGGGTGCCGACGCTTGCCGGCGAGCAGGCCAGGGCGGTGCTCGACGAGGTCTACGCGGCCTCGCTGGCGGCTGGCACGCCGCTGGTGGTGACTGACCGGGCCACCGCCCAGCTCGTCAAGGTGGCGGCGAACTCGTTCCTGGCTACGAAGATCAGCTTCATCAACGCGATGGCCGAGCTGTGCGAGGCCACGGGCGCGGACGTGACAAGGCTGGCCGACGCGATCGGCTTCGACCCGCGCATCGGCCGCCGATTCCTCAACGCAGGCCTGGGGTTCGGCGGCGGCTGCCTGCCCAAGGACATCCGGGCGTTCATGGCCCGTGCCGGTGAGCTGGGGGTCAGCGACGCGCTCGGTTTCCTGCGCGAGATCGACTCGATCAACATGCGGCGGCGGGTTCGGATGGTCGACCTGGCCCGCGAGGTGTGCCACGGGTCGATCGTCGGGCGGCGGGTCGCGGTGCTGGGCGCCGCGTTCAAGCCGGACTCCGACGACGTGCGCGACTCCCCGGCGCTGTCGGTGGCGGCGCAGATGCAGCTGCAGGGCGCGCACGTGACGGTCACCGACCCGAAGGCGATCGACAACGCCCGCGCGAAGTGGCCGGACCTCCGGTTCGCGGCCTCGGCCGTCGAGGCGGCGCGCGAGGCGGACGTGGTGCTGCTCGGCACCGAGTGGGCGGAGTACCGCGACCTGGATCCCGACGAGCTGGGCACCGTGGTCGCCCACAAGGCCATCCTCGACGGCCGCAACGTCCTCGACCCCGCCCGCTGGCGTAACGCCGGCTGGACCTACCGCGCCCTGGGCCGCCCCTGACCCGTCTCCACCGGCTACGGGCCGGTGAAGAGCTGGGCGCAGAGCATCTCCTCGCCGTCGTGCACGCACGCCACCGTCATCGCCGTCAGCGACGGGTCGACGATGTTCGCCCGGTGCCCTCGGCGCGCTCGTCCTGATCGGCGCTGGCGTGGCCCTCGGCACCGTCGCGTTCGGCCTCGCCGCGCGCGGCACACCGGCACCGGCGGCGACGCTTACCGTCAAGGGGCACAGGCCTGCGGCGGTCGGTCACCGGCACAGCGTTGGGAGCCACGTGCCTCGCCTCGGCGAACCCGGCTCGTGGCAAACTCGTTACCTCAAGTAATGAGTTATGCTAACGATTCGTGGCCACTCCCAGCTCCACCCTCGCCGCGGACCTCCGTCAGGCGATCGGCCGCACCCACCGTCGCCTGCGCTCGCAGATCGGCGACGTCGACCTCTCGTACGTGCAGTACTCGGTGCTCGTCGTGCTCACGCGCCAGGGGCCGATGACCCCGGGCCGGCTTGCGGAGCTCGAGGGCGTCCAGCCGCCGACGATGACGCGCACGGTCGGCTCGCTCGCCGAGCTCGGCCTGGTCAGCAAGGCGCCTGACCCCACGGACGGCCGCCAGGTGCTCGTCGCGCTCACCCCGGCGGGCGTCGCCGAGGTCAAGGAGACGCGGCGCCGCCGGGACGCGTGGATCACCGCGCGGCTCGCCACGCTGACCGCCGAGGACCGCGAGGTGCTGGCCCGTGCGGCGGTGCTGCTCAAGGAGATCGCCGCCTCGTGAGCGCCACGTTCTCCTCGCTCAAGTTCCGCAACTACCGGTTGTGGTTCTCCGGCGCGCTCGTCTCCAACATCGGCACGTGGATGCAGCGCACCGCCCAGGACTGGCTGGTGCTCACGCAGCTGACCCACAACTCGGGCGTCGCGCTCGGCGTGACCACCGCGCTGCAGTTCCTGCCGGTGCTGTTCATCTCCCCGTGGGCCGGGCTGCTTGCGGACCGGATGGACCGGCGCAAGCTCCTCATGGCGACGCAGGGCGCGATGGGCGTCTTCGCGGCGATCCTCGGCGGGCTGGTGCTCTCCGGCCATGTCCGGCTGTGGCACGTCTACGTGCTCGCGCTGGCCCTCGGCGTCGCGTCGGCGTTCGACGCGCCGGTGCGCCAGACCTTCGTCGCGCAGCTGGTCCCCAAGCAGAACCTCGCCAACGCCGTCGGCCTCAACAGCGCGTCGTTCAACGCGGCGCGGCTCGTCGGCCCCGGCGTCGCCGGCCTGCTCATCGCGGCCATCGGCACCGGCTGGATGTTCTGGCTCAACGCCGCCTCGTTCGCCTGCACCATCGGCGCGCTTGTCGCGATGAAGGCATCCCAGCTGCACCCGATGCCGATGGTCGCCCGGTCCAAGGGCCAGATCCGCGCGGGCATCGCCTACGTGCGCCACCGGCCGGACATCCTCGTGATCATGGTCGTCATCGGCCTGGTGTCGGCGTTCGGCCTCAACTTCCAGATGACGAGCGCGCTCATGGCACGCACCGTCTTCGACAAGGGCGCGGGGCAGTACGGCCTGCTCGGGTCCGTCCTCGCCATCGGCTCGCTCTCGGGTGCGCTCCTCGCCGCGCGCCGCGAGCATCCCCGGGTGCGGCTCGTCGTGGGCGCCGCCGCCGGCTTCGGCGTCGCCGCCAGCCTGCTGGCGATCATGCCGACCTACCTGACGTTCGCGGTGATGTGCATCCCGGTGGGCCTGGCGTCGCTGACGATGATGACGTCCGCGAACGCGACCATCCAGATGAGCACGGAACCGCAGATGCGCGGGCGCGTCATGGCGCTCTACATGATGGTGTTCCAGGGCGCGACGCCCTTCGGGGCACCGATCGTCGGCTGGATCGGGCAGCAGTTCGGCGCCCGCTGGGCCATCGGCATCGGCGGCATCTCCGCGGTCCTGGTCTCGGCGGCCGCGCTCCTGTGGGTGGGCCGCACCATGCACGTGCGGGTCCGCTTCCGGCCCGACGCGCGCCCGCACCTGGCGGTGACGTACCCGGCGAAGGACGACCACCTGCCGGTGCAGCGGGACCTCGAGGCGCGCACCTCGGTATAGCCCGGGTGAACTGCGGCTGCGGACGCCGCCCGCGCGCGTCCGATATGTCACGATCGCCCGGTGAGTCCCCGTCCGGCGGCCGGCGACGGACCCGCGCCCGTCGAGGCGCCTTCCGACGGGCCGCGGGCCCACGAGCAGGCGCGCGACGAGGGTCCGGATCCGGCGCCCGACGAGGTCGCGGATGAGGAGTCCGGGTCCGACAAGGCTGCGCACGACGATGCCGCGGACGTTGGGCCCGACGAGGTGGCGGACGACGATGCAGGGCCCGACGAGGCCGAGCCCGACGAGCGGGCGGCTTCGCCTGTCGGGCCCGGCGCCGCGCGACGATCGCGCGGGTCGAGGCGGCGGCGCGTGCTCGTCGTCGTGCTCGTCGTGCTCGTCGTCCTGCTCGGGGCCGCCGGCTGGTTGGCCGTGCGCGTCTACCAGGCCGGCCGCGCGCTCCTCGCGGCCCAAGACGGCATGAACGCCCTGGTCCAGGACGCCCGCGGCGGCGACCTCGCGGCGATCAGGGTCGCCATCCCGCCGGTGCGGGCCCAGCTGGACACGGCGCGGCGCGCGGTCGATGACCCCGTGTGGCGGGTGGCCACCGTCGTTCCGTGGGCGGGGCGACAGCTGGGCGCAGTCCGCACAGTGACGGTCTCGCTCGACCAGGTGGTCGACGCCACCGGCCCGGCGCTCGACGCGCTCGACACCGCCCTCGCCGCCCAGGACGCGCCGCACACCGACGGGCGCTTGGTGCTCGGGCCGCTGGTCGACGCGCTGCCGCCGATCCTCGCGGCTGCCGACCGCGTGGACGCCTCGACGCAGGCGATCCTCGCGATCGACCCCAAGGGGTTGACGCCGCGGCTGGCCGCGCCCGTGACGACGCTGCAGCACCAGCTCGCCGACGTGGCCGGGACGGTGCGATCGGGGACCGAGCTGGCGCGGCTGCTGCCGACTCTGCTCGGCAGCGACGGCCCTCGGAACTACCTGCTCGTCGCGCTCAACTCGGCCGAGCTGCGCACGCAGGGCGGGATCGTCGGCGCGATGGCCCTGCTCCACGCCGACAACGGCTCGATCGATCTCGTCGACCAGAAGACGACGTCGGCGTTCCCCGGGCTCGACACGCCGATCCTGCCGATGACGCCGGAAGAGAACCTTGTCCAGACGGGCCGGCTCGGCCGCTGGATCCAGAACGCGACGATGACGCCCGACTTCCCGCGAACCGGTCAGCTCGTCGCCGCGCGCTGGGAAGCGCTGACCGGCCAGCACCTCGACGGCGTGATCGCGACGGATCCGGTCGCCGCCTCCGAGCTGCTGCGGGCCATCGGTGCCGTGACCGTGCCGTCGGGAACCACGGTGAACGCCGACACCCTGATCCCCCAGCTCCTGCACGACGCGTACGTCAACCTGCCGTACACGAACCTGCCGGGTGTTGGCCAGCAGAACACGGCGGCGGACGCCCTCACCATGGAGGTGTCCGCGGGGATCTTCCGAGCAGTCGGAAACGGCCAGGGCTCCCGGATCTCGGTGGTGGACGCGCTCGCCCGCGCGGCGAAGGAGGGCCGGCTGCGGATCTGGTCGTCGCACGAGGACGAGGAGCGGAACCTCCTCGCGAGCCGCGTGGGCGCGGCGTTCCTCAGCGGGAGCTACCCCAACGACGCGGGCGTGTTCCTGGACGACGGCACCGCCGGCAAGCTCGACTACTACCTGACGACGGCGGTGACGGTCGAGAACCTGGTCTGCTCGGGGCCGGATCCCTCCGCGACCGTGCGCCTGGACCTCTCCTACCAGCCGCCCGCCGACATCGCGAGCCAGCCCCGGTACGTCACGGGCTACCCCGTGAGCAACCTGCCGACCGGGTGGGTGGCGACGAACATCACGGTCTACACACCCGTCGGCGCGGAGCTGGGTGCGCTCGGCATGGACGACCAGTACGTCTCCGGCACCATGGCAACCGAGGACGGCCGCGCCGTCCAGGTGGTGACCTCGTGGCTGAAGCCGGGCGACCACGTCACCTACCGGGCGACGGTGCCCCTCCACGGCGGGGCGCTCACCGTCTGGAGCACGCCCACGTTGACGTCCAACGGGATGCAAACGGCGACCTGCGGCGGCTGAGACGCGGGATTCACCCGGGCCAGCCCTCGCGGGCGGGCGAGAAACGGGCACAATTTGGACAAAAGGTCCTTTTCGGCTCAGTTACGGGGGTCCAAGTGTTGCGCTTCGCACGCCGCGCGGTCGTGGCGGCCGCCGTGCTTCTGGCGTCGCTCATCGTCTCGGGCCCGGCCATGGCGGCCGCGGAGCCGACCACGCCGGTGCCGTCGTCGTCCACCCCGGCCGGCCCCACCGGCTACGCCTGCCTCGATCAGGAGAACGGGTACGAGGCCTCGGGCGTCTGTCAGCTGATCGTCGTCAAGGCCGTCGCGGTGTGCCGCGAGGGCGTGCCGTGGCTCGACTACGCTGTCGAGCCGCAGGGCACTCCGAACACCACCACGACCATCGTGTGGGGCGACGCGAGCGGGCCGCACTCCTTCACGCAGGCCGGCCAGCCCCTCACGGGCAGCGTCCTGTGGCCGGGCGCCGCGGTCGACTCGCAGGGCAACCCGATCAGCTGGCCCGGCTGGGTCCTCGTCAACGGCCAATGGGTCCAGGGCGGACCGTGGACGTGGGTGCGCCCAACCGTCCAGGTGACGTTCCACGTCAACCCGCAGGCGACCGTCACCGTCGCCTACCCGCCGGAGCAGGCGCCCTGCGCCAACCCGCCGACGGCGCAGGTGCTGGCAGCGGAGGCCCCGTCCAGCGCGGCGCTCGCCGCGACCGGCTCGAACGTCGGGCCGCTCGTGCTCGGCGCCGTGGCCGTGCTGCTCGTCGGCAGCCTCCTCCTCGGCGCCCGGGCCAGGGCGCGCCGGCGGGCCGCAACGCGCTGACGCCAGACGAGCTGCCCTCCGCGCGCCGACCGGCACAACGGTGCGCGGAGGGCGGTCGTCCGCCCGGGCTCAGTCGAGGTGCTCGACGACCCAGTCGACGCACGCGGTGAGAGCGAGCACGTCGGCAGGGTCGACCGCCGGGTACATGCCGACGCGCAGCTGGTTGCGCCCCAGCCTGCGGTAGGGCTCGGTGTCGACCACGCCGTTCGCCCGCAGCACGGACGTCACGGTCGGCGCCTCGATGGGCGGCAGCAGGTCGACGGTCCCGACGACGGTCGAGCGTGCGGCCTCGTCGGCCACGAACGGCATCGCCCAGTCCCGCGCCTGCGCCCAGGAGTACAGGTGCCCGGCCGACGCGGCCGACCGCGCCACGGACCAGGCGAGGCCGCCGTTGTCCTGGATCCAGTCCAGCTGCTCGGCGAGCAGGATCAGCGTGGAGAGCGCCGGGGTGTTGAGCGTCTGGTCCTGGCGGGAGTTCGTCACCGCCGCGCTGAACGAGAGGAACTCCGGCACCCACCGCCCGCTCGACTCGATGCGCGCGGCGCGCTCGATCGCGGCGTCGATGCCTTCCACGGCGGCCGCGTCGGTGCGGGCCATGATGACAAAGCCGTCGTCGGTGCGCGCGTCCACGGCGGCCTTCACGCGGTCCACCATTTCTCCGGTCGCGACGACCTCCTTATTCGGGCGATGGCCGCAGCGCTTCTGGCCCACCTGGTCTTCGAGGTGAACGGCCGCCACGCCC
>Ga0207835_1000247_pt1 | contig 9826 bp, 11 predicted proteins | sample LuqExpMetagenom8_FD_187766 | JGI IMG/M metagenome (GOLD analysis project Ga0207835, IMG submission 187766) | Tropical forest soil microbial communities from Luquillo Experimental Forest, Puerto Rico - Sample 8 (SPAdes) | ecosystem: Environmental > Terrestrial > Soil > Tropical forest ... | reverse complement strand
CCCCGCCAAGGTCGCGGGCCTGCGGGCGCACGGCATCGACGTCGCGGAGGTGCGCGGCATCGAGGTGGGGCGGACGCCGCACAACGCGGGCTACCTCGCCACCAAGGCCCGCCAGATGGGTCACCTGCTGAAGAACATGGAGGAGTCGGCGTGACTGAGGCCGCACTCGGAGTGCAGCGGACGGTGGGGGTCGCCGCAGGCGGCACCCGCCGGGAGCGGAACGAAGGGAAGGCCGACAAGTGAGCGGCGCTGGAGCACCGAGCTTGACCCTGGATGGCGCCGGTCTGCGCGTCGTCGTCGTCGCGGCGTCGTGGCACCAGGTGGTGATGGACGGCCTGGTCGCGGGCGCGCTGCGCGCGCTCGAGGACGCGCACGCCGAGCCGGTCCTGGTCCGCGTCCCCGGCTCGTTCGAGCTGCCGGTGGCGGCGCTCCACGCGGCGCGCTCGGGCGCGGACGCCGTGGTGGCGCTCGGGGTCGTCATCCGCGGCGGCACGCCGCACTTCGACTACGTGTGCGAGGCGGCGACCGACGGCCTGACCCGGGTGGCGCTCGACACGGGCGTGCCCGTGGGCTTCGGCGTCCTCACGTGCGACGACGACGCCCAGGCGCTCGACCGCGCGGGGCTTCCCGGCTCCCACGAGGACAAGGGCTACGAGGCCGCCCAGGCGGCGATGGCGACCGTGCTGGCGCTCCGCGCGCTGGACGCGCCGTCGCACGCGCACTCCTGACGTCTAGGCTCCCGGACGTGAAGACCTTCGAGGGCCTGTTCGCGGAGCTGGAGCGCAAGGCGGCGGAACGGCCGGGCGGGTCGCGCACGGTCGAGGAGCTGGATGCCGGCGTCCACGCGATCGGCAAGAAGGTCGTCGAGGAGGCGGCCGAGGTCTGGATGGCCGCCGAGCACGAGGGCGACGAGCGCACCGCCGAGGAGATCAGCCAGCTGCTGTACCACCTGCAGGTGCTCATGGTCGCCCGCGGGCTGACCCTGCAGGACGTCTACCGCTACCTCTGAGACGAGGACCGAGTGCTGAGGATCGCCGTCCCCAACAAGGGCTCGCTCTCGGAGCCCGCCGTCGAGATGCTGCGCGAGGCCGGCTACCGGCAACGGCGCGACCCGCGCGAGCTGGTGCTGCCCGACCCCGACAACGACGCCGAGTTCTTCTTCCTGCGGCCGCGCGACGTCGCGGTGTACGTGGGGCAGGGCACCGTCGATGTCGGCATCACGGGCCGCGACCTGCTCATCGACTCGGGCTCGTCGGCCACGGAGCACCTGCCGCTCGGCTTCGCCCGCTCGACGTTCCGGTTCGCCTCGACGGCCGGCCGGCTCCACGACGTGACCGAGGTCGCCGGCCTCCGGGTGGCGACGAGCTACCCGGTGCTCGTCGAGACCTACCTGCGCGACCAGGGCGTCGACGCGGCCGCCATCGTGCGCCTCGACGGCGCCGTCGAGTCGGCGATCCGGCTCGGCGTCGCGGACGTCATCGCCGACGTCGTCGAGACCGGCACGACGCTGCGTGCCGCGGGCCTCGAGGTGTTCGGCGAGCCCATCCTGCGGTCCGAGGCGGTCGTCATCCGCGGGCAGGGCCCCGTGCCGGTCGGCCTCGACGTCTTCACACGCCGGATCCGGGGCGTCATCACCGCCCACGAGTACGTGCTCATGGACTACGACGTGCCGATCGCCGCGGTCGAGCGCGCCGTCCGGATCACGCCCGGCCTGGAGTCCCCGACGGTCTCGCCGCTGCACGACAAGCAGTGGTGCGCCGTGCGCGCCATGGTGCCGAGGGCGCACACCAACAGGGTGATGGACGAGCTCTACGAGGCCGGCGCCCGAGCGATCATCGTCACCTCGATCCACGCCAGCCGCCTGTGACGCCAGCGGCGGACGACGAGAGGCCGTTCCGGCCCCGGTTCGCGCGCGTGGTGACCCTGACGATCGGCGTCGTCGTGCTCGTCCTGACCGCCCTGCTCATCGGCGCGATCACCCACGTGACCGCGGGCGACCGCGCGGGCATTGCGGTCGTCGGCATCGCCGTGGCGTGGTTCTGCTGGCGCGAGGCGGCCGTGGTCGCGGTACCCGACGAGGGAGGGCTGACCGTCCGCAACCTCGTCGTGCACCGCCGCCTGGAGTGGGCGGAGATCGTCGACGTCCGGTTCGGCGAGGGTCGGCCCTGGGTCCAGCTCGACCTCGCGGACGGCGACACCCTGGCCGTCATGGCCATCCAGCGTGCCGACGGCGCCGCCGCACAGAAGGAGGCGCGGCGCCTGGCGACGCTCGTCGCGCGGCACACCCCCACCCGACGCGACGACTAGGGCCGTCGGACCCCTACGCTGACCCCGATGGCTCCCGCGATCGATCCCGCAGAGCGCCTGCTCGACCTCGTCATCGCCCTGGTCAACACCTCGGGGCGCATGACGAAGCAGCAGGTGCGCTCGTCCGTGGCCGGGTACCAGGACGCGCCGTCCGACGAGGCCTTCGAGCGGATGTTCGAGCGCGACAAGGACACGCTGCGCGACCTCGGCGTGCCGGTCCTCACGGTCACCGACACACGGCACGGCGACGACGTCGGCTACCGCATCGACCTCGCCGCGTACGCGTTGCCAGCCGTCCAGCTCACGCCCGCCGAGCTGGGCGTCCTCTCGCTGGCGGTGCAGGTGTGGCAGGACGCCACGCTGCGGGCCGACACGACCCGGGCGCTCACGAAGCTGCGGGCCGTGGGGGAGGGCCCCTCGGCCACCGACCTCCTGGCGGGCCTGGCGCCACGCGTGCGGGCCGACGGGTCGGCCTTCGGGCCGCTCGTCGAGGCAGTGCAGGAGCGCCGCGCCGTCCACTTCACCTACCGGGCCGCGTCGTCGGGCGAGGTCCGCGAGCGGACCGTGGAGCCGTGGCGGCTGCTGGCGCGCCGCGGCGGCTGGGTGCTCGTCGGCCGCGACCGGGACCGGGGTGCCGCGCGGTCGTTCCGCCTCGGCCGCATCCAGGGCGGCGTACGGCCGGTCGGCGCGCCGGGGGCGTTCCCGCCGCCGTCCGACGACGAGCTGGCCGGCGCCCTGGCCGCGTGGACGCAGGGGCCGGAGCGGACCGCGGCCATCGCCGTGCTGCCGGACCGCGCCGCGGCGCTGCGCGCCCGGGCCGTCGAGGACGCCGGCTTCGACGTCGACGCGGTGCCCGGTGCGCGCGAGGTGCTCGTCGGGCGGGACCTCGTGCACGTCCGGTATCGCAGCACGTGGGAGCTCGCCGAGGAGATCGTCGGCTACGGCGCGGCGGTCGTCGCCCTGGGGCCGAGCGGCGTGCGGGACGCCGTCCTGGACCTGCTGCGCACCGCGTCGCGGCTCGACATCCCCGCGGAGGCGCCGCATGCCTGAGCGCGCCCCCGACCGGCTGCTGCGGATGCTCGGCATGGTCGCCTACCTCGACAGGCACGACGACGTCGCGGTCGACGACCTCGCCGCGCAGTTCGGCGTGACCCCCGAGCAGGTGCTCGCCGACGTCGACACGCTCTGGGTCACGGGGACGCCCGGCTACCTGCCGTACGACCTCATCGACTTCGACGCCTCCGCCTACGAGCGCGGCGTCGTCACCCTCGTCGAGGCGCGCGGCATGACCCGCCCGCTGCGGCTCGGCGGCCGGGAGGCCGTCGCGCTCGTCGCCGCGCTGCGGGCGATGGCCGCCTCCCTCGGCCCGGCGCTGGACGACGAGCGGGCGGCGGTGCTGCGCTCCGCGCTGGACAAGGTGACGGCCGCCGCGGGTGACGCCGCGGCGGCGGTGGACGTCCAGCTGCAGGTGGCCGCGACACCCCAGGCCGGGGCGGCGATCGGCGAGGCCCTCGCCCGCGGCAGGCGCCTGCACATCCGCTACGTGGACGCTGGGGACCGGACCAGCGAGCGCGAGGTCGACCCGATCCGCCTGGTGACCGAGGACGACCGGAGCTACCTCCTCGCGTGGTGCCGTGCCTCGCACGGCGAGCGGCTGTTCCGCGTCGACCGCATCGTGGCCGCCGACGTGCTGGACGCACCCGCCGAGGACCACCCCGTCCCTGAGGGGGCCGACGTCTTCACGCCGGAGGGCGGGGAAGCGGTGACGCTGCACCTCGCCAGCCAGGGACGCTGGATCGTCGAGACGACGCCCGCCGAGGCGGTGCGTGACCTGCCGGACGGCTCGTTCGAGGTCGACCTGAGCGTCGTCCAGCCCGCGTGGCTGCGGCACCTGCTGCTCCAGGCGGCGCACACGGTCATCGACGTCCGCCCGCCCGAGGTGGCGCACGACGCGGCCGCCTTCGCGCGCCGCGCGCTGGCGGCGTACGCGCCGCTGCTGCCCGCCGACGAGGGGAGCTGAGCGCGATGCCCTGGGTGATCGTCTGGCCCCTGCTCGTCGTCGCCGCGCTCGTGGGCGCCTTCTTCCTCGGGCGCGAACTGTTCCGGCGCGGCAAGGCGCTCGCCAAGGCCGCGGGGCGCGCCGCCGACGCCGCCGCCCGGATCAACGAGCGGGCCGACGAGCTCGCCGCGGCCGCCGAAGAGCGCAACCCGGTGCCGCCGGTGGCGCTGCTGCGTGACCGCGCCGACCTGCTGGGCGACCTCGAGGCCGCCCGGGCCGCCCGCGACAGCCGCCTCGACGCGCGCCACGCGCGCCTGCGCGGGGTCATGGCGGGCTGGCTCGACTACTGGCGCTGACAGTCCCCGATCGCGCCGGCCGTAGACTCGCAACACCCCGATGAAGCGGAGAGCGTCATGTTCCGAAACGGTCTCGAGCCGTGGCACGTCATCCCGGTGGTCATCATCATCGTGCTCGTCTTCGGCGCCAACCGGCTCCCCGGCATCGCGAAGTCGCTCGCTCAGTCCCTCAAGATCTTCAGGAACGAGATGAAGGACCCGTCCGGGGACTCCAAGCCTGAAGACGCGACGAAGGACAAGCCGACCGACAGCGACGCCGGCACCAAGGCCTGACCGCGTGGCAGCACAGCGTCGGCCCGCGGCTGGGGGCAGGCAGATGCCGCTGCGAGCCCATCTCCGTGAGCTGCGCCGCCGGATCGCCCTGATCGCCGTGGGGCTGGCCGTGGGCATGATCGCTGGCTGGCTGCTCTACAACCGGGTCTTCGAGGCCCTCACCAAGCCACTTCGGGACGTCGCCGCCAGGCGTGGCGACATCGTCGCACTCAACTTCTCCGGGCTCGCGGCGTCGCTGGACATGCAGATCCAGGTGTCGCTCTTCCTCGCGGTGATCATCACCAGCCCGTGGTGGATCTACCAGGTCTGGGCGTTCATCACCCCCGGGCTGACCCGTCGTGAACGTCGGTACGCCATCGGGTTCGTCGGCGCGGCCGTCCCGCTCTTCCTCGTCGGGGCGGTGGCCGCGTGGTGGACGCTCCCGCACGCGGTCGACATGCTCACGAGCTTCACGCCCGCCGGTGCCCAGAACCTCATCGACGCCCCGACCTACATGTCCTTCGTCATGCGACTCGTCCTGGCGTTCGGCGTCGCGTTCCTGCTGCCCGTGATCATGGTCGCGCTCGACATGGTCGGCGTCGCGAGGTCGCGCGTGTGGATCCGCTCCTGGCGCTGGGCCGTGGTCATCATCTTCATCTTCGCGGCCGTCGCGACGCCAACGCCTGACGCCATCACGATGCTCTTCGTGGCCATCCCGATGTGCGGTCTCTACTTCGCGGCCCTCTGGGTGTGCGTGGTGAACGACCGCCGCGTCGAGCGGCGACGCGCCGCGGAGGCCGCGCTGTGAGCACCGTCGGCGTCATCGTCAACGCCGCCGCCGGGTCCCACGACGGCGTGGCCGTCGGCCGTCGCGTCCACGAGCTGCTGAAGGCCGCAGGTCACACGGTGGAGGACTTCTCCGCGCCGACGCTCGCCCAGGCGACCGACCGGGCACGCGCGGCGGCGACGGCCGGGCTGTCCGGTCTCGTGGTCGTCGGCGGCGACGGCGCGGTGCACCTGGGCGCCAACGTCGTCGCGGGGACGCATCTGCCGCTGGGCATCGTGCCGGCCGGGACGGGCAACGACATCGCCCGTGCGCTGCGGGTGCCGCACGACGTCGACCGCGCGGTGGCCGACATCGTCGCCGCGCTGGCCACGCGCCCGCGAACGCTCGACGCGGTGCGGGTGGGCCGACCTGACGCCACCGCCTACGAGTGGTTCCTCGGGGTGCTCTCGTGCGGCTTCGACGCGCAGGTCAACGCGACCGCGAATGCCTATCGCTGGCCCTCCGGCCACCTCAAGTACGTCCGCGGGGTGCTCTCGGAGCTGCCGCGGTTCCATCCCTACGGCTACCGCGTGAAGATGGACGACGCGGTCTGGGAGTCCGCCGGCTCGCTCGTCGCGATCGCGAACATGGCGTGGATCGGTGGCGGCCTGAAGATCGCGCCGGATGCCGACCCCGAGGACGGCCTGCTCGACGTCGTCGTGGCTGGGCCGTTCAGCCGGCGCGGCGTCGTCGGGATCTTCCCGAAGCTCTACAGCGGGAGCCATGTGGGCCACTCGAACATCACGCTCTTCCGCACGCGCTCGGTGACCGTCGAGCCGTTTGCCGACTTCGGGCCGCACCCGCCGGTGGCGTTCGCCGACGGGGAGCGCATCGGCCCGCTGCCGCTGCGCCTCGAGGTCGTTCCTGGCGCGCTCCGCGTGCTGCACTGACGCGCTGCTTAGGGTGGGCCCGTGGCCCGTTCCTCCTCGCGTGCACTGCCCGACGAGCCCAGCCCCGCCGAGCGGTACGCCGCGTTCCGGCGGAGCGCGCTGCGCGTGAAGAGCCAGCTCGCTCGCTTCGCCGGTCTGCTGGAGTTCCAGCTCGACCCCTTCCAGGTCGAGGCCTGCGAGGCCGTCGAGCGGGGGCGGGGCGTGCTCGTCGCAGCGCCGACGGGCGCGGGCAAGACGGTGGTCGGCGAGTTCGCCGTGCACCTGGCGCTGGCGACGGGCCGCAAGGCGTTCTACACGACGCCCATCAAGGCGCTCTCGAACCAGAAGTACGGCGACCTCGTCCGCCGCTACGGGCCCGAGCGGGTCGGCCTGCTCACCGGCGACGTCACCGTCAACGGTGAGGCCGACGTCGTCGTCATGACGACCGAGGTGCTCCGCAACATGCTCTATGCGGGCTCGGCGACGCTGGCCGGCCTCGGCTTCGTGGTCATGGACGAGGTGCACTACCTCGCCGACCGGTTCCGCGGTCCCGTGTGGGAAGAGGTGATCATCCACCTGCCGGCGTCGGTGCAGCTCGTCTCGCTCTCGGCGACGGTGAGCAACGCAGAGGAGTTCGGCGAGTGGCTCACCACGGTGCGCGGCGACACCGCGGTGGTGGTCGACGAGATCCGGCCGGTGCCCCTCGGCCAGCACGTGCTCGCCGACGGCGAGCTGCTCGACCTCTATGCCGGGACCGTCGATCCGACGAACCCCGGCATCGACCCGCCGCTGAACCCGCTGCTGGCCCGCCGCCGCCATCGGCCCGAGCCCGCCGGGCACGGCCCGGGCGACCGCGGGTTCCGGGGACCGGGCGGGCGGCACCCGGACGGCCAGCACCGGCCGGGCAGGCCCACGCCGCGGTTCGCCGTGGTAGACCTCCTGGCCGACGACGGGCTCCTACCGGCGATCGTCTTCATCTTCTCCCGCGCCGGGTGCGACGCCGCGGTCCAGCAGTGCATGTCCGCAGGGGTCCGCCTGACGACGCCCGCCGAGTCGGCGGAGATCCGGCGCGTCGCCGAGGAGAGGATCGCGCCTGTCCCGCCGGAGGACCTCGACGTGCTCGGGTACTGGGGGTTCGTCGACGCGCTCCAGCGCGGCCTCGCGGCCCACCACGCCGGCCTGCTCCCGCTGTTCAAGGAGACGGTCGAGGAGCTGTTCAGCCGAGGACTGGTCAAGGTGGTGTTCGCCACCGAGACGCTGGCGCTCGGCATCAACATGCCGGCCCGCTCCGTGGTGCTCGAGCGGCTCGTCAAGTGGGACGGCAGCCAGCACGTCGACATCACTCCGGGGGAGTACACGCAGCTCACGGGCCGCGCCGGCCGGCGCGGGATCGACACCGAGGGCCACGCCGTCGTCGTCGACCACCCTGCGCTCGACCCGCACCACCTGGTCGGGCTCGCCTCGCGCCGGCTCTACCCGCTGCGCTCGAGCTTCCGGCCGACGTACAACATGGCCGTCAACCTCGTCGAGCAGCTGGGCCGCGAGTCCGCGCGCGAGGTGCTCGAGACCTCGTTCGCCCAGTTCCAGGCGGACCGCGGGGTCGTCGGGCTCGCCCGGCAGGCCCAGTCGCAGAGCGAGGCGCTGGCCGGCTACGTGCAGTCGATGACGTGCGAGCGCGGCGACTTCGCCGAGTACTTCGAGATCCGTCGCATGATCGGCGACCTCGAGAAGGCGGACTCGCGGGGGCGGGCGAGCGACCGGCGCGCCGAAGCCGCCCGATCGCTGGAGAAGCTCGTCCCCGGCGACGTCGTCCGCGTGCCCAGCGGTCGCCGCAGCGGGTACGCGGTGGTGATCGATCCCGGCCAGCCCGGCGGCTTCGACGGTCCGCGCCCGGCGGTGCTCGGCGCCGACCGCACGGTGCGCCGCCTCACCGCGGCGGACGTCGGCTCCGGGGTGACGACGGTGGCGCACCTGCGCCTGCCGAAGGGCTTCAACGCGCGGGTCCCGGCCGCGCGCCGCGAGCTGAGCGCCCGCCTTCGTGCCACGGTCGACGGCCTGGCGCCCGACGAGCGAGGGGACCGCCGGCGCCGCTCGGCGACGACAGGCGCGCACGACGACGAGATCGCCGCGCTCCGGCGCCGGATGCGCGCGCACCCCTGCCACGCCTGTCCCGACCGCGAGGACCACGCCCGCTGGGCGGAGCGCTGGTGGCGCCTCAAGGCGGAGCACGACGCGCTGGTGCAGCGCATCGCGGGGCGGACGGGCTCGATCGCCGTCGTCTTCGACCGCATCTGCGACGTGCTCGTGCGCCTCGGCTATGCCCGCCGAGACGGCGACGCGCTCCACGTGACCTCCGACGGCCACTGGCTGCGCCGGCTCTACGCCGAGAACGACCTGCTGCTCGCCGAGTGCCTGCGCCGCGGCGTCTGGGACGAGCTCGACGCGCCACAGCTCGCCGCGGCGGTGTCGGCGCTCGTCTACCGCTCCCGCGCGGACGGCTCCGAGCCGCGCATCCCCGGCGGTCCCGGCAGCCGGCTGGGCCGCGCGCTGGACGCCACCTCCAGGACGTGGGCCGAGCTGGACGACCTGGAGAAGACGCACGAGCTGGCCACCGTCCAGCCGCTCGACGCGGGCCTCGTCGAGCCGATCCACCGGTGGGCCTCAGGGCGGGGCCTGGACTCGGTGCTGCGCGGAGGGGAGCTCGCCGCCGGCGACTTCGTCCGGTGGTGCAAGCAGGTGATCGACGTGCTCGACCAGATCGCCCAGGCGGCCCCGCGTCCCGCCCTGCGGGCCAACGCCGTGCGGGCGGTCGATGCCGTGCGGCGCGGCGTCGTCGCCTACTCCTCGGTCTAGGGGCGTCTGACCTGCGAACTCGTCGCGCCGAGTCGACCGGCGTGCCTTAGTGTGCGGTCGTGGCCAGCACCCTGTACCGCAACGGCGTGGTCCACACGCCGGCCGACCCGTTCGCGGAGGCGATCCTCGTCGACGGCGGCACGGTCGCCTGGATCGGTTCGGAGGACTCGGCGTCGGGCTTCGCCGCCCGCGCGGACGAGGTGGTCGACCTCGACGGAGCGCTCGTCACGCCCGCGTTCGTCGATGCGCACGTGCACGTGCTCGAGACCGCGCTCGCTCTCGACGGCCTCGACCTGTCCGCGGCCGGGGGAGTGCACAGCCTGGCCGACGCCCTCGACGCCGTGCACCGTGCGGCCGCCGCTCG
>Ga0207835_1000245_pt1 | contig 9850 bp, 6 predicted proteins | sample LuqExpMetagenom8_FD_187766 | JGI IMG/M metagenome (GOLD analysis project Ga0207835, IMG submission 187766) | Tropical forest soil microbial communities from Luquillo Experimental Forest, Puerto Rico - Sample 8 (SPAdes) | ecosystem: Environmental > Terrestrial > Soil > Tropical forest ... | reverse complement strand
GCTCGTCGACCAGCCGCGCCACGAGGGCCACGTCACCGACCGGCCCGGCCAGCCGCACCTCGTTGCCCCGCACGTGGACGTCCACCGTCGGGAACCCGTCCTCGACCGCCTTGAGGACCTCGTCGCGCAGGCCCAGCAGCTCGACCATCGAGACCGCCGCCGGGACGGTGATCCGGTGCTCGACCCGCGCCGGACCTTCGCCGGCTCCTGCGGCCGGCCTCGTGGCGCGGGTGCGCGCCAGGCCTTGTGAGACGCGTGGGGAAGGGGTGGACTGGGCCATGTAATCGGCTGACGCCGTGCACTCCTTCGGTCGGGCTTCCAGTATCCGTCATGCTAACCGGCAGTCACCCAGCGCTCTTTGTGATCAGTTCGTGACCTGTGGGTCCTTCGTCCTGAGGCGCTGGAGACGAGACCAGGTAACACTGGCGGGCGAAGACGTCGAGCGACGGAGCTCGGCGCACACGCGGAGGTGCCAACCGTGGCCAAGTACGTCAAGGACTTCACCGAGGGCGACAAGGACCAGAAGGACCTGCTCGGGGGCAAGGGCGCGAACCTTGCCGAGATGACCCGACTCGGCCTTCCGGTTCCCCCCGGATTCACCATCACCACCGAGGCCTGCCGGGCCTACATGAAGAGCGGCGACGTCCCGCCGGAGCTCCGCGTCGAGGTCACGCAGGCGTTGCGTCACCTCGAGGACCTCATGGGCCGCACGCTCGGCGACGTCCACGAGCCCCTGCTCGTCTCCGTCCGGTCGGGGGCCAAGTTCTCGATGCCCGGCATGATGGAGACCGTCCTCAACGTCGGCCTCAACGACGCGTCGGTCCGCGGCCTCGCCGACTTCGCGCACAACGAGCGGTTCGCGTGGGACTCGTACCGCCGCCTCATCCAGATGTTCGGCCGCACGGTCCTGGACATCAACGGCGAGAAGTTCTCCGACGCGCTCGACAAGGCGAAGGCGACGCGCGGCGTGACGAACGACGTCGACCTGACCGCGGACGACCTGCGCGAGCTGGTCGGCACCTTCAAGCAGATCGTCCTCGACGAGACCGGCCGGGAGTTCCCGCAGCACCCGCGCGAGCAGCTGGACCTGGCGATCGTCGCCGTCTTCGGCTCGTGGGGCACCGAGCGCGCCCGGCTGTACCGCCGCAAGGAGCGCATCTCCGACGACCTCGGCACCGCCGTCAACGTCGTCGCGATGGTGTTCGGCAACCTCGGCGAGGACTCCGGCACCGGCGTCGCGTTCACGCGCGACCCCGCCACCGGCAAGGTCGGCGACTACGGCGACTACCTGCAGAACGCCCAGGGCGAGGACGTCGTCGCCGGCATCCGCAACACGCTGTCGCTGGCCGACCTCGAGCGGATCGACCCGGAGGCGCATGCGGACCTCAAGCGCGTCATGCGCCAGCTGGAGACGCACTACCGCGACCTGTGCGACATCGAGTTCACGATCGAGCACGGCAAGCTCTGGATGCTCCAGACCCGCGTCGGCAAGCGGACGGCCCCCGCCGCGTTCCGCATCGCGTCGCAGCTCGTCGACGAGCACCTCATCACCATGGACGAGGCCCTCGACCGCGTGACGGGCGCCCAGCTGACGCAGCTGCTGTTCCCGCAGTTCGCCGCGGGTGCGTCGACCACCCTCCTCACCAAGGCGATGGCGGCCTCGCCGGGTGCCGCGGTGGGCGAGGCGGTCTTCGACTCCGCGACGGCCGTCGAGTGGGCCGCGCAGGGCAAGGACGTCATCCTCGTCCGGCGCGAGACCAACCCCGACGACCTCGGCGGCATGATCGCCTCCGTCGGCATCCTCACCGCGCGCGGCGGCAAGACGTCGCACGCGGCCGTCGTCGCCCGCGGCATGGGCCGCACGGCGGTCGTCGGCGCCGAGGCGCTCACCGTCGACCCGGTCGCCCGCCAGTTCACCTGCGGCAAGACCGTCGTCCACGAGGGCGACGTCATCGCGATCGACGGCACCTCCGGCGAGGTCTTCCTCGGCGAGGTTCCCGTGGTCCCGTCGCCGGTGAGCACCTACCTCGAGGAGGGCCTCGAGGCCGCGCTGGCCCAGGCCGGGGACGACGAGGACAAGGCCGAGCTGGTCACGTCCGTCGACCGGATCGTCACCCACGCCGACACGTCGCGCCGGCTCGGCGTCCGCGCCAACGCCGACACGCCCGAGGACGCCCGCCGCGCTCGCCGCCTCGGCGCCCAGGGCATCGGCCTCTGCCGCACCGAGCACATGTTCCTCGGCGAGCGCCGCGTGCTCGTCGAGCACGTCGTCCTGTCCCGGACGGACGAGGAGCGCCAGGCGGCGCTCGACGCCCTCCTGCCGGTGCAGACGCAGGACTTCATCGAGATCTTCGAGGCGATGGACGGCCTGCCGACGACGATCCGCCTCATCGACCCGCCGCTCCACGAGTTCCTCCCCGACCTCACGGCCCTGTCCGTCAAGGTCGCGCTGGCCAAGGAGCGCGGCGAGACGGACCCGCACGACGTCGAGCTGCTCGCGGCGGTCGAGCGGATGCACGAGGCCAACCCGATGCTCGGCCTGCGCGGCGTGCGTCTCGGCCTGGTCATCCCCGGCCTGTTCGAGCTGCAGATCCGCGCGGTCTGCGAGGCTCAGGCGGCCCGCATCGCGGCCGGCGGCCACCCGCGCGCCGAGATCATGGTGCCGCTCATCGGCTCGGTGCAGGAGCTGCACCTGGTCCGCGACGCCGCTCTCGACGTCATCAAGGAGGTCGGCGACAAGCACGGCATCACGCTCGAGATCCCGATCGGCTGCATGATCGAGCTCCCGCGCGCCGCCCTGACCGCCGGCCGCATCGCCGAGGAGGCCGAGTTCTTCTCCTTCGGCACGAACGACCTGACGCAGACCACGTGGGGCTTCTCGCGTGACGACGTCGAGGGCGCGTTCTTCGCGCAGTACACCGCCAACGGCGTGCTGTCCGTGTCCCCGTTCGAGACGATCGACTCCCAGGGCGTGGGCCGCCTGGTGCAGATCGCCGTCGAGGAGGGCAAGGCCACCCGGCCGGAGCTCCACCTCGGGGTCTGCGGCGAGCACGGCGGCGACCCGGAATCCATCCGGTTCTTCCACTCGGTCGGTCTCGACTACGTGTCGTGCTCTCCGTTCCGCGTGCCGGTCGCCCGGCTCGAGGCGGGCCGCGCCGCGGTCGAGTCGGCCGGCAGCGACTCTCGCTGAGTCACCAGGCGGTCGCGCCGCCGCCCGCATCGCCGCGGGCGGGGGCGCGCAGCCACTGAGTCACCGCGGGTGGCCGGGCCAGGGCTGGGCCCGGCCGCCCGCGGGCTCGATCCCACGACGTCCGAGCATCACAGGGTCTTGCCCCTGAGAGGCTCGGACGTTGTGCTTTCTCCCTCCGCAACGTCCGAGAGTCACAGGGTCCTGCCCCTGAGAAGCTCGGACGTTGTGCCGTGCCTGGCGCGTCCGCACACGTGGTCGCCAGAGCAGCCACCCGTGCGGACGCTCGAGTCAGGACCAGCGGTACAGCCGCTCGCTGAGGACGGCCAGCGCCGCCGGACCCGCCGTCGACGAGCGGAGCACGTGCGGCCCGAGGCGCACCGTCGCGGCCCCGGCGGCCGTGAGCCGGTCGATCTCCGCCGGAGCGATGCCGCCCTCCGGGCCGACGACGACGAGCACCTCGGCGGGCGTGCCGGGCGCGGGGAGGACGACGTCGCGCAGCGGCGTCGTGGCCTCCTCGTGCAGCACGAGGACGACGCCGCCGGCGGCCACCACCGCGGCCGCGCGCGCCGCGAGGCCCGCCGTGTCGACGGCCTGCTCCACCTCCGGCACCCGCGCTCGGCGTGCCTGCTTGGTCGCCGCCCGGACCGTGCCGATCCAGCGCACTCGGCTCTTGACCGCCCGGTCCCCGCGCCACACGACGATGGAGCGGTCCGCCTGCCACGGCAGCACGGCGTCGACGCCGAGCTCGGTCGCCGCCTCGATGGCCATCTCGCCGCGGTCGCCCTTCGCGAGGGCCTGGGCGAGGACGAGCGCCGGCGCGGGCGCCGGCTCACGCACCACGTCCTCGACGGCGAGCAGCACGCCGTCCGCGCTCACGCGCGCGACCCGCCCGAGCACCCGCACGCCGAGGCCGTCGACGACGTCGACCCGCTCCCCCGGCCCGCGCCGCTGCACCACGCCGGCGTGGCGCCCCTCGGGCCCGTCGAGCAGGTAGGTGCCGCCTGCCGCGACGCCGTCCAGGGCGCCCGGCTCGGCGAGGAAGACCGGCGCGCTCACCGCGCGCTCATCGACCGGAGAGCTTGTCCCGCAGGCGCGCGAACACGCCCGGGTTCGCCGCCGCCAGGCGCGCCTCCGGCCGCTCCTCGCCGCGCAGTGCGGCGAGCTTGCGCAGCAGCTCCACCTGCTCGTCGTCCAGGGCCGTGGGCACCTGGACCTCGACGTGCACGTGCAGGTCGCCACGCCCGCCGCCGTTGAGGTGCCCGACGCCGAGGCCCTTCAGCAGCACCTCCTGGTCGGGCTGCGTGCCCGGCCGCAGGTCGACGTCATGGGGGCCGTCGAGCGTGTCGAGCGTCAGCACCGTGCCCAACGCGGCCGCGGTCATCGGCACCGCCAGCGTCGCGTGCAGGTCGTCGCCGCGGCGCGTGAACACGTCGTGCGTGCGCTCGCGGATCTCGAGGTACAGGTCGCCGGCGGGCCCGCCGGCCGGACCGACCTCCGACTGGCCCGTGAGCTTGATGCGGGTTCCCGTGTCGACACCGGCGGGGACGTCCACGCCGACCGTCCGTCGCGTGCGCACCCGGCCCTCGCCGGCGCAGTCGACGCACGGCTCGGGGATGACGGTGCCGAAGCCGTGGCAAGCCGCGCACGGCTGGGAGGTCATCACCTGGCCGAGGAACGAGCGCGCGACCCGCTGCACCGTGCCGCGACCGCCGCACACCGAGCAGATGCGGGGCGACGTCCCGGGCCGGCAGCATGAGCCGCCGCACGTGGGGCACACGACCGCCGTGTCGACCGTCACCTCGCGGTGCGCGCCGAACGCCGCCTCCATGAGGTCGATGTCGAGGCGGACGAGAGCGTCCTGGCCGCGCCGTGCCCGCGGGATCGGCCCGCGCTGGCTCGTCGAGCTCGTCGCGGCGCCGAAGAACGTCTCGAAGATGTCCTGGAACCCGAACCCACCGCCGAAGCCGCCGCTCGGCGCCGACGGGTCCCCGCCGAGGTCGTAGGCCCGCCGCTTGTCGGGATTGCCCAGCACGTCGTACGCGCGGGACACGTCCTTGAAGCGCTCCTCCGACGCGGGGTCGTTGCCCGCCACGTCCGGGTGCAGCTCGCGGGCGAGCCGCCGGTAGGCCTTCTTGATCTGCTCGGGCGTGGCGTCCCGAGGCACGCCGAGGATCTCGTAGTAGTCCGCCATGCTCGCTTTCTCTCCGCCCCCGGCCGTCAGCCGGCCAGGATCCGGGTCAGGTACCGGGCGACGGCGCGGACCGAGGCCATGGTGCCGGGGTAGTCCATGCGGAGCGGACCGACGGCACCGAGCCGCGCGACGCCCGCGCCTTCCCCACCGTAAGGGCTCGTGACGATGGACGCCTCCACCAGGCCCTCGTGCTGGGTCTCCCGGCCGATGCGCACGGTCACCGACGCCTGGTCCTCCGCCATCTCGGCGAGCAGGCGCAGCAGCACCACCTGCTCCTCGAGGGCCTCGAGGACCGGCCCGATCGACCGCGTGAAGTCGGCGTTGCGGGCGAGGTTGGCGGTGCCGGCGACGACGACGCGCTCCTCGCGGTCGAGGTCCAGCGTGGACTCGACCGCGTCGACCACGGCGCGCGCCAGCACCGCGCCGGCGCCCGTGAACTCGTCGGGCAGCGCGCGCAGCGCGGCGTCGAGCTCGGCCAGCCGGCGGCCGACGGCCGCGACGTTGAGCCGCACCCGCAGCCGGGCGACGACCTCCTCGTCGAGGTCCGAGCCGGTCTCCAGCGTGCGCTGCTCGACCCGGCCGGTCGTCGTGATGATGACGACGAGCAGGTGGCGCGCGCCCACCGGCACCAGCTCCACGTGCCGCAGCGCCGAGCGCCGCAAGGACGGGTACTGCACCACGGCGACCTGCTGCGTCAGCTGGGCGAGCAGCCGCACGGCGCGGTCGACGACGTCGTCGAGGTCGACGGCGTCCTCGAGCAGCGCCGAGATGGCGCGACGCTCCGGGAGCGACAGCGGCTTGACCTCGGCGAGCTTGTCGACGAACTGGCGGTAGCCCATGTCCGTCGGTACGCGCCCCGCAGAGGTGTGCGGCTGGACGATCAGCCCGGCGTCCTCGAGGGCCGCCATGTCGTTGCGGATGGTGGCCGGCGAGACGCCCAGGTGGTGCCGCTCGGTCAGCGCACGCGAGCCGACCGGCTCACGCGTGGCGACGTAGTCCTCGACGATGGCGCGCAGGACGTCCAGCCGCCGGTCCTCGCTGTTCATCGTCCCTCCCGTCGCCACATCCATCCGGGTAGCACTCGCGTGCCCAGAGTGCCAATTCTACGGCGTCGGTGTCGAGGGACCCGCCGCCGCCGGCTCGCGCCGCCGCGCCCGGACGTCCACGAGGGCGATGACCATCGCGACGAGGACGAGGCCGATCGTCACGATCATCGCCCGGGCGGCCGCCTGGCGCCCTGGCCCGCCGGACGCCAGCGTGGCGTAGTAGACCGACAGCGCGATCGCCACCCCCAGCGCGGTCCCGATCCGCTGGCCGACCTGGAGCATCGACCCCGCGACGCCCGCGCGCGCCACCGGCACCCGCGACAGCGTGAGGGTCTGGTTGGGCGAGATCACCAGGCCGCTGCCGACGCCCGCCACCAGCAGCGGCGCGGCCATCACCCAGCCGACGCCGGGCGGCCCGACGAGCCGCACGGCGAGGTCGGTGAGCGCGATGCCGACCAGGACGAGCACCAGGCCGACGACGACGAGCGTGCGCCCGTGCGCCGCCACGAGCCGCCCGGACCGGTGCGCGGACACCGCAGAGCCGATGGCGAACGGCGTGGCGACGAGGCCGGCCTGCAGGGCGGAGAAGCCCGCGACCTGCTGCAGGTACAGCGTGACGACGAGGAAGATCGAGGTGAACCCGCCGAAGTAGGCCATGCCGAGCAGCGCGCCGTTGCGGAAGGACGGCTCGCGCAGCACGTTCGGGTCGAGGACGGCCGACGAGGTCCGCCGCTGGTACGCCCGCTCCCAGAGGATCGTCACGACGCCGAGCGCGGCGGCGCCGGCCAGCCACCACCACCGCCGCGGGTCGTCGCCCGTGCCGGTCGTCGTGACGAACGGCACCATCGCGGCCGTCACGGTCGCCGCGACGAGCACCAGCCCGACGACGTCCAGCAGCGGCCGGTGGTCGGCGGCCGGTCGCGTCCGGGGCAGCCAGCGCAGCGCCAGCGGCAGCACCACCGCGATCACGGGGACGTTGACGAAGAACACCCACCGCCAACCGGTCTCGGCGCCCGCGACCTGGATGATCAACCCGCCGAGCAGCGGCCCGACGGCGGTGGACACGCCGATCGTCGCCCCGAACGTGCCGAACGCCGGGCCGCGCTCGAACCCCCGGAACATCTGCTGGATGGTGCCGACCACCTGCGGGTTGAGCAGGCCGGCGCTCGCGCCCTGGAGCAGCCGCATGACCGCGAGGGCGGAGTCGGTCGGCGCGAGCCCGGCCCCCAGGCTCGTCAGGCCGAACGCGATGAGGCCGACGACGAACAGCGACCGGCGTCCGCGCGCGTCCCCGAGCCGCCCGGCCGGAACCAGCGCGAGCCCGAACGCGAGCGTGTAGCCCGCCACGATGAGCTGCAGCTCGCTCGCGCCAGCGTCCAGGCCCCGCTCGATCGACGGCAGCGCCACGTTGACGATCGAGACGTCGAGCATCGTGATGAAGCCGATCGCCATGCAGACCCACAGGGCGCGCCAGCGCCTCGGGTCGGGCTCGGGCACCCCCTGGGCGGGATGGGGCGCCGTGGTCGGCTCGGACGTCACCGAGGTGTCCTATCACGCCTCTCCCGTGGCGGTCCGGAGCGGCGGCGCCCTCTCGTCGTAGGTTGCGGCGGGTGAGCAGCGACCGCTACGGCCCCGACGTCCTGTCCGGGACGACCTCCCACCATCGTCAGCGACCCCGGTCGCGACCGCAGGCGGCGGAGCAGGGCCTCGTCGTCGAGGACGTGACCAGCGGCTTCGTCGGCGCGGTCGTGCGGGTCGAGAAGTCGGGCGGCCAGCACGTGGTCGTGCTCGAGGACCGGCACGGCCGCACGCGCACGTTCCCGCTCGGCCCCGGGTTCTGGGTGGGCGGGGAACCCGTGATCCTCAACGCGCCGGTGGCCGCCGCGCCGCAGGCGCCGACCCGCACGGCCTCGGGCTCCCGGGCGGTCGCCGGCGCGAAGGCGCGCGTCGCCCGCGGCAGCCGGATCTGGGTGGAGGGCAAGCACGACGCCGAGCTCGTCGAGAAGGTGTGGGGCGACGACCTGCGGATCGAGGGGGTCGTCGTCGAGCCGCTCGACGGCGCGGACAACCTCCTCGACGCCGTGCGGGCGTTCGCGCCCGGGAAGGACCGGCGCCTCGGTGTGCTCGTCGACCACCTCGTGCCCGGCAGCAAGGAGAGCCGGATCGCGGCCGAGGCGGTGCGCGCGGCGCCGGCCGGCACGGTCCTGGTGCTCGGCCACCCGTACGTCGACGTGTGGCAGGCGGTGCGGCCGGAGCGGCTCGGCCTGCGCGCGTGGCCGACGATCGAGCGCGGAACGGAGTGGAAGCTCGGCGTGCTCCGCGCGCTGGGCTGGGACGTGTCCGACGACCACGCGACGGCGCGCGCGTGGGCGCGGATCCTCGGGTCGGTGCGGACGTATGCAGACCTCGACCCGGCCCTGCTGGGCCGGGTCGAGGAGCTCATCGACTTCGTGACGGCGACGTAGTCCCCGCTAGGCGGGCAGCTGCGGCTGCTCCCCCGTCAGGCGGCGGTACAGGTAGGTGGTCGCCAGCAGCACCCACGGCACCGCGACCAGCAGCCCGACGCCGCACAGGATCGCGCCGGCGATGACGATCACGGCAGCCAGGAGGTAGAAGACGACCGTCTGCCCCGCGTTGCGCGTCATCATGTCGACGCTGTCGCGGATGGCGTCTACGGGCGCGACGCGCCGGTCGATGAGGATGAAGTAGGCGAGCAGCAGGAAGAACTGCAGCACGACCACGGCGAGCCCGCCCAGGAAGGGGATCGCCCGCAGCAGGCCCTCCGCGACGCCGACGATCAACGCCAGGATGGCGACCGGGCCGGCGTTCTCGATGCGGAAGAACTCGGCGAACGCTGGCCGGTGCCCACGCGTCACCGTCAGCGCCACGCGCACGAACTGCGCCTGGATCAGCGCGACGATGATCGCGCTCACGATGCCGAGCACGAACCCCGCGAAGGTGAAGCCCACCCCGGTGAACCCGCGCAGCCCATTGGTGCTCGCGCTGAAGATCCGCCCCCACCCGCCGAAGATCACCGACACGATCGACAGCACGACGAGTGCCGCGAGGAACCACACGACCATGGCGCCGACGATCGGTCCCCAGACCCGCTGGAACGCCTTCCAGCCGTCGGAGAGCGCCACGCCGAACAGCGACGGCTGGGCGACGCCCGCCGCGTAGCCCACGGGCGGCTGCTGGTAGCCGGGCTGCGAGGCCTGCTGGTAGCCGTAGCCCGGTGGCGGCGGCTGGTAACCGGGGGGCGGTTGGTAACCGGGGGGCGGCGCCTGGTAGCCCGGGGGCGGCGGCTGGTAGCCCGGGGGCGGCGGCTGGTAGCCCGGAGGCGGCGGCTGGTAGCCCGGAGGCGGCGGCTGATAGCCGGGAGGAGGTCCCTGATACCCGGGAGGAGGTCCCTGATACCCGGGC
>Ga0207835_1000241_pt1 | contig 10237 bp, 8 predicted proteins | sample LuqExpMetagenom8_FD_187766 | JGI IMG/M metagenome (GOLD analysis project Ga0207835, IMG submission 187766) | Tropical forest soil microbial communities from Luquillo Experimental Forest, Puerto Rico - Sample 8 (SPAdes) | ecosystem: Environmental > Terrestrial > Soil > Tropical forest ... | reverse complement strand
CCCGCCACAGCAAAAGTGTGAAGCGTTTAAATTAACAATCGGAGATTCGCAAACTTCATCTTTTGGTGAAGGATTTAGTTTCTCTGGAATAAATCTGGAAGTTGGCATCAAACAAGGTCTGTTCAAAATGCCTGCTAGCAGCAGTTATGGATAATATGAGAATTGAGAAGTTTGATAAGGAAAAGCATTATGAAGATCTTTGCAAATGGTTGGAACAAAGAAAATGTCCAATTCCAACTCGTGAAATGCTTTCTGATAATGGCGCTATTGTCCCTGATGTTGGCTGTGGATTTCTTTATTTGACTGATAGCTCTATGGCCCATTTGGATTTTTTTGTCACCAACCCAATGGCAGATGAAGATAAACGAACAAAAGCAATGGACGTGGTGACATCGAATTTAATTATGTGGGCAAAAGAATTCGGGGTTTCTCATTTGGTGACTGATTCAAAAGTTCAGAAAATGCAGAAGCTTGCTTTTGATTATGGATTTTTGCCTTGTGGATTTACTTTAGCTCTATTGAAGGAACTATAATATGGCAGCAATTGTTGGTGGCGCAGTAGGACTTGGAAACAGCGGGTTTGACCTTGGTCAAACTCTTGGTGTGAAGAATGGATATCAAGCGGCAACAGCTCCGGGAACTCAAGAGCAACTTGCTGCTGGACAAACAGCATTCAATCAAAACATTGCAGGACAAAATGCACTGATTCAAGCATTGCAAGCACAGGCGGCGGGCACCGGTGTGAATCCAGCTCAAGCGCAATTGAATCAAGCGACGAATCAAAACATTGCCCAGAATACCGGCATGATTGCTTCACAAAAAGGTATCAATCCAGCTTTGGCAGTAAGAATGGCCGGACAAAATGCTGCAGCAATGAATCAACAAGCTGCTGGGCAGGCCGCTGTGATGCAGGCACAACAACAAGTTAATGCGCAAAATCAAATAGCCAATGTTTATGGAAATATTGGGAATCAAGCATTGGCGCAACAAAATATCGCTCAACAAGGATTCTATGCTCCACAGGCAATTAATGCCGGTGTTGCTGCAGGAAATCAACAAACCAATGCGAAATTGATTGGCGGTGGCATCAGTGGCGCAGCAACTGCAATGGCCGGATTCGCGCATGGTGGAACCGTGCCCGCATATGCTGGTGGTGGTATGGCAACACAACCACAAGATCTTACAATGTCTTTGGACCCGGTATCCAATGCATATTCATTCTTCAATGAACAAATGCACCCAAAAGAAGAATCTGGCGGCAAAGGCCAAATGATTGGCCAAATCATGGGGGCTTCTTCTAAAGGTGGTTTTGCTCATGGTGGAAAAGTTCCAGCGATGGTAAGCCCCGGTGAAAAGTTCATGAATCCACAGGAAGCTGAGGCCTTTGCTCATGGTCATCAGAGTTATGAAGAATCAGGCGAGATGATTCCAGGAAAAGCCAAGGTTAAAGGTGATTCATATCAAAACGATACCGTTCCAAAGAATCTTGATGAGGGTGGTATTGTAATTCCTCGTCATATCACTCAAGGAAAAAACCCTGGCGAAGAGGCTAAGAGATTTGTTGAGGCAGAACTTGCAAAAAGCAACAAAGCACCCGGCAAAGCATATGCTGATGGTGGTGCAGTTGGTGATGGTTCTGACATCACTCAACAAACACAAAATGCAATTCAAGGTGGTATCAGCCAAGCTCAGCAAGGTGCGGGGATGGAAAATCTTCCATCCAAAGAAGATCAATTTAATAAGCGTGTGGCTGATTATGCTCAAGCCAACCGTATTGATTTGAATGATCCTTCGCAAAAACAAGGTGTTGAGCAACTTGTTTTGAATCAATTCAAAAAAGAAAATGTTGCCGGTCAATGGGCACAACATGATCAAGCTCAAGAGCAACAAAGACAGATGCAATTCCAACAGGAAAAGTCTGATGTTTTGGGAACCACTCCTAAACAACAGCCTGCATCACCACAGAGCGCACAGCCTTTGGCGCAAGCAACACAAAGACCTGTTCAGCAAAATCCATTTGGTCCATATCAGAGTGAATTGATGAAGGGTCTTGGAATGCAGCAACAGGCCGTTGGTCTGCAAGCTCAAGGCGAACAGCAGCTTGCAAAAGGTCAATTGGATGTCCTGCAAAGACAACAGCAAGATCTTCAGCAACAGCAGCAGGCTTATGAGCAAAAATATGCTGATATTGATCAAGAAACACAGCAAGCAGCTCAAGATCTTAAAAACTCTAAAATTGATCCAAATCATTATTGGGGCGATAAATCAACTGCGTCAAAAATCTCATCTGGCATTGGTTTGATTTTGGGCGGCATTGGTGCTGGTCTCACTGGTGGTGAGAATCAGGCATTGAAATACATTAATATGCAGATTGACCGTGATATCCAGGCTCAGACGCAGAATATGGATAAGCAAAAGAACCTGATGACTTTCAACATGCAACGCATGGGGAATCTACGGGCGGCGCAAGCGGCAACTGCAGCAATGCATCTTCAAACATTCCAAAATGAATTGGCTCAAGAAGGTGCAAAAGCACAAAGTCCAATTATTCAAGCCAGAGCAATGCAGGCAAATGCACAGATTCAGCAGATGAAAGCTGAATATCAAAAGCAAGCCGCTCTTTATAGCAGCCTTGGCAATGCTCAAGCAGGTGGCGGTGGTGATAATGGTCAACAGACTTTGAATACCCTTCGCATGATTGATCCAAAACGTGCTGAAGAGATGGAAGGCCGTTACATCCCGGGTGTTGGTTTTGGCTCTGTGAAAATTCCTGATAAAGTCAGAGAAGAGATTGCTGGACGCCATGAGCTTGAAGTTGGTATCCAAAAGCTTCAGAAATTCGCACAACAACATCAAGGATCTTTAGATCCTGCAACTGTGAATGAGGGCAAGGCTCTTGCAAATCAAGTGCAGGATGCTTATCGTAGAGCCAATGGACAGGGTGTATTTAGAGAGGCAGAGGCTGATTTTGTAAAAGGTGTTATTGCCGAAGATCCAACGGCATTCTTTGCAAAATACAGAACATCTCCTAAATACAGGTCTGCTCTTGAACAAAACAGAGCGGCTTTGAATTCCAAGCTTCAGGCATATGGATTTCAGGGTTCGCGTGATCTTTCACAACTTGAAGGAAAGCCAGTAAAATAATGGATATCCCAGCGGCACTTACACCAAATCCAGAAGTCCCAACCCAGACGCAAGCTCCGGCAGGTGGTCAATCAATCAATATGATCAATCCTGCGGGGGAACTTGTTTCATTGCCTTCTGAGGTGGCAAGTGAAGCTTTAAAGCAAGGTTATGAGCAGGCTGCACCAGAACAAGTGCAACAACACTTCAGAGAGGAAAAATATGGCACAACTCCTGAGATGGCCAAATCCTTCCTTGAGGGCGCTGCATCCGGAGCCACATTTGGTTTAAGTACTCTTGGTGAAAGAGCCCTTGGAGTAAGCCCAGAAGATATCATTGGACGCGCCGAGACAAATCCAATGGTTCATGCTTTGGGTGAGGGTGCAGGCATCGTTGCATCTTCATTTGTTCCTGGCGGTGCTGCGGGTGCGATGGAACAAGCCGGGAATGTGACAGCAAAGCTTATTCCTGGTGCAGAGAATGCCATCAATGCAGCAAAAGCACTGGAAGCAGCAAGATCTGCAGGGGTTGGTGTTGAACAGGCGCAGGCGGCTTATAAGGCAGCTCAAGCAGCAACACCATTGATCACTAAAATTGGCTCAAGTGCAGCTAATCAGGCAGTTCAATTTGCCATGATGCAATCCGGCGATGAACTTAGTAAAATGTTCGCTTCTGATCCAAATCAGACCATTCAAACTGCAGCCGCAGATATTGGTTTGTCAGGTCTTTTGGGTGGTGCGACCGGTGGTGTATTTACAGCCGTGGCGCCCGCATGGAAATCATTGGCTGGAAACCGCGCTGAAGCATTTTTGGATAAACTTAAAAACCGTGTGGATGGTAATTCAATCCCAATCGGACAAGAATTTGAGACTGTTTTAAAAAATCAATCTCCGGAACTTCGCGCAGCTTTTTCTGAAGATCCTCAGATGAAAGCATATTTCCAAGGCTTGATTGAATCTGGAACACCTTCCGGTGAAGCAATCAGACAGACTCGTGATAAATTCGCTGACACTTTGAATGAGAATATCAAAGGACTTTTGACGCCAACTGAAAAATTGACGCCATTTGAAGCGGGTGAAAAAGCAAAATCATCCATTCTTGATACTGCTGAAAAAATCAATTCTGATGTCAGAAATAAATATGCTGAAATCCAAGATATTTCCAGTGTCATGATTCCTGATGAATCACGTCTCAAGGCTTACGATAAACTCATTGAACAAGGTCAAAATTTTGGCGCGGTTGGCAGTGAGGCTGGAAATCTATTTAAGACATATGCAGAAAGATTCTTGTCTCAAGACACTATTGGTCAAACTGATAAACTGATCACTGAAATCAATAGTGCCAAAAGTGTGGCATATCGTGCCGGTGACTTTGAGAAATCAAGAGCCCTTGGTGATATTTCTGAATTCATTCGAGATTTCCAAGGAAAAGAACTTGATAGACAGGCCTTGAGTTTAGCCAAAGCCACTGGTGATATGAATATCATCTCTGCTGCAGAGCTTGCTAAAACTCAAAGAGAAGATGCAAGGTCTGCATACAAGTCATTTATGGAAAAGATGGGTGAAATTGGCGCTGTTGGAAAACTTGGCAAAGTAAAATCCTATGGTCAATTTCAAGAGGCCATCGAAAAAATTCCATCTGCCAAATTTGCAGAGCGTTTGTTCGATAAGAAAAATATCGAGGGGCTCAATTATCTTAAAGAAAATTTCCCAGAGGTTTTCCAAAATCTTGTGAATCAACGAAAAACAGATTTGCTTGAAGCTGCAGAAAAATCTGGTGTATTCAGCCATATCAAGGCCATGAATTCCATCAATTCACTTCCACCAGAAGTGAAATCAATGATGTTTAATCCGGCAGAGTTGGCACAAATTGAAACCAATTCAAAAGCCTTGCGCGTGATCGGCGAGAGAATGAATCCGTCAGGAACTGCCCGTGGCATTGATACATTGTGGAAACACATGCCAATGGGCGTGGGATCTGCAATCAGTGTCATGACCGGACACAATCCTTTGATGGGCGCATTGCTTGGCGAAGCTGCTCAAGTTTTAGGAAGAAATGCACCTGATGCCATTAAGATGTCATTGTTGAAATTTATTGGTGGTTCCGGTGCAGTGGATGCATCTGCATGGAAATCATTGGTGAATTATGCTGAGAAAGTGCAAAAAGGACAGCAACTTATATCAAAATCAGTAAAAGGTATTCTTGGACCAACATCAGAGGCGACATTTAAGGCGACAGTGCCAAGCCAACAACAGATCGATAAGCTTGATGATCACTTGAAAAAGATCCAAGACAAGCCTGACATGATGTTTGATAAAACTCCTGAATATGCGAAATATGCACAAGATCACAATGCTGCATATATGCAAACAACCATGAATGCCGCAAATTTCTTGAATTCACAACGTCCACAAAATGTTAAGCAATCACCTCTTGATCCAAAATTGCCACTAACATTTGCGCAAAAAACACAATGGAATAGAACTCTTGGAATTGCTGAGCAACCATTGACTGTCATGAATCACGTTAAAGAAGGAACCCTCATACCTTCAGATGTGACAACACTTAAGACTCTTTACCCTGATTTGTATTCAAAATTGTCCGGTGAAATCCAGGGTGGTTTGATTGAAAAATCCACCAAAGAAGAAACTATTCCATATAAAACCAGACAATCTTTAAGTCTTTTCCTTGGACAGCCGCTGGATAGCTCAATGACTCCGCAAAGCATTATGTCATCACAAGGTGTATTTATGGCAAAACAAGCTGCAATGAATGATGCAGCTCAAAATGGTGCGCCAAAAAAGAACACATCAAAAATGGGTAAAATGTCAGAACAATTTAAGACTTCATTCCAGGCTTCGCAGGAAAGGCGAATCACAGAATAGTTCAAAAACCGCTGTTTTGGGGGAAAGTATCAGGCAATGATGCCTTTCCATATCAAGGATGAAAAATGGCGAATAGGCCTATTTTAAAGCCCTTTGTTGTGCTCGACAAAGGAGATATGTCCGGAAATCTTACTTCAAAAGTGACCATTTTAAATGGTCTTTCCATGTTTTCTTATCAGATCAATTGGAATGGAACATCACCGGTTGGCACAATCACTCTTCAAAATTCTGATGATTATACACAAGATGCCGCCGGTAATGTTCTAAATCCAGGAACATGGAATAACATGGTCCTTTCAGCGCCGACACCTGTGTCTGGTAATACAGGACAAGGGTTTATTGATGTTCTTCAATGCAGTGCTTATGCCGTAAGGATTATTTACACTGCAACTTCAGGAACCGGGCAAATGGAAATTATCATCAAAGCAGGAGTGGCATAATGGCTAATTTTTACGTCACATATCCTTCCACCGCTATCAGTTCAGGACCAATTCAATTCTATAAAAATGGTGCGCCGGTTTATGTAACAGAAGATACTGTCACACCGGCAAATTCAATTCCATTACCTGTTACTATTCTTGATGGAAGCGGTAATGTTATTGCTTTTGCCACAAATTATGGTGCTGCTGCGGCGGCTCTTAGAACTGCAGCCCAGATTGGCAATACCACGGGTGCAGCTGATTTTGGTGCGGGTGCCAATAGCGCTCAAACATTAAGAACAAGTTCCAATGTGGCATTTTCTGGTGTTACTCCTGATTTGGGAACTGGAAATACAGGATCTGCAACTCAAAGAATTGTCGTTGCTTCTGATCAGCCAGCGCTTCCAACAAAATCTCCTGTAAACACAAATGGCAATTATGCTGAATTTACGAATTTAACAACGACAGCACAGCTTTTCAGTCCACCTTCAAATACTGTTGGTTTTATTCTGGAAAGTTGGTCATCAAATACTCAAAACATTCGTTACAAAATTGGTTCTATTCCGACAGTATCATCCGGCATGTTAATGGAACCCGGAAGAGATACAGGATATATTCCATGCAGTGGAAATGTTTCCGTTATTGCCGTGGCAGGAACAAATCAAGCTATTTCCATTCAATGGATTTTGAGCGCGTAGGGGGAATGATGCGCATTATTTTAGCAATTATTTTTTTTCCTATTTTCACATGGGCTGGATTTCCACCGACTGCCACAAAAGTCCAAGGGGATGCGAATTTTCAAACGACTTTCAACTTTGATTTCAGCATCTTCAATGGAACTCATACCGGGACCACTGCGGCTTTGAATTATTTGACTCCAGCAGGTGGTGGCACCGGTTTGACTGCACTTGGTTCTGCAAATCAGATTTTGGGAATGAATGCTGCAGCAACTGGATATGAATTTAAGTCATTAGCTGGCACAACAAATCAAGTGTTGGTGAGTAATGCTGCTGGATCTGTGACGCTTGCGACACCACAGGATATTGCGACAACCTCTAGTCCAACATTTAACGATGTGACACTTGGCGCTGCAGCCTATGGAAATCTATCTGTTGGTAAAGGGATTACCACAAATTCATCTACTGGAATCATTTCTGGCGGCGTTCTTTCAATCAATGGCGGCAATAATACATTATTTGATGTTTCTGCCGGTGTTGGCTATGTTGTGGATTATTCAACTCCATCAGCACCAACAATCAAGAGTGTATCATTTGGACCATTCTCTGCACAGACTGTGACAAATCTTGCATCTGCAGATTTCACATGGATTTTGATCAATAGTTCCGGTGCAATTGTTCAACAAACAACAAATCCAACTCCTATCCAGCGAAGAACAATGATAAATTTGGGTCGTCTAAATACATCCAATAGAACAAATATTTCATTCGCTAACACTCTTCCTGACTTTACTTTTTCACCGGTATCTCAGCTTGGTGATTTGATGGATTCTTTGGGTCCATTCAATGTTTCCGGGAATGTGGTATCTGCTAACGGCGCAAACTTAAGTATGAATAAATCTGCTGGGACTATGTTTCAAAAGAGTTTCAATTATTCATCCACAACAAATAATCCGCATGTTGCTACAACTGCTGGTCTGACATTGTTTAGTTTCTCTTATCAGAATCAAACTGGTGGACCAGGAACTTCGGTAACTGTTCTTGATCCAACTACTTATGATGTGGGTGGAACAACAACTGCGGTTCCAAATCCTGTGGCCACAGCAACAGTTCAGCGTGTGTATCTATTTGCTTCAAACACAATTCGCATTCAACGTGGTCAGGCAACATATGCAAACTTGGCTGCAGCTGTCCAGGGTTATCCAAGTGAGAACTTCGTAACGTCTCCTCTGGTGAATAACTTTGCTGTCCTCATTGCCTATATCGCCATTCAGAAGAACTGTCTGAGTCTTCAAGACACCACATGTTCTGCTATCATTCCTGCAGGTCGATTTGGTTCAACTGCTTCCGGCGGCGGTGGAATAACGAATCTGCAGCAGTCGTATAATAACTCAGTTCAGCCGCAAATTATTCTGAATTCAACTCAGCTTGGCATTCAGGTTCGTGATGCTGCGACTCCATTGGGATCATCACTATTTGCCATTCAAAACAATGGCGGGACAACGAATTATTTGGGTGTTGATACCACAGGTATTCAAACTACGAATTTCACAGGAACCGGGACAACTGGGGCTGTGCGGGTGCATAATCTTACGACAACCCAAAAGAATGCTCTGACTGCTGCTACGGGAATGATTGTCTATGATACAACTCTTGGACGCGTGGATTGTTATAATGGCGCATGGGTGGCATGTTCTTCAGTTCTGACCACTAAAGGTGATTTGGAAACATATTCCACAACACAGACTCGTCTTGGTGTTGGTCCGGATGGTCAAGTTTTGACTGCAGACTCGACACAAGCAACTGGTCTTAAATGGGCGGCTGCACCAACACAGACTCCTCAATCTTATGAAATCCTAAATCTTGGAATTGCCACATCTGTTGCTTCCAATGCTTTAACTATCGCATTAAAACAACAAGATGGATCAACAGATCCTTCTGTGGCTACGCCTGTTAAAGTTGGATTTAGATCAGGAACTGCAACATCTGGAAGCTTTGTTGAAAGATCAATCACGTCTGCTATGTCCATTACGGTTCCTTCAGGTGCAACTTTGGGACATTCATCTGGTGTCAGTGAATTCATTTACCTCTATGCAAAAGATGTCGCCGGTTCTATTGAACTATGCGTAACTGTTAATGCATATTTTGATGAGGGTGTCGGCGGATTCGGTGGCACTGTTATATCATCTGGTGCGACAAACAGATCTATTCTTTATTGCTCAACAACCAGCACAGCGGGTGTCGTTCGTTTGATTGGTAAAATTTGGATTACTGAAGCGACTGCCGGAACATGGGCTTCAAATGCTTCGAGAATTTCCGTAAAACCATTTTTGGAAGACCAAATTACTTCTGGAACTGATTCCACAAGTCAATTCAGACTTAGACATGAGTTTGTGGCTTTTGGTGGATCAACTCCATGGAGTAACTCATCGTTCTGTACGGGCACTCCGTGCACTATTTGGGCAACATCTGGATCTGTTTCAACAGTGACCAGAACTGGAACAGGAAGTTATTCAATAACTTGGAATCCCGCATGGAAATCAATACCACTATGTAATGTGAATACAATGAATGCCAGTGGCGCAGGATTCCCTGCTGGGGCTCTTTATGTTACTGTTTCTACAACCACATTATCCATTCAAACTGGCACCACATCAGTAATGCCGAGTGATGGGCAGGTGGTGGTCAACTGTACGGGAACTAATTAAAGGATTTATATGGATGACGGTTTGAAGCTCGTTTTAGAACAAATGGATAAACGATTATCAAAGATCGAAGGAAAGTTGGAAGATCTTTCAGCTTTCAAAATCAAGATCACTGCTATTGCAGGATTCATTTTGATCATTGCAAAGCTTGCAGGACCCATTATTGATAAGTTAATGTAAATATTACAAAGGAGTGTAATATGTCTAAATTCTCTGAACAATTGAAACTTTCCGCACCGGTTTTGGCGACTGAAGCACAGAAGCTTGTATTCGCTGAAATTGCAGATCTGATGGATAAACTTCCAGATGCTGTAAAACCATTGGTGATCGGTATCGAAGCTGCCATTGAGCCGTCTGTAAAGGCGTTCCTTGATGCCAAAGTCGCTGAGTTGGTGAAATAATGGCTTGGCTTCTTTCTTTGCTTTTAT
>Ga0207835_1000240_pt1 | contig 10254 bp, 8 predicted proteins | sample LuqExpMetagenom8_FD_187766 | JGI IMG/M metagenome (GOLD analysis project Ga0207835, IMG submission 187766) | Tropical forest soil microbial communities from Luquillo Experimental Forest, Puerto Rico - Sample 8 (SPAdes) | ecosystem: Environmental > Terrestrial > Soil > Tropical forest ... | reverse complement strand
ACCCCACCACCATGGAGCTAGGCGGCCTCTCACTCGTCGTTCTCGTCCGCGGTGACCGCTTCGTTCTCCGCATCAAAGACGCCGCCTCGCCCGCACGCGCATCTTTCCGCGGACTCCACTGGTACGCGCCCAACTCCGCTTTCCGCGTCACCGCCCGCTGGATTCCCTACCACCCCGCCCGCACCGAGCGCATCGCCACCGTCATCGGCACCACGCTCCAGATGCCCGCCCCCGGCGTGGCCGAGTTCCTCCTCGAAGGCAAGGTCTACCTCCTCGAGCCGGTCTTGGAGGGCAGCGACCGCACCCACCTCTTCTTCATCCTCCGCGACGAGACCAGCAAGACGGCGACCTACGGCGGAGGCCGCTTCCTGCTCACCGGCCTGCCCGACCACGGCCTGGACCAACCCGGCTCCGTCGAACTCGACTTCAACCGCCTCTATAACCCGCCCTGCGCCTACACCAGCTACGCCACCTGCCCCCTCCCGCCAGAGAAAAACATCCTCCCCACCTCCATCCCCGCCGGCGAGCAGCGCTACCTCAACCAGTAATCCCCATCGCGCATCCCGCCCCAGCGCAGAAACCGGATGCCCTCACCCTCGCCGCGTCTTTGTCCTTGCGGCTAGAGTGGGGTTGCACAAACCTTCCGTGGCCCCATTCTTCGCGCTGCCTCATCGCACAATGTTTGGGAAAGCCCCTGCCTTCACTCCGCCGGCAGCTCCACCAGCGTCCACTTCCCCCGCGCAAAAAAGTGATACACCGTCTTCCGGTCCACCACGGAGTCAGCCAGCGCATCGTGATCCGGCGGAGCCGGCCGCCGCGGCAGCCCTGTCTGCGCCTCATGCACCCGCTTCGGTGAAGCCGGATCGATCCCCCAGTTGAATCCCATCGCATTGCCGCTCACGCGCCGCTGCAGCCGCTCCGTCTCCAGCGCCGTCGCCAGCACCGTCGGCGTCTCCGGCGCGCTCTCAAAAAACACCAGCAGCGTAACCGTGCCTCCACTCGAGCACAGCACCGCCCAGTCCGACGAGCCAGCCCTCTCCAGTGCGCCATGCACCACGTTCTCCGGCCGCCGCGCCTGGTAGGTCTGCGGAATCAGGCATCCGCGCGCCGCAAGCTGCGCCGCAATCCCCGCTGGCAGCTCCGGAAACGAGCTCAGTGGCAGATGCCGAATCTCGTAAGGAACCGCCTGCCCGTCCACCGTCACATCGCCAGTCTCCACCAGCGGCTGCGGATACTGCGCAGCCAGCCCCGCCGCCATCATCAGCACCATCGCCGCCGCCATTTGCCCCGGCCCCCGCATCGCATCTCCCTCGCGTTTTCGCCCTACAGTCTATACGCGATCCACGTGTAAATCGGTGTCCAACCGCGCATCGCACGCGTTTTCCACCGCCACGCTCCACAGTCCGCACCGCTCTGCACACTCCACACTGCGTTATCCTTAGAAGGTGGAGCTCAGGGGCTCCATCCCCCAAGATGACTCTCGTCGAACCACGTTCATGGGAAACTGCCGCCGGGCTGGCGCTAGGCGTGTCTCTGGCCGCCTTCACCATCTGGTGGATACGCCGTCACCGCCCCACTCCAGACGAGATCGAGCGCGCGCGCCGCGATTTCCTCGCCACCAAGGGACGCATCGTCGACGGCATGCTCCTCGACATCTGCCACGTTGAAGCTGAGGACGGCACCACCCGCACCATGCTCGAGTACACCTACCGCATCGGCGGCGTCGAGTACGAGTGCTCGCAGGACATCACCGTCATGCACGAAACCATTGACCCCGAAGAGGTCCGTGCTGGCTTCCCCTGCTCCGTGCGCTACCTGCAACACAGCCCGCAAAACAGCATCGTCATCGCCGAGCAGTGGTCCGGCCTGCGCACCACCCTGCTGCCCATCCCCCGTCCCCGCCGCACTGTAGTCCGCCGCACCCGCTGACCCCGCCGCCGCCCAGCGGCTGAGGGTACACTGTGCCTATGCATGTCCACGCTGCGCCCGCTGGTCCGGGCGCGTCCCGGACTCAATCCGTTCTGCGCGTCTCGCTGGTCGTCACGCTGGCTTACGTCGTCGTGACCTTCGTCGCCGGCCTGCGCGCCCACTCCCTGGCCCTGCTCTCTGAGGCTGGCCACAACGTTTCGGACTTCCTCGCCCTCGCGCTCAGCTTCGTCGCCGTCTACTTCCAGACGCGCCCGGCAGACTCCGCGCGCACCTTCGGTTATCAGCGCGCGGGCGTGCTCGCCGCCTTCGTCAACGCCTCCACGCTCGTCGTCATCGCCATCTGGATCGGCATTGAGGCCGTCCACCGCCTCGCCGTGCCGGTCGTCGTCCAGCCGCGCCTGATGATGATCGTCGCCGCCGCTGGCGTGGTGATGAACGGCGTCATCGCCCTGCTTCTCTGGGGCGTCGCGCATGACGTGAACATGCGCAGCGCCTTCATCCACATGGCCGGAGACACGCTCTCCACCCTCGCCGTCATCGCTGGCGGCCTCGGCATCCTCTTCACCGGCCGCAACTGGATCGACCCCGTCCTCTCGCTCATCATCGCCGCGCTTATTCTCTGGTCCTCGGCGGGCATCGTCCGAGAGACGCTCAACATCCTGCTTGAAGGCACCCCGCGCGGCATCTCGCTTGGCATCATCCATGAGCAGATGGAGTCCGTCGAAGGCGTCATCAACGTACACGATCTCCACGTCTGGGCCCTCGGCTCGCAGTCCAGCGCGCTGGCCTGCCACGTCACCATCGCCGACATTCCACCGTCCGAGAGCGCCGTCATCCTCGACCGCCTCAATCACGTGCTCCACGAACACTTCCGCATCTGCCACACCACCATCCAGTTCGAGCACGAAGGCTGCGTCGAGCTCTCCGGCTGCGTCGTGCCCATCGCTGAAATGGCTGGCGAAGCCGACTTCGGCCACCATCATCACGCCCACTAGCTCTGCGGCCGTGCGGTTTTTTCTAATCTCACCCATGAGTCATGGGTGCCCCAGGTCTCGATTTTGAGACCTGGGAAACTACCAATCGATGGATTCACACTCGAGTTCCCGCATCATCTTCGGAGGTTCACTTGGTTCGCCGTTCGCTCTCCTCCCTGCTCTGCCTCTCCCTCATCGCCTGCGCCGTCGCACTCCGCGCCCAGCAGCCCGCGCTCAGCGCTCTCTCCGGCGAATTCACTGATCCCGCCGACCCCGCCGTTCCCATGAGCCTCTACGCGGAAAACGGCAAGCTCTTCGTCGAGTCCGAGCGCCTCGTCCCCACCGAGCTAACGCCCGTCTCCGCCACCGAGTACGCCTTCCCCGGCGGCAAGTCCTCCATCAGCATCCGGCTCGATGCCGCAGGCCGCGCCGAGAGCATCGTCTTCTCAGACGACCCCGACTCTCACTACAAGCGCAGCGGCGAGCCCGTCCATCACCTCTTCCACGACTACCAGCGCACCGAGGTCATGATCCCCATGCGCGACGGCGTCAAGCTCCACGCCGTCATCCTCAAGCCCGCGGACATCTCCACGCCGCTGCCGTTCCTCATCCAGCGCACGCCCTACGGCGTCGACGGCACCGAGCGTGCGTCCTTCTCCATGCAGCGGCCAGAGCTGGCCCGCTCCGGCTATATCTACGTCGCCCAGGACATCCGTGGCCGCTTCAAGAGCGAGGGTGAGTTCATCATGAGCCGCCCCCTCGCCGATCATCATGATCCGAAGGCAGTCGACGAAAGCACTGACACCTACGACACCATCGCCTGGCTGCTCCAGAACGTCTCCGGCAACAACGGCCGCGCCGGCTTCATCGGCACCAGCTATCCCGGCTTCCTCGCCATGATGGCCGGCATTGACCCGCACCCCGCCGTCAAGGCCATCTCGCCCCAGGCCCCCATGATCGACGTCTGGATGGGCGACGACTTCTTCCACAACGGTGCCTTCCGCCAGACCTACGGCTACGACTACGTCAAGGGCATGGAGTCCAGCAAGGAGCGCGGCGAAGTCGACTACGGCAAAGACAAAGACGGCAAGCCCCGCGACGGCTTCGACTACTTCCTGCAGCGCGGCAGCTTCGCCGCAGACGTGAAGCAGTCCGGCTCCCCGCTCCTGCCCACCTGGAAGCTCTTCCTCGACCACCCCGCCTACGACCCCGTGTGGTCTTCGCGCGGCGTCCAGCACTTCCTCACCGCCGTCACCGTCCCCACGCTCACCGTCGGCGGTTACTACGACCAGGAAGACATGTTCGGCCCGCAGGTCGAGTACTCCACGCTCGAGCCCTTTGACTCGAAGCACGAGAACTTCCTCGTCCTCGGCCCCTGGCGTCACGGCTCCTGGGGCTCGTCGTCCAACCGCCTCGGCCATCTCAAGTACGGCTCCTCCATCGGCGACGAGTACCGCTCGCAGATCGAAGCCAAGTTCTTCGGCCACTACCTCAAAGACGAGTCCGGCTTCGACCTCGAAGACACCGCGAGCTTCCAGACCGGCTCCAACACCTGGAAGCGCTACGAGCACTTCCCGCCCGTAGCCTCACAGCCCACCGGCCTCTACCTCGCCGCCAGCGGCGCCCTCTCGTGGAGCGACTCCACACCCGCCGCCACCACCAGCTACCTGAGCGACCCCGCCAACCCCGTGCCTTATCGCGCGCGGCCCATCCAGCCCACTTACGGCGATGGCTCGCACTGGTTCAACTGGCTCACTGAAGACCAGCGCTTCGTCACCAGCCGCAAAGACGTGGCCGTCTTCAAGCTGCCTGTCCTGAAGAAGGATCTCGTCGTCACCGGCGAAGTCATCGCCGACATCTTCGCCTCGACCACCGGCACGGACAATGACATGGTCGTCAAGCTCATCGACCAGTACCCCGACGATGACGCCGACCCCGACATGCGCGGCTACCAGCTCATGACCAACGCCGAAATCATCCGCGGCCGCTACCTGCGCAGCTTTGAGCAGGCCGAACCGCTCCGCGCCAACGCCGTCCGCGAGTACAAGTTCTCACTCCACGACGTAGACCACGTCTTCAAGGCAGGCCACACCGTGCTGGTTGAAGTCCAGTCCACCTGGTTCCCGCTCTATGACCGCAACCCGCAGACCTTCGTGCCCAACATCATGACCGCCAAACCGGCAGACTATAAACCCGCCACCATCACCCTCTACTCCGGCAAGGAGCACCCCAGCAACCTCCAGCTCCCGCTCATGAACCCCTGCGACCACATCGCCTGCTTCTAAGACCGGGGAAAGCAATCCCCCAACCCCGCCACTCTCCCCCCAAAGCACAAACCTTCCGTGCCCCATTCATCGCGCGCCTTATGCGCGATGAGTGGGAAAGCAATCCCCCACCCCAAGCACAACCAGCCCCTCCAGAGCACGAAAACGAGTGCCTCCAGTTCTGTGTCAGGGCACGGCTTCAGTCGTGCCGCAACGCCATCACCTAACGAGGGGCTTCAGCCCCTGAGGAATCCCCCTGCCGCGCATGTCCGGGTGCCCCATTCTTCGCGCGTTCTCTGCGCGAAGGGTGGGGAAGCACTCCCGCCCCCACCCGCAAAAATCCCCCATTTCCCAGCCAGAATCCTTTTCGCGCTAAAATAATCAGTAGAAACAGCCATGGCTCTTCACCAGCCCATCCCGGCTCTGCTTTAGCGGCTCCCGCCGCCAAGCCCTGTTTCGCGCCTTTTTCATCCCTTTCCCAAACAAATCTGATCTGAGCCCTGCCCGCGCGCAGCGGCGGAACGAGAAGGAACATGCTGGATCGTCTGGAACAAATGGAGCAGCGCTACACCGAACTGCAAGCCCAGTTCGCGCTGCCAGAAGTCATCAACGACCACGAGCTGTCGGCGAAAACCGGCAAATCGCTGCGCGAGATCGAAGCGCCCGTCGAGAAGTACCGCGAGCTCAAGCAGACCAAGCAGGATCTCGCGGACGCGCGCGCCATGCTCTCCGAGTCCGACCCCGACATGCGCGCCATGGCCGAAGAAGAAGTCGCCTCACTCGAGCCAAAGGTCACCGCGCTTGAAGAGGAGCTGAAGATCCTGCTCCTGCCCAAAGACCCCAACGACGAAAAGAACGTCGTGCTTGAAATCCGCGCCGGCACCGGCGGTGATGAAGCCTCGCTCTTCGCCGCCGAGGTCTTCCGCATGTACACCCGCTTCGCTGAGCAGCATCGCTGGAAGGTCCAGGTCATGGACCTGTCCGAGTCCGGCGTCGGCGGCTATAAGGAAGTCATCGCCATCATTGAGGGCGAGCGCGTCTACTCGCAGCTCAAGTGGGAGTCCGGCGTGCACCGCGTCCAGCGCGTTCCCGCCACGGAAACACAGGGCCGCGTTCACACCTCGGCCATCACTGTCGCCGTACTGCCTGAGGCTGAAGAGGTCGACGTCAAGATCGAAGCCAAAGACATCCGCATTGACACCTTCTGCTCCTCCGGCCCCGGCGGCCAGTCCGTCAACACCACTTACTCCGCCGTCCGCATCACCCATCTGCCCACCAACACCGTCGTCAGCTGCCAGGACGAAAAGTCGCAGATCAAGAATCGCGAGAAGGCCATGCGCGTTCTCCGCTCCCGCCTTTATGAAGTGGAGCAGGATCGCCAGAACGCCGAGCTCGCCGCCGCCCGCAAGTCGCAGGTCGGCTCCGGTGACCGCTCAGAGAAGATTCGCACGTACAACTTCCCGCAGAACCGCCTCACCGACCACCGCATCGGCCTCACCCTCCACCAGCTGGACCTGATCATGGAAGGCCGTCTCCAATCCATCGTCGACGCCCTCATCGCCCATTACCAGGCCGAGCAGCTCAAAGCCGAGTCCGAAGCCGCCTGAGGCGCACACTGCACAAGCTCAGGGTGCCCCATCCTCGCCGCGTCTTTGTCCTTGCGGCTGGGATTTCATCCGGGAGGTTCGCAGCATAAATACGGCTGTCATCCTGAGCGTAGTTTGGCCGGCTTTTCGGCCAAACGGAGTCGGGGTCCCCACGGACAGGTCTTCGTCCGTGGGGTGGTCAGTCGAAGGACCTGCGGTTGCCTTTCGCTCGCTATGCCACATACTTCAGATTCACCACACTGGGATGGTATTTCAAACATCCGCCCCCCAGAACCATGCCCACCCTGCGCTCCACTCTCGACCAAGCCGCATCCCGCCTCGCCTCCGGTCCGCACCCTGACCGCGCCCGCCGCGACGCCGAATCGCTCCTGCTCCACGCCACCGGCCTCTCCCGCGCCAGCCTCCTCGCGCACGACACAGACGAGCTCTCGCCCGCACAATCCGAGGCCTTCGCCGCATTGATCGCGCGGCGCAGCGCAGGCGAGCCCATCCAGCAAATCACCGGCCAAGCCGAGTTCTTCGGCCTCCCCTTCCGCGTCACACCCGACGTCCTCATCCCCCGCCCGGAAACCGAGCACCTCGTCGAGCGCGCCATCGAACTCCTGCGCACCGCCGCCTCCCCGCGCATCCTCGACATCGGCTCCGGCTCCGGAGCCATCGCCGTCGCGCTGGCCCACGCCCTGCCCGGCGCCGCCGTCACCTCCGTCGACATCTCCCCCGCCGCGCTCGCCGTCGCCCGCGACAACGCCGCCCGCAACCACGCCCGCGTCCGCTTCCTCGAGGGCAACCTGCTCGCACCCGTTGCGGCCGAGCACTTCGACCTCATCGCCTCCAACCCGCCCTACGTCCCAGAAACCGACCGCCCCTCACTCTCTGTCGAAGTCCGCGACTTTGAGCCCGCGCTCGCCCTCTTCGCCGGGCCAGACGGCCTCGCCATCTACCGCCGCCTCATCCCGCAGGCCTTCGCCGCGCTCGTCCCCGGCGGCTGGCTCCTGCTTGAAATCGGCTACGGCCAGCGCGATGCAATCCACGCCCTCCTCGCCGCCGCAGGCTTCGCCTCCATCGCCTTCACCGCAGACCTCCAGGGCATCCCCCGCGTCGCAGAAGCCCGCCGCCCCTGACCAGACCGCACGCCCGCATTCTTGACCCGCCTCCGTCCCCTCCGTCATCCTGTAATGGTGTTTCCCGCAGCACAGCGAACCCCGATGCGCATCACCCAACAAGCCGGCGCAGTCCTCACGGACAGTCACTTCCTCGTCCCGCTCGCCGTCTTCTGCATCGGCCTCGCCCTGCTCATCTCGCTCCGCTGAGCGACAAAAGAGGCCATCATCTCCGCCACCCGCACCGCATCCCGCCCGTCTCGCGTTCTGGACTTCACCTCAACGCACGGCATCGGTGTCCTGTGCGGCCTGGCCGCCGGCGTCTGGCTCGGCGCGGCTGAGGCGCCCACCAAGCTCGTCAACTCCGGCCTCTCGCCGTACGCCATCTCCCTCTGCATGGTCGCCGGCGTCTTCACCGCCCGCTGGACCCTCCCCACCCTCGTCAAAGGCACCCGCCAAGTCGTCTCTGACCTCGGCGAGCACCGCCACCTCATCCCCTTCGCCGTCCTCGCCGGCATGCTCTGGGCCGTCGCCAACACGCTCACCGTCTTCGCCATCCGCGACGTCGGCCTCTCCATCGCCTTCCCCCTCTGGAACACCAACTCGCTCATCGGCATCCTCTGGGGCCGCGTGCTTTTCGGAGAGCTCAAGGGCGCCAGCCGTCGCAACGTCGCCAAGGTCGTCCTCGGAGCCTCGGCCATCGTCGCCGCCGCCGTCCTACTCGGCTTCTCCACCATCCGCTCCAGCGGCGCACACTCCGGCCACGCCGCTGCAGGCGTGCTCGCCGCCGCCGGAGCCAGCCTGCTCTGGGGAACCATGTATGTCCCCTATCGCAAGGCCTACATCAGCGGCATGAACCCGCTCTCCTTCGTCACCGTCTTCACCGTCGGCGAACTGGGTGCCGTCCTTGCCCTCGCCCTCGGCTTTGACCGCGCCTCCACCTTTGCGCTTGTCAGCTCGCCCACCGTCCGCCCCATGCTCTTCTGGCTCTTCCTCGGCGGCTTCGTCTGGGTCATCGGCGACCTCTTCCAGCAATACGCCACCAAGTACCTCGGCATCGGCCGCGGCATCCCGCTCTCCAACACCAACCAGCTCTGGGGCCTCGCCTGGGGCGCGCTGGTGTACGGTGAACTGGCGCATGCTGACCCGCCCCACCGCCTCCTCGTCATCGTCGGCTCCATCGTCATGATCCTCGGCGCTCTCGCCGTCTCCACCGCCATCGCCACTGAGCGCGAACAGGCCTCCGCCCACGCCGCCCTCCAGCGCGAGTGCGAGCGCTACCAGCTCGATTACCCCCGCCTCCTCCAGGCCGCGCAGGGCGTCGAGCAGGCTCCCACCCAGCCCCGCCGCTCCTGGTGGGACTACCCCATCCTCGCCGCCGCCCTGGGCGTCTTCGTCTGGCTCGGCGTGCAGGCCCGCGTCCCCGCCCTCGCCATGAACCTCCCCTGGGCCGCCGCCCTCACCGTGGCACTCCTCGTCACCGCCACCATCGGCGTCACCGCCCTCTGGCGCTCCACCCGCTTCTCCTAATCCCCCGCCACAACAAAGCGCAGCATCCCGTACCCGCAGCTCTCTCCCACCCACAACCGTGTCATTGAGCGGAGCGCCTCAGGGGCCCCATGAACAGCTCCGCCGTTCATGGGGTAGACGAAGCGAAGAACCTGCTTCTCCAAAGCGTCCACGGCAAGAAAATCGTGCCGCACCCTCGCGGCACCTTTGTTTTTGCTGTCAAGTTCTGGGAGATGGTTTACATATCGTCTCCGGAGATTCTTTACATTGTCGATCATGTTTTGTTTCCGGGAAGCAGCGTTGGACGATCGTCGAACGCTGCTTCCCAGGGTCGAGTTCGCGCATGAGCGCGTTGCAGTAGTAGACCAGGATGCGTCCCTGGCTGGGCAGTAGGTGGGCCCGTTCGCCGGCCAGGGCGCGACTAATCTTCCACCTGCGCCCGGCGGTGTCGATTTTTTTCTGGCAGTCGACTTGAGCACCTAGGCTTCCTCGGGGTATTCCCAGCGGGGCAGCTGCGCCTGATAGCGTCTGCAGTTGGATGCCCTGCCGTATCAGCCACAATGACAGGCTGGTGCTCAAGCCCGTAGCCTGCATGCTGCACCACGGAACACCGTGATCCATCAACATGGCTTCGGGCAGACCGAGGCATGTTCCAGTTGCTCGCGCACCGCAGCGGCATACGTGCTGCCTGTGGCTGACAGCACGATCAGATAGCGGCTGTAGTCGTCGATGACCGACAGCGGGCCAACCGGATGGCGCCAGCCGCGCGCTATCGATTGCTCTGTTTGCCCTGTTCCTGCTGCCATTCGCCGCGCCGGCCCAGTCCCCCGCCCCAGACGACTCCGCCTCCTGGCTCACCAACCTCAAAGCC
>Ga0207835_1000238_pt1 | contig 10281 bp, 6 predicted proteins | sample LuqExpMetagenom8_FD_187766 | JGI IMG/M metagenome (GOLD analysis project Ga0207835, IMG submission 187766) | Tropical forest soil microbial communities from Luquillo Experimental Forest, Puerto Rico - Sample 8 (SPAdes) | ecosystem: Environmental > Terrestrial > Soil > Tropical forest ... | reverse complement strand
CGGGCACGGACACGTCGACGCTGAAGTTCTACGTCGGGACCGACAACCTCTCCGACGGCACGTCGACCTACGACTACCTGCTCGACGACGTCACGATCACCCTGCCGGGCACCACGTGCACCGGCACCGGCGGCGGCAGCACGTGCACGTACCCGACCTCCGACACCGTCATCTCGTCGGACTTCGAGAACGGCGACGCCAACGGCTGGGTCGCCCGCGCCGACGGCAAGGGCTCGGCGACGATCTCGGTCGTCGGCGGTGGCTACAACAGCGCCAAGGCGCTCGCGGTGACGAACCGTCTGGACCAGGGCACCGGCGTCGGCCACGACGTGACCTGCCTGATCCAGCCCGGCGCCACCTACCAGATGACCGGCTGGGTGCGCTTCGGCACCGGCCAGCCCACGGACGACGTCTGGCTCAGCCTGGCCAACACGGTGCAGGGCTCGACGAGCTACACGACCCTCGGCCAGTTCACCGGCGTGAGCAACACCGGCGGCTGGACCCAGGTGACGCAGAAGTTCACCGCGCCCGCGTCCAGCGACTCGGCGCTGCTCTACTTCGAGACGACGTACTACAGCGGCGGTGCGACCGGGAACACGTCCGACCTGTTCCTCGACAACCTCACCCTCACCAAGGTGAACGTCAACGTCCAGAACATCACCCCGATCAAGGACACCCTGCCGTTCCCGGTGGGCGTGGCCGCGTCCGACCCCGAGCTGACGGGCGCGCCCGGGCAGCTCGTGGTCAAGCATTTCGACCAGGTGACCCCCGAGAACACGATGAAGCCCGAGGGCTGGTACGACTCGAGCCACACCTTCGTCACGACGAACGCCGACGCCGACACGCTGATGACGTTCGCCCAGAAGAACGGCCTGCGCGTCTACGGCCACACGCTCGTCTGGTACCAGCAGACGCCGGACTGGTTCTTCCAGCACGCCGACGGGACGTGGCTGACCAACAGCCCGGCCGACCAGGCGATCATGAAGCAGCGCCTGGACGACCACATCGACAACGTGGCGAAGTACCTCTCCGGCAAGTTCGGGAAGTTCGGCAGCGCGACGAACCCGCTGGTCTCGTTCGACGTGGTCAACGAGGTCGTCTCCGACAACGCCGGTGACCCGCAGGGCCTGCGCCAGAGCCACTGGTACCAGATCCTCGGCGACTCCTACATCACGGAGGCGTTCAACCGGGCGGAGCAGGACTTCAACCACACCTACGCCGACCCGTCGGCGACCCGCCCGGTGGCGCTGTTCCTCAACGACTACAACACCGAGCAGAGCGGCAAGCGGGGACGTGTCCTCGACCTGGTGCACAACCTCATCGCCGCCGGCGTGCCGATCGACGGTGTGGGCCACCAGTTCCACGTCACCATGTCGACGCCGCTCTCGTCGCTCAAGGACGCGATCGACGGCTTCAACGGGATCCAGACGGCGACCGGCCACCCGCTCTACCAGGCCGTCACCGAGCTGGACGTGCCCACGGGCACGCCGGTGACGCAGGCCAACCTCATCGACCAGGGCTACTACTACCAGGGCATCTTCGACATGCTCCGGGCCGAGTACGCGGCGGGCGCGAAGATCTTCTCCGCGACGGTGTGGGGCCTGACCGACGGCCAGAGCTGGCGCTCCAGCTCCGGCGCGCCGCTGGTGTTCGACGACTCCCTGCAGGCGAAGCCCGCGTACTACGGCATCACCGACCAGCCGCTGCCGGCCAAGCAGCTCACGGCCGTGGTGTTCGCCCAGGACTCGTCGGACGTCGACGTCTCCACGCCGGGCGCGACGGACAACGTCGAGTGGTCGCAGCTGCCGCTGCACCCGGTGGGGAACAACGCCGGCTTCCAGCTCCGCTGGTCGGCCGACCACCTCACCGCCTACGTGCAGGTCACCGACTCGACGGTCAACAGCACCGACGCGGTGGCGTTCGCCTGGGGTGACGGCACGTCGAAGGCGACCGTCAACCGCAACGGCACGGTCACCGGGGGCGTCCAGGCCAAGGTCTCGTCGACCGCGAACGGCTGGAAGGCCGTGGTCGACCTCCCGGCAGCCCTGACGTCGTCGTCCACGCCGAAGCTCGACGTGGTCGTCACCGACGGCACGGCGACCGCCGACTGGAACACGCCGGGCAACCTCGGCACGCTCCAGCTCGTCGAGCCGCTGTCGTACACCGAGATCCCCGAGGCCACGACGGCGCCGACGATCGACGGCACCAAGGACCCGGTGTGGTCGCAGGCCTCGACCGTCGCCACGGCCAAGAAGATCTCGGGCGCGGCGAACGGCGCTCAGGCGACCGTCTACCAGCTGTGGCAGGGCCACTACCTGTACGTGCTGGCGGACGTCACCGACCCGACGATCGACACCTCGTCGCCCAACGCGTACGAGCAGGACTCCGTGGAGATCTTCACGGACCCGGGCAACGCGAAGAACGGCTCCTACCGGCCCGACGACGCGCAGATGCGCATCAACGCGAACAACGTCGCGTCGTTCGGCACCGGTGACGAGGCCGCTCAGGCGGCCCGCCTGACGAGCGCGACCTCGCGCACGGCGACGGGCTACATCGTCGAGGCCAGGATCGACCTGCTCGACGCCGCCGGCGTCGGGACGTTCCAGGGCGTCGACTACGAGGTCAACGACGGCACCGCCGGCGCCCGGACGGCCAACTTCGGCTGGGCCGAGCAGACGGGCACCGCGTACCAGACGACCTCGCGCTGGGGCGTCGCCCAGCTCGTCATCGGCCCGCCGGCGATCACCACGCAGCCGGCGGACCGGACGGTGAAGGCGAGCGGCTCGGTGACGTTCACGGCCGGTGCCGTGTCCGTCGAGCCGCTCACCGTGAAGTGGCAGTCGCGGCAGGGCGTCACCGGGTGGCAGGACGTGCCCGGTGCGACCTCGTCGTCGCTCGTCGTGAACGTCAACGGCTACGCGCTCAACACGACGCAGTACCGCGCCGTGTTCACGGACGCGGACGGCCGCACGGCCACGACACAGGCCGCCGCCCTGACGGTGACGGCGGCCAACGGCAACACCCCGCCCGGTCAGGCCAAGAAGTTCTGACCCTGGGGTGAAACGGCGCCCCGCCGAGGTGGACCCCCTCCCACCTCGGCGGGGCGCTACCGTGCCTGGCGTGAAACCCCTCGACCCGGACTGGCTCGCGCGCACCGTCGCGATCGCGCTCGACGAGGACCTCGGCCCGGCGCCGGGCCGCGACGTCACCACCCAGGCGACGGTGCGGCCCGACGAGACGGGCACCGCACGCCTCGTCGCGCGGGCCGACGGCGTGCTCGCCGGCCTGGTCGTCGTCCCCGAGGTGCTGCGCCAGACCGCGGAACGCCTCGGGCTCGCGGAACCGGAGCTCGTCGTGCACAAGCAGGATGGCGAGGCGCTGACCAGGGGCGACGTCCTGGCGGACCTCCACGGCCCGGTCCAGGTGCTGCTCGTCGCCGAGCGGACGCTGCTCAACCTCGTCTCGCGCGCCTCGGGGGTCGCCACGCACACGCGCCGGTTCGCGGACGCGCTGGCCGGGACCGGCGCCCAGGTCCTCGACACCCGCAAGACGACCCCGGGGCTGCGCGAGCTCGAGAAGTACGCCGTCCGCTGCGGCGGCGGCACCAACAAGCGCATGGGCCTGTACGACGTCGCGATGGTCAAGGACAACCACGTCGCGGCGGCCGGCGGCTCGGTGACCGCGGCGGTGGAGGCGATCCGCGCGCGGTTCCCGGGCGTGGCGATCCAGGTGGAGGCCGACACCCTCGCGCAGGCGATGGAAGCGATCGACGCCGGCGCGGACTTTCTGCTGCTCGACAACATGCCGACGCCGCTGCTGCGGTCGGTCGTGGACGCGGTGCGCGCGCGGCCCGGGCACGTGGAGCTCGAGGCCACCGGGAACCTCACGCTGGAGCGCGCGGCCGAGGTCGCCGGCACCGGGGTGGACTACCTCTCCGTCGGTGCCCTGACCCACTCGAGCCCGATCCTCGACCTGGCCCTCGACCTCTACCCGATCGGCCGACCGTAGGATTTCCCGGTGACGTCCCCCACCCCGCCCCCCGCCGACGACGTTCCGGAGCAGATCGCCGTCCGCCGCGCGAAGCGGGAGCGGCTCCTCGCCGCGGGCGTTGCGCCCTACCCGGTGCACCTCCCGCGCACGACGACGATCCAGGCCGTCCGGGCCGCGCACCCGTCGCTGGAGCCGGGTGAGGAGACGGACGACGTGGCGGGCCTGGCCGGCCGGGTCGTCTTCCTGCGCAACACGGGCCGGCTGTGCTTCGTCACGCTCCAGGACGGCACGGGCGTGCGCCTTCAGGCGATGCTCTCCGAGGACCGCGTCGGGGCGGAGGCGCTCGCCGCGTTCAAGACGGACGTGGACCTGGGCGACCACCTGTTCGTGCACGGCATCGTCGCGTGCTCCAAGCGCGGCGAGCTCTCGGTCATGGCGGACTCGTGGCAGATCGCGGCCAAGGCGATCCGTCCCATGCCCAACCTCTACGAGGGCGCCGAGATGTCCGACGAGGCCCGCGTGCGGCAGCGGTACGTCGACCTCATCGTGCGGCAGGGCGCGCGGGACATGGTGCGGCGGCGGGCCGCCGTGGTGCGGTCCCTCCGCGAGAACTTCTGGCGGCGCGACTTCGTCGAGATCGAGACGCCGATGCTCCAGGTGCGGCCCGAGGGTGCGGCCGCCCGCCAGTTCGAGACGCACATGAACGCGTTCGACATCCCGCTGTTCCTGCGGATCGCGCCGGAGCTCTTCCTCAAGCGCGCGGCCGTCGGCGGGGTGGAGCGCGTGTTCGAGATCAACCGGAACTTCCGCAACGAGGGCGTCGACTCCACGCACGCCCCCGAGTTCGCGATGCTCGAGGCGTACGAGGCCTACGGCGACTACGACACGATGGCCGCCCTCACGCAGGACCTCGTCCAGACCGCCGCACAGGACGCATTTGGCACCACGCTGGTGACCCTCGCGGACGGCTCTGAATACGACCTGGGCGGCAACTGGACGCACCTGCCGATGTATGACTCGTTGTCGGAAGCGATCGGCGAGGAGATCACGCACGACACGTCCGACGAGACGTTGTCGAAGCTCCTCGATCGCGCCGGAATCGAGCTCGCTCCCGCGCAGGTCAACCACGGAAAGATGGTCGAAGCGCTCTGGGAGCACCACGTCGGCGAGCACCTGGTGGCACCGACCTTCGTGCGCGATTTCCCGGTGGAGACGTCGCCTCTCACGCGTGATCACCGAAGCAAGCCCGGGCTCGTCGAGAAGTGGGATCTGTACGTGCGCGGGATGGAGCTCGCGACCGCCTATTCCGAGCTGGTCGACCCGGTGATCCAGCGCCAGCGCTTCGAGGCGCAGGCGCTGCTCGCGGCGCGTGGGGACGACGAGGCCATGCGCATCGACGAGGACTTCCTGGCTGCGATGGAGCACGCGATGCCGCCCAGCGGAGGCATGGGCATGGGCATCGACCGGCTCCTCATCGCGATGACCGGCCAGGGGATCCGCGAGACGATCCTTTTCCCGCTGACGAAGCCGTTGTGAGATGAACGGCTGGCAGGCGGTGCTCGCGGCGCTGCTCCCGTCCATCGGAGTCGGGCTGATCTTCTGGTTGGCGATCCGCACGATGCTGAATGCGGACGCGAAGGAGCGTCGCGTGGAGGCGGAATTGCGGGCCGCGGAACGTGCCGCGCGCGGGGAAAAGGACGACGCGCCGGAGGCCTAGCGATTGACGCCTGTTATCCCGGGTGTCATGCTGACTCCCCTGACGGCGTTTCCGTGCATTGGCCACCGGGAGAATGAAATGGCACAGAAGGTTCAGGTGCTGCTGGTCGACGACATCGATGGCGGACCCGCCGACGAGACCGTCATCTTCGCACTTGATGGCATCAGCTATGAGATCGACCTGACGACGGAGAACGCCGCGAAGCTGCGCGACGCGATCGCGCCGTGGCAGGGTCACGCACGGAAGGTCGGCGGCCGGTCGGCCCGCCCGGCGGCGGCGCGCACCACGCGTTCCCGCTCGGCCCGCGGCGACGCGCAGGCCATCCGCGACTGGGCCAAGGCCCACGGCCACAAGGTCTCCGAGCGCGGCCGCATCTCGGCCGAGGTCAAGGCCGCCTACGAGGCCGCGCACTAGCTCAACCTCTCTCACAACGTCCGAGCAAGTCAGCGTCCTGACCCTGACTGGCTCGGACGTTGCGTTTCGCGAACACACCACTCGTCCGAGCGTTTCAGTGCGCAGGCCCTGAAACGCTCGGACGTGTGGTGATCAGGCGGTGCGGTTGACGACGAGCTCGCGCGCGGCCGCGTACTGCTCGCGCACGAACGGGGTTGGGGCGCCGGCGAGCTCCTCGGGCTCCGACTCGAACGCCCACGCCGGGGGAGTGGCCCCGCCGGCGAGGACCCACGCCGCCTGGCGGGCGGCGCCGTCGGCGACGTACTCACCGGCGGGCGGCACGACGATCGGCAGGCCGAGCACCGACGGCGCGAGGGCACGCACGGCGGGCGACTTGGCGCCGCCGCCGACGAGGAACGCGCGGTTGACCGGCACGCCGAGGGCGCGCTGCGCATCGATGCCGTCGGCGAGCGAGCACAGAAGGCCCTCGATCGCGGCACGGGCGACGTGCGCCGGGGTGCTGTTGTCGAGGCGCACGCCGTGCAGCGCCGCGGTGGCCCGCGGCTTGTTCGGCGTGCGCTCGCCCTCGAAGTAGGGCACGAGGACGAGCCCGTCGGCGCCCGCGGGCGCGGACAGGGCCAGGGACGCGAGCTCGTCGTACCCGACGCCGAGCAGGCGGCACGCCCAGTCGAGGATCCGCGACGCGTTGAGCGTCACCGACAGCGGCAGGTAGTTGCCCGTCGCGTCGGCGAACCCGGCGACGAGGCCGGACGCGTCGGCGACCGCGGCCGCGGAGACCGCGCCGACGACGCCGGACGTGCCGATGGAGACCGATACGTCACCCGGCGTCAGGCCGAGGGCGAGCGCCGCGCCGGCGTTGTCGCCCGCTCCGGGCGCGAGCACGGCGCTGCCGCCCGCCAGCCGGTAGCCGGCCTCGGACGGGCCGAGCACGCGCGGCAGCGCCGGGGTCGAGCCGAGGGCCAGCTGGAGGAGGTCCGGCCGGTAGGCCTCGTCGAACGGCGACCAGTAGCCGGTCCCCGAGGCGTCCGAGCGGTCGGTGACGAGCGTGTCGAAGCCGGTCGCCCCCGAGAGCTTCCACGTCAGCCAGTCGTGCGGCAGGCACACGGCGGCGACCTTGGCGGCGTTCTCCGGCTCGTTGTCGCGCAGCCAGCGCAGCTTCGTGACGGTGAGCGAGGCGACGAGCACGGAGCCGCACGCCCGCGCGGACGCCGCGGGGCCGCCCAGCTCGTCGATGAGGGCGAGCGCCGCGTCGGCGGAGCGGGTGTCGTTCCAGAGCAGGGCGTCCCGGACCACCTCGCCGGAGGCGTCAAGGGTGACCATGCCGTGCTGCTGCCCGCCGACCGACACGGCCTCGACATCGTCGAGCCCGCCGGCCTCGGCGATGGCGGTCTGGAGCGCGTCCCACCAGTGCTGGGGGGCGACCTCGGTGCCGTCGGGGTGCGTCGCCCGGCCGGTGCGCACCAGGGCGCCCGTCTCGGCGTCGCGCACGACGACCTTGCAGGACTGCGTGGACGAGTCCACGCCGGCGACGAGCGCCATGTTCATTCCTCCACGTCGAAGAAGGGGGCCCGTGAACCCGAACGTCCGAGAGTTTCAGGCCCAGGGCACCGAAACTCTCGGACGTTGCGAGTGGTGAGGCGGGGTGTCAGCCGATGAGGTGCGCCAGGGCGAGCTGGTGCAGCCGCACCAGGCCGTACTCGCGCTCCGCGGCCTTGTCGAAGTCGAACTCCTCACGCGTGGAGCGGTCCGCGAGGAAGTCCTCGAACGTCTCGCCGGCGGCCATCGTCGACTCGCCGAGCTCGAAGATCCCGGCGTACTTCATGGCCTCCTGGACCTCGGAGTCGGCCCGGTACTCGGCGGCCTTCTTCGCGAGGAGCGTGTAGGTCTCGATGTTGGCCTTGGCCGAGTCCCAGACGCCGTTCGGGCCCTCGGTGCGGCTCGGCTTGTAGTCGAAGTGGCGGGCGCCCTCGTAGCGGGCGCCACCGTTCGGGAAGCCCTGCTCGAGCAGGTCGACGGTGAAGAACGCCGAGAGCAGGTCGCCGTGGCCGAAGACGAGGTCCTGGTCGAACTTCGGGCCGTGCTGGCCGTTCAGGTCGATGTGGAACAGCTTGCCGCGGTACAGGGCGAGAGCCAGGCCGTGCGTGTAGTTGAGCGTGGCCATCTGCTCGTGGCCGGTCTCGGGGTTGAGGCCGACGATGTCGCCGTTGTCGAGCGAGTCGATGAGGGCGAGGGCGTGGCCGATCGACGGCAGGAAGATGTCGCCGCGGGGCTCGTTCGGCTTCGGCTCGAGGGCGATCTTGATGTCGTAGCCCTTGTGCTTGATGTACGCGGCGACCGAGTCGATGCCCTCGGCATAGCGCGCGTGCGCGGCGTAGAGGTCCTTGGAGTTGTCGTACTCGACGCCCTCGCGGCCGCCCCACATGACGAACGTCTTGGCGCCGAGCTCGGCGGCCAGGTCGACGTTGCGGAGGATCTTGCGCAGGCCGAAGCGGCGGATAGAGCGGTCGTTCGAGGTGAACGCGCCGTCCTTGAACACGGGGTGCGTGAAGGTGTTGGTCGTCACCATCTCGATGACCAGGCCGGTCTCGTCCGCCGCCTGCTTCACGGCGTCGATGCGCGCGCGGCGGTCCGCGTCGTCCGCGTCGAAGGGGAAGACGTCGTTGTCGTGGAACGTGAAGCCCCACGCGCCGATCTCGGCCAGCTTGTGGATCGACTCGACCGGGTCGAGGGCCGCGCGCGTCGCCAGGCCGAACGGGTCCTGCGCCTGCCAGCCGACGGTCCAGAGGCCGAACGAGTACTTGATGTCGGGCGTCTCAGCCACGGGGGTTCTCCTCATCGAGCGAGTGGGTTGGGGTTGATTAGTTCCCGTCGTGAATTTATGCCGACGGTGAGGTACGGTCAAGCCGTGCGGACGACGGCCGACGCGTGGAGCCAGGCGCGCGCCGGACAGCGCGTCGCCCCGGCGGGTGTCGCACGCACGGAGCACCTGAGAGAGCACAACCTCTCGGTAGCGCTCGGTTTCATTCTTGACTCGACCGAGCCTCCCTCGCGCGCCGAGCTCGCCTCCGGGACCGGCCTCGCCCGTCCCTCGGTGACGCCGATCGTCGACCAGCTCATCCGCGCCGGGATGGTGCGTGAGCTGGTCCCGCGGCCGTCCAACCGCGCCGGCCGGCCCGCCGTCCCGCTCGCCCCCGGGCAGGGGACGTTCGCCGGCATCGGCATGGAGATCAACGTCGACTACCTGGGCCTGCGCGCCATCGACCTGGCCGGCCGGGTGCTCGTCGAGCGCGTGGAGGCCGACGACCTGCGCAGCCAGGATCCCGACGTGGTGCTGGGCCGGCTCGCCGGGATCGCGGCGCACGCGGTGCGCCGCCTGAGGGCCGAGGGCGTGCGCGTCGTCGGCACCTCGCTGGCGCTGCCGGGCCTCGTCGACTCCGACCACGGCCCGCTGCGGTTCGCGCCGAACCTCGACTGGCGCGACGTCGACGTCGTCGGGCTGCTGCGCGGGCACGGGGGCCTGGACGACGACCTGCTGCCGGTCCTCGCGAACGAGGCCAAGCTGGGCGCCCGCGCCGAGGCGCGCGCCCGGCGCTCCGACGGGCCCCCGAGCTTCGTCTACGTGTCCGGCGAGATCGGCGTCGGCGGCGCGCTCGTCCTCGACGGCGAGATCTTCGGCGGGCGGCACGGCTGGAGCGGCGAGATCGGGCACATCGTCGTCGACCCGAGCGCGCCCGGCGGGCCCGCGCGAGGCACGCTCGAGGCGCGCGCCGGCCAGGACGCGATGCTCCGCGGCGCCGGCCTGCCGCCGAGCGCCACGGTCCACGACCTCGTGGCGGCCGTGACCTGCGACGACGCGCGAGCGCGGTTCGCGGTGTCGTCCGCCGCGCGCGCGCTCGGGGTCGCGCTCGCGGGCGTGCTCAACACGGTCGACGTCGACGAGGTGGTGCTCGGCGGGACGTTCGGCCAGCTCTTCGCCATCGTGCACGACGACGTCGAGCGCGCCCTCGAGGAGATGGTCATCACCGCGCCGTGGTCCGCGCCTCGGGTGACCCACGCGCGCGCCGGCCAGTTCCCCGCGATGACCGGCGGCGCGCTCGCGGCGCTGCGGCGGCTGGTCGCCGCGCCGTCCGCGTTCTTCGCCTCCGACGAGGCGGGGGCCG
>Ga0207835_1000237_pt1 | contig 10286 bp, 7 predicted proteins | sample LuqExpMetagenom8_FD_187766 | JGI IMG/M metagenome (GOLD analysis project Ga0207835, IMG submission 187766) | Tropical forest soil microbial communities from Luquillo Experimental Forest, Puerto Rico - Sample 8 (SPAdes) | ecosystem: Environmental > Terrestrial > Soil > Tropical forest ... | reverse complement strand
TCGACGATCGTCGAGCGGTGCCTGACTCCCGATCCCTCAACCAACCATCTGTAAACCATGTCCAGAGACAACCTGTAAAGCATCTCGTGGAACTTGACAGCAAGGGACCGGGGGCACCCGGTTTTCTGTGCTGGGGTGCGGGGGGCGGTAGCGGCTAGAGGTACTGGATGAGGGCGCGCTTCATGTACTTGGTTTCAAGCAGGTGGGCGATGCGCTTGACGATGTTGCGGCGGAGGTCCAGTTCTACGGGGAAGCTGGGGTCTTGATGGGCGGCGTTCACGCTGGTGCCGACGGCGAAGCGGACGATGTCGCTATCGAGCAGCATGCTGGCCAATTGCACGGCGGCGTTGGAGCGCATGTCTTCTGGCGCGAAGCCTTCCTCAAGCAGGCGGAGGGTTTCACTCAGGGTGAGGGCGCCTTCGGTGACGAGGTCGATGCCCTGCATGCGCGCGGGCGGCGGGACGCGGGGATGGCGGGGCTGGTTGACGTCGTCGAGGATTTCACGGTGGAGCAGGCGGGCGACGATGTTGGCCGTGGTGCCGCCGCAGATGACCTTGCGGCCGGGGGCCTGGGCGGCCATCTGGGCCAGGTCCTGATCGTGGGCGCGGTTGAAGGGCGGGCCGGTCATGACGAGCAACTGGCGGGGGCTGCGGAAGTAGACGACGCCGCAGGTGATGTCGTCTTTGGCGGTGAGGCCGTCCACCTCTTCAGCGCGGGCGACCATGAGGCGGGCGAGCTCGCGGGCGGAGACGGTGGGGTTGCGGCGGATCTGCTCGTGCGCGAACTTGGCGGCTTCTTCGAGGCCCCAGCCGCGCGGGGTGCGGTACTCGCCCATGCCGGCCTGGGTGATGCCGTCGGAGAAGAAGACGATGCGGTCTTCACGCTGGACGTTGAATGACGAGATGCTGATGACGCGATCCTGCCAGCGCTTGGGGCGCATCTCAGTGCGCTGGATGGCGGGCTCGCCCTGCGGGCGGATGAGCAGGAAGGGCGGGTTGCCGTGCTCGATGATGCGGGTTTCGCCGGTGCTGGTCATGTCGACGATGGTGAAGGTGGAGTAACTAATTTTGCGGACGCTGCAGATGGGCAGCGTGTCCATGATGATTTCGGCGGAGCGGAGCGTGTCCATGGCGCTAGCGGTGAACTTGAGGGCCATGGTGGCGGTCATGGTGGCGAGCACGCTGGCTTTGACGCCGCTGCCGAGGCCGTCTGAGAGCACGGAGACGGTGCGGTCCTCATTCTGGACCTTCTCTGAGAGGAAGACGTCACCGCAGATGTGCTGGCCGTTCTTGGCGCGCTGGCAGAAGTCGACCTCAATGAAGCTCTCGACGGCGCTCGTCACGGCGTGGCCTCGGCGTCGTTGTCGTCCACCTCTTCCGCGCCGAAGGAGCTGACGATGGAGTTGAGGATGACCTCGGAGTCGGCGGCGTTTTCTCCCAGCAGATAGGCGATCTGCTGCACGGTCTTGAGGTTCTTCTCAATGACCTGCTGGGCGCGGCCGATGATCTGCTCCTTCTGGAAGGTGGGCTCGGTGATGTCTTGAAAGATGCCGCCGATGACGGAGTGCGGCTCGATGGTGAAGATGCTGGTGTTGAGGATCTTGCCCTTGTAGCGGATGTCGTGGCTGACGATGTCTTCACCCGAGTCGAGCACGCGGCGGAAGAGGCCCGCGAAGGGGAGCGTGGCGCGGGGCGCGGGTGCGGCGGGCTTGCTGGCGGGTTCCTCGTCTGAGGGAAACAACTGCTCAAAGTGCTGGTTGCACTCGATCATCTTGAGGTCTTCATCGACGATGACGACGGCGGAGGGCATGCGGCGGAGCAGCGCGTTGGCCTTCTTTTGCGCGAGCTTGCGGGTATAGGTGGCGCACATCATACGCTCGGCGTTGCCGGCGAGGAGGGCGTGGGCGAAGTCGCGGCAGGACTGATAACCGCAGCCGCCGCAGTTGAGTGCGTCCTCTGGGGAATGCTGGCCGATCCAGCGGAGGGCTTCGCGGATGGGCAGCTCGCCGTACTTGTTGGGGGTGATGGGCGAGGCGGCGTAGGTGCAGCTCAAGTCGAGGCTGGAGGGGGCCGGTGGTGCGGCGGCGGGCGCGGGGAAGTGCGTCACGTCATAGTGGCGGCGCGCGATAGAGGTTTTGGCGGTCATGCCGGGGCCGTTGATGCAGGCTCCGGCGCAGGCGCTCATCTCGAGGAAGATGGGGTGGTCGGGCTTCCAGTCGGGGACGTCTTTCAGGGCCTGCTCGACGTTGGCGATGCCGGAGAAGGACATGAACTGGAGGCCTTCTGGCAGGGGGTGGCGGGCGATGTTCTGCGCAAGGCCGCCCTCAATGGCGTGGAGGGCACCCTGCTGCGCCGGGGCTGGCTCGAAGCGGTCCTCGGGGGATTCAGCGATCTGGGTGAGCTGGTCTGGGCGGAGGCCGCGGGAACTGAGCCAGTGTTCCAGGTCCTCAAAGGTGAGGACAACGTCCAGCAGGTCGGGATGTAGCTCGGCGTCCTTCTTTTTCGCGATGCAGGGGCCGATGAAGACGATGGCGACGTCGGGGCCGTAGTGCTGGCGGAGCATGCGGCAGTGGGCGAGCAGCGGCGAGAGGACGCCTGCGACCTGCGGCTGGCACTCGGGGTGGTACATGCTGATGAAGTCGACGACCGAGGGGCAGGCCGGGGAGATCCAGACGCGGGGCGGCTGGGTGCGCATGAGCTCGGCCAGGCTGGCGGCGACGAGTTCCGCGCCGAGGGCCGTCTCAGAGACGGCGAAGAAGCCTAGCTGACGGAGGGCGCGGACGAGTTGGCCGGGGCGGAGGCCGGGGAACTGCGCGGCGAAGGCGGGATCGAGCGAAGCGATGACGCGGCGGCCGCTGGCGATGAGTTCCTGCGCGCGGGGCAGGTCATGGCGGACCTGTACGGCGCTGTTGGGGCAGGCGAGGACGCAGTTTCCGCAGAGGATGCAGAAGCCGGGCATGACCTGGGAGTAGCCGTCTTCAACGCGGATGGCCTTGACGGGGCACTCGCGGATGCACTTGTGGCAGTCCTGGCAGTCGCGCTGGCGGGTGTAGAGCGGGTCAATCGGTTCCATGGCCGTTTACCGGGGATTCGTCGAGGCTCTGGAGGAGCTGACGCAGTCGGGCAGGGGTGACGCCGTGGTGCAGAGTGCCGCCGATGACGATGTTGGGCCCTTCCGCGCACTGGTTCTGGCAGAGCTTGCCGGAGAGCCGGAGGGAGGCACGGTCGCCGTGGGACTGGAGGTACTCGTTGACGATGGCGAGGTTCTCAGAGTTGCCGCGGGCAAAGCAGGAGGTACCGTAGCAGACGACAATCTCGGCGGGCTGGGGATCAGAGGGCACGGGCAGGACTCCTCAGGATGGAGGGAGTGAAAATCGATAAAGTTATATCGATACCCATGCGCTGAGTTTAGGGTTGGGCAGGCGGGGGAACAGTGATGATGATCACCAGGGCGGTGATTTTTGAGACGAAATACCGCTATTTGGGATTTATGCTGCGCGCCATGCGTGTGTTTGAGGCCGCATCGGCTTGTCCCTCAGGGGCTAAAGCCCGTGGACTTTTCGGCTACTTACGGCACGACTGAAGTCGTGCCCTGTTACAAGGCATAAGCGGCGAAATTGCCGACGGATGACCCTAAGGAAGCTCTGATCAAGTGAGCATTATTCCCTCAGGGGCTAAAATGCCCCCTTGATTTTGGGGCTGTTTACGGCACGCTTTGGCCCGGCTGAAGCCGGGCACTACCAGCCGTGCCCTTTCAAAACCTTGATTTATTCAGAGGCTCCCTAGCGGACGAGGACGAGGAGCTGCTGGTGCTGGCCCATGGGGGTGAAAGCTGATCTGAAGGGCTGGCGCACGGTGTATCCGGAGGCGAGGGCGGTGCGGACCCAGGGGTCGTCTGGCGTGAGGAGCAGGGTGGGGACGCGGCGGGCGGCGATCTCCGCGTCAAAGCTGCCGTGGAGGCGCTGGTGGCGCTGGGCGAGGTCGTACCAGATCCAGACGGTGACGGGGGCGGGATACGCGCTGGAGGTGCTGTTCCACGGCAGGGAGAGCACTTCGTCGCGGGTGAGAACGGGCTGAGGAAGCTGCTGGAGCGCGGCCTGCATCTGCATGCGCTGGGAGTAGGTGGCGGCGTTGAGCCAGGTGAGGTTCCAGTGCAGGCGGCCGGACTCGACGTTGGGGCGGGCGAGGGTGAGCAGGGGGAACGGGAGCATGAGCAGCAGGGCGGCGATGAACAGCCACCGCGTGGGGCGGCCGGGCGCCTGCGGGTCGCTGTCTGGCTGGAGGAAGCAGGCGATGAGGACGATGGCGCAGAGGACGGCGCAGGCAAACATGCCCTCAAAGAACTGGTTGCGGCTGGCTCCCTCCCGGCCGACGGCGGTGATGCCGAAGGCGGAGGTGAGCGCGGCCACGACGTAGAGGAGGCGGACGACCTGCGGGTGGCAGCCGGTTCCAGAGACGAGCAGGCGGCGGCGCAGGCCGGGGTGGGCGAGCGCGGCGAGGGGCACGGCGAAGAAGGCCAGGTTGGGGAGGAGGACTTCCAGCGTGTGGTTGACGACGAGCCTGGGCAGAATGGCTTCAAGCGCGGGCGCGGTGACGATGTTGCTCCAGTAAGCGCGTGGGGCGAGCAACAGGGCGGCTGCGACGAGGACGACGCCGGGCGCGGCGAGGAGGGCTGCTTCTTTCCAGCGGCGGCGCAGCAGGAGCGCGAAGAGGAAGCAGGCTACGGCGCTCCAGATGGTGCTCTGCTTGAAGGCCCAGGCGGCGGCGAAGCTGAGCCCGGCGAGCAGCGGGCCGGTGTGGCCGGTGTGGGCGAGATGGCGCGCGTAGAGGTAGCAGCCGAGCAGGGTGAAGGCGCAGCTGGCCATGTCTGGCCGTGCGCTGAGCGCCCACCAGACGGTGGAGTTGGAGCCGGTCCATGCAACGAGGGCGAGCATGGCGGCGACGGCGGTGAGGGTGCGGGATTTGCGGTCTGCGTTCAGTGCCAGTCGAACGAGAGCCGCCATGACGCAGGCGCCGCAGAGAGCGAAGACCAGGGTGAGCAGGCGGGAGAACAGGAGGAGACCAGCGTCATGGATGCCCAGCATGCGGGCCAGCAGGCCATAGCTCCAGTAGAAGCCGAAGTTATAAGGCGTGAAGGAGAACGGAGGATTCCACGGATCGCTGTAGAGAGGGTGATGGTTGGCGGCGAGCCAGATGGCATAGAGACTGGCGCCCTCACTGCCCGTGGTGACCTGCATGGCGGAAAAGCGGAGGAGCGAGGCTAGGCGCACAGCCTGCGGCGCCAGACACACGAGCAACAACAGGGACACGAGGAGGACAAACCAGTGGTTCCGCTTTCCAGACATCGATTCTCCGGCGGGCGCGTGGGGCAGGGTGGATTTCTATCTTGTTTATAACTGAGTCGCTGGGGTGCGGCTTGCTTTCCCACCGATCGCGCGGTGGGGTTGTGCGATGGATGGGGCACGGAAGGCGTACGCGGCAGGGGAGTATCCCGCAGGGGCTGAAGCCCTTTTTTTTGCTGGAGTCTTTGGCACGACTGAAGTCGTGCCCTACCAGTCGTGCCCTGACACGGGGCTTTGTTGTGGTGGGGTTGAGAGCTTGCTTTCCCGGGTGCCCAAAGGCGAGGCACCCGGGGCAACCATTTTCTTGCTTGGGAAGGGTTCGCTACGGCTGGCTGGGATGGGGGCTTGCTTTCCCACCCTTCGCGCGGTGAAGCTGCGCGATGGATGGGGCACGGAGGTTCGTGCCCATCCTGGCTGCAAGGACAAAGATGCGGCTAGGGTGGGCCACCGAATGTCTTGCGTTGTCTTGCAGGAGCTTATGCGGCGGGGGAGCGCATGGTTTCAAGGGCGGTGTTGAGGGCTTCGCCCAGGGAGTGCTGGGTGGCTTCCGGGAGCTTCTGGCCCTGGCTGGTGAGGTAGAAGACGTCGATGGCGGTTTCGCCTTCGGTGTCGATGAGGGCGATCTCGATATTGCAGTGGTGGGAGCCGAGGGTGAGGGCGATCTGGCGGAGGAGGCCGGGGACGTCTTGCGCGACGACCTGCATGAGGGTGGAGTGCGACGAGGCCTCGTTGTCGAACTTGATGCGGGTCTGGACCTCAACCTTGATGCTGCCGGCGCTGGCCTGGTGAGAGCGCGACTCCAGCATTTCATCGACGGGGACCTTCTGCGCGATGACGTCATGGACGTAGGCGAGGAAGCGGTCCTTCTCACTGGGGTTGAGCTCGATGGTCCTAAAAACATCGGAGAACTGGAAGGCGTCAACGACGACGCCCGCATCGTTGGAGAACGCTCCGGCCTTGACGATGTTCATGCCCCAGGCGGCGAGGGCGCCGGAGACGGAGGCGAACAGGCCGCGGCGGTCGCGGACGATGACGTTCAGCTCAAAGAGCTGGCGGTGGGGACGAAGCTCGAGCTGCACGGGGTCCTGGTCAAGCTTGAGCGAGAGCTGGAAGTGGCTGCGGATGTGCTCAGGCAGGCGCGTTTGCAGGTAGCGCTGGGGAAGGCCTTCCAGGAAGCGGCCTAGCTGGTCGTACTGCTCGGGCGGAACCATGGAGCGGAGGCGGTTGAGCAGGGTGGGGTCGATGGCGGCGTGGTAGCGGACCTCGTCGACGGAGCGGTCCATGAAGTTGGCGGTGGCCATGTAGAACTGCCAGAGCGCTTCTGCCTTCCACGGGGTGAGGGCGTCGGGGTTGACGGCCTTGATGTCCGCGTAGGTGAGCAGGGTGAGCATCTTGAGCAGGCTCGGGCTGCCGATTTTGTCGGCGAAGGCGCGGACGTTCTCGGGGTCGAAGATGTCACGGCGCATGGCGGCGGACATGTCGAGATGGAAGCGGATGAGGTCGAGGACGGTTTCGCGCTCTTCGGCGTCGAAGTCGAGGCGGGCGAGGAAGCTGTCAGCCAGTTCGACGGAGGCGGCCTCATGGGAGCCGGTGCGGCGGCCTTTGCCGGTGTCATGGAGCAGCAGGGCGAGGAGGAAGAGGTCGAGGCGATCGATTTCCGGGAGGAGTTGGGCGAGGCGGTGCTCGTAGTCCTGCGTGGGCTGGAGGAGGCCGTGGATGTTGTCGATGACGAGGAAGGTGTGCTCATCGACGGTGTAGCGGTGGTAGGAGTCGCGGATGACGAGGGCGTCGATGCCGTGGAACTCGGGGATGAGCATCTCCAGGACGCCGAGCGCGTGCATGGTGCGGAGTGCGTGGGCGGCGTGCGGGCCGAGGAGGACTTCGCGGAGGGCGTTCCAGAGGAAGGGCCCTTCAGGGATGTGGATGGCCAGGGCGGGCAGGGCGTCTGTAATGCGGTCTTCGGCGGCCTGGGAGAGCGCGTAGCCGTGGGTGGCCATGAGGGTGAAGATGCGGAGGATGGCGTCTGTGTCAGAGAATTGCGCGCCGGGGAGGATGTCGATGCGGCCCTGGTCGAGGATGAAGTCCGTGCCCGCGATGGGGGTGCGGCGGCGGCGGAACTGGCGGTAAAAGCTGACGGGCGCGGGGAGGTGCTCCATGAGCAGCGCGGCACGGCGGTAGACAACGCGCGCGTGCCGATAGTAGGTGCGCATCCAGTAGGCCGGGTCGGCGGTGCCGCGGGTTTCAAGGCCGATGGAGTTGGCGGCGGCTTCATCCTGCGATTGCCAGTCCAGCGTGTTGTCGTCGCGGCCGTGGCGGAAGTGAAGGAAACATCGGGCGGCGGCGAGGAAGTCGAAGGCGGCCTCAGCGTCTCCGCGGGCGGACTGGAAGACGCCACCGCGCTGACGGGGCCACTCCTTTGTCTCCTTGAGGTGGAACAGGAGCGCGAACCAGACGGCGAGGGAGTAATCACGCAGGCCGCCGGGACAGTCTTTGAGGTTCGGTTCAAGGTGGAAGATGGTGCTGCCGAACTTCTGGTGGCGGGCGCGGGCCACTTCACCGAGCTTCTGTGTGATGGCGTTCCACTCAGAGAGGATGAGGCCGGGGAGAACCGTCTGGTGGAGCTGCTGATAGAGCGGGAACTGGCCTGCGAGGAAGCGGCGGTCGAGCGTGGCGAGGGTGAACTCGAGGTTGTCGGGATCGAAGCGGCCTGCTTCTTTGACGGTGCGCGAGGTGGGGCTGGCGCGGAGGCCGATGTCCCACATGCCCTGGATGATGTTGCGGACGGCCTCGCGGGACTGCTCCTCGGCTTTTTCGTCGGCAAAGGCGAAGAGCACGTCGATGTCGGAGTAGGGGAAGAGATCTTTGCGGCCATAGCCGCCGAGGGCGAGCAGGGAGACGTTGGGCGCGGCCTGCCCGGCGAAGACGCGGCGCCACATTTCGATCAGGATGCGGTCAACGACGGCGGAGCGGCGGCGGATGGCGGCAGTGCCGTCTCCTGTGCGCTCGTAGGTCTGGCGGACGAGCGCCATCTCGCGCAGATACTGCTCCCGTAGATCGTCAACCGCTAATGCGACTGGAGTCATAGTGAGATGTGTCGTTTGGTTAAAGGAAGCGTGCAACGGTGTGTTAACAGAATACTAAACCAGAGAGGCAGGGAGCAGGGGCAGGGAACAGGGAGAGCGCTCGTGGAATCAGAAGTTGGAGAGGGTGTGGCTGATCGACGTGGCAACGGAGAGCAAGGTTAGCACTGAACGACGGCAGCGATGGGCTCAGATACCGGCGTACCAGGCGTATCCGGCTTCTGGCGATGCGGAGCCGAGGCCCTTGCCGAAGGGCTTGAGGGAGTCCGTGGCGGTGATGCGGGTGATGTATTTGACGTTTTTATAGCCGAGCTGGCGGGCGACGCGCATGCGGAGCGGTCCGCCAAAGCCGACGGGGAGGTCGGCGTCGTTCATGCCCCAGGCGAGGACGGTTTGCGGGTGGAGAGCCTCCGGCATGTCAATGCTCTCCCACCAGTCGGGCTGGTCAGAGAAGTAGACGATGTAGCGGGCGTGGGGCAGGATGCCGGTTTCGCGGAGCACGGCGGAGAGCGGCGTGCCGATCCACTCGGCGATGTAGGACCAGCCTTCCTCGCAGGCGATCTCGGTGATCTGGCTGCGGCGGCCGAGGGCGCGGAGATCGGCGACGGAGAACGACGCTGTGTGGGCGACGGCGCCATCGACGGTGAGGCGCCAGTCAGAGAAGCCGTGGGCCTGCTGGCGCTTGAAGTTGTCGGTGAGGGGCGAGGTTTCGTTGAGGAAGGGCGCGGCGGAGATCATGCTGCGGGGGAACTCGCGGGCAAACGAGTGGGAGGCAAGCAGACGCTGGGCGGCGTACGTGAGAGTCTCGCCGGGGCCGTAGATTCCGGCGCTGTCCGGCGGGATGAGGCCGTAACGGCGCGCGAGGCGGTCGGCAGCGGCAAGGCCGGTGGCTCCGGCGGCGGCAGCGAGGCCCGTGGTGATGAGCTTGCGGCGCGAAAGGCTCATGGCTGGTTCTCCGGGAGGGCGGGCGGCGTGGCGGCGCGGCCGGTGAGCATGGCGCGGGTGAGCCGCCAGAAGCCGTGCACGGCGATCATGACGAGGTGGACGGCGAGGAAGGCCACCAGTGCCCAGGTGAGGAAGAAGTGGAGCGTGCGTGCGGACTGGCGTCCGCCGAGCAGCATGACGGCTGCGGGGAATGCTCCCTCGAAGACGGGCGAGAGGGCGAGACCGGTCCAGAGGACGAGCGGAAAGAGCACGAAGATAACGGCGAGATAGGCCCAGCGCTGGAGGACGTTGTAAGAGCTGGATTCTGCGGGGTCCGCGGGGGCACGGCGGAGGTATTGCGCGATGCGATGGAGACAGGCGCGCGCGGTGCGCTGGCCAGGGAGCGGCACAAGATTGCGGCGGAAGTGGCCGGAGAGGATGCCGGCGACCAGATAAACGGCGCCGGTGAGAACGAGGAGCCAGGCGGCCTGAAAGTGGAGAGCACGGCTCCAGCCGTTCTGGTCGGGCATGTTGCTGCCGTAGCCGTTGTCGACGGTGCCTCGCGAGGTGGGGAGAGGCAGCGTGAAGGCCGGATGGATGTTCACGTTGCCGGTTTCGCCCCAGTAGAAACGGGGATGCGAGACGACGAGCTCCAGGCCGGTGACGAGGAGCGCGGCGAAGGAGACGACCGTGATCCAGTGCGTGAAGCGCACGAGCGCGGTGTGGCGCGGTTTGATCATGATGGCGGGAGGACAGGGAAGACCTCGCGGGGAGCGTAGCACGGGCGGAGCGGGGAATGGAATGAAAAAGGGAACAGGGAACAGGGAACAGGGAACAGGGGACAGGGAACAGGGGACAGGGAACAGGGGACAGGGAACAGGGGACAGGGGACAGGGGGCAGGGGGCAGGGGGCAGGAGTTGCGAGGGCGGGATGGGGCGGG
>Ga0207835_1000234_pt1 | contig 10365 bp, 15 predicted proteins | sample LuqExpMetagenom8_FD_187766 | JGI IMG/M metagenome (GOLD analysis project Ga0207835, IMG submission 187766) | Tropical forest soil microbial communities from Luquillo Experimental Forest, Puerto Rico - Sample 8 (SPAdes) | ecosystem: Environmental > Terrestrial > Soil > Tropical forest ... | reverse complement strand
CTACCGCATCGCCGACGTGGACGAGGGTGGTCTGTGCGGCCGGGACCGCGACGGCGACGACCGGCGCCGTCCCCGTCACCTGGACCACGGGCTGGCCGGGCCCGACCGGGGCGCCGAGGGTCGCGGCCACCGACTGGACCCGGAGGGCCCCCGGCGCGTAGACGACCGCCCCGAGGTCCACGCGGCCCGTCACCGGCCGACCGGCGGCCCGCTGCCAGCGACGCACGGCCGCGGCGGTCGCCGCGGTGTACGAGTCGTCGGGTGCCAGCGATGCGTAGCCGAGGGCGTCGAGGTTCTCCTCGAGCTGGCGCACGTCGGGGCCGGCGGTGACGCCCACGGCCAGCGTGCGCCACGGTGGCCGGGAGCCGTACAGCAGCACGACCGGTGCGCCGTCGAGCTCGAAGAGCGTCTGCCCGCGGGCGACCACCTGTCCCGGTGGAGTGACGCCGGTCAGGACCCCGCCGCTGCCCGCCGCGACGGGCGTGGCGTCGCCGAAGCCGAGGGTCCCGGAGAGCTGCGTCGTCGTGGCGAGGTCGGTCCGGATCACGGTGGCGGTGCCGACGTCGACCGCGGGCGGCGTCGCCGCGGGCGCCGACCCCGGAAGCAGCGCCCACGCCCCCGAGCCGACCGCCGCGACCACGACGACCACGGTGGCCGCCACCCGGCGTCGCCTGTCAGTCATGGGCGAGGCTCGACAGCTCCGACGCCCGGATCTCGGTGTCGAGCTGCGTCCGGCACGCCTGGAGCGCGCGTTGGAAGGTCGGGTCCTGCTTGCCGCCCGAACCGTTGTTCGGCATCTCGTCCCCGCTGATGCCGAACCCGTGGCCGGGGGTGAACGGCGTGGCGCTCGTGGGGTCCCGGTAGTTCGGCAGCCCGTTGGCGCGCAGGCACCGCGCGGCGACGACCCCCGCCTGGACCAGCTGCGGCGGTGCGGGCGGCTCGTCCGCCGGCGAGAGACCCGCCGCGATCATCAGCTGGCCGCACGCCTGCCGCAGGGCTGCCATTGGGTCGTCCTTCGACGCCGCGCCCGACGAGGCGGCGAAGTCCAGGGCGCTGCGGCTGTCGGTGTAGACGTGGCCGTCCGCGGTCAGCACCGGGTCCTGGTACGTCGGCACGCCGTGCGTGCGGATGCACTCCGCCGCGGCGTGCAGCGCGGCCGGGCGTCCGCTGCTCCAGCCGACCGCCGACCCGGAGGTTGGTCCCGGGGTCGGGCCGGCGGCGGTGCCGCCGCTCAGCGTCGGCACGGTGTCCTGGGGCGAGTGTGCCGACGAGCATCCGCCGACGAGCAGCACCGCCGCGACGACTGCTACCGCGGGCAGGAGAGGTGTCCTCATGGTGACCTCCCGGATCGGGACGCGATCGGCGGCAGATCCGCCGGCCCGACGAGGTCTACGCGCGCACCGGTGACAGCAGCCGAACGCGGCCTGTTACCGCGTTGTCACCCTGGACACGTCACCATGAGGGAGTGCGAGTGCTGGTCGTCGAGGATCACCGCGCGCTCGCGGCCCGGATCGCCGAGGGGCTGCGGGACGCGGGGCTTGCCGTCGACGTCGTCCACGACGGAGGGGCGGCGCTCGAAGCGGCGACGACTGTCGACTTCGACGTCGTCGTCCTCGACCGGGACCTGCCCGTGGTGCACGGCGACCGGGTGTGCCGCGAGCTCAACGCCATGCCCGCGAGAAGCCGGATCCTCATGCTGACCGCCTCGACGGAGGTCGAGTCGCGCGTCGAGGGCCTGGAGCTCGGGGCCGACGACTACCTGGGCAAGCCGTTCGCGTTCGCGGAGCTCGTCGCCAGGATCCGGGCGCTGGGCCGCCGCGAGCCGGCCGCGCCCTCCGTGCTGCGCGTGGGCGACCTCGTCGTCGACCGGGCGCGGCACAGGGCAAGCCGCGCCGGTGAGCCGCTGGCGCTGACCCGCAAGGAGTTCGGCGTCCTCGAGCTGCTCGCGGTCGCTCAAGGCGCGACGGTCAGCGCGGAGCAGCTGCTCGAGCACGTGTGGGACGCCCACGCCGACCCGTTCAGCAACACGGTGGCGGTGACGCTGACGCGGCTGCGCCGCAAGCTGGGCGAGCCGCCGCTCATCGAGACGGTCATCGGCGTCGGGTACCGGCTGTGCGCCGCCGACAGCTGAGCGCCCGGGCGCGGCTCACCCTGCTCTACAGCGGCCTCGTGGCGGTGGCCGGGGCCGTGATCGTCGCCATCACCTACGGCCTCGTCGCGCAGAGCCTGAGCAACGAGGCCCTCAGCCCGGCCCAACCGACCCAGGACTTCCTGAACGCGTGCCAGGCGAACGCGCGAGCGAAGGGCGTGACGAACCCGAAGCTGGCGTGCATCGAGTTCTTCTCCCAGGGTGCCGTCGCCGGTGCCCGCGCGCAGCGCGCCTCGACCCTGGACCACCTGCTCTGGTACTCGATCGGCGCGCTCGTGCTGGTGACCGCGCTCGCTGCGCTCGCGGGCTGGATGCTGGCCGGCCGGATCCTTGCCCCTGTCCGGCAGCTCACGGCCGCCGCTCGGGAGGCCAGCGAGCACACCCTCGGTCGCCGCCTTGCGCTCACCGGCCCGCACGACGAGCTGCGGGAGCTGGCCGACACCTTCGACGCCATGCTCGCGCGCCTGGAGGCGGCGTTCTCCGCCCAGCACCGCTTCATCGCCAACGCCGGCCATGAGGTGCGCACGCCCCTGACGGTGATGCGCACGACGCTCGACGTCGTCCTCGCAAAGCCCGCGCCCACGGTGGGGGAGCTGACGAGCATGGGCGAGGAGGTCCGCCGCGCCGTCGACTACACGGAGTCGCTCGTCGACGCGCTGCTCACCCTCGCCCGCAACGACCGCTCCCAGCTGGCCGCCGAGAGCGTCGACCTCGCCACGGTGACCGAGAACGCGCTCGACGACCGAGACCTGCGAGGCCTCGTCGTGGACGCCCGGCTCGACCCGGCCCCGCTGCTGGGAGACCCGGTTCTTCTCGAGCGGCTGGTCGCGAACCTGCTCGACAACGCCGCCCGGTACAACGTGCCCGGCGGGCGGATCGCCGTGGCGACCTGGGCCGACGACGGGCGCTCGGTGGTCCAGGTCGCCAACACCGGTCCCGTCGTGCCCCCTGAGGCGGTGCCCTCGCTGTTCGAACCGTTCCGGCGCCTGCAGGACCGTGTGGGCGACGAGGGCTTCGGCCTCGGCCTGCCGTTGGTCGCCTCGATCGCCGCAGCGCACGACGGGTCCGTCGACGCGAGTGCGCAGGCCCGCGGTGGGCTCACGGTGACGGTCCGTCTGCCCGCCTCGACGCCGTCCGAGCTCGACCGACGAGACGCCGTGGTTGGTGCGGGAGACGGGACTTGAACCCGCACGCCCTCTCGGGCACCAGGACCTAAACCTGGCGTGGCTGCCGTTTCACCACTCCCGCGCCGCCGATTGTGTCAGGAAGCGGCCTGCTCCAGCCCCAGCTCGTGCAGCAGCCGGCCGACGTGGCCGGTGGCGCGCACGTTGTACTGCGCCAGCTCGACACGGCCGTCGGGGTCGACGACGACGGTTGAGCGGATGACGCCGGTGATGAGGCGGCCGTAGAGGGTCTTCTCGCCCCAGGCGCCCCACTCCTCGAGCACCGCGTGGTCCTCGTCGGCCAGCAGCGGGTACTCCAGGGCCTCGTCAGCCGCGAACGACGCGAGCCGCGTCAGGCTGTCCGGCGAGATGCCGAGCAGCTTGTAGCCCGCGTCCTCGAGGTCGGCCGACGAATCCCGGAAGTTCGCCGCTTCGAGCGTGCATCCGGGCGTGCCCGCGGCCGGGTAGAAGTACACGATCACGTGGGATCCGCGCAGGTCCGACAGCGTGATCGTCCCGCCCTCGGCGGTGGGCAGGGTGAAGTCGGGGGCGAGGTCGCCGGCGGTCAGTCGCGGCACGAGGACTCCTGGGGGAAGGGCCGTTTCCGACCAGCCTAAGGGTGCGGGTACGGTCCCGTCTGTGACCGCCACCACGGATCCGAGGCGCTCCGAGCTGCCGATCCGGATGCTCAACGACCGGGTGCTCGTCGCCGTGGACGGCGAGGCCGCCGAGCGCCGCTCGGCCAGCGGGATCGTCATCCCCGCGACGGCCGCCGTGGGCCGCCGGCTCGCGTGGGCGAAGGTCGTCGCGGTGGGCCAGCACGTCCGCCAGGTGGCCGTCGGCGACCGGATCCTGTTCGACCCCGAGGACCGTGCCGAGGTGGAGCTCGCGGGGGACACCTACCTGCTGCTTCGCGAGAAGGACGTGCACGCGGTGGCCGAGCCGCACGGCGAGGGGCAGGGGACGGGCCTGTACCTCTGACCTGCGATTTCGTCGGGTGCGGCGGAAGCCTGGTAATCTCTTCCACCGCGCGCACCGCTAGCTCAACTGGCAGAGCAGCTGACTCTTAATCAGCGGGTTCAGGGTTCAAGTCCCTGGCGGTGTACCACTCACGAGGCCGTCATCCGATCCGGATGGCGGCCTTCGTCATTCCGTCGGAGCCGAGTCCGGCGCCTTGGTGGCCTTGCCGGGCGCGATGACGTCGGCGGCCTGCGCGGTGGTCCACCGGGTGGCGTTGGTGAGGTCCTGCGGGTCGCGGGTGAACCTCACGCCCGACGCGCGGTCGGCGTGCTGCACCAGGCGGTACACGCCGATCGCGGTCAGCACCGCGCCGCCGAGCACCAGAAGCCATCCGAGGAACGCGAGCGGGTCCGCGGACCCGTGCGGTTCCGGCTGGAATCCGAGGTAGGCGACGGCGCCCAGCAAGGGCCAGCCGACGAGCGACGCGGCCACACCGCCGGCGAGGAATGGTGCTGCGGGCTGCGCCTTGGTCTCATACAGAGGCGTGGACATGTCGGCATGGTGGCAGCGCGACGCCTCCCGTACCCGCGGTTTCGTCGGCCGATTTCGCGCCGCCCTACGCTGTGGCGGTGCACCTCGCCGCCCGCGCCACCGCCGACGGCACCCCCAACGCCCTGGCCGTCGCGCGCGCGGAGCTGAGGGCACGACGCGTCGAGGTCCTCGACCTCACCGACTCCAACCCCACGCGGCACGGACTGACCCATCCGGGCGTCCTGGAGGCGCTGCAGCGGGCAACGACGAAGGCCGACCGCTACCAGCCGGACCCCCGCGGCCCCCGAGCGGCGCGGGAGGCCCTGGCGGAACGACGAGGCGGCGCGCCCGACGACTACTTCCTCACCGCCAGCACGTCCGAGGCCTACGGCTGGCTGCTCACGCTCCTCGCCGACCCCGGCGACGCCGTGGCGATCCCGGCGCCTGGCTACCCGCTCGTCGAGCCGCTCGCCCGCCTGGCGGCGGTCCGCACCACCGAGTACCCCGTCAACTACCTGCACCCGTACGGCTGGTCCACCGACACCGCCGCGCTGGCGAAGGTCGCCGCCCGCGCGGACGTGCGCGGGGTCGTCGTCGTGAACCCCGGCAACCCGACGGGCGCGTACGTTGCCGACGACGAGCGCGGCCCGCTCATCGAAGCCGCCCGCGGCGGGGGAGCTGCTCTGATCTCGGACGAAGTGTTCGGCCCGTTCCACCTCGACGGGCCGCCGCGCACGCTCGCCGGTGAGGACCGCGTGCTGACGTTCGCGCTTGACGGGCTCTCCAAGCTGCTCTGCGCGCCGCAGCTCAAGCTCGGCTGGATCCGGCTGTCCGGGCCGCACGACGAGACAGCGGCGGCGGCCGCCGCGCTCGAGACGATCGCCGACACGTACCTCTCGGTGGGGGCACCGGTCGCGCTGGCGCTCCCGGACCTGCTCGGGCTGGCCGACGAGGTCGCGGCGGCGACCCGCGAGCGGCTCGTCGTGAACCTGGCCACGGCGCGCGCCCTTCTCGACGACGGCGGCTGGCGTGTGCGCCGTTGCGACGGCGGCTGGACCGCGCTCGTCGACGTGCCGCGCTGGCTGCCCGACGACGAGCTCGCCCTGCACCTGCTCCGCGAGGCCCACCTCTGGGTGCACCCCGGCTGGTTCTACGACCTGCCGACGCCGGGCGCGCTCGCGCTGTCGCTCCTGCCGGAGCCCGAGGCGTTCGCCGAGGGATGCCGGCGGCTGCGCGCGGCGGTCGACGGCCTCGCGATCTGACCGGCGCGGACGGCCTCGTCGTGCGCCTGAGTACGCTTCCGGGGTGACGACCCCGCCCACCGGATCCGCCCGCCTGGCGCTGGCGACGTGCGCCGAGCTGCCCGACCTCGATCCCGACGACCAGCTGCTGCGCGACGCGCTGGTCGTGCGAGGCATCGCCGTCGACGCCGCGGTGTGGGACGACCCGACGGTCGACTGGGCGTCCTACCAGCACGTGATCGTGCGGAACACCTGGGACTACACCCAGCGGCAGGCGCAGTTCGTCGACTGGACGCGGCGCGTGGAGCAGGTCAGCGAGCTGCTCAACCCGGCCGACGTCATCGCGTGGAACACCGACAAGACCTACCTGGCCGACCTCGGGGAGCGCGGGCTGCCGATCGTCCCGACGATCTGGCTCGACCCCGACAAGAACATGAGCTCGCGGGCGATCAACTCACGCCTGCCCGCCTTCGGCGAGTTCGTCATCAAGCCGACCGTCAGCGCCGGCTCGCGCGACACCGGCCGGTACGACGCCTCGGCGACGCAGCAGCGGATGCTCGCGATCACGCACGCGAAGAACCTCATGTCGGTCGGCCGGCACGTCATGCTGCAGCGCTACCTGCGGGCGGTCGACACCGTGGGGGAGACCGGGATGGTCTTCCTCGACGGGACGTTCAGCCACGCGGTGCGCAAGAGCGCGCTGCTCTCCGGGCCCTTCCGCGCGGGCGACCTCGACGGGGCGCTCTACCGCGGCGAGGTCATCGCGCCGCGCGAGGCGAGCGCCGACGAGCGGGAGGTGGGCGACCGCGTCATCGCAGCGCTGGCGGAGATCTTCCCGGAGGCGAAGCAGCCCTTCCTCTACGCGCGGGTCGACGTGATCCCGGACGACGGCGGGAAGCCGGTGATCCTCGAGGTCGAGCTCACCGAGCCGTCGCTGTTCCTCGAGCATGCCCCGGGCTCGGTCGAGCGCGCGGCGGACGCGATCGCCGCCCGGCTGTAACCGGTTCGGCGCGGGCCCGGCGGGCCGTTACACTTCTCGTCGGCCGCCTGCGGGTGGTCGTGGTGGCTGTAGCTCAGTTGGTAGAGCACCTGGTTGTGGTCCAGGGGGTCGCGGGTTCAAGTCCCGTCAGCCACCCCACGCAAGGCGTCGACCGTCCGGTCGGCGCCTTGTCCGTCTCTCAGCGCTGCTTGTAGGGGGACGCGGTGTCCGACGTCCGGCGAGCACGGTCGGCGTCGCGGCGCAGCGAGTCGACCGGGCGCGTCGCCTTGTGCTCGAGCCAGTCCATGAGGAACGGCAGCGCCCCGACCACAACCACCAGCGCGACGAGCCGTGCCGCGTCCTCGACGAGGTCCACGTGCTCCACGATCGCATCGGACCACTGCGGCCGCCGGGTGGTCAGCTCACGCGGGACGTGCTCCTGGCGCGCCTGAGGACCGAGATCTCGACCCGGGAGCGCAGCTTGTCGGGTGGGAGAACCGTGGCCAGGTCAGCCAGCACCCCGTCGCACGACTCGGCGACGGTCGCCAGGTCGGCATAGGGGTCGATGACGGCCCGCAGCCGCACGACGATCTGCCCGCGATCGGTCAGGACCGCACCGCTCGCCGAATGGATGCCCGGGTCGTCGGCAAGCACGTCGGCCGCCGCCTCGATCGCGGCGTTCGGGTCGACCGTGAGCCGCCCGGGCATGCCGGTCGACGGCAGGCGCAGCGGACCCACGCCCCGCCGCGGCACGTGGGCGATCAGCCACCAGAGCCCGACGAGGACCAGGAGGACACCGGCCCCCGCGGCGATCGGAGCGAAGTTCGGCTTGCTGGTCACCTGGGTCATGTCGACGTGAAGCGCGTCGGGAACGCCGGGCCAGATGCGGCTGAGGAACCCGGTCTGCCAGCCGATCGCGGCGAGGCCGAGGATCACCAGGGCGATGCCGAGCAGCATCATCAGGACGCGGTCGAACGCGAGCACGGACCGTCTCATCGGTTCTCCACCTCGTCGTCGAGGGTGGCCACGTGATGGTTGACGACCTTGACCGCCAGGGGCTGCGCGAGCGGCTCGAGGCGGGCCGTGACCGCCGCCTGGATCGCGGGGATGACCTCGTCACCCTCGTAGGTCGAGACGGAGACCTTGACGCGGCGTCGCGTCGCGCTGGCCTTGGCGGACAGGACCACGTCGACGTCCTCCGCCGCGCTCCTGGCGAGACGGGCGGCATCGGCGATCCCGATGCTCATGCTCGGGGACGACGACAGCGCGAGCCGGGTCCGCACGCGCCGTCCGAGGGCGAGCACGACGAGCCACAGGCCCAGGAGCGCGACGACACCGCCGATGATGCTGAGCCCCGTCGACGGCCCCAACCCGTCCGCGCGGTCGATCAGGGGCGCGAGCCATGGTGAGCCGTGGACCTTGCCGGCCGCGACGAGGGCCTCGCGCACGAGCAGCACCCCGAGGCAGATCACCAGGATCGCGAGCGCGATGCTCCACCACGCGACCCGAGCCGATCGGGTGGCGGTGACGGCGGGGACGAAAGGTTGTGTCATCGCACCCTCGCGACGGCCGCCTCGTGCGGGCGCACGACCTCGCGCACCGCGACGCTGACCGCGGCGACGTCCTGACCGGCGATGCGCTCGAGCTCCCGGCGGACGGTCGCCTGGATCGTGGCGGCGACGTGTGCGGCCGACACGGGCCACAGGATCGCCACCTCGACCTCGACCCGTGCCCGGTTGCCGGCGCGCTGCCACTGCACCCGTGGATAGCCCCCCCGACCGAGCGTGCGTTCCACTGTGCTCGTCGTGTCGGGGGCAACGCCGGGCACATCGAGGGTGACCTGGCGGGTGATGCGGGTCAGGGCGCGGTCCGCAATCGTGAGCGAGCCAGGCTCCTCATCCACGACGGCGACCCGTCAGACCCGTGACGTTGACGCGCCCGTCGATCGCGAGCCCGACGAACGTGCCCAGGGCGCCGAGAACCAGCGCGAGCAGGAACATGCTGAATCCGCCGACGGCGGCGATGAGGGCGAGCAGAAGACCGGCGAACAGGCCTACGGCGGCTGTCGACATGGGTACTCCTCACAGGGTGGCGATGTCCTCGATGTGAACTCGGACCGGCATGGGGCCGACGGCCGACACGGCTCGCTTGATGCGACCGGCGGTGTCGACCGGGGGCGGGTCGGAGCTGACGACCACGTGCACCTCGGTGCCGCGCTCGTCGATGCGCACACCGATCACCCGTCGCCCGGGCAGGTAGGTGGCCAGGCCGCCGAACCGGCCGCCGTGCAGCCGGACCACGCCCGGCACGGCGAGCACCGTCGCGGCGACGACCTCGGCCGGGGCTGGTGCCTGGGTGCTGGCCGCATCCGATTCGACGATCACGACCGCCGCGACCGGCTGAGGTTTGCGGCGCCGGTCTGGCGACGCGCCGGTCACTGGACCCGCTGCTCCTGCGCGGGTTGCTCGTCCTCCGGCAGGTGCACGTCGTTGACCGCGACGTTGACCTCGACCACGTGCAGGCCTGTCATGCGCTCCACCGCGTCGATGACGTTGCGTCGGATGCCCGCCGCCAGGTCGGTGATGGACACGCCGTACTCGGCGACGAGGTCGAGGTCGACGGCGGCCTCGGTCTCGCCCACCTCCACGGACACGCCCTGGGAGTGGTTGGTCCGGGCGCCAGGGATCCGCTCGCGGATGGTGCCCATCATGCGGGCCGCGCCCCCGCCGAGCGCGTGCACGCCGGACACCTCGTTCGCGGCGATGCCCGCGATCTTGCTCACGACGGTGTCGGCGATCGTCGTCGTGCCTTCAGCCGTGACGAGGGCGCTCTTGCGCGCGCTGACGGGGGCTTGGGCCGTTCCGGAGGACTCGCTCATGGTGACCTCTCTCGCTGGGTCGACCGCCGCGGTGGGGCCACAGCGCCCGATTCGTCACATACGTCCGTTGAGAAGCAGGCTCCCACGATGTCGGGCGATCCGCGCGACACGGAGTTCCGCAGGCGAACCGCTCGCCGGCAGGCGTTCGGAGGCCTTGTCGGAGGGTGGCGCTACCGTGCCGCAATGGCCATCGAGGTGGTTCCTGCCACCGCCCAGCGTCTCGACGATCTCGCGACGATCGTCGGGCCGCCTGGGCTCGGCGGGCAGGCGTGCTGGTGCCTGGCCAACCGGCTCCGGTCGCCCGAGCGGTCGGCGCTCGGTCCGGCCGGCCAGGCGGAGTACGTCCGGGAGCTGTGCGCCCGCGACGTGGCGCCGGGCCTTTTGGCATACGACGAAGGAGTCGTCGTGGGGTGGGCTGCGGTCGCACCTCGATCGGAGCTCTTCGCGTTCCGCCGCGGCTCGCG
>Ga0207835_1000233_pt1 | contig 10401 bp, 9 predicted proteins | sample LuqExpMetagenom8_FD_187766 | JGI IMG/M metagenome (GOLD analysis project Ga0207835, IMG submission 187766) | Tropical forest soil microbial communities from Luquillo Experimental Forest, Puerto Rico - Sample 8 (SPAdes) | ecosystem: Environmental > Terrestrial > Soil > Tropical forest ... | reverse complement strand
ACGGCGCGCTGCGGCCCGTGGTCGTGTTCGCGCCGGCGTGACTCATCCGACGACATGGCAGGCTTGGTCCGCTTGAGCACGCCGATCGGCGTGCGGCGTGAGCGGGACGGGAGCGCGCGTGCTGGTCTGGCGTGATCTGGCCGAGGTGCCGGCCGGTTTCGGGCCGTCGGTGGTGACGATCGGGAACTTCGATGGGGTGCACCGCGGGCATGCCGACGTGCTGCGCCGCATGGTCGCCGACGCCGCCGGGTCCGGCTGCAAGGCCGTGGCGGTCACCTTCACCCCGCACCCGGCGCAGGTGCACCGGCCGCAGGTCGCGCCACCACTGCTCACCGGGGACGACGAGCGGCTCGAGCTGCTCGCCGGTACCGGCCTGGACGGCGTGCTGCTCGCGACCTACACGCTCGAGTTCGCGCAGCAGACGCCGGAGGAGTTCGTCCGTACGTACCTCGTCGATGCGCTCGGCGCGCGGATCGTCGTCGTCGGGCGCGACGTGCGGTTCGGCAAGGACAACGCCGGCGACCTGGCGACGATGCGGACGCTGGGCGAGCGACTCGGCTTCCGGGTGGACGTCGTCGACGACGTGCGCCCGCCGGCCGAGGGCGACACCGGCGGCGAGGAGGACCCGGCGGCGCACCGGTGGCGGCGCTGGTCCTCGACGTGGGCGCGCGAGCTGCTGGCCGCGGGGGACGTGGCCGGAGCCGCGCGGGTGCTCGGCCGGCCACATCGCGTGCGCGGGATCGTCGTGCGCGGCGACGCGCGGGGAAGGACGCTCGGCTACCCGACCGCCAACCTGGGGCCCGACGCCGCGGGCATGGTGCCCGCGGACGGCGTCTACGCCGGGCGGCTCGTCCGGATCACGCGCGCCGACGGGCGCCTGGTCTCCGACGACGACCCCGAGCGCACGATGCCCGCGGCGATCTCGGTCGGCACCAACCCGACATTCGACGGGCTGAGCCGCCGGGTCGAGGCGTACGTGCTCGACCGCGACGACCTCGACCTGTACGGCGAGGAGGTCGCCGTCGAGCTCGTCGAGCGCCTGCGCGGCATGGAGCGCTTCGGCTCGGTCGACGAGCTCCTCGCCACGATGGCCGACGACGTGCGCCGCACCCGCGACGTGCTGGCTTAGCCCAGGATCCGCACGTCGTAGCGCGGGGCGATCCGGTAGCCGGTGCCACGCGCGGTGACGAGCAGGTCGGCCAGCCCGGTCTTCTCCCGGAGCCGGCGCACGTGCACGTCGACCGTGCGGCTGCCGTCCGGCACGTCACGGCCGCCCCACACGGACGCGAGCAGCTCGCCGCGCGTGACCACGCGGGGGCTGGCCTGCGCCAGGTGGACGAGGAGCGCGAGCTCGGTCGACGTGAGCACCGAGGTCCGGCCGTCGGCCGTCGCGGTGCGGGCGTGCGGGTCGATCGTCAGCGCCGGGTTGCTCGGCAGGTCGCGGAGCCGGTCGCGGAAAGCCGCGGACTGGCCGCTCGGGACCACCCGCGGCGAGCCTTCGGTGCCGGTGAGCGCGGCGCGGGCGCGGGCGTTGGGGAACCACTCCGCGGCGAGGTCGGCGAGGTTCTGCACCGTGCGCAGCAAGTCGTCGAGGTCCTCCTCGGCCACCTCGGAGAGGTCGACCTGGAGGACGAACCCGCGGCGGGCGGCGTCGCTGCGCGACGAGACCGGGGCGGACGGCCGGAGGGCGGTGCGGGGGGAGAGGAGTACGGCGGTGCTCGACATGGTGTTGTCCTGGGGGGTCGTCCTGCGCGGGGCGCAGGTGGCCGGCGTGGGCCGGCCGCGGGTCAGCGAGTGGGACTCAGCGGTGACACGGACAGCAGGACGTGCACATTCGGCACAGGGCGCGCGACATCGCCGGGGCGGCGATCGGACGCGTGCTCACCCGGCGAGTTTCACACGGCTCGACCGGATCTTGGAGCGATAGCCCGGGAGCGTCTCACGATGTGAGAGCCGGTGACGGGGCCGCCACACAGACGCTTGCGTGCTCTGCCGGGCCTCTGACGAGGGACGGGGTGCTCCGGACCGGCTGGTAGAGTAATCGGGCCGTACGAACGGCCGCGGAACCAGAGAGCCCGGGTGGACATGCCCCGGCGCACCGCGCAACGAGTCATACGAAGGAGAGCCGTGGCCCTCGACGCCGCTACCAAGCAGGCCATCATCAACGAGTACGCGACGCACGAAGGCGACACCGGTTCGCCCGAGGTCCAGGTCGCGGTGCTCTCGCAGCGCATCAAGGACCTCACGGAGCACCTCAAGGTCAACAAGCACGACTTCCACTCCGAGCGCGGCATGATGCTGCTCATCGGCCGGCGTCGTCGCCTGCTCGGCTACCTCCAGAAGGTCGACATCGAGCGCTACCGCAGCCTGATCGAGCGGCTCGGACTGCGTCGATAGCACGTCCCACCGGCTCGGACCCGTCGAAGGGTCCGGGCCGGTTCTGCGTACGACAACTCCACCACCGCGTCGGCCGGCCCGCGTCCGGTCCTCGGTAGTGGCCTCCGGACGTCAACGCTCCGTGGGCCTCGATCGAAGACCGCCGAGGTACTGGTCCGGCGCCTTCGAAGAACAAGGAGGGCACCCGTGGAGGGTCCCGAGATCCAGTTCGCCGAAGCCGTCATCGACAACGGCACGTTCGGCACCCGCACCGTCCGCTTCGAGACGGGTCGCCTCGCCAAGCAGGCCGCCGGCTCCGCCGTCGCCTACCTCGACGACTCGACGATGCTTCTGTCGGCGACCACCGTCGGCAAAGAGCCGAAGGACCAGTTCGACTTCTTCCCGCTGACGGTCGACGTCGAGGAGCGGCAGTACGCCGCCGGCAAGATCCCCGGCTCGTTCTTCCGCCGCGAGGGCCGCCCGTCGACCGAGGCGATCCTGGCCTGCCGGCTCATCGACCGCCCGCTGCGCCCGCTCTTCGTCAAGGGCCTCCGGAACGAGGTCCAGGTCGTCGTCACGGTGCTCTCGCTGCACCCGGACGACGCGTACGACGTCCTGGCGATCAACGCCGCGTCCGTCTCCACCGGCCTGTCCGGCCTGCCGTTCTCCGGCCCGGTGTCGGCGACGCGCATCGCGCTCATCGACGGCCAGTGGGTCGCGTTCCCGCGCTACTCCGAGCGTGAGCGCGCGACGTTCGACATGGTCGTCGCGGGCCGCATCGTCGGCGACGACGTCGCCATCGCGATGATCGAGGCCGAGGCGCCGGACAACACGTGGGACCTCATCCACGGCGGCGGTGGCACCACCCCGACCGAGGAGGTCGTCGCCGAGGGCCTCGAGGCCGCCAAGCCGTTCCTCCGGGCGCTGTGCCTCGCGCAGATCGAGCTGGCGCAGAAGGCCGCCAAGGAGACCGTCGAGTTCCCGGTGTTCCCCGAGTACCAGGCCGACGTCTACGAGGCCGTCGAGGCGGGCACCACCGCCAAGCTGGAGATCGCCCTGTCGATCGCCGGCAAGCAGGAGCGCGAGAACCGGATCGACGAGATCAAGGCCGAGATCAAGGCCGAGCTCGCCGAGGCGTTCGCGGGCCGCGAGAAGGAGATCTCCGCCGCCTACCGGTCGGTGCAGAAGAAGCTCATCCGCCGCCGCATCCTCACCGACGGCTTCCGCATCGACGGCCGCGGCCTGCGGGACATCCGCACGCTCTCGGCCGAGGTCGAGGTGCTGCCGCGCGTCCACGGCTCGGCGCTGTTCGAGCGCGGCGAGACGCAGATCCTCGGCGTGACGACGCTCAACATGCTCCGCATGGAGCAGCAGCTCGACACGCTGTCGCCGGAGACGCGCAAGCGCTACATGCACCACTACAACTTCCCGCCCTTCTCGACCGGCGAGACCGGCCGCGTGGGCTCGCCCAAGCGCCGCGAGATCGGCCACGGCGCGCTGGCGGAGCGGGCGCTCGTCCCGGTGCTGCCGACGCGCGAGGAGTTCCCCTACGCGATCCGCCAGGTGTCCGAGGCCCTCGGCTCCAACGGCTCGACGTCGATGGGCTCCGTGTGCGCCTCGACCCTGTCGCTGCTCAACGCGGGCGTGCCGCTGCGCGCGCCGGTGGCGGGCATCGCCATGGGCCTCGTCTCCGACACCGTGGACGGCCAGGCGCGGTACGCCGCGCTGACCGACATCCTCGGCGCCGAGGACGCGTTCGGTGACATGGACTTCAAGGTGGCCGGGACCCGCGAGTTCGTCACCGCGATCCAGCTGGACACCAAGCTCGACGGCATCCCCGCGAGCGTCCTGGCCGGCGCGCTGACGCAGGCCAAGGAGGCCCGCCTGGCGATCCTCGACGTCATCGCCGAGGCCATCGACACGCCGGACGAGATGAGCCCGTTCGCGCCGCGCGTCATCACGGTGAAGGTCCCGGTCGACAAGATCGGCGAGGTCATCGGCCCCAAGGGCAAGATGATCAACCAGATCCAGGAGGAGACCGGCGCCGACATCTCCATCGAGGACGACGGCACCGTCTACATCGGCGCGACCGACGGCCCCTCGGCCGAGGCGGCGCGGGCCGCGATCAACGCGATCGCCAACCCGCACATGCCGGAGGTCGGCGAGCGCTTCGTGGGCACGGTCGTCAAGACCACGACGTTCGGTGCGTTCGTCTCGCTCTCGCCGGGCAAGGACGGGCTGCTGCACATCTCGCAGATCCGCAAGCTCGTCGGCGGCAAGCGCGTGGAGAACGTCGAGGACGTCCTCGCCGTGGGCCAGAAGGTCCAGGTCGAGATCGGCGAGATCGACCCGCGTGGCAAGCTGTCGCTGCACGCGGTGATCGACGAGGAGCAGAAGGCATCCGAGGCGGAGGGCGCCGACGAGGCTGCCGCCGAGCCGGCCGACGCCTGACGTGCCGCTGAACCTCCCGCTCGTCAGCGCCGGACAACCCGGCGCCGAGCGGTCCGCCGGGCAGGACGGCGGCGCCATCGTGCGCCGCTCCGTCCTGCCCGGCGGCGTCCGCGTGCTGACGGAGCGGATGCCCGGGCTGCGGTCCGCCACGGTCGGGGCCTGGATCGGCGTCGGCTCGCGCGACGAGAAGGACGGCCACTTCGGCTCGACACACTTCCTCGAGCACCTGCTCTTCAAGGGCACGGCGAAGCGCTCGGCGATGGACATCGCCGAAGCCTTCGACGCCGTGGGCGGCGAGGCCAACGCCGCCACCGGCAAGGAGGACACGTGCTATTACGCACGCATCCTCGACGCCGACGTGCCGATGGCCGTCGACGTCATCGCCGACATGGTCACCTCGGCCAGGCTCGACGGTGCCGAGCTCGAGACCGAGCGGGGGGTCATCCTCGAAGAGCTCGCGATGAACGACGACGACCCGAGCGACGTGGTGCACGACGAGTTCGCGGCCGCGACGCTCGGGACGCATCCGCTCGGGCGGCCGATCGGCGGCACGCCGGCGACGATCCGAGCGGTGCCGCGCGACGCGGTGTGGGAGCACTACCGCTGGTACTACCGGCCCGCGACGCTGGTCGTCACCGCGGCCGGCGGGATCGACCACGACGCGCTCGTCGCGCAGGTCGGTGAGGCCCTCGCCGCGGGCGGCTGGACGCTGGCCGACGACGCGGAGCCGCAGGCCCGGCGCGTGCGCGCGGAGCGTGGGCTGCCCGTCGGCACCGCGGGGATCCCCGCCGCGGGGGTCGAGCGCAGCGTGCGCCGGCCCACCGAGCAGGCCAACGTCATCGTCGGGGGTGTCGCCCTCACGGCGACCGACCCGCGCCGGTTCGCGCTCTCGGTGCTCAACGCCGTGCTGGGCGGCGGCATGAGCTCGCGGCTGTTCCAGGAGATCCGCGAGAAGCGCGGCCTCGCCTACTCGACGTACTCGTTCTCGTCCGGCCACGCCGACGCCGGAATCTTCGGCCTCTACGCCGGCTGCACGCCGGCGAAGGTCGACCAGGTGACAGGGCTGATGGTCGCCGAGCTGGAGAAGCTCGCCGACTCCGGCGTCGGGCCGTCCGAGCTCGCGCGGTGCATCGGGCAGCTGTGCGGCTCGCTCGTCCTCGGCCTGGAGGACACCGGCTCGCGCATGACGAGGCTCGGCCGCGCCGAGCTGGTGCACGGCGAGCTGCTGTCGCTCGACGAGACGCTCGAGCGCGTCCGCTCCGTCACCGCGAACGACGTGCAGGTCCTGGCGGCCGAGCTGGCCGCGGCGCCGCGGTCCGTGGTCCGCGTGGGGCCGTTCGGCGACTGACCCGCTAGACCTCCGCCTGCTGCTCGACGGCCGCGGCGGCCACGTCCGGTGGGAGCGGGGCGCCGGCGCGAGCGGGCGCGAGGATCTCGGCACCCCAGAGCGCCGCCGGTCGGCACAACGCCACCGCCACGATGGCCGCCATCGACGCGACCGCGTGTCCCAACCAGGCGAGCCCGCCGCCGTCGAACCATCGCTGGAAGCTGCCGGCGGCGACGGAGACCCCGACAAGCGCGGTCCCGAGCACCGCCAGACGGCCACATCCCGACAGCAGCGCGGCCGCGACCAGGCCGATCAGGAGTGGGGCAACCAGCTCGGGCACCAGCCACGAGCTGTCCGTGGCGGCCACCAGGCGCGGGCCGCCCGAGTCGAGCTGCCACCGTGCGGATCCGGCGCTGACGTAGGCGGCCGTTGCGGCCGCGAGCGCGCCGAGGGTCGGCAGTCCGAGGACGGCCGCCGAGAGTCCGACCCCGGGGATGGGCGTGAGCACCACCCGGTGCGACGCGGCATCGTCGGGCAGCGCGCCGGCCCGTGCCCCGAGCCACGCCGCTGCGGCAAGCAGGAGGACGACGAGGCCCGGATAGGCCCACGCCGGGTGGTCGGCGATGAGCTGCGGAGGAAGATCCAACCCCAGCGGAGGGATGGGCTCCGTGCCGGCCCAGGTGGTGATCCACCGGAACGGCACCGCTGGCCCGGGCCAGCCGGCGACGGACTGCAGCCAGGTGGCGTGCCACGCCAGATGGGCGCGGACCGGCGGGGTGAGGGCGACCGCCGCCTGGGCCAGGACGAGGACGCAACCCAGCACGCCCGGCACCCACACGGTCCTGCGACCCGTCCGTGCCCTGGTCGCCAGCCAGATCGCGGCGACCCAGACGAGGACGGCCATGGTCCACCGGAGGGAGGGCTGCACCGCCTGCGCCCAGGAGAACTGCTCGTCGGCCCAGCCGGAGTGGTCGGCCATGGAGTCCGCGAGATCGCGGCGCATCGACCATCCCGTGACGGCGACGCACAGGGCGAACCCGATCGCGCCGAGGATGGCGATGTCGCGGGCGGCGACGAGCAGTGATCGCGGAACGTGCCTCACGGCGGGCGGGTCCTCACTGGTTGGCCGGGGAGTCCGGCGGTCTCGGCCACGTCGCCAGGGCGTTCTCGGACGGCCGGGCCGGCGAGGTCGGTGCGGGCCAGTCCGGCGCGTCCGAGGGCGTCGGGCCGGCCCGAGGAGCTCCGCTCCCCAGGTGGCGGTCGGCCGCCACAGGGCCGCCGCCGCGCAGGCGACGACCATCCCGGCCGGGACCCCGAGAGCAGCCAACCCGTTGAGCGCGAGCATCCAGGCGAGGACGGGCGGCCCGGCAGTCACGACGGTGACTGCCGCCGCGAGTGCGCCGCCGATCCACCCGGTGCCCGAGACGAGGGCACAGGCGATCAGGGCGACGACCAGCGGGAGAACCACCGTGGTGGTGAGAGGCGGGCCGCCGAGCAGCGGGTCGGCGACCTCGCCGGCCGCGTACCACGCGGCGATCGCCGCCGCGGCGCCCGCCAGCACCGGCAGACCGACGACCACCGCCGCGACGGCCCGACCGCGGCGGGGCACCGGCGCAACGTGACGCGATGCGGCGTCGTCGGGCCGCCGACCGGCCCGCGCGCCGAGCCAGGCGGCGGCCACGAGCAGGGCGACGAGCAGGGGCGGGAGGCCCCACGCCAGGTCGTACATCTGCACGAGGCCGAGGGGCAGGATCGTGCGAAGCGCGACGACGACCAGCGCGGCGATCACGGGCAGCCGCACCGTGGGACGCCCCGCACGTGCCCTGGTCGCGCACCAGCACACCGCCAGCCAGACCGCGACGCCACGAGTCCACGCCCAGCCGGCCTGTGCCACGTCGGCCCAGACGAAGGGGATGTCCACCCGGAGACCGCCGGGGCCCGGGTGGGCGACGATCTCGAGCCGCTGCGCCTGGGTCCAGGCCGCGATCACACCGGTGCCACCCGCGAAGGCGGCGACGGTGAGGACGGCGATGTCACGTGCGGCGATCAGCAGCGATCGCGGAACGGCCCCCATGGCGTGGCATCGTCGTGCGGACGCACCGGCTTGAGCCCAGGACGCGCCGGTAGGGTGGCACACCGTGGCTGATGACCTGCGGGTGGCCGTGCTGGGCGCGGCCGGGCGGATGGGGTTCACCGTGTGCGCGGCCGTCGAGGCGGCGCCCGGGCTCGAGCTCGTCGCGCGCGTCGACGCGGACGGTGACCTCTCGAGCGTGAGCGACGCTCACGCCCAGGTCGCCGTCGACTTCACGGTGCCGGCGGTCACCGAGCAGAACGTCCACGCCCTCGTCGACCGCGGGGTGCACGTCGTCGTCGGCACCACGGGCTGGACCGACGAGGCCTACGCGCGCGTGCGCGACCACCTGGTGCGCACGCCCGGGATCGGCGTGGTCATCGCGCCGAACTTCGCCCTGGGCGCCGTCCTGGCGCAGGCGTTCGCAGCGCAGGCCGCGCGGTTCTTCGAGACGGCCGAGGTCATCGAGCTGCACCACCCCGACAAGGTCGACGCCCCCTCCGGGACCTCCCGGTCGGCGGCGCGGGCGATCGCGGCGGCACGCGCGGCGGGCGGGCTCGGCCCGATGCCCGATGCGACGACGACCGCGCTCGACGGTGCCCGCGGTGCGCAGGTCGAGGGCGTCCACGTCCACGCGGTGCGCCTCCGCGGGCTCGTCGCGCACCAGGAGGTGCTGCTCGGCAACCCCGGGGAGATGCTCACCATCCGGCACGACTCGTTCGATCGCGTGAGCTTCATGCCCGGCGTCCTCATGGCGGTGCGGAAGGCCCCGGAGCTGCCCGGCCTCACCATCGGCCTGGAGTCCCTCCTCGGCCTGGGGAACGCGTGAGCGAGCCGGTCCCCGCCCCGGCGCGCCGTCGCTACACCGGCCTGATCGGCGCCGTGATCATCACGGTGCTCCTGGCGCTCTACGTCGGGCTGGTCGTCGTGCGCGCGGTGCAGCTCATCGGCACCGGAAACGGCATCGGCGTGGGGCTCGGCGTCGCGCTGCTCGTCCTGCCGCTGCTGGTCATCGGCCTCGTCGCGCGGGAGTGGTGGCTCGCGGCGGACGTCCGGAAGATGGCGGACGCGCTCGCCGCGGAGGGCGCGCTGCCCGTCGACGATCTGCCGCGCTCGCCGGGCGGGCGGATCGACCGGGAGGTGGCGCGCGAGCGCTTCGGCGCGGCGCGCGAGGCCGTCGAGGCCGCGCCCGAGGACTGGCGCACGTGGTACCACCTGGCGTTCGCCTACGACGCGGCGGGGGACCGGAAGGCGGCCCGTGGCGCCCTGCGCACGGCGAGCAAGCTGCACCACGGCAAGGGCGCGCCGCCCGCCTGACGAGGAGTTGAGCGAACCCGCCGCGACGCGCCGGCTCGACCGCCTAGATCAACGCACCCCAGCGGTGCTCGCGCAGCACGGTCTCGTCGCCGTCCGGCCCGGGGCCAGACGCGAGCTCGCGCACCGCGCCGTCGGGCGACAGCCCGGCGCCCGAGAGGAACCGGATCCGCGCCTCGTCGCCGTCGGCGACCCATGTGATGAGCTGGTCCGCGCCGTCGGCGCGCAGCGTGTCGACGGCCGCCGCGAGCAGGCGGGAGCCGTGGCCGTACCGCTGCTCGTCGGGCGCCACCTCGAGCGCGAGCAGGATCCCGCCCGGCGTCTGGTCGGCGGCGTTGGCCGGCGCGGGCACGGGCGCGACCGACGCAAATCCGACGAGCCGCGGACCCGCCATCGCGACGAGCACGTGGAAGGTGCGGGCGGGCGGCTCGGCGATCGCCGACCGCCAGCGCTCGACGACGGCACCCTCGTCGAGCATGTCGAGGGCGCCCGCGCCGAACGAGTCCGCGAACGCGGCGCGCCACGCGTCCAGCTGGACGGCGGCGATCGCCCGCTCGTCGCCGGGCACGGCGGGGCGGACGGAGACGTCGGCGGTCGGGTGGAGGTCGGACAGCACCGGGTGAGCCTAGGTCACGGGAGGCCGGCCCAGCGCAGCAGCGCGGTGACCACGGCGGCGACGAGGACGACGACGACGAAGGGCGCCTTCGCGACAAGGGCGACGGCCGCGGCGGCGAGCCCGGCGACCCGCGAGTCGAGCACCACGTGACCGTTGCTCGTGAACGCCTGGACCGCGACGAGCGCCGAGAGGAGTGCCACGGTGACGAGCGCCGCGACCCGCGCCACCTGCGGCTTGGCGAGCCAG
>Ga0207835_1000232_pt1 | contig 10417 bp, 5 predicted proteins | sample LuqExpMetagenom8_FD_187766 | JGI IMG/M metagenome (GOLD analysis project Ga0207835, IMG submission 187766) | Tropical forest soil microbial communities from Luquillo Experimental Forest, Puerto Rico - Sample 8 (SPAdes) | ecosystem: Environmental > Terrestrial > Soil > Tropical forest ... | reverse complement strand
TCGTCGAGCGGTGCCTGACTCCCGATCCCTCAACCAACCATCTGTAAACCATGTCCAGAGACAACCTGTAAAGCATCTCGTGGAACTTGACACCCTCGCTTTTGGGGACCGGGGATGGAACCCACCGAGCCCCATTCATCGCGCTCATCCCAATATCTCCGGGTGCCCTACCCTCGCGGCGTCTTTGTTTTTGCCGCTAGGGTGGGGTTGAATGAATCTGTCCACCCCCGCTGCTAAACTTGAAACTGATGATCCTCCCGTTTGTCCGCGAAATGTTTGCGGAGCTGGAGCAGTCCACCGCGTTTGATCGCGTACAGAGGCATCTCAGCCTTGGTGCGGGGCGTCGTCGTGTCTCCGGACTCACCGCCACCGCTCGCTCGCTCTACATTCCGCTCTTTGCCCGCGCCGCCCGCCAGCCAGTCATCGTCATCGTGCCAGATAACAAGGCCGCCGAGGCGCTGGAGCCCGCGTTGCGCGCCGCCTGCGACCTGACCGGAGCGCTCGACCCCGCGCGTGTTGTGCGTTTCCCCGCGCATGATGTGCTGCCGTTTGAAAACCTCTCGCCGCACCCTGACGTGCAGGAGCAGCGCGCCGCCGCGCTCTGGAAGTTTTCGACCGGTGCCGTCTCCATCCTCATCGCCCCGGTTGAGGCCGCCGCGTTGCGCCTGTTCATGCGTGACTACTACGCGGGCCTCGCCGTCACGCTCCGCCGCGGTGAGGAGATGGATATCGAGATGCTCACCGCGCATCTGGCCAGCGTCGGGTACACGCAGATGGACCTCGTCGAGATGCCCGGCCAGTTCACGCGCCGCGGCGGCATCGTCGACGTCTACTCGCCTGAGGCCGACCGCCCCGTGCGCATCGAGTTCTTCGGCGACGAAATCGAGACCATCCGCAAGTTCGACCCTGAAACGCAGCGCTCGCTCGCCAAGCTCGATGAAGCGCATCTCGCTCCGCTGACGGAAACTCCGGTCAACGAGCGCCTTCTCGCCGCCGTCAACGCCCGCCTCAGCCGCCAGCGCATCGAGGGCGAGGATCAGGAACTGGCCGACGAGGCCGCCGCAGCAGGCGGCGTCAGCGTCTTCCCCGGCTGGGAGTTCTTTGCGCCCGTGGCCGGTGCAGAAACCAACCTGCTCAAGCTTGTGCCGCGCACCGCAGTCTTCGTCGATGAGCCCGCCATGGTGCGCAACCAGATTGACCGCTGGTGGAACAAGGTTGAGCAGCGCCATGACCGCTCCGGCATCGGCTCGCTCATCGGCCCGGAGGACATCTACATCCGCCCGGAGATTCTGACCGGCCTGCTGGAAGCACACCACGGCCTCGACATCGATCAGCTCGGCGCGGTTGATGTGCTTGACGTTGATCCGACGCTCGGCGAGATCGCCTTCAGCTCGCGGCCCACGCTGCGCTTTCATGGCTCCATCGCCGCGCTCACTGAGCAGCTTCGCAACCTCATCGCGTCAGACCAGAGCGTCATCCTCGCCGCCGCCACGCAGGGCGATGTGGAGCGGCTCGCCACCGTGCTGCGCGACTATCAGGTTCCGTATCGTCTCGGCAGCCGCACCGCGCACCCCGGCGGCGACACCGTCTTTGACGAGTCCAGTTATCTGGCTGGCGAGCAGCGTGTGCCCGTGCTCCTGCGCACGCAGATTTCGAACGGCGTCAGCTTCCCCAACACGAACCTCGTCATCTTCGGCGCGAATGATCTGTCGGACGAAGCCGACATTGCGGCACGTCCCGAACCCAAGCGATCGAAGACCGCGGCCTTCGTCTCCGACTTCCGCGACCTCGCCATTGGCGACTACGTCGTGCACGTCGAGCACGGCATAGCGCAGTATCAGGGCCTCAAAGAGATCGTGCAAGACGGCCTCTCTGTCGAGTTCATGATCCTTGAGTTTGCTGAGCAGGCCAAGCTTTACGTGCCGCTCACGCGCCTTGACTTGATCCAGAAATATCGCTCCACGGACACCGGCCCCGCGCCCGTGCTCAACAAGCTCGGCTCGCAGCAGTGGGTCAAAACCAAGGCGCGCGTGCGCAAAGCCATGCAGGACATGGCTGGCGAACTGCTCAAGCTTTACGCCGAGCGCCACGCCGCGCACGGCAACGCCTTCACGCCCGACAACCAGTTCCAGCGCGAGTTTGAAGACGCCTTCGATTACAACGAGACCGACGACCAGCTTGCCGCCATTGCCGCCATCAAGCAGGACATGGAATCGACCATGCCCATGGATCGCCTGCTCTGCGGTGACGTCGGCTACGGCAAGACTGAAGTCGCCATGCGCGCCGCCTTCAAGGCCGTGCAGGATAGCAAGCAGGTGGCCGTGCTCACGCCGACGACCGTGCTCTGCTTCCAGCACTTTGAAACCTTCAAGCGCCGCTTCGCGCAGTTCCCGATTCACATCGAGATGATCTCGCGCTTTCGCACAGCGAAAGAGCAAAAGGACGTGGTCGAGCGCGTTGAAGCGGGCAAGGTCGACATTCTCATCGGCACGCATCGCGTTTTGTCAAAGGACATCAAGTTTCAGGACCTCGGCCTGCTCATCGTCGATGAGGAGCAGCGCTTCGGCGTGCGTCACAAAGAGCGTCTGAAGCAGATGCGCAAAGAGATTGACGTGCTCGCCATGAGCGCCACGCCCATTCCGCGCACACTGCACATGTCGCTCGTCGGCCTGCGTGACATGAGCGTGATTGAAACGCCGCCCAAAGACCGCATGGCCATCCAGACCGTCGTCGCCAAATACGACGAGAAGCTCATCCGCTCGGCCATTGAGGTTGAGCTTGAGCGCGGCGGCCAGGTCTACTTCGTGCACAACCGCGTCGAGTCCATCTACGAGATCGCCTCGCGCATTCAGGAACTGGTGCCCTCAGCGCGCGTCACCGTGGGCCACGGCCAGATGAGTGAGGGCGAGCTTGAGAAGGTGATGCTGGCCTTCATGCGTCATGACTTCGACGTGCTCGTTGCCACCACCATCATTGAGAACGGCCTCGACATTCCGCTCGCCAACACCATCGTCATCAACCGCGCTGATCGCCACGGCCTCAGCGAGCTTTATCAGCTTCGCGGCCGCGTAGGCCGTTCCAATCGCCGCGCGTATGCGTACCTGCTTATCCCGCAGGAAAAAGAGCTCACTGAGATTGCGCGCCGCCGCCTGGCCGCGCTCAAGGAGTTTTCTGACCTCGGCGCAGGCTTCAAGATCGCAGCGCTCGATCTGGAACTGCGCGGCGCTGGCAACATGCTGGGCGGCGAGCAGAGCGGTCACATTGAGGCCGTCGGCTTCGAGCTTTATACGTCCATGCTGGAAGCTGCGGTGAAGGAGCTGAAAGGCGAGGGAGGCGAGGAGCGCCCCGCCACGCAACTCAATCTCGGCATCGCGCTGCGCATCGACGAAACCTACGTGCACGAAGAAAACCAGCGCCTGCGCCTCTACAAGAAGATCGCCGGCACGCAAAGTGAGAAGGCCATCGGCGACCTGCGTTCAGAGATGGAAGATCGCTACGGTCCGCTGCCTGACTCGGCCGTTTACCTGCTGGAGGCCGCTGCGCTGCGCCTGGAGTGTGAGCGCATCGGCATCGCGCAGATCGACCGCAAGCGCGCCGAGCTGCAGATTCGTTTCACAGAGCACGCCAGCGTGGACCCGCAGCATCTGATGCGGCTCGTTGCGCGCAACGCCAAGCGCGGCGCGCAATTCACGCCGCAGGGCGTGCTCAAGTATCCTTTGTCGTCTGCGCGGCCTGACGAAGTGCTGCTCGAAATCCGCGACCTGATCGAGCGCCTTGCCCCGGCCTCTGCCAACGTCTCTTAACGCGTTTCTGTTTTGCTCTGCCCAGTGAGGATCAGTGAACAAGCTCGTTGCATTCGTTGTCCTTGGAGTTGTCGCCATGACCACGCCCGCCGCACACGCTGAGAAGAAGCTCTCTGCGCTCTACTGGAAGACGCTGTTCGAGCATGCCTCGAACGAATACTTCGACCAGGTCTACTTCCCCAACCAGCCCACCGCGGGCACGCTCGCCGGCTATCACCAGTACGACACCGCGCTCGAAAGCCCCAGCGTCACCGCCGTCAATGCCGAGGTCGCGCAACTGCATAAGTTCGAGAAGCGCTTCGCAGAGATGCAGACGAAGGCCGTCTTTGACCAGACCACGCGCGGTGACTGCAATCTCGTGCTCGGCAACATTCGTTCGCGGCTGCTCACGCTGGAAACCATCCGCCCGTGGGAGAAGAACCCCGACGTCTACTCCGGCACCGCAGCCAACGGCGCGTTCACGCTCATGGAGCGCAAGTTTGCTTCGCCCGACGACCGCCTGCGTTCGCTCGTTGCACGTGAGCGGCTGATGCCCGCACTCTTTGAGCAGGCCCGGCTCAATCTCAAGAACCCGCCGCACATCTACACCGAAATCGCCATCGAGCAGTTGCCCGGCATCATTGACTTCTTCAAGAAGGACGTGCCGCTGGCCTTCGCTGATGCGCAGGACCCCGCGCTCAAAGAGGCGTTCTCCCACAGCAACGGCCAGGTCATTGCCGCGCTCCAGTCCTACCAGGACTGGCTCAAGTCTGACCTGCTCGCACGCTCCAGCGGTGACTACCGCGTTGGCACAGACACCTTCCGCAAGAAGCTTGAGTACGACGAGATGGTAACCACGCCGCTCGACAAGCTGCTTGAAGTAGGCTGGGCTGACCTGCATCGCAATCAGGAACACTTCAAGCAGGTGGCGCACGAACTTGAGCCGGAGAAGGACCCGCGCGCGGTGCTTGAAGAGCTAGGCCAGAACCATCCCGCGCCCGATCAGCTCATCCCCTCGTTCCGCGCCACGTTTGACAGCCTTACCGGTTTCATCCAGTCGCACCACATCGTGACCATTCCCTCGGACGTGCGTCCCATCCTCGAAGAGACGCCGCCGTTCATGCGCGCCACCACGTTCGCGTCCATGGACACGCCCGGTCCTTTTGAGAAGCACGCCACGGAGGCTTACTTCAACGTCACGCTGCCGGATAAGTCCATGACGCCAGCCGAAGTCGAGGGTTACATGCACTCGTTCAACGTCGGCACGGTCATCTCCACCGCTGTGCATGAGGCCTACCCCGGCCACTACGTGCAGTTCCTCTGGGTGCCGCAGGCGCCCAGCCGCGTACGCAAACTGCTCGGCGCCAACTCCAACGCCGAAGGCTGGGCGCACTACTGTGAGCAGATGATGCTCGACGAGGGCTACGGGCAACCTGGCCAGGGCGCGAAGGACGCGCGCGAAGCAAAGTTCCTCCGCCTGGGCCAACTGCAGGATGCACTGCTGCGCAATGCGCGCTTCATCGTCGGTATCCAGATGCACACCGGTTCCATGACGTTCGATCAGGCTGTGGACTTTTTTCAGAAGGAAGGCTATCAGTCAAAAGAAACCGCGGTCGTGGAAACCAAGCGCGGCACCTCTGATCCCACTTACCTCTACTACACGCTCGGCAAGCTTGAAATTCTCAAGCTGCGTGAAGACCTGAAGCAGAAGCAGGGCGCGTCGTTCTCGCTTGAAGAGTTCCACAACAATTTCCTGCGCCAGGGATGGCCGCCGGTTAAGATTGTTCGCGAGGCGCTTCTCGGCGACGAGTCCCCCACACTTTAGTTTGCCGTGCGCCATGCAACCCGATGTACCGGTCGTTTAATCGAACGCACTAGATAAAGACACGGAGTCAAGACAATGCAGGCAGTTCGAAAGGCTGTATTTCCTGCGGGAGGACTCGGTACGCGTTTCCTCCCCGCCACGAAAGTGATCCCCAAGGAGATGCTGGCCCTGGTCGACAAGCCGATCATTCAGTACGGCGTCGAGGAGGCCATTGCCTCCGGCATCGAGCACATCATCATCATCACCGGGCGCGGCAAGGGCGCCATGGAAGACCACTTCGACCACAGCTTTGAGCTGGACGCCACACTTGAGCGCCGCGGCAAAAAGGAGCTGCTCGAGGTCTCACGCAGCGTGGCCACCATGGCCCGCGTAAGCTATGTGCGCCAACGCGATCCGCTCGGCCTGGGCCACGCCGTGCTCTGCGCAAAAGAACTGGTCGGCGACGAGCCGTTCGCCGTTATCCTGCCCGATGATGTCATCGACGCTGAGACGCCGTGCATCAAGCAGATGATTGACGTCTTCAATGAGAAGGGTGGTTCCGTGCTGGCCACGCAGACAGTGGAGGGCCCCGGAATCTCTGCTTATGGTGTGCTGGCCGGTTCACCCGATCCGGAGAACCCGCGCATCTACAACTGCACCGGCATGGTGGAGAAGCCGAAGCTCGAGGAAGCGCCGTCAAAGCAAGCCATCATCGGCCGCTACGTGCTCACGCCGCGCATTTTCGATCTGTTGGAACAGACCGAGCCCGGCGCTGGCGGCGAGATCCAACTCACGGACGGTCTGCGCGCGCTGCTCAAGGAAGAGAAGATATTCGGTTACACCTTTGAAGGCAAGCGCTTTGATGCCGGCGACAAGTTCGGCATGCTGCAGGCCACGGTCGAGTTCGCACTCAAGCGGCCTGACCTCGGCCCGCAGTTCCGCGCGTACCTGAAGGGGCTTGCGCTTTAAGCGGAGTTAGCGGAGTTAGCATGAAGAAAGGGCCGCGTCAGCGGCCCTTTCTTCATGCGTGAGCGGATCGTGCTCTACGCTCCCATATTACTTCCGCAGCACAGTTCCTAGCCCCGCTAACTCCGCTGCTTCATCAGAACAGTCCGCCCTGCCGGTTCGGCATGGGGAACCCGAAGTGCTCGTACGCCAGCCGCGTTGCCACGCGCCCACGCGGCGTGCGGTCCAGAAATCCGATCTGGATCAGAAACGGCTCGTAGACCTCTTCAAGCGCGTCCTCTTCTTCGGCCAGTGTCGCGGCCAGCGTGCCCAGTCCCACCGGCCCGCCGTCATACTTCTCGATGATCGTCTTCATCAGCCGCCGGTCAATCTCGTCGAAGCCGTGCGCGTCCACTTCCAGCATGGTCAGCGCCGCGTTGGCCGTGGGCCGGTCAATCGAGCCCGTGCCGCGCACCTGTGCGTAGTCGCGCACGCGCCGCAGCAGCCGGTTGGCTATGCGCGGTGTTCCGCGCGAGCGCAGCGCTATCTCTGAGGCACCGTCGCGGTCAATCGGCACGTCCAGCACCTCGGCCGAGCGCTCCACAATGATGCGCAGCTCTTCCTCGGTGTAGAACTCCAGCCGCAGCAGGATGCCGAACCGTGAGCGCAGCGGTGAGGAGAGCAGGCCGGGCCGCGTCGTCGCGCCCACAAACGTGAATGGTCGAATCTCCATCACGTGCGTGCGCGCCGCCGGCCCCTGCCCAATGATGATGTCGAGCTGGTAATCCTCAAGCGCCGTGTAGAGCTTCTCTTCCAGCACCGGCTGCATGCGGTGAATCTCGTCCAGAAACAGCACCTGCCGCTCCCGCAGGTTGGTCAGGATGGCCGTCAGGTCGCCCTGGATCTGCAGCGCCGGGCCCGAGGTCTGCTGAAAGCCCACGTCGAGCTCGTTGGCAATGATGGTCGCCAACGTCGTCTTGCCCAGCCCCGGTGGCCCGAACAGCAACACATGGTCCAGCGCCTCGCCGCGCGACTTCGCGGCCTCCAGCGCAATCGCCAGCTGCTCCTTCGCTTTTGACTGGCCAATGAACTCCGCCAGCCGCCGCGGGCGCAGCTTTAGCTCAAAGTTCTGCTCCTCGTCGGCGCGCGCCGCGCTCACCAGCCGTTCCGGCTCTTCATCCCGTCGTGCCATAGCTGAACAAAAGTGTAGCCGTTGCCCGGTGCGGAGGCCAAATCAGACCACCATTGAAGTGCGAACGCTCTGGTGAAGCATGCCGCAGCGACTCCTGCGTTCGGTTCACACCGCAGGTTCGGCAAATTAGTAACTCAATAATTAATAAAAGACGTGAAAAGTTATGAAGTTAGGATAATGCCCAAAGTTTGTTATTGATTCTGCGAAATTTGTTGCCGTATGATCGCACCACGTTGTCGCGGATAGTTATGGAGTTATCCGCGCTGGTGCTATTGAGCATCAGCGCGTGGTTCCCGTATGCTCCGCCATTCAGCTGTGAACGTTGTGACTCTGCCGAAGTGACTATATATAACTCTGCCCTCGGGCTGAGTTTTGATGAAGCCGTTCAGTGTGCATTGCGTGCGCCGTAGGCCGGATTGAGGCTGGCCCGGCCGGGCGGAAACGCCAGGAGAACAGAAGGATGCGTGATCGTTTGTTGTTCCGTGCCATGGTTCTCATCGGACTGGTAATTCCCATTACCAGTTGCAACACCTCCCCGTCGCTGACTTCCATTGCCGTGACGCCCACCACGATGAGCTTTGGCGGGGCAGGCCTTACGACGCAGTTAACGGCGATGGGCTCGTATACTCATCCGAATCACCCCGCCATCACGAAAGACATCACGGATCAGGTCACCTGGGCCAGTTCCACGCCGGAGTGCGTCACGGTGAGCGCCACGGGATTGATCACCTCCGGTAGCAATGTCTGCTCAAATATTCTGGTGACCGCAAGCTCTCCTGGCTTCAACGGCGAGATTCAGGGCAGCATGACAGTCAATGTCACGCAGTCCAGCGGTTCAGGTGGCACCACGACTGGAGATGTCACCTCGATCACTGTTACTCCAGCCACGCAATCGCTGGCGTCAATCGGTGAGACGGCACAGTTCGTCGCCATTGGCAAGACGTCCAGTGGCGCTTCGGTGGATGTCACAAGCGTCTCTGCGTGGACATCCAGCGCGCCGTCAGTTGCTGTGGTGAGCGGCTCGGGACTGGCAACGGGCAAAGGCGCTGGTACAACAACGTTTACGGTTGTTTATACAAATGCAGACGGAACCGTTGCCACGGGTTCTGCTTCGCTCACCGTGGCGCCCAGTGGGTCACCCGAGCCCTACGCATCTCTCGCCGTAGTGCCAAGTTCGGCAACGGTGTTGGCCGTTGGCCAGACGGCGCAGTTTATCGCGATTGCTACCACCGGAACTGGCACAACACTCGATCTGACCAGTTCGACGGCGATCACCTGGACCTCAAGCAATCAGGCAGTCGGTACGGTCAACACCGCCGGGCTGGTAACAGCAGTGGGTTCCGGAACCACGGCGATCACCGCGGTTGCCAAGAATCCTGATGGGACGGTGGTTGCCAGCAGCGCTACGTTCACCGTATCGGTTCCAACAAGCCAGGAGCCCCTGGTATCACTGGCCATTGTGCCGAACACACAGACGGCATTTGCCATCGGCCAGTCGGCGCAATACATTGCCATTGCCACAACGGGTTCGGGGACAACGGTGGACGAAACCACGCAGGCAACCTGGACTGCGAGCAACGCAGGCGTGGGAACCGTCGGAAAAAACACGGGATTGGCCACCGCAGTTGGCGCAGGCACCACCGCGCTCGTTGCTGAAGTCAAGAATCCCGATGGCACAGTGGTCACGGGCTCGGCGTCATTCGTCGTCGCACCAGCCACGATTACTGAGGAGTACACTGCGCTCACCATCGTTCCAAGTGCGCAGACCGCTTCATCCGCGAACGAAACCGCTCAGTTCATCGCCATTGCCACCACTGGAGCTGGAACCACAGTTGATGCCACCAATCTGGCAACGTGGAAGTCTAGCGACCAGAGCGTGGGAACGGTTGTGGCCGGTGGCGTTGCCACCGCGTTGAGCTCTGGAGCAACTGCAATCACTGCCGTGCTTCAGAACTCGGATGGTTCCGTCGTGACAGGAACCGGCACATTCACGGTCAACATTGCTTCCACCGCGGAACCGCTGCTGTCGCTCGCAATCATTCCGACCTCGCAATCCGTGTCAACGGTTGGCGAGACATCGCAATACATCGCGATCGGCACATTCTCAGGTGCAAGCTCCACAACGACCTCTATCTGCGGATCAACTGGAACGCTGCAGGACTGCACAAGCTACGTCAAGTGGAGTTCCAGCGATGTGAAGATCGCAACGATCAGCAATAACGGCTTGGCGACGGCGCTCCAAACACAGGGCACTACGGCAATCACCGCTGTTGCGCAGAACGCCGATGGCACGGTGGTAACTGGCGTCGCGAGCCTCACGCTTCTGCCGCCCTCCACTGGCCCCGTTCTTCAGTCCACACTCGGCGTAACGCTCATCGGCACCAACGCCAGCAACGGGTTGGTCACGGCGCCCTCACCGCAGAACCCGACTGGCCCGAACGTGATCAATTGCACCACGGCGGCGGGCGCAACCTGCACGCAGCCATTCACAGTCGGATCAACGGTGACACTCACCGCAACGCCTCAAGGCAGCGCTCAGTTCGGTGGATGGTCGAACAACTGCACGCCAACAGCCGCAATCAATCCAACGGGAGCGAATAGCTGCACGATCACCCTCACCAGCAACGAAACGGTGGCAGCAATCTTCTACTGAGGCCATCCGCTCAACAAACGTCGGGCCGCCCCTGCACGGGG
>Ga0207835_1000227_pt1 | contig 10589 bp, 9 predicted proteins | sample LuqExpMetagenom8_FD_187766 | JGI IMG/M metagenome (GOLD analysis project Ga0207835, IMG submission 187766) | Tropical forest soil microbial communities from Luquillo Experimental Forest, Puerto Rico - Sample 8 (SPAdes) | ecosystem: Environmental > Terrestrial > Soil > Tropical forest ... | reverse complement strand
CCCCTGACACAAAGCTTCGTTGTGGCGGGGTTTGGGGCTTGCTTTCCCGGGTCCGAACACACGGACCCGGGGCACCCATTTTCGTGCTGGGGTGGGGAGTGATTGGGGCAGGGTTTGGGGTGTGCTTCCCCACCCTTCGCGCACAGAACGCGCGAAGAATGGGGCACCCGAAGATCGTGGCGGGGTGGGCGGCGGCGTTGAGGCTGCTTGCTTTCCCACCCATCGCGCGATAGGCCGCTAAGCGAGAACCGGGAGGTTGGAGAGGCCGGCGGTGCCGAAGATCTTTCTGTATCTTTCAACCTCATCCTGGGGGCCGAGGGCTTTGGCGTAGTTATCAGAGAGTTTGACGCAGGGGTGGCCATCGACTTCAGAGAGTTTGCAGACGAGGGAGACGGGGTCGAAGGCCTCTGTGCCCTGCGGGTTGCAGTCGCGGAAGTCGTTGGTGAGGAAGGTGCCCCAGCCAGCGGAGAAGCGGATGCGGCGGTCAGCGCGCCAGCGCCGAGGCGAGAGAAAGTCCTCAGCCGAGCGGAAGGTGAAGGGCGACGAATTATCGAGGATATGGCCGGAGAAGTGCGCGTGGAGGGCGAGGATCACATCCACGTCGAGTGCGTCTGAGGCGATGAGGCGCTTGGAGCGAGGGTCGAGGCCGCGGGCGACCAGCCAGTCAATGTATTCCTCACCTGCGAGGAATGGATCTTTGCTGTCAATGCGCTGGCCGGTCCAGCGGGCGACCCACGTGGGGGCGTTCTCAAGGAACTGCGTGGTGCCGAAGGTGTCAGGCAACAGGATCAGGAGTTCGCCCTGATAGGTCTGCTGCCAGAGCTCGAGGAGGCGGTACTGGGCGCTGCGGAGCTCGTCTTCTGTCTGGGCCAGCGCGGCCAGGGCCATGGGGAGCTCGTGTGCGTTGGTGCCGATGGCTTCGAGGTCGTGTTTGTAGGCGAGGAAGGTGTTGGAGGTGCCGGTGAAAGCCGGGCCGAGGACATCGCGCATGGCGGTGACGACGTACTCCTGCCAGAGGAAGGAGTGGCGGCGGCGGGTGCCGAAGTCCGACAGATTGAGGCCGGGGACGCCCCGGAGGCGGGCCATCTTCTCCCAAAGGCGGGTTTTGGCGCGGGCATAGAGGATGTCTAGCTCAAGCTCGGAGAGGCGCTTGAGGTTGGTGCGGGTTTTGAGCTCGTCGAGGACGGAGAGGGCGTAGATCTCCCAGAGGGTGGTTTCAGTCCAAAGGCCGTCAAAGCGGAGGGAGACCTGGCCGTCCTCGTCTGTGGCGAGTTCGAAGTCGGAAAGGCGGAAGTCGCGCTCGAGCCAGGCGAGGAAGGCGGGCTCAAAGATGCCGCGGCGCCCGTAGAAGGTGTTTCCGGCGAGCCAGATGAGCTCTGACTTGGCGAAGCGGAGCTGGCGGGTGTGCTCGAGCTGCTCGCGGAGTTCGGCGTGGTCGACGATGCGGCCGAGGGGCACGCTGGCGGTGCGGTTGGTGACGGTGAAGGTGGCGCGCGTGGTGGGGAAATGCTTCCAGATGAACTGGAGCATGAGGAGCTTGTAGAAATCGGTATCGAGCAGGGAGCGGGTGATGGGGTCCAGCTCCCAGTTGTGGTCGTGCGCGCGGCGGGCGAGGTTGATGATCACAATGCTTTTAGTAGAGCACAGAGAACAGTGGTCAGTGGTCAGTGGTCAGGGATCAGGGATCGACTGGCTGCGGGCGAGGCCAAGTGGGTGCCGCAGGACTGGCGGACGACGAGGCGGGTGGGGATGAGGACGTCGCGCGGGGGCAGCTCGGGGTGGTCAAGGCGGGAGAGCATGGTGGCCATGGCGGCCATTCCGATGGCGGCGCAGTCCTGGTGGACGGTGGTGAGCGGGACGGGGAGGAGACTGGCCCAGCGTAGGTCGTCAATGCCGACGACGCGAACTTCTTCTGGCAGGCGGACGCCGAGGGCGAGCATGGTGCGCATGAGGTGGGCGGCGGTGACGTCGTTGGCGCAGACGATGCCGCCGGAGCGGTGGCGCTCGAGGATGCAGCGGACGAGGGATTCGTCGTCGGGGCTGCCGTGCCAGACGGGGTCGTGGGTGGGCGCGACGCCGTGGGAGCGGAGGGCCTCATAAAAGCCGGTGATGCGGGCGTCGACGGTGTTCGCCGAGAAATCCGCGGAGAGGAAGCCGAGGTTGCGGACGCCGAGGGAGAGCAGATGCGCAGTGGCCAGGAAGCCGGCGCGACGGTTGTCGATGCCGACGAGATCGTGCGGCGACCGCTCGGGATAGGGGAGGAAGTCGCGGTCGAGGAGGACGAGGGGGATCTGTGCGCGCTCAAAGGTGCGGGCGATGCGGCGGTTAACCTGATCCTTCTCTGGAACTAGCTCGAGAGGGGCGAAGAAGATGCCGGAGACCTTCTGCGCGAGGAAGGAGTCGACGAGCTGTTCGGCGTCGCGGGCGGCCTCGCGGATGGTGGAGGCGGTATTGCCCCAAAGGAGGGTGTCAGGGCGCGCGAAGGGCGTGCGCATCATGCCGCGGCAGATGGGCTCAAAGATTTCCGTGAGGCCAAGCTCGGGAATGAGCAGGCCGAAGGTGCGGCCGGGGATGGGAGCGGGGCCCTGGACGTGGGTTCCAGCGCCGGGGCGGCGGGTGACATAACCGAGGCGCTGAAGGTCAAGCACGGCCTTGGCGACGGTGATGCGCGAGGCGGAGAACAGCTCGCCGAGCTCGGCCTCAGAGGGGAGACGGTCACCGGGCTTGAGCTGGCCGGACTGGATGGCGGCGAGGAGGTGGTCGTAGATGCGGCGGTGCTTGGAGACGCGCTGGTCCGCAGCGAGTTCAGTTGGCGGAGGGAGCGAGGCGGAAGACTTGCGGAAGCGGGTCATGGGCAGATTGCGAGCTCGGACGCGGGATTTGTCTACTCATTTTCGCGCATGGAGGCCGGGGTTCGGCAAGGCATTGCAGGCAAACCTGTCCTGCTGATTCGCTAGGACTGGTGCTGAATTGTTGCCTGGAGCTGCGCGATGGTGTCTGCGGAGATGGGGGGCATGGCGCCTTGCTGGGAGGCCAGGTAGGAGCCCCAGCGGTTGCCTGCCTCGTTGAGGACCGGGAGGGGGGCGCCGCGGAGGAGGTAGTGGGTGAGGGCGGCGGTGAAGGCGTCGCCGGAGCCGATGGTGTCTGCGACCTGGGTGGGCAGGCCGGGATGCTGATGCCATGCGCCGCGCTGGACGAGCAGCGATCCGTGGGCGCCACGGGTGATGGCGATGAGTGAGAGCGTGGGGAATTCCGCGAGGAGGCGCTCGGCGGCAATGCGGAGGGCGTGGGGGCCCTCAGGCTGCGGCAGGCCGAGCAGGGAGAGGACCTCGGGGACTTCAGCGTCATTCATCTTGGCTACGGTGGCCAGTTCGAGCGACTCCTGGAGGATTTCGCCGGAGTAGAAGGGCGTGCGGAGGTTGACGTCGAAGACGCGGACGCAGGCGGAGGCGGACTGCGCGGCGAGGGTTTGCAGGGTCTGGCGCGACTCGACGGAGCGCTGGGCGAGGGAGCCGAAGCAGAGGGCGTCGGCGCGCTCGGCGAGCTGGACCCAGTCATCGGTGAGCTCGAGGGCGTCCCAGGCGGCGGGCTGGTGGATGGTGTAAGTGGCCTGGCCGGCGGGGTCAAGGGCGACGGTGACGCGGCCGGTCTCATGCACGGGATCGATCTGGAGATGGCTGGTATCGATGGGCAGCGGATCAAGCTCCTCGACGGCACGGCGGCCGAGGTCGTCGCGGCCGATGCGGGACAGCAGTACGGAGTGGTTGCCGAGGCGGCCGGCCATGACGGCGAAGTTGGCGGGCGCACCGCCCAGACGCGGGCCGGATGGAAGCAGGTCCCAGAGCAGTTCGCCGAGACCGAGGATGAGGCGGGATTCTTTCACGGGTATCACCTTGCGCGAATGCAAGGGGTAGGATAGCGCGTTCGCCGGGGAGTCAGGGGGCAACCGGTGGGGACACGGACTGCGCGGAGGTGGGCTCGGGCGTGAGATGGGCGATATCGATGGGCATGGAACCGCAGATGGCACGGGCGACTGTGCAGGCCACAACGCGGATGGAGCGGCCGCCAGCGGGGATGTCAATGTACGCCGGGAACTGCAGGCCCTGGCGGTCGATGTCGGCGAGGATGGCGCTGGTGTGCTCGCCGCGGACGCGGGCGAACTTCTGCGTGAGGCGCTTGCCGTCGGCGTCAAAAGCGGCGACGCCGTAGAGAACGTCGACCTGATTGCCGTAGTCGAGCGAAGGGTTGAAGGTGGCGGGGACGAGCGAGAAGTGAATGCGGACGGTCTGCGGACCTAGCTCGTCGCGATGATGCTTTGACTTTTTCTTTTTGTCGGTGGCGGTGGGGTCGACGGGATCTGGCGCGGTCTGGAGGCGGGCCCAGAAGAGGAGATCCGTGAGCACGGGCGCACCGTATTGCAGACCGTAGGCCAGGTGCTCGTCGAGATTGCTCAGGTAGTGGTCGAGGATGGGCCTTGGTGGCTTGATGGACCAATAACCGCGGCGGTAAGAGAGACTGGCTCCGGGGATGGTCTTCTGTAACTCGACGCGGATCGAGTGAAACTTGCCGGTGGGGCTTGGCTCGGATGTGGAGTAAGTGAAGGCGTAATAATGCGCACCGCGGGCGAGCGCATTACTCATGGCCTTGTCAAAGTTATTCAGGTTATAGAAGGCGTGGCCGCCGGTCTGGTCGGAGATGAGGTTGAGGGTGTTGTCCTCGGCAACCTGCTTGAATACGGCGTCGCGATGGTCATTGACGCCGGGCGGGGTGGTGTTGGTGACGTCGAGCGAGTCAAAGGAGTTGAGCGGGCGGATGTCGAAACCGAAGACGGACGTGTGGGTGACGTTGAGCAGGGCGGCATCCTGCGTGAGCTCTTTGGTGCAGTCGAACGCGCCCCAGAGGGTGGATGCGGCGAGCTCGAAGGGCGAGGTGATCCAGAAGACGTTTTTGCGGCCGGGGACCTGGGAGAGATAGAGAGCGAGATTGAGCAGGCCGTTCATGTGGCTGGTGCAGGCCTCGCGCCGGGCGTGGAAGGCATCGTCACGGGATGCACCGGACTGCGAGGGAAGCATGCTGGCGCCCCAGCGGCCATGGCCGAACTGCATGTCAAGCAGCGCGGCGTAAGAGCGGCGCATGAGGTTGGAGGCATCGTTGCCGGCAGTGAAGTTGTCGTAGGGGAGATCGCGACCACCTTCAACAAGGAACTTCTGCGCGAGCAGTGCGTCGAGCAACAGCTGGCGATCTGAGGTGAAGCCCTGGAGCATGTGGGGGCGGTCGCGGCCGACGAAAAGCGCGAACTGCGCACCCGCAGGCTTGGAGCGGAAGAAGTCGAGAAGCTGCTTGCGGAAGTAAGCCGTCGCGGGCAGTTCCTCGCGGGGGCCGAGATCGACGTAGACGATATTGACCGGGGCCGTGGCGTCGATGGTGCTCTCGCTCAGGTAGGTGTTGGGCGGCAGCGGAATGCGGTCGAGGCCGGTGATGGTGGGAGTGAGCGCGGAATCGACGACGCGGAAGGAGCGGACGGGCATTGGCTTGCCGTCTTCGAGGATGCGGAAGTCGTTGGCAGTGAGTCCACGGACAGGCGCGCCGCTCTGATCGGTCACATCGACGTCGACAAAGACCTCTGTGGGAGAAACGCTGACAGTGGGCTGCTGCGCGTATGCGGCGCGGAGGGTTAGGAGAAGTACGACTGCGGCGGCAACATACTGCGAGCGGAATCCGGGGCCCATCGCACGCTCCTTGCGGGAAAGCTTGCGCACGCGTGCAAGCTTCCGGCGAGTTACGCGCCATTGTAACTCGATTTTCTGGAGGGGATTGTGACGAGTTCCCTGCTCTGGAGGGACGTGCGCTTGTGGGTGGGAGGCTACGCTCGAAGCGGATTCTTCGCTTCTTCACCCCAGCGACGAAGACCTGTCGCTGTGGACCCGTTCAGCGAATGACGCGGTTGTGGCGGATTGAGAGCTGTGGCACGAGCTGCGCTGTCCAGTCATGGTTGGGGTGGGGGTTTGCTTTCCCACCCTAGCGGCAAAAACAGAGACGCCGCGAGGGTGGGGCACCCAGAATCGCATGGCAAGCGGAGATTACTCAGGGGCTGAAGCCCCTTTTCTTGCTGGAATCCTCGGCACGACTGAAGTCGTGCCCTGACACAAGGCTCTGTCTCGACCTCGGGTTGGGGGATTGCTTTCCCACCCATCGCGCGATGAAGCTGCGCGATGGATGGGGCACGGAAGGTTTGTGCTGAAGATGCTGCGTCAGAAGCAGGTTCTTAGCTTTGCGTGCTATCCCAGGTCTCAGAAGCGAGAGCTCCACCCCACGAACGAAGACCTGTTCGTGGGGTGGAGCTGGGGCACCCATTTTTCGTGGCGCGGCGGACATGCCGCCGGTGGAAGTTAGAACTCGGCGTCGATGTCTACGACGTCGATGAGTTTGTGGTTGACGAACTCCTTGAGTCCGAGGCCGAGGAGCTCGCGGCCGTAGCCGGAGCGGCGGATGCCGCCGAAGGGCAGGTCTGCCTTGACCATGGTGGGGTGATTGACGAAGACCATGCCGGTGGAGATTTGCGCGGCGACTTCGGCTCCGTGCTTCGTGTCCCTGGTGAAGACTGAGCCGCCGAGGCCGAAGGGCGAGTCGTTGGCGATGCGAACGGCATCGGCCTCGTCCTTGGCGCGGAAGAGCATGGAGACGGGCCCAAAGAACTCGGTGGAGTAGGCCGGGTTATCAGGCTTGACGTTGGTGAGGATGGTGGGCTGGACGAAGGCACCCTTGGCGGGGACCTTGGGACCGACTTCAGTGGCCGTGGCACCATGCTTCACGGCGTCCTTGATCTTCTGCTTGACCTCGTCGGCCGCGGACTGCGAGGAGAGCGGAGCAAGCGTGGTGGCAGGATCGAAGGGATCACCGGCCTTGAGACCTTCGACACCCTTGGTGTAACGGGTGAGGAAGTCGTCGTAGATCTTGTCGTCAATGATCATGCGCTTGGACGAGACGCAGACCTGGCCGCCGTTCCAGTGACGGCCGAAGACGGCCCACTTCACGGTCTTGTTGAGGTCGGCATCCTTGAGGACGACGAAAGCATCAGCACCGCCGAGTTCAAGCGTGGACTTCTTGAGCGCCTTGGAGGCGGCAGCGGCGACGGTGGCTCCGGCGCCTTCAGACCCGGTGAGGGCAACGCCCTGCACGTAAGGATGATTCAGGATGAGATCGATCTGCGAGCGGGTGGCGTAGAGGTTCTTGAAGCCGCCCTTCGGCAGACCGGCGTCGAGCATGAGCTGATCGAACGCGGCAGCGGACTGCGGCACGTTGGAGGCGTGCTTGAGCAGCATGGTGTTGCCAGCGGAGAGCTGCGGCGCGATGATGCGCGCGATCTGGTAGTAGGGGAAGTTCCACGGCTCGATGGCGAGCAGGACGCCGAGGGGCTCATGGACCAGGATGGCGTGGCCCTCAGCGGAGCTGGCGACGGGAAGAGCTTCAGGTGCGAGGAGCTTTTCAGCGTGGTCGGCGTAGTACTCAAAGATGCTCGCGGAAAGCTCGACTTCAGCGAGAGCTTCGGCGGTGATCTTGCCCATCTCAAGCGTGAGCAGGTGGGCGTACTTGTCCTTGCGCTCGCGCAGCAGGCTGGCGGCCTTGCGCAGAACTGAGGCGCGCTTGGTGAACGGCGTCTTCTTCCACTGGAGGAAGGCCGCGTGCGCGGTTTCAATGGCGCTGACTACTTCAGCGTCGGTGGCATCGGGGAATGTTTTGACGACCTCTCCGGTGTAGGGATTCGTGGTTGCGTAAGACATGATGTGCTTTCTCCCTTGAGGCACAACCCACACACGGCCGATGTGGTTTCGAGGCCACGGCGCTTGGCTGGAGCAAGGGTCCCGGAGTCACTGGAGAACGGTCGCACGGAAGGGCGTGCTGTTGGGTTGGATGAGAAAGAGGGGCCAAGGATGCAGTGTGAGACGCATTTTCAAATCGGTAATTTATGAACGATTTGCACGATGCGCTGTGGCTTGAAAGAGATACCTGGCACGCTCAGCCAACGTAGCGCCAGATGGAGCAGTCTTCATGCGGGTATGCGCCGTATTCAACCTCGGGCTGGTGGTTGAGGATGGCGCGGTCTGCGCGGTAGTCCTCGCGGGAGCGGCGGATCTTGCCATGAAAGACGCGGCTGAAACCGCGAGCGGACTCGAAGACATGCTCCTGCTCGTTGTTGACGTAGAGGAGGTCGAGTTGGCCGGGGCGCGTGGCGAAGGAGTCTGCTGCGTGGCGCAGAAAGCGGTGGAGGACGGGTGCGCCGAAGGGGTTGAAGAGGAAACAGACGGCGGGGCCAGATGGGAAGCGGAGGGTTGTGGCGTCGGCAAGAGAGATGGAGATGGGCGCGACGGCGCGGCCAGAGCGGCGCCAGGCAGCCAGGTTACGGCGGGCAATGCGGACGAGGGCGGGGTGGAGCTCGACGCCGCGGACACGGCGGAACGGAAGCGCCGAAGCGAGCAGCAGCGCGCGGCCCATGCCTGCACCGATGTCGAAGAAGGTGAAGTCTGCGAGCGGCGCGACAGGCCTCGTGCGCTGCCAGCGAATAAGGAGTTGCATGAAGACGGAGGGCGCGACGCCGTAGTAGGCGGTAGCGTGCTTGTCATTCACGTGGCCGATGCGGAGGTCGCGGCCGGCAACGAGGCCGCTGGTGCGGACGCCGTGGGCTGCGTCAAAGGGATGCTGGAGGAGGCCGGTGGATTTGGTGAGGCCGGGCAAACGTGGGGGCACGTTTGGACCTTAGCACAGGGGACGGTAACGCAGACTCAGAATGTCTCCGGCCACCGCTGCGCACCATGGTACACGGCGAGAACGACGATGCGGGCCTTGTCGATGGCGTATGCAGCGATGAGAGGCGTTTTCGCGATTACCAGCTCCCGGGCGCCTGCAACACGACCGGGACGACCAGACATGGGAAAAGCCACGAGCTGTTCGATATGGGTCACAATCCGCAGAACGACGCTGGTTGCGACGTCTTCCGAGTTGTTCAACGCGATGTAGTCATGCGCCTGATCAATTTGCCGGACTGCCTGTTCCGTCCATACGATCATGAGCGGAGGCGTCCGGTATTCCTGAGGCGCTTCACCACCTCGTCATGGCCAATGACACGGTCTTTGCGCATCTCATCGACGCCCTTGCGGACAAGCGCGTCCTGATAGGCGTGGAGTTCGATGTAATTGGAAATTGCCTCGTTAATCAAGTAGCTGCGCGGGCGATCCTGAGCGGCGGCCAGTGAATCGAGCGCAGCGATCTTGTTGGCGAGGGCGCGAAAGCTGACGGTCTTCTCGGCGCTGCTCATAATACAGGAACATTAACACGTATTACTGTGTAATACAACGTCGGATTCCGCCACATCTGCACCTCAGCACTCCTTAACCTCGCGGCACAACAGACCTTCTTCCTGGCGTCTGCGGAGGCACGTGAGAGGCGGTGAGTGACTGGACGGATTTGAGATCGTGATGACAGGGCGGGGCGGCGCGCGTTACGCTGAGGTATTCGCGCAGGAACGCGACAAGGAGTCGAGATAACGCCATGCCTATACAGAAGACAGCCAAGATTTGGCACAACGGCAAATTGATTCCCTGGGAACAGGCGACGATTCACGTGATGAGCCACGTGGTGCATTACGGGTCGAGCGTGTTCGAAGGTATCCGCTGCTATGGACAGCCGCAGGGCTCGGCCGTGTTTCGCCTACCGGAACACATGCAGCGTCTGATCGACTCAGCGAAGATCTACCGGATGGAGATTCCGTACAACCTGGAAGAGCTGTGCGCCGCGGTGGTGGACACGATTGAGGCCAACGGCGTAGCGCCGTGTTACATCCGCCCGATTGTGCTGCGTGGCTACGGCGAAATTGGCGTGAGCCCTGCCGGATCGCCGATCGATGTTTACATTGCAAACTTTGCGTGGGGCAAATACGTGACGGGCCACGATGGTGCGGACGTGTGCGTCTCAAGCTGGAACCGCCTGGCGCCGAACACCATGCCCGCATTGGCCAAGGCAGGCGCAAACTACATGAACTCGCAGCTGATCCGCATGGAAGCCGACGCGAATGGCTACCAGGAAGGCATTGCGCTGGACGTGAACGGACAGGTCAGCGAGGGCTCGGGCGAGAACGTTTTTGTGGTGCGTAACGGCGTGATCTACACACCGCAGTTCGCCAACTCGGCGCTGATGGGCATTACGCGCGACAGCGTGCTGACGATTGCCCGGCATCTGGGGCTGACGGTTGTGGAGCAGCCACTTCCGCGCGAGATGCTGTACATTGCCGACGAGCTGTTCTTCACGGGCACGGCCGCCGAAGTGGCGCCGATCCGCTCGGTGGACAAGATTGTGATTGGCGACGGCAAGGTGGGCGAGATCACGAAGAAGATCGCCGACGAGTACTTCGCAATTGCCAACGGACTGAAGCCGGACCGCTTTGGCTGGCTGACGCCGGTGAACGTAACGGCCAGCGAGCCGGTGACGGCGTAACAACAGTTTTCAGTTTTCAGTTCACAGTTTTCAGTTTTCAGTTCACAGTTTTCAGTTTTCAGTTCACAGTTTTCAGTTTTCAGTTCACAGTTTTCAGTTTT
>Ga0207835_1000223_pt1 | contig 10933 bp, 9 predicted proteins | sample LuqExpMetagenom8_FD_187766 | JGI IMG/M metagenome (GOLD analysis project Ga0207835, IMG submission 187766) | Tropical forest soil microbial communities from Luquillo Experimental Forest, Puerto Rico - Sample 8 (SPAdes) | ecosystem: Environmental > Terrestrial > Soil > Tropical forest ... | reverse complement strand
TTGTCGATGGTGGGTTCGGATGTAACGGCGGATTACATATTCTACCCCAATAGCCAGGCCACCGATGCTGAAGATGTACAGGACCGCAGAAAGAAGGGTCATAGGCAGGCTCCGGGAGGGGTTAGGACGTGGGCAGAGTAGGGCGAATTCTGCTCATAGTTCCGCCGTGGTTTGAAGATGGAAATCGTAGACTTGTCCTACAGTAAATCCACCGGAGCTGGTGATAGCGTATGGGGCAGTTTGCCCAAAAGTCCCACTAGTAACAGTAACTGTCGCTCCCGAGCTAGAGTTTCTAGCCTGATTTACAGTACCTGTACTTGGGCCGTAGATAACACTTCCTGGAGGGGCTGCGCGCATCTGAACCGGCCATTTCATCATCAGCCAAGCGTTACTCGCGTCTGCTGCATAGGCACGCAAAGCATTGACAAAGTCTACAGTACCTGATGCCACCCCGTAAGGGTAGCTGCTGAACAAATAACGCTGCGCCCGGCGCAATTCCTCATCAAATGGAATCCACTCGAATGGCGTCGCCGGCTGCGTTGCCACGCGCGCAGGTTCCACCTGCATGAGCGTGAAGTCGAAGGTGGCGCCGGCGGTTGCGGTGAGCTGGGTTTGTCCGGTGAGGCCAGCAAAGTTGCCCGCCTGCCAGGAACCAGAGGTAGTGGCGTATGTAGAACCGCAAGCAACAGTAACCTCTGCAAAAAGCCCAATGCCATTATTGGTCAGCCACGTACCCGTCGTATCCCCAGGTATGTAAAGTACCTTGTCTTCAAATGTATTCGCGCTGTTGATATTGAATTGCGCGATATAGGATCGATTTGACGCACCATTGCGAAAGCTCAGTGCATAGGTGCCAGCAACGCTTGAACGTACACGAATACTGGTAACGACACCCACTGCGCCAGCAGTACCCCAACCAAGGTCGGCTACGCTGTAGCCTTCGACGGGCTGATAACCCCCGTACAAATCGCCAGCAGCAGGTGCCCCCGCTGTCCCTGTCACTTGGATGCGAAACACATTCTCAGCCGGCAGAATTCCTGATACCGCAAGCTGTGAGCCAGTCACCCGATTTGTGCCGGTGTTCTGCAGTAGCCAGCCATCGACGACATAGGCCCCATTTGCCGTCGTGCTCGCCAGCACCCGCTGATTGATCAGCATCCGCCCATTGCGAACCCGATTGCGCCAGCCGAACTGGTTCAGCGCCAGCACATCGCGCACGGTTTGCACGCTGGAGGCGACGAAAATCGCATCGCCCGTTGTGCCAGAGCCCAGGTTGGTGCGAGCAGCAGGAGCCGTTGTCCCACCCGTACCGCCGCTGGCGATGGCCAAAACCCCCGTGACCGTTCCCAGGTCGGCATTCCTTGGATTCAGGAGCTGAAACTGTGCCCCGTCGAAGAACAATGCAGCCTCAACCCCCGGAAAGAGGTCACCTGCCACAAGGGCAGTCGCACCATACTTTGTGATGGGGAAGGTGCCGAGCGAACCCAAGGCTAGGGTTGCTGCCCCCAGGTTTGCAATGGACGGCTGGAGGTACCAGTTTTGACCTGCCACCAGCGCGGAGAGGCTTGCCGGAAGGGCCGCAGCAGCAATCACAAGCGCATTTGCGGTGCCACCAGCCGTGCCCAAATTGTCGTAGGTGGAAGTGTCAGTATCATTCAGCCAGCCGCTGTCGATTACAGTGACCTGAGGGACGAATTTCTTTGTGGCCATTGGGGGCTTTCAGCTTGGTTCAGAAAGGAATGACAAGGTCGGAGACAGCGCAGTCTGCCACGGCCAAATCGGACACACCGTTGCGGCCCTGTACGGTGCAGTGTGGATTCGCATCCCCACCATCAGCAAAGGTACGCGCCCAGGGTACGCCCGTAAGCTCTCGGACCCCACGGAGGAAGTCCTGTGGGTTGCGAACTTCCTTGTGATGCTTGCAGACCCGGAAGTTGTCCCAGGTTTTCATCGCATCGGAAGATTTTCGCTTCGCTCCGCACAGGTCGCAGTAGAAGTTCCACTGCCCATCGGCGTAGAAGTCGGCCTGGCCCATGGGGCTGCCCCTTTCAGAAGTTGGTGAGCTGGATGGCAGTGCCGATTAGGGTCTGCACAGAACCCGAGCTTTGTGTCGATTGTAGCGTGTTTCCCGAAAGGGCGATGGACTGCGAGGGTGCGTTCCAGTTCACAACGATGCGAGCACTGGTGCCGTCCATTGCCACAAGGGCAAAGGCCTGGTAGTTTACCGCGTCAGAGACAGGTCCGATGCTGACCGCACAGAGCCAGAGGCCGCGGGAAGGGGGCAGGATGAGGACATTGGTAAGTGTAGCAGTGGCTACCGCCGACACCTGGGTATCAACACGCTGACCGTAGACCCGGCTGGTGAGCTGAGTGAGCCACTTCTCAACCAGTCCGAGTTCCTTCCCCATCGGAGGAACAGGGCTGAGACTTGCCCGCGTGACAGGAGAGATGGCCATTTTCAGTATTCCCAGGCTGTCGCATAGCCCATGGAATGCAGAAGGGGCAGCTGCTTCTCCAAGCGGTGGCCAATGTCAGTCCGGTACATGGGACTGTTGGGGAGTTCCAGCGTCTTCACGATCTTGTAGGCACGCTCAGCAGCCTTGCTGATGAGTTCGTGGCGACCGCTGGCAACGTAGACGTAGTCTCCAGCGGAGACCAGCATCTTCTCCATGCGGAGCTTACCATTGTGCTCACTGGGGGCCTCCCCGAGCTTCATTTCAGCGGGGTGGATGTTCGCTCGATTGCTCTCGTCCATGCCCCAAACTGGAAAGCCCGTCACTTCCTTCTTCGTCAGTCGAGTGTAGGGAAAATCAGGGATTGCAACGACAACTCCGACGGCAGTCTGAAGGTGGGGGTCGAAGCAGTCCCGGCCCTGGAGCAGCTCGCACATCCATTCGACGGGTTCGGGATGGAGAGCCTGCTGGATCTGGAAGAGGGGCCAACCAGGACGGGTTGTGAATTCGAGAGGCCACGGATTGCCCTGCTTGTCGATAATCACAGCCACGTCGATGTAGCCAGTGAAGCCTTGGCGGTAGAGTTCGCCTTCCAGGGGGATGAGCATCTGTTCCGCGAGCTTCGACTGCTCAAGCGTAACGTAGCGCATGCAGGTGCCCATCTCCCCTGTGTTCACTCCCACATCGCTGTTCATCAGCTTCTTGAACTCGAAATTTTCGAGGAAGAACTGAGAGAAGCCGCCGCGGCCGAACCAGCCACCGACTGCCATCTCGATGCCGGGGATGAATTCCTGCAGGATGAAGGGTGCGCGCTTGCGGTCGGAATGCTTCCAGTAGTCCAACATGTATGCCATGTCGGCAGGTCCTTTGGAGACATAGCTGAGGGCCTTGTCGGCATCGCCGCTGGGCTTGCTGACGAACCGCTTCATGCTGGAGCGGACCATCCGCATCGCATCATCGTAGGATGTGAACTCGTGACTGGGGATGGTCGCAATGCCGGCGTTTGCTAGGATTGCTTGCCCACAAGCTCGGTCCAGTTCCCACGCAGTCGTCTCCATGTTCGGACCAAAGATCGGAAAGCCCTGAAGGCGGTAGGCTTCCAGCTGCTGAATGTACTTCGCATTGTCGCTGACCATGATGAAGTCGGCCCAACGCATGTGAGGCTTCCAATCGGGCACCTTCTCCAGCAGGCCGTCCCCGACTTGAGAGCGGGTGCCGTCTTTGCAGGGTCCCATGAACACGCGAACTTGGTGGCCAGCGACTTCGCAACGAAGAGCGAAGTCCAGGAAAGAGCTGGTGGCGTCGATAAGGAGGATCTTCACAGGGTACTTTCGTTATTGGGGTGGATTACTCGGGAGTAATGTGCCTCGATTATCCTACTTCTCATACCAGCGCTTACCACGCCATTTGCCCAGACCTTCATCAGCCGGCGTTGGAGGCGGCACCTTGCCTTCGCGGCGCTGCGTATCCCGATCGGCTTCTCTGGAGAGGGCCTGCGATCCAACCACAATTCCAGCGTCGAAGCCCAGCCGCTTCAAGTCCAGAAGGGTTCCTTTGGGCAGCTTCGGGCCCTCGGCCTTACGGGCAACATCCGCCAGGACCTGACTCATTTCAGGATTCAGGAGTGCCTCTTCACGAATGCGCGCCATTTCTTCAGTTCGGAGCTTGAGGGCAAGTTTGCCACCCAGGTCGAGAGCTGCATACCCTTTGCTAACCCCCATCGGAGTGTTCAACCCCCTGATGCGGCTAAACCAGCCCTTGCCGGTCGTACCTGTGAGCCGCTCAATGGGGTCCTCAGCCTTGCTCAGCTCCACATATGTAGGGGCCTTTGACCGTCCAGCAATCTGCTCCGCTTCGGCGATGGTCATCAGATTGTCCCAATGCTTCGGGCCGAGAGCATCCATCACAGGCTTCAGGGTCTTTTCATTGTCTTTCAGAAACTCGAAGCTCTTGTCGCCGTACTTCGCTGCTGTCATGTCCACGATGCCACGGGCCAGGGAGGCTCGGCTTTCCGGTGTCATTGCACTTGTGAGCAGCGCCTTGAAAATCCGGGGGTCGGTCAACCCTGCTTCTACCAGCTTATTCGGGTCCTGGGCACGAGCAGCAGCCGCCATAACCGTTCTCCGGTCATACTTGGACTGCATCACCTTCAGTTCCCGCTTCCTGTCCACTAGCGCCCCTGCGGTGTCGGTAGTCGCCTGGAGCTTGGCACGGAGTTCGGGCAGCTCCTCCATCGCCCGTGCATGGGCCTTCATCCAGACAGCAGCTCCTTTGGGATTGAAGTCGCCGTTTGCGTCCACTGCCGCACGGCTGTAACTGTCGGTCACACCGTCGTGCAGTAGCTTTGCCGCCCGTTCATCCCGACCGTAGACTGCGAAGAAGTCCTCCAGGCCCTTGGCCTTGTCCCCCGTGCGCAGAAATGCTTTGTCCACGAGGTCTTCAGCATCCGTCTTGAAGCCCTTCTTGCCGTAGGCTCCGACAGTCCCGCCCGCCCCTTGCTTGAAGGTCTTGCTGTATTGCGTATAGTCCTGATTGAAGGTGCGAAACTGTTCCCCGAGTTGCCCAAACTCAGGTCCGTTGTACTTGTCCACCTTCTGCTTCAGCATGTCCTTCACGATGTTGACCTTCCGGGCCTTGTCCACCTGACCCGCGGCGACAAGGTCCATCCACTGTTTGTTGGTTTCCTTGTACAGGGAATGAAGGGTCTCGAAGTTGGCCTCAGTGTTGCCGGGAGTTCCAGGGACAGTCTCCATCCGCCGGATACCACTTTTGCCCATCACAGCTTTCTGTGTAGCCTTGGTGCCTTCGGGGAATTCCTGCAGAATCTTGCTAAAGACGCCGGGCATGTCCTGGAAGGTCTCCCGATCCGCTCCCCTCAGCCTCTCCACCGCCTGCCGAACATCAGTCATGTCTTCCCGCACACCCATGCGCTCAGCAGTGGAGTAGACCTGGGACACCTGCCTGTTCAGCACTGCCTTCGTCTGCTCCTTCTTAGCCCAGTAGAGGTCACGAAGCTCCTCCCCGATCAGTCCTTTGTCAACCGAGCGCTGGTATTGGTCGGAGAGGGCTGTCAGCTGCCGCTCCGTGGTCTTCATTTGTTCCCGAAGGATGCCGCTGTCCACACTGTACTTTGCCCGCGCACCCTCATTCAGCGCAACTTCCTGCTTCGGGAAGGCACCCTCGGTAAACTTGTCGATTGCCATTCGGTTGCGGGTGTCGATTGCAGCAGCACGAGACTGGGCTTCGGGGCTTTTCGTGCTGACCTCCTTGGTCATTGCCACAAGACCAGGGGCGTCGGATTGTTGCGCGATGTTGGGCTGAAACCCTTCCATCCGCTTCATGACCGCGGCCGCTCGGCCGATGTTTTCCTTGCTGGTGGGATTTGCCTCCAGTGCCTTGTTGATATCGGCCTGGACGAGGACTTTGGCAGCATCCGTCTGCTTGCTCTCGTCCCGAAAGTCTTTGACCTTTTCCGCTGCCAGTCGAGAACCTTGTGTGGCTCGGGCGAGGCCTTCAGAGGCGATTTGCACACCCTTGGGACCGAACATACTGCCGAACATCTCGCCAATTTGCCCACCCTGTTCTTTCGTCAGTCCGAGGGAAGGGCCAAGATGCTCGCCCAGTTCCTTTCCCTCCACCGAGCCCATGCCAGCGGCAGTAGCTCCGCCAAACTCAGCCAGGGCAGTGAAGAGTTTTCGTTGGGCAGTGGCGACGGTGCCTGCGCCTGGGATCAGACTTCCACCGACAAATTCAGCGATGCTGCCCAGGTACTCATTCGCCTTGCTTTCCCCACCCCACTGGTCTTTGGGCATGGGAACTTCCAGGTTCTTCCCGCCGTCGTTGATGCGCAGCAGGCCCTCGATGCCCCTCTTGGCCATCTTGTAGCCACCAATGTTCTCCTGATCGGGCTTGTTTCCAAGCTGCGTCAGGAGCTTCTTGTTCTCAGCCTTCTGTTCATCTGTCAGAGGCTTGCGAACGCCCATTGCTTCACCGAGAGCGGCTGCCGGACGGGTCAGCTTCTCCATCCCTCCAAGGGCAGTGTCCAGTCCAGCCTGAATGAGGTCAGTACCGAAGGCAGGAAGGGCCAGCGTTCCAGCCGCACCCTGCTTCATCCTGTCAAGCATATATGGAATGGCACTCTCGGGCTGCTTCGGCGTCGGCTTAGCATCCACAGTGAAGCCTTCGGGCAGGTCGCCGCCTTTTGCTTCCACTGGCTGGTCAACGGTGAAGCCCTCAGGCAAGCTGCCTTCGGCCCACTTGGGCTGCTGCTTCACATCGGTTGCCATTTGCCATCCTTTCTGATCATTCTTGCCCCGTTGGGGCCAGTTGCCGTGCTGCCGTCCGGGGCATCGTTCGCCGTCAGGACCGGCTTGGGGGTTGTCGGAAGGCTGGGAGAGGTTGCCCCGCGGCCGCCACCAGGGGAAGAGTCCTGAGAGCTGCGCTCGAAGTCACCCTGAATTTTAATATTCTCCGGGTCGAGGTCGAACTTCTCTGCCCGACGCTTCTGATCCTTCTCCAAGTTGCGCAGCGCAGGATCAATGGTCATTTTTTGCATCCCTGTGACCATCTCATAAATTTCCTTGCGCTCGCTTTCGGTGTAGCGTCCGGTCAGGCCTCTGGTAACGAAGCCTTCGATCCTGCCCATTGCACTGCCGAAGTTCTTGTTGTCTTTGTAATAGACGTTCGTTGCCCGGCCTTTCATCTCCCCGAGGAGACTGGTGAGGGACTGGCTAATCTGATTGTCGGCAACAGGGCTGTCCACTCGCAGAAGGCCGAGGACGTCTTCGCCCAAGCGCCTGTCCCGCAGCATTGGATCGGCCTGCTTCTGCAGGTCCTGATTGAGTTCCCTTGACTGACGAAAGCTGGAATTCTTTTTAGCATCCGTTACTTTGTCCGCTCTGTCTCGTTCAGTAGACTCAAGAAGCTGCTTGCGGAGTTCGAGACCCTGCTCTCGCAGGGCCAGGTTTCCAGCTTGAATTGCAGCAGTTTGCGCACGAGCTTCACGACGGTCAGCTTGCCTTTCCTCGAATTCCTTCTTCCGTTCGTCTTCCTTCTGGTCGAATTCCCGGCCCTTCTCCAGCGCCGCAACCCGCTCCTTCCCGGACATGCTGGCCATCTGCTGATTCTTGGCCCAGGCAGCAAAAGCCGGGCTGTTCACGTCCTTGGGGATCTTGGAAGGGTCGACTCCCGCGGCAACCGCAGCCTTCCCGAGAGCCAGAGTGTTTTCCGGTGTGGGGCTACTAATGTATTCGGAGGCAACTTCAGCCAAGGTTTCCTTCTTGGCCTGTTGTTCTTTTTGCTGCTCCATGAACAGCTGCTTGGAGCGGTCGGCAGCGGCCGCAGCCATCTCACTCATCCGCCTGGCACCCTCGAAGTTGCCCTGGCCGAGGGCCTTCGCCTCGGCCCCCTGCCACATTTTGATCTGCTGAGCCGAGTCCTGAATGGGCTGGGTTTCCGCAGCCTGCTGGGTTTGGATCCACTGACCCAGTTCGGCCTCATCCTTCGTCCGCTTTTGCATGGCAGCGGCCTGCATCTGACGAAGTTGAGCTTGAGCCTGCTTGTCCTTGGCCTCCGCTTTCGTCAGATCGAGGTCAGCATTGAGCTTTTGCCCCTCAAAGTTCGCGGCAAGGGCCGCTGCAAAGGAAAGTCCTGCCATCAGATGCTCCGATCAGAGGTAGGGAGTGACACCAGCCGCAGCTCCTGTGTCACTGAAGTTGGAGAGAGCATAGCCAGAATAGTCAGTGGGAGTGCTGGAGCCACCACTGCTGAAAGCATTCGTGGCGATGTTCTTGATTGCACCAGTGATCGGATCGATGATCTGCTGCATACCGGCAGCACCAGCCGCCTGCTGTTGTTGCATGAGTTGACCAGCGGCAGCAGGACTTCCCACGGTCGCACCAGACAGGGTCGCCAAACGATTATAGCTCTGCTGGTAGGCGTCTTGATTGAACTGGTTCATCGCCTGCACATTGGAGAAGGTCTGCTGGCGCTGGAGGTTGGCGAACTGATTCGCAGCAGACTCCGCCGTGTTCTCCGTTCCAGCACGGGCGAACTGCGCAGCGAACTCTTGTGAGGCAGCACTTTGGCCGTAGTCCATCAGGGCAGTGGCAGCGTTTCCACTGTTTAGGAGACCGGAAGCTGCCTTGCTCGCCGACACGGCTCCGATGCCCTGGGAAAGTCTCCAGGCATAAGAGGGGTCGGTGGAGTTGAACTGATAACCCGGTGTGAGCATCTGCTGCATGAGCTGAAGGCCCTGGGTCGACGTAGGAGCGTTGGCAACGGCATAATCACCAGCGTTCGTGTTGGTTACTGGGGTGGATATGAGCTGCTGAAGCGGTGCAGCATACTGTGCCCGCTGGGAGGCAAAGGGATCGGCCGCGGAGGCCACACTGCCCGTGCTCGTCGGACTTGCATACCCGCCAGTGCTGCCGGATGACCCCCCGCTGCCCAAAATCTGCCCAACGGCATAGGAGCCTACGGCAGCAGCAGCACCGCCGGCCAAAGCGGCACCAATCGAAACTCCACTGATAGCGAGAGCCATAGGGTTTCCTCAGTTTACGTTCATTAATTGAGGCAGATTACACCGTTGTAATCCGCCTTGATTATTCCTGCGCTCTCTCACTGCCTGAATCAGCTTATGTTCTTCAGGATAGGAGAGCCACTCCTCGATGCCTTCCAAGGACTTCTGATTCGTCCAGTGGATATTGAGCCAGATGGTGTCCTCAAGGGCCAGTCCAATGCGCTTCTTCCCGGCCTCTGCCCAAAAGCGATTGTACCCCGACAGGTGGCGCATACCGCTGTCGGTGCTGACCAAAATGCTCCCCAGGCTCATGCATTCGTGCTCCAGTCTGTGTATCGCACCCGTTAGGATGCAGCCAGCAGGGATAAAGATGGCCCGGTAGTAGCGATCGGCCTCAATCCAGTGCAGCAAGGGAAAGTCCACTTGAGGCTGCTGGAGCAGTTCTGCCTCCATGCTCCGAATGCGTTGCTGAAGGACTTGCATCAGATCGTTCATCAGGCACTCCCCATTTCCACCAAGCACTCCACGGCGCGAATCTCCAGCAGGTAGTTCCCCGAGTAGCGGAAGCGGAGGCTGCGGATGTAATAGCTCCCCAAGCGGTTGTACATCTTCCGTTGCTGACTCAAGTCGATCGCAAAAGCAGTGCTGTACGTCGCATAGTCGTCGTTGCTGTAGTCGCACAGGATTTTGTCAGGGATTGTATTGCCCCACAGGGACAACTTCCGCATGAACTTCCGATAGGCGGTCTGGGAATCCATCGGAAAGGTGCGCATCTCGCAGGCAATCGGCCCGGTGTAGTCGGTGTAGACTGTCGGGAGCATCTGCGACATGGCCAGGTCAACGCCGGCGATGTAGTTTTTCCAGGCAGTTTTTGCCACGAACGGCCCTTCCACTCCGCTGATGGTCGAGGACCACTGCTGCCATTCCTTCGTGTAGACGTTCATGGCCAGCGAAATCACCCCGTCAATTCGGATGACGTAAAAGAGTTGGCCCTTGTCGATGAGGGTGTAGGCAGTGGTAGGAAAGTTTGGGGTGACGCTGCTAGGATTGCTGTTAACGAGGGAAGCTGTATTCAGCTGCAGAATCTTGTCCACCCAGGGCACGCTGACCTTCGCAATGGACAAGCCGGACAGCTGATACACTCCAATGTCCCGAGCAGCGGACTGGCCAATGAAGATAACCGTGTCATCAGCGTTGACCACCGAGGTCCCTGCAGGACTTCCGATCAGGAAACTCACATTCGGAACAGGTGCAAGAGGGCTCCCAGGAGGCGCCAATCCTGCATCGTAGAATGCCTGGATGCCAAATTCATAAACTGCCAGAATGTAGTTGAGGTGGCGGATGATCGCAGAGGCAAAGCCATAGGTATTCACAGCACCGACGACGTTTAGCGCAGGCCAGGTCGTCGGGTCGTTGAGAGCACTGCCGTGAACCTGACGATCGTTGGCCGAAAGGACATACCAGATCCCGTCCAGATAGGCGATACCAGGGCAAAGGAACGGAGGCATGCTGCCTATTTGGGTGAAGGTCAGGGCTGCGGGAGGCGCGCCACCGATGGTATAACCAGTGGTCGTATCCTGTGCGATCACGTTTGTGTAGCCTGCAACTTCAATCCACGAGAACCACCTTCCACCAGCCCAAGGTGGGATTGTGTTCGTAGAACCGTCGGAGTAGATTGCGTAGGCATTTGGACCCTGCTGCACAATCTGAAAAGGGAGACTAGAAACGGAAATGATACCCAGGGAAACACCACCAGTGAGCCCACTGGCGTTCAAGAGGCTCAGCCCTGACCGTTTCACCGCCCACATTCCATCCGCTCTGGCTTCCGACCAGAGGTTTTTCATCCCAGAATCCTTCGTCGGGTCGCCATCGCGGGCCTGGAAGGACTGGGAAAAGGGGAGTTGTACTGGCGTGGCCGGCATTACATGCTCCGAGTGGCAGGGGTGAAGTAGACGGAGGC
>Ga0207835_1000219_pt1 | contig 11099 bp, 8 predicted proteins | sample LuqExpMetagenom8_FD_187766 | JGI IMG/M metagenome (GOLD analysis project Ga0207835, IMG submission 187766) | Tropical forest soil microbial communities from Luquillo Experimental Forest, Puerto Rico - Sample 8 (SPAdes) | ecosystem: Environmental > Terrestrial > Soil > Tropical forest ... | reverse complement strand
GGGGCGACGTTCTTGCCGCCGGCGGTGACGATGATCTCCTTCTTGCGGCCGGTGATCGTCAGGTAGCCGTCGGCGTCGAGCGCGCCGAGGTCGCCGGTACGGAACCAGCCGTCATGGAACGTCTCGGCCGTGGCCGCCTCGTTGTTGCGGTAGCCGCGGAACACTCCGATGCCGTAGCCCTCGATCTCGCCGTCGTCGGCGATCCGCAGCCCGCAGCCGGGCAGCGCGGGGCCGACGGTGCCGATCTTGGTGCGCTCGGGCAGGTTGACGCAGAGCGGCGCGGTGGTCTCGGTGAGGCCGTAGCCCTCGAGGACGCGCAGCCCGACGCCGCGGAAGAAGTGCCCGAGCCGCTCGCCGAGGGGTGCACCGCCGGAGATGGCCCACTCGACGCGGCCGCCGAGCGCGGCACGGATCTTGTGCAGGACGAGCAGGTCGGCCACCTTGTGCTGCAGCCGCAGCCAGGGGCTCGGCCCCCGCGGCGTGTCGAGCGCGCGGGAGAAGACGATCGCCGTCTTGGCGGCCCGCTGGAAGATCCCGCGCTTGAGCCCGGTCGCCGCCGACTGCTCGGCGCTGTTGTAGACCTTCTCGAACACGCGCGGCACCGACAGCACGAAGGTCGGTCGGAACGACTGCATGTCCGGCACCAGGGTCTTCGTGTCCGGCGCGTGCCCCAGCACCGCGCCCGCGGCGACCGTGAGCACGTGGATGAACCGCGCGAACACGTGGGCCAGCGGCATGAACAGCAGCGTGCGGACGTTCTCGCCCGTCACGACGACCTCGAGCTTCTTGACGGTGTTGACGGCGAGCTCAGCGAAGTTGCCGTGGGTCAGCTCGGCACCCTTCGGCCGGCCGGTGGTCCCGGAGGTGTAGATGATCGTCGCAAGGTCGCCGAGATTCGCGAGGTGTCGGCGGCGCTCGATCTCCTCGTCGGCCACCTCCGCGCCGGCCGCGACCAGCGCGTCGACCGCGCCGTCGTCGATCACCAGGACGTCGCCGACCAGGGGCACCTGGTCGCGGACCCCCGCGACGACCGCGGCGTGCTCGCCGGTCTCGACGACGATGAGCGACACCGCCGAGTCGGAGAGGATCCAGAGCACCTGCTCGGCCGACGAGGTCTCGTACACGGGTACGCACACGGCGCCGGCGGCCCAGATCGCCCAGTCGAGCAGCGACCACTCGTACCGGGTGCGGGCCATGATCGCGACGCGGTCGCCGGGCTGCACGCCCCGGGCGACGAGGCCCTTGGCGACAGCGACGACGTGGGCGTCGAACTCGCGCGCGGTCATCGGCTCCCACGGGCCGGACGGGCTCGTCTTGCGCTCGACGATGACCCTCTCCGGGGTGTCCGCGACGCGGTCGGCGAGGATCTGGTTGATGTTCGCCCCACGGTCGAGCTCGACGGCGAGCGGGGCAACAGGCGCGGTCATGGCGTGACTCCATCGGCAGGCAACGACGTGTTGCGAGGATACGAGGACCTTGTGCCTCTTGCCTGTACTCGGCGTCCCGGATACCCCGTGGGTCGCATCCGGGCCGCACGTCGGGGGGCGTGGCGGGCGCTAGCGTAGGGCGCTGCGCTCGTCCGGGCGCGGGCGGAGCGTGGGACGAGGGGACCGGCACGGATGCTGGCGATCGGCGTGGACATCGGCGGGACGAAGATCGCGGCGGGTGTCGTCGACGAGGACGGGAAGATCGTCGCTCAGACGCGCCGTGACACGGACGCCACCGACGCGCACAGCGTCGACCTCGGCGTGGTCGAGGTGTGCCGCGAGCTCATGGCGGACCACGAGGTCGGGGCGATCGGCCTGGCCGCGCCCGGCTTCGTCAGCTCCGACCGGGCAACGGTCAACTTCACGCCCAACCTGCCCTGGCGCGACCACGACCTGCGCGGTCAGGTCGCCGCGGCGCTCGGGACCGACGTGCCGATCGTCGTCGAGAACGACGCCAACGCCGCCGGCTGGGCGGAGTTCCAGTTCGGCGTCGCGCGCGATGTCCAGGACATGGTGACGCTGACGCTCGGCACCGGCCTGGGCGGCGCCATCGTGTCCTCCGGCCAGCTGCTGCGCGGCCGCTGGGGCGTCGCCGCCGAGATCGGCCACATGCGCGTCGTGCCGGACGGCCACTACTGCGGCTGTGGCCAGAGCGGCTGCTGGGAGCAGTACGTCTCCGGCAGCGCGCTCGTGCGCGACGCCCAGACCATCTCCCAGACGCGGCCCGATCGCGCCGCCCGGCTGCTCGAGCTGGCCGGGGGCAAGTGGCGGAAGATCTCGGGCCACCACGTCAGCCATGCCGCCGACGAGGGCGACGAGCTGGCCGTCGAGCTGCTCGCGACCATCGGCCGCTGGGTCGGCGAGGGCGCCGCCTCGGTCGCGGCGCTGCTGGACCCCGAGCTGTTCGTCGTCGGCGGCGGCCTGTCGGCGGCCGGCGAGCTGGTGATGGGGCCGGCCAGGGAGGCGTTCCGCGCGCACCTGTCGGCAGGCGGCCATCACCCGGAGGCGAGGTTCGCCCTCGCCTCGATGGGGAACGACGCCGGCATCGTCGGCGCAGGGGACCTGGCCCGGCGGTAGGGGATGGCAGACGAGCGGGCAGCGTCGCCCGCGACCGCCTCAGACGACCGCGCCGGAGTCCGAGTCCTGGTCGCGGCGGTGCGGCATGCGCCAGATCAGCACGGAGATGGCCGCGAGCAGCAGCACACCGGCGACCGGCGCGAGCCATCCGGGCGCGTTGTGCCACACGACGAGGATCACCACGTAGAGCACCGGCACGCCGATGGCCACGACCCACGTGAGCACGCGCAGCGGGTCCGAGCCCATCACGGGCCCGGGATCCGGCGGCACGAAGTGCTCCTGCTCGTCGACCGCCTCCTCGGCCGCGTCGATCTGCTCCGTGCCGTCCCAGTCGCGGCCGGTCAGCGTCCGCTCGTCGGCCCGTCGCACCACGTGGCCCGTGGGCGGCACGGGTTCGTCGGGGGGCTCGATTCCCTCCGGCTCGCCGAGGTCTGCGACGATCTCCGCCCAGCGCGCGTCAAAGTCGCGCGGGTCGGCATCGCCGTCAGGTCGCTGGACCATGTAGGCACTCTAGAGTCGGTGCGAGCAGTCCGCGTCGCCCGGGCTGGACGCGGCACGAGGAGGGCTCCTTGTTCTACTGGCTGATGAAGCACATCTTCGTCGGGCCGTTGCTCAAGCTCGTCTACCGGCCCTGGGTCCGCGGCGGCGAGAACGTCCCGACGGACGGCCCTGCGATCCTCGCGAGCAACCACCTCGCGGTGATCGACTCGTTCTTCCTGCCCCTGATGCTCGACCGCGACATCGTCTTCATCGGCAAGCAGGAGTACTTCACGGGCAAGGGCCTCAAGGGCCGGCTCGTCGCGGGCTTCATGCGCGGCGTCGGCACCATCCCGGTCGACCGTGGCGGCGGCAAGGCGGGGGAGGCCGCGCTCAACACCGGCCTGCGGCGTCTGCAGGAGGGCGGCCTCTTCGGCATCTACCCGGAGGGCACGCGGAGCCCCGACGGGCGCCTCTACCGCGGCAAGACGGGCGTGGCGCGCCTCGCGCTGGAGTCGGGCGCGCCGGTGCTGCCGGTCGTCATGGTGGGCACCAACATCGCGCAGCCGATCGGCCGCAAGATCCCCAAGGTCATGCGCATCGGCACCGTCATCGGCGAGCCCCTCGACTTCTCCCGGTTCCACGGCATGGAGGACGACCGCTTCATCCTCCGCTCGGTGACCGACGAGATCATGTACGCCCTGCTGAGCCTGTCCGGCCAGGAGTACGTCGACATGTACGCGGCGACGATGAAGGCGCGCATCGCGGCGGGCCTGGCGGAGAAGGGCGAGGAGCTCGGCGAGCCGGTCGCCCCGGGTGGGCGTCCGGTCCCGGAGGTCGAGCCGCCGACGCCGCCCGACGAGGACGACGAGCACGACGAGCACGACGAGCACGACGAGCACGACGAGCACGACGAAGCCGTCGAGGAGCCGGCGCGGGCCGACGAGAGCACCGAGCAGCCCTCCTGACGCAGGATGGACGGCCCGAGGGCCGTCGCATGCCCCGCGGCTAGGATGTTCGGCGCGCACTGGTGCGCTCCCCCTGGTCGATCGAGAGGTGTGCCCCCATGTCCGTCCGCCGCGTCGCCCTGCTCACCGCGGGCGGCTTCGCCCCGTGCCTCTCCTCGGCCGTCGGCGGTCTCATCGAGCGGTACACGGAGATCGCGCCGGAGGTCGAGATCATCGCCTACCAGCAGGGCTACCACGGCCTGCTGCTGGGCGAGAAGGTCGTCGTGTCCGACGAGGTCCGCAAGCACGCGGGCGTGCTTCACCGCTTCGGCGGCTCGCCCATCGGCAACTCCCGCGTCAAGCTGACCAACCGTGCCGACGCCGAGAAGCGCGGCCTGGTCAAGCCGGGTGAGGACCCGCTGCAGGTCGCGGCCGAGCAGCTCAAGGCCGACGGCGTCGACGTGCTGCACACCATCGGCGGCGACGACACCAACACGACGGCGGCGGATCTCGCGGCCTACCTGCACCAGAACGGCTACGAGCTGACGGTCGTCGGCCTGCCCAAGACGATCGACAACGACGTGGTGCCGATCCGGCAGTCGCTCGGTGCCTGGACGGCGGCGGAGCAGACGGCCCGGTTCGCCCAGAACGTCATCGGCGAGCACCGCTCCGGCCCGCGCATGCTCATCGTCCATGAGGTCATGGGCCGCAACTGCGGCTGGCTGACCGCCGCCTCGGCGGCCGAGTACCGCAAGTGGCTCGACACGCAGGAGTGGGTGCCGGAGATCGGCCTGTCCCGTGAGCGCTGGGACATCCACGCCGTCCTCGTCCCCGAGATGCCGGTCGACCTCGACGGCGAGGCGACGCGCCTGCACCACGTCATGGACGAGGTCGGGAACGTCAACATCTTCCTGTCGGAGGGTGCCGGCGTGCACGAGATCGTGGCCCAGATGGAGGCCGCGGGCCAGGAGGTCCAGCGCGACGCGTTCGGCCACGTGCGCCTCGACACGATCAACCCTGGCCAGTGGTTCGCCAAGCAGTTCGCGGCCCGGCTCGGCGCGCAGAAGGTCATGGTCCAGAAGTCCGGCTACTTCGCGCGCTCGGCCGCCGCGAACACCGAGGACCTGCGCCTCATCAAGTCGATGACCGACCTCGCGGTCGACTGCGCCCTGCGGGGCGAGTCCGGCGTGATCGGGCACGACGAGGAGCAGGGCGACCGCCTGCGCGCGATCGAGTTCCCCCGGATCGCGGGCGGCAAGCCGTTCGACACCACGCAGGCCTGGTTCCGCGCGCTGCTCGAGGACATCGGGCAGCCGGTCACCGAGGGCGCGAACGCATGAGTGCGGAGCCCGCGCCCGGCGTGGTCGAGGGCCTCGACGCGTGGCAGGCGCTGCCGGTCGACCAGCAGCCGGCCTGGCCCGACGACGCCGCGGTGCGCCGGACGCGGGAGCGCCTGGCGTCGTTGCCGCCGCTCGTGTTCGCCGGTGAGGCCGACGAGCTGAAGACGAAGCTCGCCGCCGCGGGTCGGGGGGACGCGTTCCTGCTCCAGGGCGGCGACTGCGCCGAGATCTTCTCGGAGGCCACCGCCGACCGGATCCGTCAGAAGGTCATGACGGTCCTGCAGATGGCGCTGATCCTCACGTACGGCGCGAGCCTGCCCATCATCAAGATGGGCCGGATGGCGGGGCAGTACGCCAAGCCGCGGTCGTCGGACACCGAGACGCGGGACGGCGTGACGCTGCCCGCGTTCCGCGGCGACATCGTCAACGGCTGGGAGTTCACGCCGGAGGCGCGCACGCCGGACCCGACCCGGCTGCTCGACGCGTACCACACGTCCGCGTCGACGCTGAACCTGGTCCGCGCGTTCACCACCGGCGGGTTCGCGTCGCTGCTCGAGGCGCACCGCTGGAACCGCGGCTTCATGACGAACAACCCGGCGTACTCGCGGTACGAGGAGATCGCCACGGAGATCGACCGGGCGATCCGCTTCATGATCGCCTGCGGCGCCGACTTCGACGCGCTGCGCCACGTCGACTTCTACGCCAGCCACGAGGGCCTGCTGCTCGACTACGAGCGCCCGCTGACGCGGATCGACTCGCGCACCGGCACGGCGTACGACTGCTCGGCGCACTTCCTCTGGATCGGGGAGCGCACCCGGCGGCTGGACGGCGCGCACATCGACTTCTTCTCGAAGGTGCGCAACCCGATCGGCGTCAAGCTCGGGCCCAAGGCCACGGGCGACGAGGCGGTCGCGCTCATCGACCGGCTCAACCCGGACGGCGAGCCCGGCCGGCTCACCTTCGTCACGCGCATGGGCGCGGGGCAGGTCCGGGACCGGCTGCCCGCCCTCGTCGAGAAGGTCACCGCCGACGGCCGGCCCGTCACGTGGGTGTGCGACCCGATGCACGGCAACGGGATCGTCTCCGCCTCCGGGTACAAGACGCGCCGGTTCTCGGACGTCATGGACGAGGTGGCGGGCTTCTTCGAGGTGCACCGCTCGCTCGGCACCGTGCCCGGCGGCCTGCACATCGAGCTCACCGGCGACGATGTCACCGAGGTGCTCGGCGGGACCGAGGAGATCGACGACGACATGCTCGCCCGGCGCTACGAGACGCGGGTCGACCCGCGCCTCAACCACCAGCAGTCGCTCGAGCTCGCGTTCCAGGTCGTGGAGCTGCTCCGCCGGTCCTGACTCCTGTGTCGGGGCCGGCGCGGCCGGCCCCGCGCGACTACACGGTGTAGAGCGTGACCGTCGAGCCCTTCGGCACGGTGTTGGTCTTGCCGCCCGTCGGGGTCTGGCTCCACACGCGGCCGAGCGGGCTCGGCACCATCGGCTGGACGTCGACCACGAGCCCCTCGGCCTCGAGCTCCGCCTTGGCCTTGGCGACGTCCTGGTTCCGGTAGTTCTTCAGGGGCACCAGCTCCGGGCCCTTGCTCACGACGACGTTCACGGTGTCGCCGTGATGCGCGGGGGCGCCAGCGACCGGGTCCTGGCTGATGATCTGACCGGCGGGGACCTGGTCGTTGAACTGCTGGTCGGCGACGTTGAGCTTGAGCTTGTCCTTGGCGAGCTGCTTGGTCGCATCGTCGACGGTCATGCCGACCACCGAGGCGACGGTCGTGGGCGTCGGGCCGTTGGCCACGACGAGCGTGACGTCGGAGCCGCGCTTGACCTGCATGCCGGGAGTGGCGGGCTGCGGCGCACCGTTCACCAGGACGGTCGCCTCGAGCACCTGGCCCTTGGGCGCGGAGTCGTCGTACCGCGGCTCGGCGTAGACCGGCGTGAGCGACGCGTCCTTCAGCGCCGTGTCGGCGACCGCCTGCAGCTTCCCGACGACGCCGTCCGGCACGGTGACGAGGTCGACGCCCCGGGAGACCGTGTACGTCACGGCGCCGCCCTTCGGCACGCGCGCGCCGGCTTGGGGGGACAGCTTGACGATGGTGCCCTTGGGGGCGTTGTCGTCGAACTGGGGGTCTGCGATGGGCGTGAGGCCCTGCGCGTCGAGGCGCGCCCTCTCGTCGGCCTCGGTGGTGACGCCGGCCGTCACCGGGGGCACGGTGGTGTACGCGCCGGGCCCGGCGTTGACGTACCACCACGCCCCGGCGCCCACGGCGACGAGCAGCACGAGCGCCATGACCGTGGCCAGCACGCGGTGGCGGCGGCGCCTCGGCGGGGCGGCCGCAGTGGCCGACGAGAGCCCGGTGCCGATCGGCAGCGCGACGGTGGTGCCGCGCAGGCCGTCCAGCTTCGTCGTCGGGTGGAGGTCGCGGTCGAGGCCATCGCCCTGCGCGGGAGCGTCGACCACGTCGTCGTACGCCGTCTGCGGAGCGGTCGCCGCCGGGAGCAGCACGGTGGGCGTGACGTCCGCGCGACGCGCCAGCGTCGCCTCGTCCAGCTGGGAGCGCGTCCGGCGCAGCAGCGCCAGGGCCGCGCCGGCGTCGACCGGGCGGTCGCCGGGCTCGCGCGCCGCGAGCGCGCCGATGAGCTCGTCGACCTCGCTCGGCAGCCAGTGCTCGAAGGTGGACGGCGCCGGGATGTCGTTGTTGACGTGCTGGAACGCGACCTGGATCGGCGTCTCGCCGGTGAACGGCTGGCGGCCGGTGAGCGTCTCGAAGAGCAGGATCCCGCAGGCGTAGACGTCGGTGCGGGCGTCCGCGACGCCACGCGCCACGAGCTCGGGAGCCAGGTACGCGACCGTGCCGAACACGGTGCCGGTGGTGGTGGACGTCACCTCGGTGACGGCGCGGGCCAGCCCGAAGTCGGTGAGCTTGACGCGCCCGTCCCCGTCGATGAGCACGTTCTCGGGCTTGATGTCGCGGTGCACCAGGCCGGCCCGGTGCGCGGCCGCCAGCGCGTCGAGCACCTGCTCGACGACCCGCAGCGACTCGGCGACGCTCAGCGCGCCCTGCTCTGCGAGCCGGCGGCGCAGCGTGGTTCCGTCGACGTACTCCATGGTCAGGTAGCTGGTGTCGCCGTCGACGCCCTGGTCGAAGACGCTGACCAGGCCGGGGTGCGCCAGCCGCGCGGCGGTCCGCGCCTCGCGCCGGAACCGGGCGATGAAGTCGGAGCCCGAGGTGCCCTCGGCCAGGTGCGGGTGCATCACCTTGAGCGCGACCTCGCGGTCCAGGCGGCGGTCGATCGCCAGGTAGACGGTGGCCATGCCGCCGCGCGCGATGCGCGACACCACCTCGTAGCGGCCGTCGACGAGACGGCCGACGAGAGGATCGGTGACGGTGGTTCCCACGGGCGAAGTCTAGGCGGGGGGTTCGGCTGCGAGGTTCAGCGGCGCGTGCGTGGGACGCTCACGCGAACCTGGACATGAGCGCGCGGACGTTCGCGACGTACTGCTTGGTGTCGGCGAACATGCCGTTCTGCTGCACGGACGTGGCGCCCTGGTAGTACCCGGCGATCGCCGTGGGCAGGTCCGGGGCGTTGCGCTGCAGCGCCTTGAGGATGACCACCCCGGCCGTGACGTTGTCCCGGGCGTCGAGAAGGTTGAGCTGGCGCCCGACGAGGTCGCTGGCCCACTGCCCGGACGAGGGGATGACCTGCATCGCGCCGATCGCGTTGGCGGGGGAGACCTGGGACTGGTCGAAGCCGGACTCCTGGTAGCCCACGGCCAGCGCGAGCGCGGGATCGACGCCCATCGCCTTGGCGGTGGTCACGATGAGGGCTCTGACCTGGTCCTTCGTCGGCACACCGATCGCCAGGAGAGTGGCGCGGTTGGCGTTGGCGGCCGCGACGACGGCCGCGGGGTACGTGCGGCCGGCGAACGACGCGCCGACGAGAGGGGTCGCAGTCGCCGTGACGGGCACCGAGAGCACCTGACCGATCCGGATGAGGGTGGAGCCCTTCATCCCGTTTGCCGACTGGATCGCCGCGACGGTGGCGCCGTACTTGGCGGCGATGCCGATCAGGGTGTCGCCGCGCGCGACCGTGTAGCTGGTCGTCGTCGTGATGGTGGTCGGCACCGCGGAGGGCGAGGCGGCCGCGGGCGCGGCGGGCGCCGTGGCCGCACCCGGGACGGTGAGGACCTGGCCGATGCGGATGAGCGAGGGGTTGGTCAGCCGGTTGGCGGTCACCAGTGCCGCGACCGTTGTGCCGTACTTCGAGGCGATGCGCCCGAGGGTGTCGCCGGCGGCCACCTGGTAGGTCGCGGCCGCAGGTGCGGCCGGGGCGGCAACCAGAGCGGGGGCGGCGGCCGACCCCGGAAGCTTGAGCACCTGGCCGATGCGGATGAACGACGGGTTCGTCAGCCCGTTCGCGGCGGCGAGGGCGGCGACGGTGGTGCCGTACTTCGTGGCGATGCGGCCGACGGTGTCGCCCTGCACCACGGTGTAGGAGGCGGCCGGCACGACCGCGCGCACGGTCGCCGGGGCGGCGGCACGGCTAGGGATGCTCAGCACCTGGCCGACCCGGATGTACGACGGGTTCTCCAGCGCGTTCGCCGCCGCGATGCCCGCGACCGTGGCCCCGGTGCGCGACGCGATGCTGCCCACGGTGTCGCCCCGCTGGACCGTGTAGTGCACGTCCGCATGCGCGGGCGTGGCGACCCCGACGGCGGCGGCCGTCAGCACGAGCGTCGCGCCGGTCCCGGTGGCGACGCGGCGGATGGCCGCGGTCCTGGGGGAGGCCATGGCTCTCCTTTGCGGTACGGGTGTTACGCATGTGACTGATGTGACGGAAGTTCACTGTAACGGGAGGCTTCTGTCGACGAAAGGCGGGTGTCCGAAGCGTCCCGATCTCGAAGGCCTTCCCTAGGCTGTGCGGGTGAACAGCGCGAACATCGACGTCCTGGTCGGCGAATGGCTCTCCGTGCCGGAGGTCGCCGAGAGGCTGGACCTGCCGTTGGCCAAGGTGAGGCGCCTCGTCGAGGAGCGTCGGATCGTCGGCGTCCGCCGAGGTGAGCCGCCCGCGCTGCGCATCCCGGCGGCCTTCCTCGTCCCCGGCAACATGGCCAACCCGGCCAACCGTGGCGCGGCCGACGAAGCCTCCGACTGGGCGGTGCTTTCGGCCCTTCAAGGCACGTTCATGGTGCTGTCCGACGTCGGTTTCGACGACGAGGCCGCGCTCGTCTGGCTTTTCTCGCCGGACGAGGCGCTCGGCTGCAGCCCGATGACCGCCCTGCTCGCGGGGCGCAAGTCCGAGGTGCGGCGGGTGGCGCAGGCCGAGCTGTAGCCGGCGTCCGCAGGCTGGGGTCGTTTCTCACTTTCGGGTGATTGTGCTGGTCAGCGCCGATTTGTCTTGTTTGTCGGTGGCGCCTGCGACAGTCTTCGAACAGACGTTCGACGATACGCAGGGGGTGCACGACGATGACGACCATGCCGGTATCGCCCGTGCTGCCGTCGCGGCGCTCGGCCGCCGTGCCGGTGCTGCCGCCGGCGTGCGTCGATGCCGATGCCGCGTTCCGGGATCTGCTGGATGCGGCGGCGCAGGCCGACGGGTGGGATGCCCCGACCCGGCAGGGCGTGCTGGCCTGGCTGGCCCGGCACCGGGACGTCCTCGCCGCGGTGGAGGGCCGCGTCCTGTCGGCCGAGCGGGAGGCGGGCACCTGGGCGCTGCGCGGGGACCGGGACCTGGCGGGGTTCGTCGGGCGGCAGACCCGCACCG
>Ga0207835_1000218_pt1 | contig 11104 bp, 10 predicted proteins | sample LuqExpMetagenom8_FD_187766 | JGI IMG/M metagenome (GOLD analysis project Ga0207835, IMG submission 187766) | Tropical forest soil microbial communities from Luquillo Experimental Forest, Puerto Rico - Sample 8 (SPAdes) | ecosystem: Environmental > Terrestrial > Soil > Tropical forest ... | reverse complement strand
ACCCCGCCGTTCGAGGAGTTCGCGCGGCACGGCCTGGGCCAGATCACGCGCTTCTACGGGACGAGGCCGCTCGAGCCCGTCGCCGCGGCCCGCGCGCTGCGCGAGCGCCAGCGGTGGCTGGTGGAGAACACGCGCCCCGGAATCCCGGCGATGGTGCACGAGGAGTGCCTGACGGGTCTGCAGGCGTGGCAGGCCGCGACCTTCCCGGCACCGCCGGCGTGGGGCGCCTCGTTCGACGCGGACCTCGTGCAGCGCATGGCGCGGGCGATCGGCGACACCATGCACTCCCTCGGCGTCCACCAGGGCCTGGCCCCGCTGCTGGACGTCGTGCGCGACGCGCGCTGGGGCCGTGTCGAGGAGTGCATCGGCGAGGACCCGTACCTCGTCGGGACCCTCGGCACCGCGTACGTGCGCGGCCTGCAGGAGGCGGGCGTCGTCGCGACGCTCAAGCACTTCGTCGGTTACTCGGCCTCGCGGGCCGGCCGCAACCTCGCACCTGCCTATGTCGGCCCGCGTGAGCTCGCCGACGTGCTGCTGCCGCCGTTCGAGATGGCGGTCGTGGACGGCGGGGCGCGCTCGGTGATGAACTCCTACGCCGAGATCGACGGCCTGCCGGTCGCCGCCAGCCGCGAGCTGCTGACGCAGACGCTGCGCGAGCGCTGGGGCTTCGACGGCGTCGTCGTCGCCGACTACTTCGCGGTGGCGTTCCTGGACTCGTTGCACGGCGTGGCGGGCGACCTCGCCGACGCGGCAGGCCAGGCGCTGTTCGCCGGCATCGACGTGGAGCTGCCGACCGGCAACGCGTACCTCCGGATCACCGATGCCGTCCGTGAGGGCGCGATCGACGAGGGGCTCGTCGACCAGGCGGCGCTGCGCGTGCTCACGCAGAAGGCCGAGCTCGGGCTGCTCGACGAAAGGTTCGACGAGCCGGCCGCCGACCCGGGTCCGCTGGACCCGGGCGAGCACCGGGCGCTGGCCGCGCGGCTGGCGGAGGAGAGCGTTGTCCTGGTCGCCAACGACGGCACCCTGCCGCTCGGTCCCGCGGCCCGCGTGGCCGTCATCGGTCCCAACGCGGACCGCCCGGCTGCTTTCTTCGGCTGCTACTCGTTCACCAACCACGTGCTGCCGAACTTCCCGGGCGTCGACCTGGGGTTCGAGGTGCCGACCGTGCTGGGAGCGCTGCGGGCCGGGCTCGCCGACGTCACCTACGCCCGCGGCTGCGGCGTCACCGGCTCGGATCGCTCGGGGTTCGACGAGGCGGTGGCGGCCGCCGCCGCGGCCGACGTCGCCGTGGTCGTCGTCGGCGACCAGTCAGGCCTGTTCGGGCGCGGCACGGTGGGCGAGGGGTGCGACACGGACAACCTGGACCTGCCCGGGGTGCAGCGTCCGCTCGTCGAGGCGGTCCTGGCGACGGGCACGCCGGTCGTCCTCGTCCTGGTGACCGGCCGGCCCTACGCGGTCGGCTGGGCCGTCGACACGTGCGCCGCGGTGGTCCAGGCGTTCTTCCCGGGCGAGGAGGGCGGCGGCGCGATCGCGGGCGTGCTCTCCGGCCGCGTCAACCCGTCCGGCCGGCTGCCCGTCAGCCTGCCGCGCTCCGGCGGCGCCCAGCCCTACTCGTACCTCCACCCGAAGCTGGGCGGCGCGTCGTCCGTGTCGAACCTCGACCCCGCGCCGGCCCGGCCGTTCGGGTTCGGGCTCTCGTACACGACGTTCGCGCACGACGAGCTGGCCGTGAGCGAGCGCGTGGCGACCGACGGTGTCATCGAGGCGAGCGTCCGCGTGACCAACACGGGCGCGCGCGCCGGCGCGGACGTCGTCCAGCTCTACGCCCACGACCCGGTGGCCTCGATCACGCGCCCGGTCGCCCAGCTGCTCGGCTACGCCCGCGTCGAGCTGGAGCCGGGGGAGTCGACGCTGGTCTCGTTCCGGGTGCCGACGACGCGGCTGGCGTTCTCCGGGCGCGACCTGGTCCGCGCGGTCGAGCCCGGCGTCGTCGAGCTCTGGGTCGGCCCCTCCTGCGAGGTGCGCGAAACCCAGGCGACCACCGAGCTCGCCGGCGTGCGGCACCCGGTCACACCGGCGGACGAGCGCTGGACCCGGGTCATCGTCGGCTGACCTCGGCACGACGAACGAACGCGGGCCCACCGCCTCCCCTGCAAGGACGGTGGGCCCGCGTGTCTCGGTGCGGCTCAGGCTGCGAGGGCGTGGCGGCTCGCGCGCCGGGACGGCGGCCGCCACCAGGCGTGCCACCGCGGTCGACGCCGCGCGGCCTGCTCCTGCTGGAGCCTGCGCCGCGTGTCGTTGAGCCGTGCGAAGTGCTCGAGCGTCGCAAGCTCGAAGGCGATGTTCGGGTTCATGAGGGTCTCCTCGTGGGATGTGGTTGGTTTCGCACTGCGCCGATGGGCGTGGCGGTGCCAGGCCCACGTCGGGGACCCGGTGTTCTTTGCGGTGGTCCTAGCCGACCACTTCGGTGTGGCGCACGTCACGTCTTTTTCGACGGGGTTGCGACAGGCCCGAGGTCATGTTTGGCCTGATCAACCATCGCCAGGACAATGAAGCCGTGAGTGGGTCCGACCCGGCAGCCGCCACGATGGCGCATGCCCGGCACCGGAGCGAGGACCCGCGATCCGTTCTGGACCGCCCGCTGGCGGCGACGTCGCTCCTCGACGCGATCAAGGATCTGCGGCGTGACGTCGACGACACCTCCTTCCCGCTCGAGCTCGAGGGCGTCGAGTCGGCACGCGCGTCCCGCGTCCGGCTTGTCGACCAGCTCACCGAGCACCTGATCCCGCGTCTCACCGAGCTGTCGGCGCCCGCCGTCGTCGTGCTGTCCGGCTCGACCGGCGCCGGCAAGTCGACGCTGGTCAACTCGCTCGTCGGCGCCGAGGTGAGCCTGGCGGGCGTGCTGCGCCCGACGACGAAGCACCCCGTGCTGGTGCACAACCCGGCCGACGAGGAGCTGATCTCCCACCACCCGGTGCTCGCCGAGGTCGAGGTCGCCGCCGACGAGGCCGTGCCGCGGGGCATCGCGCTGCTCGACGCGCCCGACCTCGACTCGGTGCTGGAGTCCAACCGGGAGACTGCGCACCGCCTGATGGAGGCCGCCGACCTGTGGCTGTTCGTCACGACGGCCGCCCGCTACGGCGACGCCCTGCCGTGGCGCGTGCTCGAGGACGCGGTCGAGCGGAGCACCACGGTGGCCATGGTGCTCAACCGGGTCTCGGCCGAGTCCCTGCCGACCGTCCGCGGCGACCTGCTCGAGCGGCTGCGCACGCACGGGCTGGAGGGGGCGCCGCTGTTCGTCGTGCCCGACCTGGGGCCCGAGGTCACGATGCTGCCCCCCGCCGTCATCGCGCCGATCAGCCGCTGGCTGACGATGCTCGCGGGCCCGGACCGGGCCCGCGCCGTCGTCGCCCGCACCCTGCGCGGCTCCCTGCAGGCGCTGCGGCCGTGGGTCGACGAGCTGGCGGACGCGGTGCAGAGCCAGGCCGACGCGGCCGGCGAGATCGGCGCCTCCCTCGACGCGGCGGTCACCGGCCCGCGGAAGCTGGCCCGGGCGCACGTGCTGTCCGGCGTCGTCGCCGACGGCGCGGTGCGCGCCCGCTGGACGCAGCTCACGGCGGCCGGTGGCGCGCTGGACGGGGTCGTGTCCTCGTCGGGCGCCCCGCGCGGCTCGGCCCGCAAGGCCCCGGCGCGGCAGGCCGCCTGCGCGCCGCTGTTCGACGACCTGGCCCGATCCGCTGCCGCGACGCTCGTGGTCGCGGGGGAGCGCGCCGAGGAGGCGCTGCGAGTCACGCTCGCCGCCCCCGACGCGCCCGCGGGCTCGTCGGTCGTCCTCGCCGGGACGCCCGCCGGCTCGCGGAACCAGGAGCGCGACACGGCCGCCGAGGCCGCGGCGCGGGGGTGGGTGTCGCAGGGCGCCCGCACCGTCAACGCGGCCCTCGCGACGCACCCGGCGGAACGCGGTCGCGTGGCCCGTCGGCGCGCGAAGGCGCTCAAGGTGACGGGCGACGGCGTGCTGGCGCCGGTGGCGCTCGCGGCGGCTGCCGGGCTGTCCGAGGCGGGCGGGCTGATGCGCCAGCTGCTGGGGGAGGCGGGCGCGGCCGCGGTCGCCTCGCTGCGCGAGGAGCTGGCGACGCTCGCGTCGGCGCACGTGGACCTGGAGCGGGCGGCGTTCGGCGTGCCCCTGGCCGACCCCGACCTCGCGGCCGACGCGTCGTCGCGGCTGCGCCTGAGGCTGGCCGTCCTCAAGGGCCTGACGTGACCGTCACCGGGGCGCTGCACGGCGCCGACACCGCCGACCTCCACCGCCGCGTGGAATCACTGCTCGAAGCGCTCGACGTCGCGGGCAGACGCCTGCCGCCCGCCGTCGCCGGGAGCGCCCGGGAGTCCGTGGCGCGGGTGCGGGAGCGGCTCGAGCTGGGCGTCGACCAGACGATCGTCGCGCTCGCCGGCGGCACGGGGTCCGGGAAGTCGAGCCTGTTCAACGCGATCGCCGGCCTGCAGTTCGCCGAGGTCGGGGTCAAGCGGCCGACGACCTCGCGCGTGACGGCCTGCGTCTGGGGAGGCGACGGCGGCGCGCTGCTGGACTGGATCGGCGTCGGTCCCGATGACCGGATCGAGCGCGAGAGCGCGCTCGACGCCGACGACCAGGCGGCGCTGCGGGGGCTGGTGCTGCTCGACCTGCCCGACCACGACTCGGTCTCGCCCGAGCACCGCGAGGTGGTCGATCGCGTGGTGCCGCTCGCCGACCTCCTGGTGTGGGTCGTCGACCCGCAGAAGTACGCCGACGACGCCCTGCACACCGGCTACCTGCGGCGGCTCGCCGGCCACGAGGCGTCGATGGTCGTCGTGCTCAACCAGGTGGACACGCTGGCTCCCGAGGTGCGCGGCGAGCTCGCCGACGACCTCCGCCGCCTGCTCGTCGAGGACGGCCTGCACGGCGTCGGGGTGATCCGGGTCTCCGCCCGCACGGGCGAGGGGATCGACACCGTGCGCGCCGAGCTCGCCGGCGTCGCCGAGCAACGGTCGTCGGCGGCCCGGCGCGCGGGCGCGGAGGTCGACGACGCCGCCCGCACGGTCGGCGACAAGCTCGGTGAGGCCGAGCCGGCTCCCGCGAAGCTCGCGGTGACGCCGGTGGTGGACGCGCTGACCGACGCGGTCGGCCTCCCCGCGGTGTCCGACGCGGTCGGCGCCGTGGTCCGGGGCGGCGCGTCGAGCGTGCCCGCGCTGGGCGCGGTGCCGGCGGACGCCGTCGGGCTGGTGCGCTCGTCATGGCTGGACTCGGCGACGGACGGGCTGCCGCGCGCGTGGGGTCAGGACGTGGCGAAGCGCGTGGCCGGCGTCGGCGAGCTCCGCGACGCGCTGACCGCCGCGCTGGCGAAGGTCACGCTCGCGGCTCGCCCGTCCCGTGGCGCGGCGGCGCTCCTGGTGATCGCCGGCGCGCTCGTCGTCCTCGCGCTGACGCTGGGCGGGCTCGCCGTCGGCCTCCTGACGGGCGGCGAGGCGCTGTCGTGGCCCCTGGTCGGAGGGGCGGTCGCGTGCCTGGTCGCCGCGGCGCTCGGCCTGTGGGCGGCGTCGGGGCTGCGCAGCGCCGCGGGCCGGCGCCGGGCGGAGAGCGTCACCGCGGACGGCCGGGCGGCGGTGGAGGCCGTGGCGCTCGCGCGGCTCGTCGAGCCGACGCAGGAGGTCGTCGCCGAGCACCGCCGGGCGCGTGAGCTCGTGGCCGCGGCGAGGACGCCGGCACCGCGCGCCTGAGCCGCCCACAGCCCGCGTCCGCGGCGCCACCACCGGCCACGCCGGGTTCGTCGTGCGCGGCCGTGAACGACCGCCCGCAAGGGTGCCGCCCACACGCCCCGCGACGGTCGGGGCACGCGCCAGGGAGGCACCCCATGAGCACGCAGTCCACGATGACGATCACCGGCTTCGTCGGGTCGTCGGTCCGGTTCTCGGTCGGCAAGGAGGGCGGTGTCCCCTACGCGTCCTTCCGGCTGGCCAGCACGCCGCGCGTCTTCGACCGCGCGACCCAGGCGTACAAGGACGGCGCCACGCAGTGGTACACGGTCAAGGTGTGGCGGCACGTGGCCGCGAACGTCGTGCAGTCGCTGCGCACCGGCGAGCCGGTGATCGTCACCGGCAAGCTGCGCGCCCAGGAGTGGGAGAACCCGGAGGGGCAGCAGCACACCACGCTCGTCCTCGAGGCGACCGCGCTCGGCCACGACCTGGTCTTCGGCACGACGCGGTTCACGCGGACGCTCGGCCCCGGCGCCCACGCCGCGTCCGACGCCGCGCCGACGGACGTCTCGGCGCTGCCGCAGGCGCCCGGGGTGTCCGAGGACGACGACGAGGTCGACGAGGACGAGCTGGACGAGGACGAGCTGGACGACGAGGCCGCGCTCGCCTTCCAGGGCTGATCCGCCGCCGGCCGCCCGCCTCACCGTGACGCGGGCGGCCTGTCCTCGTGCTGGATCCAGGTAGGGCGCCCGCGGGGCGATCGCCTAGGCTGGTGGATCGGCGCGGCGTGGCCCGCCGCACACCCCACCATCGAACCCGGAGCGGACGTAGGCGTGGCTGAGTTCATCTACACCATGTACAAGGCGCGCAAGGCGCACGGCGACAAGGTCATCCTCGACGACGTCTCGCTGAACTTCCTGCCCGGCGCCAAGATCGGCGTCGTCGGCCCCAACGGCGCCGGCAAGTCGACCATCCTGCGCATCATGGCGGGCCTGGACACGCCCTCGAACGGCGAGGCGCGCCTCGCCCCCGGCTTCAGTGTCGGCATCCTCCAGCAGGAGCCGCCGCTCAACGACGACAAGACCGTGCTCGGCAACGTCGAGGAGGGCGTCGCCGAGATCAAGGCCAAGGTCGACCGCTTCAACGAGATCTCGGCGCTCATGGCCGACCCGGACGCCGACTACGACGCCTTGCTCGCCGAGATGGGCCACCTGCAGGAGGCGATCGACCACGCCGACGCCTGGGACCTCGACTCCCAGCTCGAGCAGGCGATGGACGCGCTGCGCTGCCCGCCGCCGGACGCCGACGTCAAGATCCTCTCCGGCGGCGAGCGCCGCCGCGTCGCGCTCTGCAAGCTCCTCCTGGAGAAGCCGGACCTGCTGCTGCTCGACGAGCCGACGAACCACCTGGACGCCGAGTCCGTGCAGTGGCTGGAGCAGCACCTGGCGAACTACCACGGCGCCGTGCTGGCCGTCACCCACGACCGGTACTTCCTGGACAACGTCGCCGGCTGGATCTGCGAGGTCGACCGCGGCCGGCTCTACCCGTACGAGGGCAACTACTCCACCTACCTGGAGAAGAAGTCGCAGCGCCTCGAGGTCCAGGGCCGCAAGGACGCCAAGATGGCCAAGCGGCTGGCCGACGAGCTCGAGTGGGTGCGGCAGAGCGCCAAGGGGCGTCAGGCCAAGAGCAAGGCCCGCCTCCAGCGGTACGAGGAGATGGCGGCCGAGGCCGAGCGCACGCGCAAGCTCGACTTCGAGGAGATCCAGATCCCGCCGGGGCCGCGCCTGGGCTCGCTGGTGCTCGAGGCGTCCGGCCTCGAGAAGGGCTTCGGGGACCGCCTGCTCATCGGGGACCTCTCGTTCACGCTGCCGCGCAACGGCATCGTCGGCGTCATCGGCCCCAACGGCGTCGGCAAGACGACACTGTTCAAGACGATCGTCGGGCTCGAGCCCCTCGACGGCGGCAACCTCAAGGTCGGCGAGACGGTCTCGATCTCGTACGTCGACCAGAGCCGCGCGGGCATCGACCCCAAGAAGACCCTGTGGGAGGTCGTCTCCGACGGCCTGGACATCATCAAGGTCGGCAACGTCGAGATCCCGTCGCGCGCGTACGTCGCGTCGTTCGGCTTCAAGGGCCCGGACCAGCAGAAGCCGGCCGGCGTGCTCTCGGGAGGCGAGCGCAACCGCCTGAACCTGGCGCTGACGCTGAAGCAGGGCGGCAACCTGCTGCTGCTCGACGAGCCGACGAACGACCTCGACGTCGAGACGCTCGGGTCCCTGGAGAACGCGCTGCTCGAGTTCCCGGGCTGCGCGGTCGTCGTGTCGCACGACCGCTGGTTCCTCGACCGCGTGGCGACGCACATCCTGGCCTACGAGGGCACCGAGGACGACCCCGCCCGCTGGTACTGGTTCGAGGGCAACTTCGCCTCGTACGAGGAGAACAAGATCTCCCGCCTCGGCCAGGACGCCGCCCGCCCGCACCGGGTCACCTATCGCAAGCTCCGCCGCGACTGATGGCCAGGCTCGCGGTTCCGGTGCAGCTGCGCTGGGGCGATGTCGACGCGTACCAGCACGTCAACAACGCGGCGATGCTCCAGCTCCTCGAAGAGGCGCGGATCGAGGCGTTCTGGCGTCATCCCGACGACGCCCGCGAGGGCGCCTGGCCGACCGCCGTGCTCGACGGCGGCCCCGGCGCGGAGCTGGCGACGTTCGTCGCGCGGCAGGAGATCGAGTACCTCCTGCCGCTCGGCTACCGCCGCACGCCGGTGATCGTCGACCTGTGGATCGGGCGGCTCGGCGGCGCCAGCATCGACGTCTGCTACGAGGTGCGCGACGAGGGCTCGGACGCGGCCGTGTACGCCCGATCGACCGCGACGATCGTGCTCGTCGACGCCGCGACCGGCCGGCCGCGGCGGATCACCGACGAGCAGAGGGCGGTCTGGGAGCCGTACATCGAGGAGCCGATCGCCTTCCAGCGCCGCCACTAGCGCTGGTCATACGGTCGGCGGCACCGGCTCGCCCGGGAACAGCTGGCGATACTGCGCGGCGTACTGCCGCTTGCCGAGGGTCCGGTACATCATGCGGACGAACGGCGGCATCCCGCCGAAGAACTCCGCCCGGTCGGCCGGTTCGAGGTTCGACAGCAGCATCCCGAGCTGCGGCATCAGCCGCGACTTCGGGATCGCGCTCATGCTGTGCTCCCCGATCTGCGCCCACTCCTGCTTGGTGAGCACCCGCTCGGCCACCGGCACCACCTCGACGACCTCGCGGCGCAGGTGGATCTTGAGCACGGCGAGCATCCGCTCGTAGGCGCTCGCGAGCTGCTCGCCGGTCTCGGGATCGGCGGTCCGCCGCCACTGGGCGAGCAGCGGCCCGGCCTCCTCGAGCAGCGCCCTGACCTGCGCGTGGTGGGCGCGCATCTGCCCGACGTGCAGGGCGCACGCCGGCGCCCGCTGCTCGAGCTTGTCCCACAGGAGCAGGTCCTCGCTCTCGTGGTGCGTGTGCAGGCTCGCGTCGAGGTCGGCGAGCCACTGGCCCAGGAACTCGCTGCGTTCCGTGTCGCCGGCGGGCGCGCCGCGCACCAGCGCGAACGCCTTCTCGTATCCCCAGAGGAACGAGGTGTGGATGACGCGCATCTCCTTGCCGTCGCACAGCTTCGGGCCGGCGGGCACAGGGGGGATGGTCTCGCCGGGTGCCGAGACGTAGAAGTCGACCATGAGGACCTCCCGGATCCGGTGGATCGTCTCCGAGTCCAAATCGGGACAAACCGGAATCTTACTGACACTGCGTCAGAAGGAGGCGGGTGATTCCACCTAGCCCAGCGGCACCCGCACCATGCCCTCCTGGGCGATCGAGGCGACGAGCCGGCCGTCCCGGTCGAACACGCGGGCGGCACCGAGCCCGCGCCCGCCGTGGCCGGACGGCGAGTTCTGGACGAACAGCAGCCAGTCGTCGACGTGGACGTCGCGGTGCCACCACATGGCGTGGTCGAGGGAGGCGATGGAGAGCCCGCGCGACGACCACGACAGCCCCGCGTGCCGGAGGATCGGCTCGAGCATCACCTGGTCGCACGCGTAGACGAGCAGCGCGCGGTGGAGCAGCTGGTCGTCCTTCACGGCGCCGCGCGTCCGCATCCAGACGAGCTGCCGGCCGGTGCGCTCGTCGTCGGGCTTCACGTAGACCGCGCCGCCGACGTGCCGCAGGTCGAACGCGCTCTCGATCCAGAAACGGGCGACCGGGTGGTCCACCGCGGCGAGGTTCTCGGCCGCCGACGGGACGTCCTCCGGCTCGGGCACGCCGTGCGGCGGCCGTTCCGCGAACTCCAGGCCGGGCTGCTCCTCCTGGAAGGAGGCGATCATCGACAAGAGCGGGCCGTTCCCCTGGCGGGCGTGGGTTCGCCGTGCGCTGAAGGAGCGCCCGTCGCGGAGGCGCTCGACGCCGAACTCGATCGGCGTCGCCACGTCGCCGGCGCGCAGGAAGTAGCCGTGCAGCGAGTGGGGCAGGCGTCCGGGGTCGACGGTCCGGCCCGCCGCGAGCAGCGCCTGTGCCAGCACCTGCCCGCCGAACACGCGCCGGGTCGGCACCTGCAGGTTCTCGCCGGTGAAGGTGTCCGGCTCGGCGCCCGCGCGCAGGTCGAGGACGTCGAGGACGGCCCGGATCGGTTCGTCGTTCGTGGCTACTCCTCGAAGGTGTTGACGAGGGAGTGCGCCGCCCGCTCGAGGTAGTCCCACAGCTCCGCCTTCGGCAGCGGCGCGAGGTCCAGGGTCTCGAGCGCCTCCCGCATGTGGAGCAGCCAGTGGTCGCGCGCCTCCGGGTTGACCTTGAACGGTGCGTGCCGCAGCCGCAGCCTCGGGTGCCCCCTCGCCTCGGAGTAGGCCGACGGCCCGCCCCAGTACTGCTCGAGGAACAGCGTCAGCCGCTCGGCCGCGGGGCCGAGGTCGTCCTCGGGGTAGAGCGGGCGCAGCACGGGGTCCGTGGCGACGCCGCGGTAGAACTCGTCGACCAGCCGCACGAAGGTGTCGTGGCCGCCGACCGCGTCGTAGAAGGTGCCGGTCCGCACGCGCCCATGATCACACGCCCTCGCGCCTCGCCTGACCCCGCCCTACGCTGGGCGGACGCCCGAGGACCGGAGGATCGATGACCAAGGCCGAGCAGATCCTCGACGCGCTCGGTGGCCCCGGCAACGTGGTCGACGTCGAGCCGTGCATCACCCGGCTGCGCGTCGAGGTCACGGACACCGCCGCGGTGGACGAGGCGCAGCTGCGCGCCTCGGGCGCGTTCGGCGTCGTCCGGTCCGGCCGCGTGGTGCAGGTGATCGTCGGCCCGGAGGCCGACGGGCTCGCCGCCGAGATCGACTCGATCCGCTGAGG
>Ga0207835_1000214_pt1 | contig 11290 bp, 16 predicted proteins | sample LuqExpMetagenom8_FD_187766 | JGI IMG/M metagenome (GOLD analysis project Ga0207835, IMG submission 187766) | Tropical forest soil microbial communities from Luquillo Experimental Forest, Puerto Rico - Sample 8 (SPAdes) | ecosystem: Environmental > Terrestrial > Soil > Tropical forest ... | reverse complement strand
GAGCCGCAACAAATCGTTGTTCGTCAAAATGTTATGCCCACCAACCCTGAATGGCGAAATCTACGGCGAGCCTACTTAACCTTTCGTTCTCGGCGCTTTAGCTCCCGCTCGACAGCCTCTCGGAAGAACCCAGCACGCGGCTCCTTCTCCTCAAGCGCGGCGTCCACACGCTCCAGCGTGCCCGCTGGCAAGCGAATGATGGTCTGTTCCTCGTTGATCTGTTTCCGGCCCATGGCTGTAACAATAGGTGATTACATTTATCAGGTCAACGGGCAAAATAGTTGTAATCACCTATTGCGTTCCAGCCAGAATAGGTGTAATCATCTATTCAAGATGAAATTGGAGGCCGCCATGATCCGCAACACCAACCAGAACTGGGAAATTGGGCAGCAAGTTAAGGTCGGATTTATGACCCTCAAGGTCATAGCCAAGGTCCCGACACCCGGTGATTACCGCCCCGATGCCTATGCTCTCGAAAGCAACGGCAAGTTCTACCAGTTCGTGCCGCATAACGGGCTGGTGCGCTGCTACAGCCTCGAAGAAGCGATGGCCGCCTAATGGACCGAGAGCCCGCATTGGAACAGGCAGTCTTGAACGCCATCGCCTACTGGCAGCCGTTCTATTCGATGGAATGGTTAAGATCATGGCCTGCTGATCGAGCGTTGCCGCCGAAATTTCACAGTCAGGTTCTGCGAGAATTTTACAAAATCCGCATGTTTAGAGGTCGAAAGGAAGGGTGAACTAGCATGGACACATTCATCAAGGACGGAAAGGAGCTTTACCCGTTGATCTCCGAGGGGTGCCGCGAGGCTGGGGAAGATCAGTATGCGGTGGAAGCCCTGAGGGACGCGCCGGCAGCCGATACGGTTCTTTTGGCAATGCGGCTGATCGCAGTCAAAGCCTATACGCGCGGGCGTCGCGACATGCAGCGCGAAATTACAGAGTTCTGACCACCTTGGATGACGAAATGAACCATGGACCCGACAAATGGAAATCAACCTCAAAAGACGGAAAGCCACTACTTCGCGCCCCTTAGAGGATCGGTTTTGGGAAAAGGTAATTATTGGGGAAGAAGCTGAGTGTTGGGAATGGCAGTCATGTCTTAACGCTGGAGGATATGGATCATTTTCAATGGGGCGCCGTAAGGCAGCAGTCCTGGCCCATAGATTGGCTTTTCAGATGCGAGTTGGCCCAATTCCGGCGGGCATTTTGGTATGTCACACTTGCGATAATAGAAAGTGCGTAAATCCATCTCATCTGTTTCTTGGGGACCATAAGGCGAATGCCATGGACATGGCGCGTAAAGGTCGTGGTGGCGTGGCTAAGGGGGAAGGGCACGGAAAAGCGCGGTTGACGGGCCAGCAGGTTCTAGAAATACGCGATTTGATTAGACGCGGAGTTCGTCCAACCACGATTGCACGTGCCTACGGCATAAAAGACACCCATGTGAACCACATTAAACGACGAACTATCTGGAAAAGCGTCTAATTCCTCTTGACACGGAATCGCAATTTTGGGTGCCTGATGTCGGCTGCGTTGCCGATTTGGGGCGGATGTAAAATCGCGTTCCAGCGGTAGCTATTCCGGAAGTCCATTCCCAGCCATCAACCCCCTCAAAACAGGAGATAACGATGGCCGGATGGCTCTCGAATGGCGTACCTCAGCAGACCCTTTGGACTGGCAGCGAGCTGTCGAACTATGACACTCAGGTTTCCAATGGTGCCAATCCGCAGATGGCTGCCAGCACTCTCATGCAGGAAACCGCTGCGGCCTTGTACTTCGGCCAGGTCAAGGACAAGACCATGGTATCGGGCTCCCGGTACTATTCTTCGATCAATGTCGGCTTTCCCGCCACCATCACCGGCATCCAAGCCTTGGTCGGCACCACGGGCGGCACCGATCTGTGGATTTTCGAGCTGCACAGCCCCACGGGCACGCTGCTGGCCACATCGACCACCTCGGGCACGACTGCCGGCACGGCCAGCACTTGGCAGCGTCTGGCCTTCACTGCCACCTACAACCTGACGGTGCCGGGAACCTATTACATCGCCGTCCAGTCCAATGGCACGACCGCCAAACTGGCAACCCTCAACAGCGATGTGAACCCGACCCTCACCGGTTCGGCCACGGGCGTATTTGGTACCGGCGCCAGCATCACTCCCCCCACCACCTACACGGCCAATCTCGGCCCAATGGCCATGTTGTATTAACGATTCCACACCTGTCTGTGGCGCCACCCTCCTATAGACAGTGTGCCCGCCGTGTTGATCCCGAGCGGCGGAAAATTCGGGATCACCAAATTCAGGAGTTTGCATGACTGCCAATTCCAGCGTCCGCACTGCTACGGCGGTTGCCGACCCCAACAATCCCAGCAACACCTATTTGCCAGCACTCAACAATGTGCGGGTAATTACGGCCTCGACTTCGGTCACATTCAATCCGCCTGTGCGGGTCCTGGTGGCGAACACGGCTGGCAACGTCAATCTGGTCCTGGCTGGTTCAACAACCCCTGTTGTCGTGGCCCTCACAGCCAAAGTACCCAGCTCACCTCAAATGATGATCGTCCAGGTCCGCACCACCAACACCACCGCAGGCACCATCAAAGGACTCTACTGATGCCAAAGAAGACCGCGAAGAAGGGCAAGTCCGGTAAGGGCTGCTGAGAAATGTTAGAGTGCTTGGCGCCTGAAACTACACCGCGGCCAACAGGGCTGATGTCCCAGTGGCAGCCAGGCCAATCGGGAAACCCACTCGGCAGGCCCAAGGGTTCTCGGAATAAGCTTGGCGAAGACTTCATTCGCGCCCTTCAGGAGGATTTCGCAGAGAACGGCAAGCAAGCGATTGTGGAAGTCCGCACTGAGCGCCCTCACGAATATCTCAAGGTTGTGGCCTCGATCCTTCCCAAGCAAGTAGAGATCAAAGAGGGCAATTTTGACGGATTCAGCGAGGAACAGCTCGCCGCTCTCGTTTATGCCGCGCGATCAGCTCTCGGCATTATTGAAGGCAGCGGAACGGGAAGCGCAGACACGGGCCAGCCGTAATAAGCTGAAGTCCTACAAGCCATACCCCAAGCAGCGCGAGTTTCACGCGCAGGGGAAAGTCCACTCTGAGCGTCTGTTCATGGCCGGCAACCAGCTGGGCAAGACAATTGCGGGGGGCTTTGAATGGGCCATGCATCTCACGGGGAGATATCCTGATTGGTGGGATGGCTATGTCTTCGACAAGCCTGTTCGGTTTTGGGCTGCTGGCGTCACAGGTGAATCCACCCGTGACAATCCCCAGCGCATCCTCATAGGCCCTCCGCAACAGAGGGAAATGTGGGGCACGGGGGCAATTCCACATGATTGTCTCAAGGACTGGGACATCACACGCGGCTTACCAAACGCGATAGATAGCGCTGTGATCAAATGGGGTGGGGGAGGCGACGTACAGGCGCAAGAGTCTGTTGTGGCCTTCAAGTCCTATGAGAAGGGCCGCGAGAAGTGGCAGGGAGAGACGCTGCACGGCGTCTGGTATGACGAAGAACCCCCGCTGGATATCTATACCGAGGGCACGACACGCCTTCAGGCCAATAACGGACTGGCGATCATTACGTTCACGCCTCTCAAGGGTATGTCCGAGGTTGTAAGCCTGTTCCTCACCGATGCCATGCTGAACCAGCTACAGGAAAGGGCCAAGCTATCAGCCGCGGCATAACGATGATGACGATTGACGATGCCGAGCACTATTCGCCCGAGCGTCGCGCCGAGATCATCGCCGGATACCCAGCGCATGAACGCGATGCCAGGTCAAAGGGAATACCCGTGCTGGGCTCAGGTGCCGTGTTCCCGGTGGCGGACGAAGACATATCGATTGCCCCATTCCCCATTCCCCACCATTGGCCCCAGATCAATGGGCTGGACTTCGGCTATGACCATCCCTTCGGGGCTGTGAACTGCGCTTGGGACCGTGACAGCGATGTGTTCTACGTCTGCAAGGAGCATAGCGTCAGGCTCCAGGGCCCTATCATGCATGTGGCGTCAATCAAGCCATGGGGCTGGTGGATACCAACGGCATGGCCGCATGACGGCCTGCAGCATGACAAAGGCGGATCGTGCGAGGAATTGGCCGCTCAATACCGCACGCAGGGCCTCAACATGTTGCCCGAGCGGGCCACTTTTCCCGATGGGGGAAATGGCGTAGAGGCCGGTGTCCTCGAAATGCTCGACATGATGCAGACAGGCCACTGGAAGGTCTTCAGCACATGTGGCGGATGGTTCTCGGAGAAAAGGCTCTATCACCGCAAGGATGGCCAGATCGTGAAGATCAAGGACGATATCCTGTCCGCCTCCCGATACGCCTTCATGATGCGCCGCTTTGCCGTGACGCAGGTGAGACAGAAGGTCGGCCCGCGCCGGCCAAGGGGGGATCTGATGGGGCAATCCTCATGGATGGGCAGATGAAACACACGCTGACCGGCACGGAACGGCGCACGCTGCGCATTGCGCGTGCGAGAGCCTCTTCCAAATGGACCAATGGTGGCCGCATCCGGGCCAAACAGCCGGCGCCCATCACGCTCAGATTAAAAGACAAGCCAATTGGCAACTGAAGACACATTTCACGATCAACCGGAAGACCAGGGCACTCCTGACGAGAAGATCGTCAAGGAGGCCATGCGGCGTTTTGATGTCTGCGCTGCGGTGGAGAATGACTGCCGCCTGCGGTTCATAGAAGACATCAAGTTCTGCAACGCGGACGCGGACAATCTCTACCAATGGGATGAGATGACCCGCAATGCGCGCGGGTATGGAACGAGTGATGAGCGTCCGTGCCTGACCATCAACAAGACCCGCCAGCATTGCCTGAACATCATCAACGACGCCAAGCAGAACAAGCCCAGCGTCAAGGTCAAGCCGGTGGGAAATGGGGCCACCTATGACGCTGCCCAGGTCTATGAAGGCATCTGCCGTCACATTGAGTACATCTCCAATGCCCAGGCGGCTTATGACACCGCGACCACGTTTCAGGTCCAGGGCGGCATTGGGTGGCTTCGCCTGGCCACGGATTACCCGGACTATAATGACCAGTCCTTTGACCAGGAGATATTCATCAGGAGGGTCAAGGACCCGCTGACGGTCTATTTGGACGTGGATATCCGCGAGGCCGATGGCTCCGATGCCATGTATGGCTTTGTGTTCGATGACATGCCGAGGGACCGCTTCAAAGAGAAGTTTCCCAAGTATGCCGATCTTGCCAACAAATCCCCTCTTGACGTGTCAGGGAACTGGCTCCGCGATGATCAAGTCCGGGTGGCCGAATATTACCGGATTGTCGAAAGCGACGATAAGCTGGTGTCCTACATCGACTGGAACACTGGCAGCCGCACCACATCCAACAAGTCCAAGATGGACAAGGATGATTACACCAAGGCCATAGATGATCCCCAGACCAAGGAGCGGGACATCATGGACCGCAAGGTGGAATGGTATCTGATCGCCGGCGACAAGATCATTGAACGCTCCATCTGGGCAGGGCGCTATATCCCGCTGATCCGGGTGATCGGGGAAGAGACCAACATCAATGGGCAGTTGGACCGCAAGGGCCACACTCGCGCGATGAAGGACCCGCAAAGACTGGCGAACTATTGGTATTCAGCGGCAACAGAGCATGTCGCGCTGCAATCCAAGACACCCTACATCGGCCCGATGGCGGCTTTCGAGAACCTGGAGACCTATTGGGATTCAGCCAACACCGTCAATCATGCCTGGCTGCCGTATAACGCCTATGACGATAAGGGCCAGCCGATCCCGCCTCCCGAGCGCCAAGCGCCTCCCACCATGGCAGAGGCCTATATCAAGGGCCTTATGCTGGCTTCGCAAGAGCTGAAGGAAGTCTCAGGCCAGTTCGAAGCCGATCTGGGCATGGAGGGGAACGAGAAATCCGGCGTTGCTATTCAGCAGAGGCAGCGGCAGGGCGATAACGCGACCTACCACTATATCGACAATCTGGCCTTGGCGATACGGTTTTTGGGCAAGCAGCTCATCGATCTGATCCCCAAGATTTACGACACCAAGCGGATTGTGAAGATTCTGGCCGAGGATGGCGTTGAGCATGAGGTGCAGATCGATCCTCAAGCCCAGCAGGCCTATCAGGTCAAGCAGGAACAGCAGTACGAAACCGTCCAGAGCATCTTCAACCCCACGGTAGGGCGCTATGATGTAGAGGCCGATATTGGTCCTGCCTATGCCACGCGCCGACAGGAAGCCTTCCAGGCCCTGACGCAGCTTATGCAGAAGAATCCCGAATTGATGCATGTGGCCGGGGATTTGATGTTCAAGGCTGCGGATTTCCCGATGGCAGACAAGATCGCGGAACGCCTCAAGCCCAAGCAGGGACCGACGCCCCAGGAACAGGAAGCCGCCAAGCAGATGCAGGGGCTGTCCGAGCTGGTACAGAAGCTGTCCGGAGAAGTCACGCGGCTCAAGGCTGACCGCTCGATTGAGGAACAGCAGAAGGATATCGACCGCTACAAGGCCATCACCGAGCGCATGAAGGTCCTGCTGCCCCTGGAAACCACACCGGCCGATCTGGACCGCATGATGCACGAACTGAGGCTGGCCGAGCAGCAGAACACGCATTCCATGATGCAGGGTGAGCAGCAGGCGGACATCGCATGGCAGCAGTCCGAGCAGGAGCATGGTCAGGCGTTGGAGCAGGGTGCGATGGGCCATCAGCAAGCCTTGGAACAGCAGGCGGCGGCTCCCAAGCCCCAGGCGAGGGCGGCGTGATCTGTTGGGTATCGTTCTATCCCCGGACAGATAGTTTCTTTCACCTATTTGGTCAGATTGATGTCCTTTTTATCCTTTGCGTCCCTGTATTCGTGAGGGCGAAATGAGCAAGGAAGACCGCTCCCGCGACCAACTAGCCTTCCATAAGAAAGGCCGCAAGCAGCGCAAGCGTAATGACCACCGCATGGTGCACAAGCTGATCCTGAAGGTCGCTCAGGAAATGGCTGCCTGTTACTACGAACACGCCGCACACGATAACCAGTTCTATCACTATTACCCGAGCCAGCGGTTCTTCGTGGACTATGAGTGGCACCGCTTCATCCAGAGCGCCAAGGAAAACCTGGCCGATCTGATGGCCAACCCGAACACACCTGAGAGCTATAAGCAAGACATCTATCACGCGCTATTGCTGGATGCGACGCTGCCTTATTCGCAGCAAGAAGCTCAACTCAAGGTACATTGATGCTAAAGGCCGATTTTACCCGGCAGGAGATCGTCAAAGCCATCCTTGCCGAGATGCGGGCCAAGCTCGAAACCCGCACATCTGAGAATGCCCCCGTCATTGACGCCAGTGTCCTGTCCCTAAGCAGCACTCTTGCCCTTATCACCCGTGAATCCAGCCTTCCTTTCCCGGAACTGGAAGGGATCAAGCTGTTATAATCCGTAGCGGTGCGGTCCACCGTGTAAATTGTCAGAAAGCACAGTATGTCAGAGCAAGGTAAGCCTGCCGAAGCCGAAGCCCCTGAATCCACCCTGATCCAGCAAGACGGTGCGATCCCTGAAACAGTCATTCCAGCGGAAGAAAAACCGGAAACGGCTCCTGAGACTGAGGCAGAACCGGAAAAATCTGCCGAAGCACCTTCAGAGCCTGAAAAGCCAAAGCGCAAGCCTTGGTATCAGGATCGCATCGACCAGTTAACACGGCAAAAGAACGAGGAAAGGCAGGCCCGCGAGCGTGCCGAGGCCGAATTGGCGGCCCACAAGCCCAAATCCGAGGGCGAAGAGGGGCAATCCTTCGATCCCAAGCAGTTTGAACAGGTCATTGAGCAGCGCGCCCAGGCTCTTGTCACCCAGCGAGAGGCCCAAAGCCGTACCAGGTCCTTCATCGAGGCCGGCAATAAGGAATTTGGCGCATCCGATTTCATGGACAAGTGCAATGAGGTGGCGGCCTTGGGTGCAGGCGACTCGGTGGAGTTCATGCAGATCATCACCGACCCTGATTTGATCCCGGACGGGCACAAATTGATTGCCGCTCTCGCTGACCATCCTGAGGAAACCCAGCAGATCCTCGCCATGCCGCCTCTCAAGATGGCAGCAGCGCTTACCCGCTTCGCTTCGACGGCAAAACAGCCCGAGAAGCAGATTTCCAAGGCCCCGACACCTATCAAACCGATAGGCGGCACGGCCAAGGCATCGGCCCCGAACGACAATGAACCTATCCAGGACTGGATGGCCAAACGTCGCGCGGAACTGGCCGCAAAAGGCAAGCACTAAGTCATACCCCGCAATGGCCGGTTCATAGCCATGTCTCGCGTGTAAGTGGATTCACGCACCACACAATCCGACAAGCTGCGCGTCTTAAGACGCTCCGGTTTCCACCCCTTCTGCTTGGTCGGCAATGAGGTCTTGGGCTCCCCCTTAAAGCCCTTCCCACATCGCCATTCCACAACCCAAGCCAAAGGAGAAAACCGTGGCTAACTCACTGCTTACTATCGGCGGTATTACGCGCGAAGCGATCCGCCTGTTCATGAACTCCAATGCCTTCATCGGCAACATCGAGAAACAGTACGACAACCAGTTCGCCAAGACCGGCGCCAAGATCGGCCAGCAGCTCCGCATCCGCCTGCCCAACGATTACACCGTTGCAGACGGCCCGGCGCTCCAGGTCCAGGACACCAACGAACAGCAGACCACCATCACCGTGGCAACCCAGCGCCATGTGGACACTTCGTTCAATAGTGTCGATATGACCATGAGCCTGGACGATTATTCCGAAATCATCCTGGCCCCCAAGATTAACAATCTGACGGGCAATGTCGCGGCCACTATCATGTCCGGCGTCACCGTGGCGCAGGGTCCGTTCGCCGGAACCATCGTCAATGGTGCGGAAGGCGGTATCTGCAACTTGGTGCAGAACACCGACAGCCTGTCCGCCATCATCTCCCCGACCTCGGAGACCTGGCTGCTTGGTGGCGCGACCCTGGATGCCAATTCGGCACAGGTCCAGAACCGCAAGGCCGTCCTGTCGCCCTTCACCATGGCGCGCTCGGTGTCCAGCCTGTCTGGTCTGTTCAATCCCGCAACGGACATTGGCCGCCAGTACAAGAACGCCCGCGTCTATGATGCCCTGAACTTCGAATGGTTCATGGACCAGACCACGATCATCCATACCTCGGGGTCTTTCACTGCGGGTACCGTCAATACCGGCTCACAGACCGGTACCACGCTTGTCACCAACGCCATCACCGGCACGCTCAAAAAGGGTGACATCATCACCATCGCCGGTGTGAATGCGGTCAACCGCGTCACCAAGCAGGACACTGGCCAGCTTCGCCAGTTCGTGGTGACGGCGGATGCGGCCACTGCTGCAACCTCCCTGTCCATCTATCCGGCCATTGTTGGCCCGGTGAATGGTCAGCCGGCGCAGTACCAGACCGTGACCGCTTCGCCCATCAATGGCGCGGCTATCTCGCTGGTCACGCCCGCGAGCGGCCAGTACCGCATGAACTTCGTCTACGCCAAGCAGGCGGTGACGATGGTCACGGCGGATCTGGAAATGCCCCCGAACGTCAAGGGCGCCCGCGAACAGATGGACGGTATCTCAATGCGTGCTGTGACCCAGTACGTCATCGGCACCGACCAGACCGCTGATCGTCTCGACATCCTCTTCGGGTGGTTATTCGTGCGCCCAGAATGGGCGTGCATTATCTGTGACCGCGTTTAGGTATTACTTTTAGCTATACCCTCCGCTGGGATTATGCGATTCTCCTCTAGTCGCAAAACCAGCGGAGGCCTTTTTGAAGACTTGCCAAATAGAGGGATGCAGCAAATACGCCAAAGGGCGTTACTGCGTGATGCATTACACAAGGATGCGCAAAACCGGGACATTTGAGTTAAAGCCCGGCTACGGAGAGAAGCGAAAACATCCGCTTTATCATCTCTGGAACGAGCGGAAAGATCACGTTGCCAAAGAATGGGAAGACTTTTGGCGATTTGTGGCTGATGTCAGCCCTAAACCAGATGGCAATTATTTTCTAGTTCGTGTGGACGGTGCGAAGCCATACGGACCTAAGAATTTCAAATGGCAGGCGCATCTAAAGCGGCAGCCAGGAGAAACCAAAAAAGATTGGTGGGCACGCAAGTGGGCTGCCAGAATGGCGAACAATCCTGCCATAGAACGCCATCGGTCAATTCAACGTCGCTATGGCATGACTCCCGAGGAATGGGAGGCCTTAGTCAAAAAGCATAAAGGCTGCTGCGCGATCTGCGGCGGGAAAGAGACTTCTTGGGAGTCAAAAACAGGCTCACGGAAAAATCTAGCAGTCGATCACTGCCATAAAACCGGAAAAATCCGCGGTCTTCTTTGCTGGCGTTGCAACAGTACGCTCGGGAAGATCGAAGATTCAATCCCGCTACTCGAAAAGATGATCCTTTACCTGAGGAAACACGAATGAGCGCACCCGGCCTGAAGATCACCAATTTCCATTATTCGCATATGACGGTCCCCACCTACACGGTCCACGAATATCCCAAGTGGGTTCATATGTCGGGGTATGCGTCTGTCATTGCCAAGGATGCAGAGGAAGAAGCCGCGCTCCTGGCGCGCCCTCCCGTCTCTGGCGATGTGATTGTCCCGCTCCAAGGTGCGCAGGCCGATGCGCTCGCAGCGCCCATTGTAGAGCCTCCCGCCATCCTGGCCGGCCCCAATGACGAGCGCGAAATCCTTCTCAAGATCGCGGAGGAAAAGGGCATCGCCATTGACAAGCGGTGGAAGACCGAACGCATCCGCGCCACCCTGGATAAGGCCTCTCCCTGATGGGCACGATCACCACGGCATTCCCTACCTCTCTCAAGGTGGAGTTGGGCAAAGCCCTACAGAACTTCACCATTACGACGGGGCATGTCTACAAGGTCGCACTGATCATTCCATCACCTGCTGGGACCTATGGCGCGGCCACGACCAATTACAGCGATCTGACGGGCAATTCCGACGAAGTGCCGAATGGTTCTGGTTACACCACTGGCGGCTTTGCCTTCACGGCGGCGCAGAACATCTCCCCGCAATCCTCGGGTACGACGGCTTACTGGCAATGGTCCACCAATCCAAACTGGACCTCAGCGACGATCAGCACGGCTGGCTGCCTGATCTACGACACCAACAACTCAAATTCTGCGGCGTATGTGGGCTCATTTGGCGGAACAGTATCCGTTACCAGCGGAACGCTGACCTTGGTCATGCCCACCAATAACAGCAGCAGCGCCCTTTTGCGGATCGGCTGATTCAATGGCGCTTTTGTTGAACC
>Ga0207835_1000213_pt1 | contig 11292 bp, 4 predicted proteins | sample LuqExpMetagenom8_FD_187766 | JGI IMG/M metagenome (GOLD analysis project Ga0207835, IMG submission 187766) | Tropical forest soil microbial communities from Luquillo Experimental Forest, Puerto Rico - Sample 8 (SPAdes) | ecosystem: Environmental > Terrestrial > Soil > Tropical forest ... | reverse complement strand
GAGCGCGCACGATGTGGACGCCGAAACCTGCGCGCCCGGCGAGAAGTGATGCGCCTGGCGAGCAGTCATGCGCCCGGCGAGCAGTCATGCGCCCGGCGAGCAGCAGTGATGCGCTCGGCGAGCAGTGATGCGTCAGTGCTGGTGGCGGTTGACGGCGCTGACGATCGCCTTGAGCGACGCCGTGGTGATCGACGGGTCGATGCCGACGCCCCAGAGGATGTCCCCTCCGATGGCGCACTCGACGTACGACGCCGCGGTGGCGTCGCCGCCCGCCGACAGGGCGTGCTCGGCGTAGTCGAGTACGGCCAGGTCGACGCCGATCGTCTTCAGCGCGGCGACGAAGGCGGCGATGGGCCCGTTGCCGGTCCCCGTCAGCGTCCGCTGGACGCCGCGGTCGATGAGGTCGACCTCGAGCGTGTCGGCGCCGCCCTCGGCGCTCTCGGTGCGCGTGCCGCGCAGCGAGAACCGGCCCCACTCCTCGAGCGGCTCGGCCTCGACGGGTGCGGCGCCGGCCCGCACGTGCGCCGGCGTCATCCCGGTGAACGAGGCGGGCAGGTACTCGTCGACGAACAGCCGCCACAGGTCGTCGGCCGTCACCTCGGTGCCCAGGCGGTCCGTGTGCCGCTGCACCACCTGCGAGAACTCGATCTGCAGGCGGCGCGGCAGGTCGAGGTCGCGCTCGGACTTCATGAGGTACGAGATGCCGCCCTTACCGGACTGGCTGTTGACGCGGATGATCGCGTCGTACGTGCGGCCGACGTCGCGCGGGTCGATCGGCAGGTAGGGCACCGCCCAGGCGAGGTCCCCGACCTCCTTGCCCGCGGCGGCGGCCTCGGCCTCCATCGTCGTCAGGCCCTTGTTGATCGCGTCCTGGTGCGAGCCGGAGAACGCGGTGAAGACGAGGTCGCCGCCGTACGGGTGACGCTCGCCCACCGGCATCTGGTTGCAGTGCTCGACGACCGAGCGGACGCGCGACAGGTCGGAGAAGTCGATCTGCGGGTCGATGCCCTGGCTGAAGAGGTTCATGCCCAGCGTCACCAGGTCGACGTTGCCGGTCCGCTCGCCGTTGCCGAACAGGCAGCCCTCGATGCGGTCGGCGCCGGCCAGGTACCCCAGCTCGGCCGCGGCGACCGCGGTGCCGCGGTCGTTGTGCGGGTGCAGCGAGAGGACCACCTGGTGGCGACGGTGCAGGTGCCGGTTCATCCACTCGATCGAGTCGGCGTAGACGTTGGGCGTCGCCATCTCGACGGTGGCCGGCAGGTTGATGATCACCGGGCGGTCGTCGGTGGGGTCCAGCTCGTCGATGACGGCGTTGCAGACGCGGACCGCGTACTCCAGCTCGGTGCCGGTGTACGACTCCGGCGAGTACTCGTAGTACACGTCGGTGTCCGGGACCAGCTCCTCGTACTTCTTGCAGAACCGGGCGCCGGAGACGGCGATGTCCAGCACGCCGTCCTCGTCGGACTTGAACACGACGCGCCGCTGCAGCACGGACGTCGAGTTGTAGAAGTGGACGATCGCCTGCTTGGCCCCGGCGATCGCCTCGTAGGTGCGCTCGATGAGGTGCTCGCGGCACTGCGTCAGCACCTGGATGACGACGTCGTCGGGAATCCGGCCCTCGTCGATGAGCTGCCGGACGAAGTCGAAGTCCGTCTGCGACGCCGACGGGAAGCCCACCTCGATCTCCTTGTAGCCCATGCCGACGAGCAGCTCGAACATCGCCAGCTTGCGGGCGGGGTTCATCGGCTCGATGAGGGCCTGGTTGCCGTCACGCAGGTCGACCGCGCACCAGCGCGGGGCCGTGGTGATGCTCCTCGACGGCCAGGTGCGGTCGGGCAGGTCGACGCGGATCTGCTCGGAGAACGGCCGGTACTTGTGCACCGGCATGCCGGAGGGCTGCTGGGGGGTGCGCTCGATGTAGCTCATGGGAAGGTCCTCGCTCGTCGTCGGGAAGGTCAGCCGGCACGGCGGACTCCGCGGCGAGGGACCGGCTTAGAGGGCCCCGCCGCGGCGAGCAAGGAGGAGGGTGCGCCGCACGAGGGGCACCATACCCCGGCGACGCCGCGGACCCGCAACTCGTCCGCGCAGCGAGCGGACCGAGCCGCTGGCCCGGAGCCTGGTCCTCGCCGGAACGGCGGAGCGCATCGCGGCGACCGCCTCGTCGACGTCGAGCCAGTAGGCGGCGACGTCCGAGTCGCTCGGGAAGCCCGGGGCGAACACGGCGCGGTCGGCCCGCAGCGCCAGCCCGTGCAGGCGCACCGCGACGGCGCCGGCCTCGTCGTGCACCCCGAAAGCCTGCCCGATCGCGGCCGCGGCCTCGCGGCGCGTGCCCAGCGACGGCGGCCGGCGCAGGTCCCGCGCGGCGTCCATGACCTCGTCCCAGCCGCCGGCGACCCGGCGCACGGGATCGGGCGCGCGGCGGCGACGGCGCCGCCGCCCCAGCTTGAGCGCCGCGACGGCCAGCAACGGCCCGGCCAGCACGAGAAGCATGCCGGCCCCCGCCCCGGAGTACGCGAGCACCCGCACCCAGGTCGGCGTGACGCCGGAGCGCTGGTCGTCCTGGCGTGTGGAGGGGCGGGCGGTGTCGTCGTCGGGCGCCTTGACCGCCGGCTCCGGAGGGGGCGGCGGCTGCACCACCTGCGGCTTCGGCTCCGACGGCGCCGGGTTCGGGTCCTGGTTGACGGTCTTCGAGGTCGGAGGCGTGGCGTCGAAGGGCACCCAGCCGTAGCCGACGAACGGCACCTCGACCCAGGCCTGCACGTCGGCACCGGTCACCTCGACGGCGCCGTCGGCGGTCTTCTTGGCGCCGGCGGACCCCTCGCCGGACCCCGGCACGAAGCCGAGGACCACGCGCGCCGGCAGGCCCATCTCGCGCACCATGAGCGCCAGCGTCGCGGCGTACTGCTCGCCGTCGCCGACCATGACGTCGGCGCCGAGGAAGTTCGCCAGGCGGTCGGCGCCGTGGCCCGACAGCGAGGGGTGCTCGCCGGACTGGCCGTGGCTGAAGTAGCCGTGGTCCGTCAGCCACGACGCCAGGGCCTGCACCACCTCGGCGGGCTTGCCGGCCTCGCGCGCGATATCCGCCGCCAGCGTGCGGATGCGCGCCGGCTCCCCGGTCAGCGCCGGCTGCGAGACGGACTGCGCCGGGGTGGCGCCGAGCGCCTTCACCGACGGCACCGGCGGGACGACGGCGTCGATCGTGTAGCTCAGCCCCTGGTGGAGGCCGTCGACGAGCACGGCGGCGCCGGTCGCGTCGTTGAACCGCAGGCCGGGCTGCTCCGAGGGGTCGAGCGCGATGCCGGTCGCCTCCCCCACGGTCGGCAGCCAGGGGCCATCGAGCGCGCCGACATTCACGGTCACGGCGGCCGAGGTGCCGGCGATCGGCGCCGCGAGGTCGGCGCCCACCCGCCGGAACTCCCCCGACGCGTCGGCCGTGCCTGAGCCGGCGACGTTCCAGACGACCCCGTCGTACCGGTCGAAGGTCGCGAGCCGGATGCGGCCGCCGTCCGGGAGCCCGGACACCGTGAACAGCACGGCGTCGTTCTGCTTGACGTACTGGCGGAATGCGGCCAGCGGGCTCGGGTAGTCGTCCGGGTCCCAGGGCGGCGTGATCCGGTCGCGCAGGACGAACCGCGAGGAATCGTCGGTCGCGACCGGCCCGCCCCCCAGCCCGGCGCCGATCGCGACGGCGGCGACGACGCCGGTGGCCAGCACCCGCTGGGCGCGCAGCCGACCCGCGCGCCAGCACACCCAGGCGCCGAGCAGCACGGCCAGGACGGTCCCCTCCAGAGCCGGGTCCAGCGGAGGCCTCGCGGTACCGAGCAACGCGCTGACCAGCGCGACCGCGAGCGGCACCACCACCGCGAGAGCGGCCACCGCCGCCGCGCGGGCCCGGAGCGCCAGCGTCACCGCCGCCGCCGAGCCGGCGAGCGCCAGGAGCAGCGGGGCCACCAGCACGGTTCCCGCTGCGCCGATGGGCGGCTGGAGCGTCAGCGCCTGCTTCCACGACGACGCCGCGCCCCGCGCGAGGGCCACCGGCGTCTGCGGTCCCGGGAGCAGCCGGCCGAGGGCCGTGCCCTGCGCCGCGAGGGGGCCGCCGACCAGGAGGTAGCCGACGACGAGGGCCGCGACGACCCCGAGACCGGACCAGCGGCGCCACGCGCCCAGCGCGGCGATGCCCGCGCCGACCGCGAGTCCGCCGCCGAGGGCGGGGACCGCGGTCGTGCCTCCGTAGACCGGCAGCAACGGGGTGAGCGCCAGCGCCAGCCCGACGAGCAGGCACACGACGTCCGTGGCCGCGCGCATCCCGCGGCGCGGCCCGCCGTGCTCCGTGCCGTAGGCGACCGTCAGGGCCGCCCACCGTTCCCGTGCGGACCGGACGCCCGCGGCGACCGCGGTGCGCGCCGAGTCCGGCAGGGCCAGGTGGCGGGCCGGGGAGGAGCCGCCGCGCTCGGCGAGGAGGTCCTCGTCGGTGAGGCCGGCGTAGCGGGTCCGGCGGTCGCGCACGTCGACGGTGCGCTCGACCCGACGACGGTCCGAGCTGCGGCGCCGCGGCGCCTCCTCCGTGCGCGTCGGCGCCGTCATGGCAGCACCGCCCGCCGCAGCAGTCGAGGCAGATCCTCCAGGGATCCCAGCGTCGCCAGCGTGAGCAGCCCCTTGGTCCGGGTCGTCACGGCCTCGCCCGGCGCGCAGCGCACGACGAGCGCGCGGGCGCCCGAGGGCAGGTGCCGCGCGCCCAGGCGCAGGTCGCCCTCGTCCGGCACGGCGCCCGTGACGAGCACGGCGAGCGACGCGTCCGGGGCCTCCCGCGCCACGCGCCGGCCCAGCAGATGGACGCCGGCGCCGGCCTCGCCGGTGACGAAGGCCGCGCAGTCGTCGAGCAGCAGCTGCGGCGAGGTGACACGCATCCGGCCCGGCCCGGCAACCACGGTCACCTCCCGCTGGTCGCGGATCGCCTGGACGCCGAGCGACGCGGTGACCGAGACCGCCAGCTCGAGGTCGTCGTCGCCCGCGAAGTCCGCCGGCGCGTCGGCGAGCGCGATGGCCGTCATGGTGCGCCGCGTGTCCTCGAACTGCTTGACCATCAGCTGCCCGCGGCGCGCGGAGGTGCGCCAGTGGATGTAGCGGCGGTCGTCGCCGGCGACGTAGTCGCGCAGCGCGTGGAAGCTCAGGTCGGTGTCGCTCAGCTCCCGGGCGGTCTGGCCCTCGAGGTCGCGCAGCAGGCCCGCCCCGGCGGCGCCGAGCGCCACGACCCGCGGGTGGATGTAGAGGTCGACGGGATCCGTCCAGCGCACCGTGCGGCGCGCCACGCCGAGCGGGTCGCCTCGCCACGACCGCACCGGGCCGACGACGACGACGGCGCGCCGGTCCGTGGGTACGGCGAACAGCTCGTCGTGCCGTTCGGCCGGCGCCAGCGACGGCACGGCGAGGTCGGCGACGGCTCTCCCCACCGGCAGCTCCAGCCGCGAGGGCAGCGCCCGGCGGCGTGCGGCGTTGCCGACGACGAGCCGGCCCACGGCGCGCTCCCCGACGGTGACCCGCCGCTCCGCGAGCTCGAGCTGGACGGCGTACCGCGCCCGGCCGAACGTCATCGCGACCGAGACGACGAACACGCCGCCGGTCGCCGCGCCGAAGGCCGCCGCCTCGGTCCACCCGAGCAGGCGCCCGACGAGCAGCCCGGCGACCGCCGCGAGCGCGACGGACCACCCGAGGGGCGACACCTTCACGTCAGTAGACCCGAAGCGCCGGCGGCGCGACCTCGTCGAGCACCCGGTCGAGGACCTGGTGCGCGCTGACGCCGGCGAACTCGGCCTCGGCGTCGAGCACGAGGCGGTGCGCCAGCACGGGCTGGACCAGGTCCTTCACGTCGTCGGGCACGACGAACTCGCGTCCCGAGGCGGCCGCCCACACCTTGGCGCAGCGCACGAGCGCCAGGCCGCCGCGGACGCTGGCGCCGACGGCGGTGCGGCCGTCCTCGCGCGTCGCCTCGAGCAGCCGCGCGACGTAGTCGATCACCGCCTTGTCGACGTGGACCGTCTGCGCCACGGCGCACATCTCGCCGATGCGCGCGGTGGTGACGACCGGCCGCAGGTGCGCCGTCCGGTCCCGCGCGCCCGCCAGGATCTCGACGGACGCCGCCCTGTCGGGGTAGCCGAGCGAGGTCTTCATGAGGAACCGGTCCAGCTGGGCCTCCGGCAGCCGGTACGTGCCCGCCTGCTCGATGGGGTTCTGGGTCGCGATCACCATGAAGGGCCGGCCGACCGGGTGGCTGACGCCGTCGACCGTGACGTTGTTCTCCTCCATGACCTCGAGGAGCGCGGCCTGCGTCTTGGGCGAGGCACGGTTGATCTCGTCGGCCAGCACCACCGAGGCGAAGATCGGCCCGGGGTGGAACTCGAACGTGCGCGTGCCCTGGTCCCAGATGGTGACGCCCGTGACGTCGGACGGCAGCAGGTCCGGCGTGAACTGGATCCGGTGGTGCGTGCCTTGGACGCTCGCCGCGAGCGCCTTGGCGAGCGACGTCTTGCCGGTTCCCGGCGCGTCCTCGAGAAGCAGGTGACCCTCGGCGACCATCGCGACGAGCGCGAGGCGGACGGTCCGCTGCGTGCCGAGCAGCGCCTGGCCCACGTTGGACACGAGCGCGTCGAACGTCTCGGCGAACCGGGTGGCCTGCTCGGGCGTCATCGTGCCTCTTCCTCGGGACCGGTCGAGACGCCGTCAGCGCGTCACGGATAGGACATCGGACCATGCGCCCGCGCCCTTGACGTTCAGCGCCCGGATCCGGATGCCGAAGGTGCCCGTCGGGTTGCCGATGTCGCTGAAGCGCAGCGCCGTGGCGCCGGCGTTGCCCGGCACCGCCGCGGGGTCGGTGAACGTGGCGCCGCCGTCCGTGGTCAGCTGGTACTCGTAGCCCGTGACCGGCCGATCGCTGGCGGGAGCCACCCACGTGACGCGGGTCGCCTTGCTCGAGAGCGCGATCGTCATGGCGGCCGGGACGTCGGGAACCTGGGTCAGCCCTGCACCCGAACCGGTGCTCCACGGGGCCGCGGCGTCGCTGTTCCGCTGCTGGACCTCGAGGTTCACCGTGCCGGGGTCGGCGGGCTGGCTCTTGTCGCACCACTGGGTGGGGATCGGGTGGGTGCCGTTGACCGTCACCCACGGGTTGGACCCGTTCAGCCGGTACTGGGTCTCCAGGACCGGCGCGCCGCCGTCCGAGCCCAGCTGGACCGCCATCGTCACGCAGTCGACCGTGGGGCCGGGCGTCACGGTGACAGTGGGCACGGCCGGCCGCGTGACCACCGTGCCGCTCGTCACCTGCACCCAGTCGCTGACCGCGCCCTTCGAGGACACCGATCGCACGGAGAACGTCGGCGTCGAGCCGCCGCCCTGGCCGGTGATCGTCGCGCCCGTCGTCGGGAACGTGCCGTAGCCGTCCACCTCGTAGCCCGCGATCGTCGCGTCGGCCGCCCCGGTGTCCGTCGGTGCGGTCCAGGAGAGCGTGACGGCGCCGTTCCCGGGGTCGAGCGCGTCGGCCGCCGTCGACGGGACCGCGACCAGCGCAGTCGGCGCACCGGGCGCGCTCCAGACCTCGCCCGTCACCGAGCCCCAGGCGGACGCGCCGGCCTTGTTCACCGCGCGGACGCCGATGGCGTACGGGCGGCGCTGCGCGTCGGCGATCTGGTAGGACGTGGCGCTGCCGAGCTCCACGACCGGGCCGCCGTCGACGGTGATCTGGTAGTGGGCCACGTCGCCGTGCGCCGCCGTCCCCTCGATCGCGGGCCACGTGACGTCGATCGTGTTCCCGGTCAGGGCCCCCTGGCGCTGGGACGCCTGGGGCACCGGCACGTCCGGGACGCCGGCCGGCACCTCCGAGGCGCCGTCCGACCATCCGGACGGGTCCGGCGCCTTGTTGGAGGCGCGGACCCGGACCGTGTATCGGGTGCCGTTGGCCAGGCCGGTGAAGGTGTGCGAGGTCGACGTCTCGGTGGCGGTGGCCACGCCGGAGCTCGAGCCGGTGAGCTCGAGCGTGTAGCTGGTCACGGGTGAGCCGGTGAGCGGCGGCGCGATCCACGTCGCGGTGAGCGTGCCGTCGCCGAACGTCAGCGTCAGGCCGGTCGGCGGGTCCGGCACGGCGTCGGGACGCGCGGGCGCGGACGGCGGCGAGACCTGGGACCACCCGACAGAGTTGTGAGCCTCGACGGAGAACGTGTACTCGACGTCGTTCGTCAGCCCGTCGAAGGTGCAGGCGGTGCTCGGGCAGCTCTTCACGAGCATCCCGGGCATGGCGGTGACACGGTAGCCGTCGATCGGCTGGCCGCGGCTGTCGGGTGCGGTCCACGACAGCTGGACCGCCTTGTCACGCACGCCGTCGATCCGCGGCGGGGCCGGCGTCTCCGGCGGACCGCTCACGACGAGCACGACCTGCCCCTCGACGTCGCGGTCCGGGTCGCCCGTCACGTCGCGCACGCGGAACGTCGTCACCATCTCGCCGACGAAGTCGGCGGCCGGTCGCAGGACCACGGTGTCGCCGGAGGAGACGACGGCCGTGCCCGCGCCCGGGGTCTGCACGCTGGCGGAGACGACCGTCAGCGGCGAGTCCGGGAACGGGTTGTAGGCGCCCGTCAGCACGTCGGTGGCGCGGTCCTGCCCCTGCACCCCGTCGGTGAGGTGCTGGGCGAGGACCTTGGCGCGCTGCCTCGTGCTCGCGATGACGTCGAGGTCGACGGACACGTCGAGCACGCCGGTCCGCCCGTACCCGATCGCCAGGTCGACGGTGCCCGTGGTGCCCTTGGGCGTCGCCTCGCCGGCGGACACGGAGAGCACGGAGCCGCGCAGTGGCACGACGAAGCCCGCGGGCACCGCCGAGGTGATCCGGAACGTGTAGTCCCCGGCCTGCGCCGGCCGGCCGTCCGGCCCGGTGAGGAAGGCGAGCAGGTCCACCGTGACGGGGGCCTCCCCCGGCGCCACGCGGATCTGCGACGGCGTGAACGCCGGCGGGTGGTCCTCGACCGCGATCACCGTGATGGGGATCGTCAGCAGGGCGGTGCGCGCCAGCGGGTCGCCCGGCCCGGTGGCGTCGGTGACGGGCACGGTGATCGAGGCGGGTCCCGCGTAGCCGGGGGCGGACGTGAACTGGAGCGTCTTGGCGTCGCGCACGAGCGGCGACCCGTCGGAGCGCGTGGCGCTGACGCCCGACGCGTCGGCGATCGACGCCGACCGGCCGGGTGCCACCTGCACGTGCTCGTCGAGCGGGATCACGAGCTGCGCGCCGGAGGAGACCGTGAGGTCCGGCGCGTCGCGCCGAAGCACCGGCGGGAAGTTGCCGAGTGCGGGCACGGTGATGAAGGCGTACGCGAACGCCGACGGCTCGCGGACGTTGGTGAGCAGGAAGGGCAGCGTCTGCGCGTGGTCGGTCAGCGTGACGACGACGGTCTGGTCCGGCGCCACGTGTGCCACCGCGGCGGCGACGTCGGGCACGGACACGCGGAGGTCGCTCATCGGCCCGCTGGGGTTCTGAGCGGTCGTCAGCACGTCGACCGATACCTCGGTCTTGCCGAAGGTGTCGGCCGCGGGCACGACGACGTCCTTGGCGACCGGGGGCAGCACCGGCGCGTCCGGCGTGACGGTGACCGTGAGGATCGCGCTGTCGCGCCCGCCTCGCGCGTTCGTCGCGGTGTACACCACCTGGATGAGGCCCGGCGTCTGCGGCGCCGTGACCGAGACCCGCCCGGTGGCGGGGTCGGCGCTGGCCTGGACTCCGGCCGGCACCTGCAGCGCCGGGTCGAGCGAGAGCGTGCCGCCCGACGAGTCGACGTCGTTGGCCAGCACGCGCACCTCGACGAGCTCGCCGGGCCGCACGGTGACGGCGTCGTCGCGCGCGACGACGGACGCGGCGCTCGTCGGGCGAGGCGCGATGCCGACCCGCACCGTCGCGACCGCGCGCCGGCCCGTCCAGTCCTCGACGGCGTACTGGAACGTGTCCGTGCCCGACTCGTCGCCGAACGCCTGATAGCTGAGCGAGTCGGCCGCGGCGCTGACGACGCCCTTCGTCGGCGCCGAGGCGAGGCCGAGGAGCGTGACGCCGTCGCCGTCGGGGTCGATGCCGACCAGGGGCACGTCGATCCGGACGGTGTCGCCGGCGAAGACGCGGGCGGTGAGGTCGCGCGGGCGCGGCGGCGCCTTCGCGTTGGCGTCGGACGCGTGCACGCGCACGGTCAGCGTCGCGGCCGTCGTGTTGCCCGCCGAGTCGCTCACGGTGAACGTCGCGTGCACGGTCATCGGAGTGTCCGGCGCCTGGTACCGCAGCACGCTGCCCGAGGCGAAGAGCAGCCCCTGGCCGGCGGCCAGGGGCTGCAGGTCGCGGTCGAGGGTGATCGGGTCGCCGTCCGGGTCGTACGCGGTGTCGAGGACCGGCACGGTCACCACGCCGCCGGTCCGCACGGAGGCCTCGACGTTGTCGACGACGGGCGCCTGTGACGACCCCGCGGCCGGGACGGGCAGCACGACGATCTCGCCGGTGGCGCTCGCCGCCCCGTTCGAGACCGTGTACGTCAGTGACACCGGACCGTCGGGTGCGCGGGCGGCCGTGATCTGCACCAGGTGGTGGTCGAGCACGGCGGCCCGCAGCCCGTAGCCGTCCGGCACGTCGACCGACTGCAGCACCAGCACGCCGCCGTTCGGGTCCTCGTCGTTCGCCAGCGGGTCCAGCGTCACCTGGCCGCCGGCGGGCAGCAGCGCCCGGTCGCGCACGGCGATCGGTGGTGCGGCCTGGGCGGGCCAGTCGAGGACGTCGATGCGCGCCAGGCCGGTGGCCTGCTGCGGCGGCGCCGTGACGGTGAACGGCACGTAGTAGGTGCCGGAGCGCCGCGCGGAGAAGGTGAACGTCCCGGCCAGCAGGTCAGCGCTCACGGTCGCCCCGATGATGTCGTCGACGCCGGCGAGCGCGACGGGCTCCTGCGACGCGCTCCGCACGGAGTCGAGCGGGTGCAACGTCACCGGCTGGTCGACGTGGGTCACGGCGAACACGGGGTCGATGTGGGGCGGCACCGAGCCCTCGGGCCGCACGTCGACGGTCACGTACCCGGTGCCGGTGCCGGTGCCGTCGGTGACGGTGACCCCGATCCGCGTCTCGCCCAGCGAGCCGCCGTTCGCCAGGAACGTCAGGGTGCCGTCCTGGCGCGTGCGCACCGTGCCGGCGGCGGGGTCGGCGGTCGCGCCCACGAGCTGGAGGTCGTCGCCGTCGGGGTCGACGAAGCTCGACAGCACGTCGATGCTGACGCGGCCGCCCTGGTC
>Ga0207835_1000212_pt1 | contig 11423 bp, 16 predicted proteins | sample LuqExpMetagenom8_FD_187766 | JGI IMG/M metagenome (GOLD analysis project Ga0207835, IMG submission 187766) | Tropical forest soil microbial communities from Luquillo Experimental Forest, Puerto Rico - Sample 8 (SPAdes) | ecosystem: Environmental > Terrestrial > Soil > Tropical forest ... | reverse complement strand
AAGACAAGCAGTTAACAGGACTCCGCAACGAGTTCGAGAAGGCCAAGGGAAACGCTGAATTGGCCGAGCACAAGCTGAAAAGCAGGGAAACAGAGTACGACCGCGGTTCTGGAGGACCGAAAATGATGGCGCTGGAACGGGCAAACGACGAAGCGAAGGTGCAGGGGATGGCCAATGCCATCCTGGAGCAAATCGAGAAGACTCCTCACACCCGGGCGGCGAACCTGGACGAGGTGGAGCAACACCTCCAGTTCGTATTGCAGACACAGATCGAAACGCAACGCCAGGCGGCGGTACTCGATACCAGAGTGGCGGAAGCCGACATTGAAGAGTCCCAGCCCCGGCAGTACAAGGGCGGAAATTCCATGGCAGAGATGGAGGCCCTAAGAAGCTCTTTAACCAGCGAAGACCAGCAACGGATCGAGCGGTTTGCCAGTGCGGAGCTGGCTCACGGAACTGACCCTAGTCAGGTCCGCGAGGCCATTGAAAAATGGATGCTGCCGGAAAGTCCGGCAGCTCGCGAATATGCCCATGAGGTAGTGGACAGGCATAGCACGCAGCAGGATAGGGCCATCCCGGAAAGAGACGCCAGTTTCGAGCGATGACCTTTCAGATCGACTAAAGGGTGAGGACTGGGCTGGCTGTGAGGTCTATCAGCGTTACCTCTTCCGGAATCTCCATGGTGAGATCCGCGCACCATCGAACCCAAACAGGTACGTAATGCAGTTGATGAGCCAATAGGAGCTTTTCAAGGGATTTCTTCTTGTTGCAACTATCGATCTCAACGGCGTAGGTAGCAATTGCATTGCGTTTTGGGCGTAGCACCCAGTCCAATTTTCCGTACCAATTAGGGCTGTCGTGATGAAAAATGCGCAGATCCACTTCACGGGCCGAGTGAACGTGATTACGAAAGCAGAATTCTATTAAGGCACCGTTGAGTTTCCTGGTCCCTTGGTCTCGCCCGCAATTCTTTTCAGGAAGGGTGGTTTTATGCAGCCATTCGGCCAAGGTGTTCAGGAACGGATCTTCGCTGGGTGCCATCGATTCTCCTCGTCTCTCTGATCGGCAGATTGAGGAGAGGGCTACAGGCCAAGCTCTGAGTGCGATCCCAAACGGACGAGCTGCAAGGTCTCCTCATCAGGCTTTCGGTAGATAAGGACCAAGTCTGGTTTGATGTGGCAGTCGCGATGGTCTTTCCATTCGCCGGTCAGTGCGTGGTCGCGATGACGCGGCTCAAGCGCCTGATCGCTGGCCAGGGCTTGCAAGATTGGCTTCATATCTGCGTCGAGCGTTGTGCGGTGCTGGCCCTTTGCCTCCCGCTTGTAGTCGCGCTTGAACTGCGTGGTAGGCTCAATCCTCCGCATGCAGATCGTCCATCAGCGCCTCAACACTATTGAAGCTCTTGAGGTTGCCCGCACGGGCCTCGCGCATGGCTGCAATTGTTGTTTCGTTCGGCGTCAAGGGCTCGAAAGGGAGAGCCTTGTCGCGTGCTACACGCGTCAGCATGAGGCGGACCGCATCAGAAACGGTCAAGCCTATTGCCTGGAGAACCGCAGTAGCTTCCTCTTTGATTTCCGGATTGATGCGAGTCTGAACAAGCGTGTTGACGGGCATTTTGCACCCCCTGCATTACATTGTAATGCAAAACCCCTTATATGCATAGAGCACCGGCTTAGAAGGCCGGTGCTCTGTGCGCGTAAGAACCCTTACTGGTTGCTACGCAGCGACACAGCCGGTGCTGGCAGCGAAGCCTGAGAAGTTGGAGGATGGGATGGTGCCAACACCTGAATGCCAAGTTTGAACTGCTTGTATTCAGCCTGGGCCGACAGACTGGAAATCTTCCGAGCGCCAAATCCGAGAGCTATCAGGACGCTGGTGAGAGTGACTGTGTACAGGAACAGGAAGGGGAGCGAGTGTGTGAGACCTGCGGTAGCGAACATACGTAGGAAGTTCCTTTCTGTACAGGGGCGTGAAAGCCCGAGAAAGGCAATTCACTTTGAAAACGGCTCAGGGCGAGCCTTTTACTCCGGAGGGCGGAGTACCACTGCACATACCTATCTAGTATAGGAACGCTATGTACAAATCAAAACCAACGTTTAGAATTTGTACGTGACCGCTTCCCTGCCCCATTTCGTCGCCTACTATCGCGTTTCCACGGATCGCCAGGGCGCTAGCGGTCTCGGCCTCGACGCGCAGCGCCAGGCCGTCGCCCGCCAGGTGAACGGCGGCCAGCTCGCCGCCGAGTACACCGAGATCGAGAGCGGACGCCGGCACACGAACCGGCCTCAGCTCCTCGCCGCCCTGGAGGAGTGCCGCAAGAGCCGCGCGGTTCTGCTGATTGCCCGCCTGGACCGGCTGGCCCGCAACGTGGCCTTTATCGCCAACCTAATGGAGAGCGGCGTCGATTTCGTGGCCTGTGACATGCCCCAAGCCAACCGGCTGACGATTCACATTCTGGCGGCGGTGGCCGAGCACGAGCGGGAGATGATCTCGCAGCGGACCAAGGCGGCGCTGGCCGAGGCCAAGCGCCGGGGAACCCGGCTCGGAAATCCACGTATCGAGGAGGCGCGGGCTTTGGCGATAGCGGCGCATTGCGCCAGCCGTCCGGCCCCAGAGGTTCTAGCGTTGATGGTCGAGAAGCGGAGACAGGGCAAGACGCTACGGGCCATTGCGAACGACCTCAACCGACTCAACATTCGGCCAGTGCGCGGGAGACAGTGGTATGCCAGTAGCGTCAGGGGTCAGATAGCTGCGTTGGACAAAACCAGTCGGCAAGACGTTCTTTAGTTGCTGTTGTTTCTCCCTTTCACATGCCTTGTCTAATTCTGTCTTTAGATGTGCGGTCTCAATCTTGCTTGCAAGATCGAGACCGCTATTTGTATATTCGTATCTGCTTATAGTCCTATAGCCCTGTAGGCGTGGAAGGAGCTACCATGCAAGTTTTGGCGATCATTGGGCAAAAAGGCGGGAGCGGGAAGACCACAACGGCGCTAGGAATCGCCGTGGAAGCGTGTTTGGCTGGCCGTTCTGTTGCTGTGATTGACCTTGACCCACAGACGACCGCTGCGAATTGGAGCGACCGAAGAGGCAAGGAAACGCCCGCAGTTGTCTCATGTCAGGTTTCTCGATTGAGCCAAGTGCTTGAAGCTGCTGCCAAGGGTGGTGCAGACTTCGCCATTATCGACACTCCCGGCAAGAGCACGGACGCACTGATAGCCGCCTCCAAAGCCGCCGACTTCGTTTTAATGCCCATTCAGCCGCAGCTATACGACATTGAAACGCTTGGGAGCCTCAAGGACGTGCTGACGTTGGCTGGCAATCCTCCAGCCGCTGTATTGGTCAATCGTGCGCCGGTACAGGGGAAACGACACGTTGAAACCCAAGAGGCCGTGACTGCTCAGGGTTTTACTGTTTGCCCAGTTGTGGTCTTTGCCCGCGCCGCACATGGTGATGCCGGGAATATTGGCCAGAGTGCTACTGAATTGGACGCGAAAGGGAAAGCCGCTCAGGAAATGGCTGAGCTATATTCCTATATCGCTATAGCCACAAAGGAGGGATGCCGTGAAGAAAAGCACACTAGCCGCAGGGCTTAACGCCGCCGCAGGGCACACAACCCCCGCAATTGATTCCGCTCCAGCACCCGTCAGCAGAAGGTCCAAGGCATCACAGACAACGGTGCTTATTGGGGGACATTTCTCTCCTGAGGTTCGCCGCGCTCTTTTGCTTGTCCAGGCCGAGCCGAAGAACACCGGCAGAAATCTTAAGCAACTTCTAGGTGAGGCGATCAACGATCTCTGTGCCAAGTATGGCAAGCCGCAGCCTTACAACGGAGAAGCATAGGGATATAAAACTATATTCCTATAGGAATATAGTTTTGGGGACTGAGCGCATGGTCAAAAGCAGAGAAGGGAAGCACGGCGAGGAAGGGCTTATTCAAGCGGGCGAGATCTCTCTTGCAAAAACCCTTGCCAAAAAATTCAAGCCACCTACTCGCGCACAGCTTGAGCTTGTAGACGCCGCGTTGGCTATCCAATCGGAGCCGGACGCAGCCGAACGCGCCTTTATCGCCCGTCAGCTTGTCCTCTGTACTCTTCCGCACAGCGACCCCGGAGACAGCTCCCCGCGATGGATTCGGCGCACAGGCAATAGCGCCTTGCTTATTCAGCCAGGCTGGGATGGCGACAAAGACCAATCCATCGGCTACCCGTATGGAACTATCCCCCGGTTGCTTCTGTTTTGGGCCATCACCGAGGCGGTACGGACAAAGAGCCGTCGTCTTATCTTGGGGCGTAGCCTCAACGAGTTTGTTCGTGCCGTTGGCCTCAACCCAAATACTGGGGGAGGGAAGCGCAGCGACAGCAAACGCCTGAAAGACCAAATGCGCCGATTGTTCCGGTGTCACATTAGTTTTCAGGCGACGGGGGTTGATCCATCGGGCGCACCGGGCGAGGCATGGCGCGACATGGCAGTAGCGCCAGAGGGCGAATTGTGGTGGCATTCTCATCCCGATCAGTCAGCGCTTTGGGAAAGTTGGATTCAGCTAGGCGAGAAGTTTTTTAGTGCAGTGATTGCTTCGCCCGTCCCTGTCGATCTGCGGGCGCTCCGGGCCTTGAAGCGTTCACCCTTGGCCCTCGACCTTTATGCGCTAATCTCTTACCGCGCTTTCGTCATCGTGCAAAAGAACCTGCCCCCACAATTCATTTCATGGGAGCAGTTGCGCAGCCAACTCGGTACCGATTACGGCGACCTCAAGGATTTCAAAAAGGAAGCTAACGCCGCGCTCCGTAAGATCGCAACGGTATACCCTGGCCTCATCATCACAAAGGCCAAAGGGGGCTTTGCTATTCATGCCAGCCGCCTTGCTGTACCCCAGAAAACACAGTGAATAGCAAGGCTAAAAGGGTACGGTGAAACGCCCCCCCTCTTTGCTGTCCCTTTGGAAGCTTGAAGTTTTCCACGGTGAAACGCCCCCCCCTAATAAGGTGAAACGCCCCCCTTTTTAGGCGTTTTGACACGGTGAAACGCCCCCCCCTTTAAATAGTTAAGATAAATAGCTTTTTTCGTAGTAGGTCACCCTAAAGTCTGTGGATCTGCGGAAATCGCCGAAAGGCTATAAGGAGCTCCCTTTGGTCGATCAGCGAACAAGTTCGCATTCATTGGGAGGGCGCTGAGCGCCCCTCCCAAACCCACCCCGCCAAAAAACAAAAACCTGCCTATCTAAGACGGGGTTGGGTCGGCTTTTATGGCCTTCGATTAAAACCATGCTGGAACGAGCAAGGAACCACGCCAGAGGCGCTCGAAGCACCTAGGGTAGGGAAACCCCTCGTCCAGTGCATCGGAAGGTCTAAGAATCATGCGGAAAACAGGGAAGTCCGGTCGCTCAAGCGTGGCCCTTCCGCCACCGTGAAACATTGAATCGAGCCTCTTCCCACGCCCAGGCCTCGGCCTTTGGAAACCAGGTGGGGATGCCGTAAAGAGTCGAGCCGTCCGGCAAGTCCATATCTGTGACGCCCAGCTCGTACAGATGCGCTTCTTCGGGAGGAGGCGGCGTGTAGCGCGTTTTTTGAATCATCTCCGTGTGGAGCCGACCCGCAAGGTCTTGATCTTCAGCTTGCATCATGGGGGTTCCGCGCCTTCCGTTCGGTCGCAATCTGCTTGAACTCCTGAGACAACGGGGCTGGGCCGAGACATTCCAGCATGTCAACCGGATCGGCAAAGGTTATGATCTTTTCCGGCTCCAGGTGCTCTCCACGCTCCATCTTCGTTGCGCGATCCAGCGAACGGCGAACATGGCCCTCGAATCCGTCAATCATCACTTTCGTTTTCATGGCTTAGAGCACCCATTCACCGTGTGCCTGAATTGCGGTGTGCATCGCGTCCGGAGCCAGGTCCAGCCCTCCGGGCCACGTCACGGTTCCGCAAACCAGTCTGACCTGGGCAAAGAAAGCTAGGTCCGCCAAAGCTGCAAACACGCCAGCTTTTGGTGAATGTACGATGCCAGACAGATCAACCGTGCCGGTGAGTCCATCGACAAATACAACCTTTAGCCGCAGGCCCGGAAGGGCTTCAACACTGGTTGCCCGCCAGGGCGACTGGGGCGAAATGTGGGTTCCATCCTGCATCGAAAAAGGTTTCCATCAAGCGTACAGCGGAATTGGCCCGGACCGTCGAACGGTGCGCCTTTGATAAAACCAAGACCACAGCCAAGGAACAAGAGCCGAAAAAAGAAGGAGGAGTGCTGTCCCCAATGGCCAGAAGTAAGTCAAGAGCTCGGTAGCCACGCCTAATGGCCACAAAAAGGATAGTGGCCCTCCAGTCATTCCCCAATGTGCGGTATCAGGGTCAGTGTCCATGAGAGCCCACGCGAAGCGGAGAGTTCGCATATGTGCGTCGGCTTCTTCATTGCGGCCAAGAATTCGCGCTATCGGACTGGATGGGTAGACGCGCGCATCGTGAGTGCCATATTGCACGTGGACCAGCTCGTGATAGAGCGCGAATGCGATGCGCGGAGCAGTGTTTGTCGTGCTGCGATTGATATGAATATTCCCGGTGTCCCTCATCGTTTCCGCCAAGTACGACGGCTTATCCATCTGCGCCTGGTCCACAATGTCGATGGGCATACCGTAGCTCCAAACGGCCTCAACTTGGCCTGGAGCGAGTTTCGCGAGGATGGACAGTGCATTGTCTATGAGAGGTGGGTAAGTACGGTAAGGACGCCAACTCTCTCGCGAAAATGCGGAGATGTGGTGATCTTTCACATCAGGAATGGTTCGCTTTACGAAGGGGCCTAGAAGGGCAACAACTACGAACAAACTCCAGCAGATTTTCCAATAGTGCCTCATGAATCTGTTCGGCGTACGCTTAGAATTTGTGTTCATGGGGTTCTTGTCTTCTTGATTCCGGCGGAGAAATTTCACTTATCATCCTCCAACTTGTCCAAGTTCCGGCTTTTCCGCACATCATAAGAAGGATCGAACTCAATCGTGCCGAACAGATCCAGGATGTCTGTTTGCTTCTTTTCTCCGCAGACTTCACGCACGGTTGTGCTGTGTCCTATGCTCGTTTCCGAGCATTCCATATCTGGCGGTTTTTTGCTCAGGCGCGCTGCGTATTTTTCAAACTCCTCGAACGTGATTTCCCCGCGAGTGTAGCGATGCGCTGGCTCCAGCAATTCCCACTGAAGTTCGTCCTCCATTCCTTCACAAAATTTATCCAACCGCGCCAGTCGTTCGGCCATGGCGCGGTGTTCCTCCGGCGACAGCGGCTCGGGCGGCGGCCCTTTTCGGATGTCTGCCCACTTCTTGGTCATATCAATCCTCCAGCGAATCTGTTTCAGTGGGTGGTCAGCATTCCCGGCACCGGGAATTGCTAAGCAAACATGCGGGGATGAAGCCGGCGCAACTCTTCTATGTGAAGACGGCACACACCGTGCTGATTCCGGGAGTTCCGAGGCTTTTTTAGCTTTAGCTTTGAAAGCTCCACGAAGTACCGTTGCAATTCAATTAGCGGCCTCTTGGGCTTACTCATGCAGTCCAAGACCAGGTCTACCTGTGAGCGTTTGGCCTGTACATGTGGCTGCACCCTCGCGAGGATTTCTCTGACGGCATCCTGAGCTGCTGTTTGCCAGACCCAAGTGGGTTGCCGATTTGGGCGGATGGGACCAGGCCGGACACTGCCATGTCCAAGGATGCAACCGAGACGAGAGAGCAGATCATAGTCCGCCATTTCAACGCGAAGTCTGAAGAAGTATCCCTTGCCCTGCGGACGCATACCGATGGTTCCTTCTCCATCGAAGAGTGCGGCGTAGTACGCAAAACGCCGCTCCTCATGATCGAAAAACGAGTGAGAATGATTCATGATGGCTCCTTTTCCCACCACTAGATCACACTCGTTAGTATCTTGCAAGTGATTGAAAATACAGATATTAAAGTATCTGTATATTGCAATATCTGTGTTTTCTAGAGCCTTCTTCTGGTTACGAGCGTGCCACGAACTCTGTTGTGTTGCGAGGCAGATTTCGATAGGGAATGGTGACCCTCAGGAGCGTTCCGGAACAGCTTTGCAGATAGCCGTACAAATCCGGAAGAGATGTGATTTCAGAAGCCAGAACGGCAGCCTGCAAATGATTCTGTTCGGAGATATTGCGGGACTTCGAGCTCTGCATCAGACCCGAAGACCACCCCCGAGAGAGGTTTTTCCGCTTTACTTCCTGCTGGCCGAGCTGATCTTCGAAGTACTTCGCGGTTTCAGCATCGCCGGCAGCCAGGATGAGTTTGGTCGAGAGGCAGGAGAGCAGCACTTGCGCTTCGTCTCGTCCGTAGGTGGCGCGGAGCTGAGCAATGGTCTGTAGACCGGAAATGACCGATCCGCCGTATTTGCGCAGCTTGGTCAGGCCGTCGCGCATGGCGCCCACTTTGCCCAGAGAGTCCATTTCGTCTAAGACAAACCAAACCCGCCGCGCTGGATCTTCGGGCTGGGAAAGCAGCTCAATGACGGCAATATCGATCCAGCAGGCGATGAGGAGCCGCAGGAGGGCCATCTGGTCGTCACGGTAGACAGCAAATAGCCAGCGATTTTGACCGCCGATGCACTGGCGAACCCATTCACGGATGCTGAAATTGCCCTGATCGGGCAGATAACGCCATCCGGCCAAGTAGGTGGCGATAATCGACCGGGTTGAACCGAGCATACGGTCAGCTCCAGGTTGTGTGATCGGCTGAGCGCTCGTGCCAGCCAGAGCCGCCGCCAATTCGGTCCGGTCGGCAGAGGTGACCATCCGCAGCAGCTCTTTCACCGAAGAACATTTCCGCTTCCAAAGAGTGCGCAGGCATTCAGCCAGGAGGCTTTGAGCGTAGAAATGCCACTGCCTGGCCTCTCCGTCGGCGTCCGGTATCGCTGCCTTGGCGATCCGGTCACAGTCGTAGTCCGTTTGAATCTCATGGAAAGGCGACCACCCGGCATCGCGCTGATCGAAAGGATTCAGAACGATCGAGCCGCTATCCCCGAACCGAGCCAGATAGCTCCCCCCAGGATCGGCGATAAAGACAGGCTGTCGCCGCGCAGAAATAGCCCCAAGCATTCCGTAGATCGCCTGTGATTTACCTGATCCGGTGCGACCGGAAATCAAAAAATGCTGGCATTCGTTGGCGGGGTTGATCCTCGCCGCCCCAATACTCAGTTCGGTTCCACTCTTTGTCTTGCCGTGGATCTCGACAACTTGCGCACCGCGAACGTGTGTTTCATCTCGTTTTTTCTCTGTGCTCGTGGTCCATTGGCCGGGAGCATTTCTTGCGAATGGATTCGGAGGAGCCCAAGCGAAAATCTTTACTCCGTCCGTATCACCGGCAATGCTTGCGCGGAGGAACAGGCCGCTGATGAAGAGAGGAAAAACACTGAATATAACGCCAAGACGGTATTGCAAAATGGCATGAGGATCGTTGGAAGGTGTGTTTGCGTGCAGGGCCAAAAGCAGACCGAGAAGGGTCCACGCTGTGATCAGCCAGTATGCGAAACGTGGCCAAGGGAACCTATGACCGCGAACGTAGCGAATGAGGTCTACCGGAAGCATGAACACCGAAGCGAGGCCAAGAAGCATGGATGTGATTCCAAACTTCAGTACGGAGAAGATCAGAGCAACAAAAGCATGTTCTCCCATTGGCGGGCCTACACTCCGTGAATTGTTGCAATTTGGGTGAGCAGAGGCTCCAGGCGCTTAATGTCGGCTTCCCGTGTGACCCGTTCACGTGCTTTCTTCACGAACCATTCGGCGATCTGCTTATCTTTGACGGCTTCATTGATGAGCAATGCACCGGCGATCACTTTGCGTCCCGTATCTGCGGAGCGCTTCTTTTCCATCAAACGGGCCATCTTGGCCTGCGAAGCTGCGATTTGCTGTTCGAGTGTTTTGGCCATAATCGAAGAACATCGGCAGATTATGAATTTTCTTTAGGGCGTTGCTGAAGAAAAGTTTCAATTTGCCGATGAGGTATCTGACCACTTGCTGGCTGAGCCAAAGGCGAAAGCCACTGCAAGTGCGCAATACATGTTGCTGCGCAACATATTGCGGTCGAGGCCTTTGGGCCTCGACGAGAAAGCGCGAGCACAGGAGCCGCCAAGATAAATGGCCATCGGCTATATCCGAACAGACCCAGTTTCGCGTACAAAGGGGCGCAGTGCTGTGGCCTGCGCCTCTTATCGCGCGGGCGTGTGTTTGGTAGATGAGCGCGTTGGCAAGATGTTCGATTACACCCATCGCAGTGGTGTTGAATATGCGGAGCTTCTCATGCCGGACAATGCTGGCATGGCCGCCGAGTGGAATCGCGAACAATTGTGGAATGCTGCCGAGGCCGCCGAGAAGAGAAAGGATTCCCGCGTCGCGCGGGAATGGACCGGAGCTTTGCCTGTTGAGCTAACGAGGGAACAGCGCATTGAGGTATCGCGCGAATTTGCCAAAGAAATGGCATCGTCTTATGGCGTGGCCATCGATTTTGCTTTGCACGAGCCAGGCAAGCATGGCGATGATCGGAACTACCACGTGCATTATTTGGCGACGACGCGCGTCGTCGTGGATGGCGAGCTGAAGGAGAAGGCTTCGCTTGAAAAGGGTCTGGATAACATTCACTTGGTTCAGCTTCGTGACACGTGGGAGAAGACCGTTAACAGTGCCTTGGACAGGGCTGGCGTAGACGCGCGGATCGATATGCGCCCTTTCGCAGAACAGCGCGAAGACGCCATTACGGCCGGAGATGTGATTCGTGCGGCTACGTTGGACCGTCATCCCGATATTCATGTGGGTTGGCAGGCAACGGCAATGGAGCGCCGCGGCCTCGAATCAGAGCGCGGAGCGCAACTGCGGCAAATCCATGAACAGAATCACGCCCGTCAGCAGCAGGCTTTGGAGCGAGCACGAACTGAGGTCATGGCCCGTAGTGAACAGCGGGATGCCGAACGTAGGGTACGAATTGAGCAGGAACGGAAAGCCCAGGCTGAGCGATTGGAATCGGCAATTGTGGCTGTGGATAAAACGCGCGGAGAATTGGAGTCAGTTGGCGCGGTCCGGCAGGCGCTTGTTCAGGTGGGCGCTGTGACTCCGGAGCAACAGCAGGCGCAAATAAAGCGGTGGGCCGAGATGGCCGCGCAGCCAAAGATTGATATTGCGGCGCGCGCCAGGGAGATCTACTGCGAACCCCAGAAGCGGGAATTTTTTCGAGCGGCGGAAGCTCTGAGCAGTACCGTTCGTAACCTCAATACCTATGAATCGGCGCATCCGAAGCGAGTAAATTTGGCCGATCATGGGTTCTTAGGTATCAGACTCCTGCGATGGGAAGACAAGCAGTTAACAGGACTCCGCAACGAGTTCGAGAAGGCCAAGGGAAACGCTGAATTGGCCGAGCACAAGCTGAAAAGCAGGGAAACAGAGTACG
>Ga0207835_1000211_pt1 | contig 11428 bp, 8 predicted proteins | sample LuqExpMetagenom8_FD_187766 | JGI IMG/M metagenome (GOLD analysis project Ga0207835, IMG submission 187766) | Tropical forest soil microbial communities from Luquillo Experimental Forest, Puerto Rico - Sample 8 (SPAdes) | ecosystem: Environmental > Terrestrial > Soil > Tropical forest ... | reverse complement strand
GGCCGGCCGCCGTTCGGTCCCGGCTTCGGGCCCGAGGGCGCGTTCGGTCCGTTCGGTCCGGGCGGACCCGGCGGCTTCCGTCGCGGGTGGCGGGCGGGGCGCGGCGACATCCGCGCCGCGATCCTGCTGCTCCTCGCCGAGCAGCCCCGCCACGGCTACGACCTGATCCGCGAGATCGCGGAGCGCACCGACGGCGCCTGGACCCCGAGCCCCGGCGCCATCTACCCGGCGCTCTCGCTGCTCGAGGACGAGGGCCTCGTCACCATCGCCGCCGAGGGCGGCCGCAAGCTGGCGAGCCTCTCCGACGAGGGCCGCGCCTACGTCACCGACAACCGCGAGGAGCTCGGCGACCCGTTCGGCACCGCCACCGCCCGCACCCCCAAGTCCCGCTGGGCGCTGCGCGAGGCCCTGCACGGGATCATGGGCGCGAGCATGCAGGTGGCGCAGACCGCCAACGACGAGCAGCTCAGCCGCGCGCTCGCCGTGCTCGACCGGGCCCGGAAGGACCTCTACCTGGTCCTCGCCGAGGACCGGCCGACGACCCCGCCGGCCGCACCGGAGGTCTGACCTCGAGCGCAGACGACGAACGGCCCGCCGGGGACCACTCCCCCCGCGTGCCGTTCGTCGTGCGCGGTCAGGACGTGAGCCAGGCGATCTCTCGCCGCATGAGGTCGGTGCGGCCCGCCGACTCGAACGAGCGGGCGTCGTGCCCGAGGGTGTCGACGATGACCTTCGAGGCGCCGGGGCCCTGCCAGACGACCGTGTAGGGGGCGCCGTCGTGCTCCGTGACGACGAGCGGCCGGATGCCGTTGTCGAGGTCGAGGTCGGCGTACCCCTCGTCGAACGCCACGAAGGGCGCGAGTCCGGCGCTCACGGGGTGCTCGTCGTCCACGGCACGGAACTGGGTGTCGCCGAGCGGCGGGTGCCAGGAGTGCGGACCCCAGCGTCCGCCGGTGGCGGCTTTGTACGCGCCGCCGAACGCGCCGGAGCCCTGGTGGAGCACGAGCATCGGGACCCCCGCGGCGATGATCGCCGCCAACCGCTCGTGGAAGGCGTCGAACGCGTCGTCCTCGGGCGTGCCGCCCGCCGCCTTGACGACGAGCAGCGCCAGGTCGGCGGGGTCGAACTCGTCGAGCGCCCACGGCATCGTGCCCCGCAGCACCGGCTCGAGCCCCGCCGCCGCGAGCTCGAGCGCCACGAGGTGGCCCACCGCGGCGTCGTCGTGCCACGGATCGGTGTAGGGATGGTGGCCCACCAGGACCAGAGCGGTGCGGGGCATGGCGTTCCTTCGTCGTCGAGGCGCTCGCCGGCGGCATCGAACGAGAGGGGCCGCGAGCGCGTGCCTGAACGTAGCAGCCGTCGCGGTGACCAGGGGCGTGGGATCGGATTTGGGACCACGGCCGCGGTGGCGTAACCTAATCGGGCCGACGCGGGGTGGAGCAGCTCGGTAGCTCGCTGGGCTCATAACCCAGAGGTCGCAGGTTCAAATCCTGCCCCCGCTACTCATGTAGTGCCAGGCCAGAGGCCCTTTCGCTCAGCAGAGCGGAAGGGCCTCAACTGTCTCCGTAAGCAGTTCGTAAGCACGGGACTGCGTCAGCCGTCGGCGGACGATCCCGGATGTTGGGACATGCCGACTCGAATGGGACTCCCCAGATCCTCCCCGCCAATGGATGCCGCGCGACTACACAGTTGTGATCTGCAAAGCCGGCCCGGGACTTCAGACGGCTGGGCGCTGGCCTCTGAAGTTCTTGTTGAGACCGATCGCGCCCCTCGCGACGTCGAGCAGCTGTGCAGCCACCTCGGGGCGATGCAGCACATGGGCCACCGGCCACCGATCCGGCACGGCGCTGCCAGTGTTCCTCGAGTCGAAGGCGTCGAGCGCGACGACACACGGGCCGTGATCCGGTTCGCGGAAGGGTCCTGGCGACTCGAGGCGCGCGACGAGGGGCTCGCCCTTCACGTGGAGGCGGGTGACGCGGGAGCGCTCGAGCGCCTCAAGGACGGCATCGCAGCCCGGATCGCGAAGATCGGCCGCCCGACGTCTCCCTGCTCCGAACCAAGTCTGTTCAGTCGACCTTCGCGCGGCGCAGCCGCAGGGCGTTGACGATGACCGAGACGCTGGACAGGCTCATCGCGGCGGCGGCGATCATCGGTGACATGACCAGCCCGGTGGCCGGGTAGAAGACCCCGGCGGCGATCGGGATGCCGATCGAGTTGTAGACGAACGCGAAGCCGAGGTTCTGCTTCATGTTGCGCACCGTCGCACGCGACACCAGCCGGGCGGCGGTGATCCCGCGCAGGTCGCCCTCGACCAGCGTGATCTGCGCTGACTCGATGGCGACGTCGCTGCCCGTGCCCATCGCGATGCCGATGTCGGCCTGCGCCAGCGCGGGTGCGTCGTTGATGCCGTCGCCGGCCATCGCCACGCGGTGACCCTGCTGCTGCAGGTCGGCGACGATCCGCAGCTTCTCGTCCGGCTTCACCCCCGCGTGCCAGGCGTCGATGCCGAGCCGGTCGGCGACCCGCTGCGCGGGGGCCGTCGCGTCGCCGGTGGCCATCACGATCGTGACGCCGTCGGCGTGGAGCTGCTCGACGGCGTGCGGGGTGGAGTCCTTGATGGCGTCGCTCACCGCGAGGATGCCGATCCGCGTACCGTCGACCGCCGCGCTGACCAGCGTCGCCCCCGGGTCGGCCTGCTTGTCGAGCTCGTGGTCGTGGTCGATGTGATCGGCGTGCATCAGCTCCATGTTCCCGAGAACGACCGCCCGGCCGTCGACGGTCGCGCGCACGCCGGCGCCCGGGGCGGCCGCAAAGCCTTCGGGCTCGGCCAGCTCCACGCCGTGCTCACGGGCCGCGGCCGTGATCGCCCGGGCGATCGGGTGCTCGCTGGCCCGGTTCGCGCTGGCCGCGTACCGCAGAACGTCCTGCTCGGTGCTGCCGGGCGCGGGCAGCACCTGTGACACGCTCGGCCGGCCGACGGTCAACGTGCCGGTCTTGTCGACCACCAGGGTGTCGACCTGCCGCAGGTGCTCCATCGCGGCCGCGTCGGAGAAGAGCACCCCGTGCTTGGCCCCGAGCCCCGCGCCGACCATCACCGACATTGGCGTGGCCAGCCCGAGCGCGCAAGGGCAGGCGATGATCAGCACCGACACCGCGCTGACGATCGCGAAGCTCCAGCTCGGCTCGGGTCCGGCGATGCCCCAGATCAGGAATGTGGCCACCGCGATTCCGATGACCACCAGCACGAACACCCCGGCCACCCGGTCGGCCAGCCGCTGCATCGGGGCCTTCGTGCGCTGCGCCTGCGCCACCATCTGCACGACCCGGGACAGCACGGTGTCCGCCCCCACCCCCGCCGCGGTGACCACGAGCGCGCCGGTCGTGTTGACCGTGCCGCCGATCACCTTGTCGCCCGGCCCCTTGTCCGCCGGCACCGGTTCTCCGGTGAGCATCGACTCGTCCAGCGCCGACTGCCCCGACACGACGACGCCGTCGACGGGCACCTTCTCCCCGGGACGGACCCGGACGCTGTCGCCGACGACGATGTCCGCCAGCGGGACCTCCTCGTCGTCGCCGTCCGGGCGGATCCGGTGCGCCGTCGCCGGGGCCAGCTCGAGCAGCCCCTTGATCGCGCTGCCGGTGCTCGCCCGGGCCCGCAGCTCCAGCACCTGACCCAGCAAGGTCAGCGTGCAGATCACCGCGGCCGCCTCGAAGTAGACCGGGACCGTCCCGTCGTGCTCCCGCAGCGAGTCCGGGAAGATGTCCGGCGCCACCGTCGCCACCACGGAGTAGGTGTACGCCGCGCCCACGCCCAGTCCGATCAGGGTCCACATGTTCGGGCTGCGGTTGCGCAGCGAGTCGGCGAACCAGACGAAGAACTGCCCGGCGCACCAGAACACCACCGGGGTCGCCAGGACGAGCTCCACCCACGGCCGGACCTCCGGCGACAGCAGCCCAAACATCGCAATCGACAACACCGCCGCGGACAGCGGGATCGACACCCAGAACCGCAGCGCCATCGCCCGGTACTCCGCCAACGCCGCGCTGTCGTCGACCGTGGGCACCACCGGCTCCAGATGCATCCCGCAGATCGGGCACCGCCCCGGGTGGTCCCGCACAACCTCCGGGTGCATCGGGCACGTGTACTGCGTCGCGCCGGAGCCGCCCGCCGCAGCCGGCGCAGCCGCCGCCGGGGCGTGCGCGGCGTGCCCGTCGCCGTGCCCCCCGCCGTCCTCGCCCGCGGGCACCAGGAACATGCCGCACTTCGGGCAGGACCCTGGCTCGTCGCTGGTCACTTCGGGGTGCATCGGGCACACGTACCCGGCCGGCCCGGCCTCGCTCAGCGCGACAGCGGCGTGGTCGTGACCGCCGGCGCCATGGCCGGCCTGCTGGAGACTCCCGTGACCCAGGTGATCTGCCGCGTCAGGGCGGCCGTGCACCACCTGGGCGTCTTGCTCGTGAATCTCGTCGCCGTGACGAGCGGAGGACGCGGCCAGAAGGCCGACGGGCACCAGGTGCATCCCGCACGTGGGGCACTCCCCGGGCGTGTCGCTGGTCACGTCCGGGTGCATCGGACAGACGTACCCCGGCGGTCCATTGCGCCGACTGTCCATGGCTGTTCCCTCGCTCATGAGGCCGGACGATGAGGGTGATCGCGGGTTGCCGTCAACGGTCCCCCCGCGCCGCGGGCCCCGCAAGCCCGGAACCGCGCCGCTCAACCGCTGCGGTGCGTCGAGACCATCGGGGGCGCTGGACGCCAGTCTGCTGCGCGGGGACCGGTTGGTGCGCGTGTGTGCCGCGAGCACGAGAACACACCGGACCAGGCACCAGCGCCCGAGGCGAGCCACGGCCGCGCCCATGTGTGCTCGCAACTCGTCTCAACCTGACACGTCTCTGTACCAAGCGCCGCGCCAGCCCGCGCTGAACCCGCAGCCGACCCCGGCGACCGACCTCGCCCACCGCGCCGCCGCGGTGCTGCTCCCGCAGAACGAGGGCCCGGACCATATGGTCCGGGCCTTCGTCGACGCTGAAACGCCCGGGTCGTCGCCGGGGATCGACGCTACCGGCGCCGCGGTCCGCGACGAAGAGCGCCGATCAGCGGCAGGACCGAGACGGCCATCAGCACCTTGGCGAATGTCGGCTCGGCCGCGTAGAGCACCGCGCCGGCCAGCAGGAACGCCGCGAAGACGATCGCCATCGGGATTCGCTGCACCGAGCGGTTCAGCCCGCGGACCCGCAGGTCGAGCATCGGCGTCTTCACGGACAGGTCGCCGCGTTCGACGAGGGTCAGGATGCGGTCGACGCGCCCGGGAAGCGCCACCAGCGACTGCACGATCTTGGTGCCCTCGGCGGTAACGGTGCTCCACAGTCCGCCGTCGCCGGCCTCATCGGAGACCAGTGTGGCGGCGTAGGGGGTGATCGAGGTCCACAGGTTGAACTCGGGGTTCAGGCCCGTGCACATGCCCGACAGGACTGCCAGCGTCCGACCGAGCAGCAGCAGGTTCTCCGGCAGCTGGAACGGCATGCTCACCAGCAGCTCGCGGAACTGCAGGCCGATGTCCTGCATCTCCTTGTGGCTGATGTTGCGCAGGTCGCTCATCGCCATGCCGCCGAAACGGTCGAACACCTGAGCCACGGCCAGGTCCAAGAGCTTGATGTCCGCCGTGGGCAGAAGCACGCCTATGGACGCGAAAGCGCTGACCAGGCGGGCCGAGTCCTGGGTGCCGACCGCGATCAACGCCTCCCGCAGCGACGAGCGGAGCGTGTCGGGCACCCGTCCCACCATGCCGAAGTCGATGAACGTCAGCCGGAACTCCCCGGGCCGTCCCTCGACCGGCGCCACGAAGAGGTTGCCCGGGTGCGGGTCGGCATGAAAGACGCCGTCGTCGAAGATCTGCTGCAGGTAGGTCTCCACCAGCTTCTCGGCGACCTGCGCGCGGTCGATGCCCGCGGCGGTGATCGCGTCGTAGTCGCCGAGCCGGATCGCCGAGACGTCCTCGAGCGTCAGAACCCGCAACCGTGAGTGCTCCCATGCCACGCGTGGCACGACGACCTGGTCGTCGTTCTCGAACACCCAGCGGAAGTGCTCGGCGTTGCGCGCCTCGGCCGTGTAGTCGATCTCGTCCAGGGTGGTGGCCGCGAACTCCTCCACGAGCGCCGGGACGTCGGCCCGGCTGCTGACCGGCTTGTACCGGGTCAGCCACCCACCCACCCGGCGCAGGGCCGCGAGGTCGACGGCGACGATCTTGTCGATCTCCGGTCGCTGCACCTTCACCACGACCTGCGCGAAGCCCGTCTCCGCTGCATCGGCGTCCCAGAGCACCGCCCGGTGCGCCTGCCCCAGCGACGCCGCAGCCATCGGCGTCTCGTCGAAGCTCTGGAAAGCCGCGGCCAACGTGCGTCCCAGCTCACCTTCGGCGCACCGCCGGATGTCGTCGAACGCCGCCGGCGGCACCTCGTCCTGCAGACCGGCCAGCTCGTCGGTGATCTCGGCCGGCAGCACGTCCAGGCGCGCCGAGAGGAACTGGCCGACCTTGATCATCAGGCCACCCATCGACAGCGCGAGCGCCCGGAACCGCACCGCCGTGCGACGGTTCCGGTCGCTCCGGTTGCCGTTCGACCACCGTCGCAGCCCGATCTTGGGCAGGACGATCTCCCAGAAGATGAACCTCGCCGTGACCCCGGCGAAGAACGTGACGATCCGCCGATAGCGGGCGCGCAGCCGAGGGGACTCCGTCACGTCTCAGTCCTGGGCGAGCAGGGTGTAGACCTGCTTGCGCGCGGCGTTGAGGATCTCGATGGTCGACATGATCTGAGTCTTGTCGCCGGACTTCCCGATCTGCAGCACCGCTGCGGCCAGTCGCCCGCCGGCCTCGCGGAGCGCGGCATGACCACTCTGGTCGGAGCTGGCGGCTGCCAGGTCCCACGGTGCCGGCTCGTCGGCCAGATCGGCCACCGCCGCCGTGCCGGCCTCGGTGAGCGAGAAGACCTTCTTGCCGCTGGTCTCCTTCGCGACGATCAGACCCTCGTCGGCGAGCAGCTGCAGGGTGGGGTACACCGAGCCGGCACTCGGGTTCCACGTGCCGCCGCTGCGTCGCGAGATCTCCTGGATGATCTGGTAGCCGTGCATCGGCTCGTCGGCCAGCACCCGCAGCACCGCGGGGCGGATGTCCCCGCGCCGAACCCGCCCGGGGTACCCGAAGCCCGGTCCGCCGGTGCCGAAGCCTGCGAAGCTGCGCGCGAAGCTGGCCAGATCGGGACCGAGCGGTCCCTTGCCGTAGTGATGCATGTCAGGTCCTCTCGATCGTGATAGTTAGCGACATATCGCTAACTATCACACATCTACGGCTCGTCGGGCAGACGCTAGAGCTCGGACGTCAGCCCGCCGTCGATGACGAAGTCGGCCCCGGTGATGTTGCCCGCCACCCGGTCGCTCGCGAGGAAGGCGACGAGCGCCGCGACCTCCGCGGGCGTGGTGAACCGGCCCGTGACCATGGACGCCTCCGCGTCGGCCACGACCTGCGCGGTGTCGTCGCCGGTCGCGGCGGACACCGTCGCCGCCACGCCGCCGTCGCCGAGCCAGAGGTCGGTCGCGACGGGTCCGGGGCTGACGCAGTTGACGCGGATGCCCGAGCCCCCGACCTCCTTCGAGAGCGACTTGGCGAAGCTGGTCAGCGCCGCCTTCGCGGCGCTGTAGTCGATCACGGCCGGGTCGGGGAGCCGTGCGTTCACCGATGCGACCATGACGACCGCGCCGCGTCCGGCGCCCACCATCGTCGGGAGCGCGGCCCGCGTCGTCCGGACGGCGGTGAGGACGTCGAGCTCGAACGTGTCCCGCCACTCGTCGTCGGTCACCGAGGCGAAGCCCCCCGTGCGGGGGTTCACGCCTCCCACGTTGTTGACCAGCACGGTCACCGGCCCCAGGGCTCCGGCCTGGAGCATTAGGCCGGCGGCCGCGGTCGGGTCGGTGAGGTCCGCCGCGACGGGGACCACGTGCCCCCCGGTCGCGAGCTCCGCCAGATCGGCGGACACGGTCCGGGACGCGGCGAGCACGATCGCGCCCTCCGCGGCGAGCGTCCGCGTCACGGCCAGGCCGATCCCCCGGCCCGCGCCCGTGACGACGGCGACCGTGCCCTCGAGCCCGAGATCCACCTCAGAGGCCCCGCTCGGCGAGCCACTTCAGGACGGAGTCGGCGACCTCGGCCCACCCGTGGTCGATCGTGAGCGAGTGCCCGCGGCCCTCGAACTGCTCCAGCTCGGTCACCGCGATCGAGTCGCGGTACTGCTTGAGGGTCGAGCGGGTGACGACGTCGGGCACGGTGTGGTCAGCCGTGCCGGAGATCAGCAGCAGCGGGCCGCGGTCCGCGCGCCCGGTCTCCACCGCGGCGGGCGAGTGCATGACGAAGTTCGCCGCCGCGGCCTGGAAGAGCGGCCGCGCCGGTGACGGGATGGTCCACGCCTCGTAGAGCTCGTCCGACTCGTCGGCGCCGACCGCGTTCCCGAAGCCGTAGCGGAACTGGGCGGGGGTCAGCGAGACCGCGCGGTGCAGGTTCGCGGGGTTCCCGAGCGCCGGGAAGCCGGCGCGCAGCTGCGCGAGCGGCAGGGGCAGCACGCCCTTGATCTGCGCGGGGTCGATCGCCACCGCGGCCGCGCCCACGCCCTGGCCGAGGAGCTTCTCGGCGATGAGGCCGCCGAACGAGTGCCCGACGAGGACGACGTCGTCGCCGAGCTCTCGCGCGACCGCGGCGAAGTGCTCGGTGGCCTCGTCGATGCCGATGTCGGCGACGGCTTCCGGGTTGGCGCGAGCCTCCGGGACGGTGTCCGCCTCGCGGGGCCAACCCGGCGCGACCGGTGCGTAGCCGGCGGCACGGAACCGCTCGACCCACGGGCCCCAGCTGCTCGCGTGCAGCCACAGGCCATGGATGAAGGCGACGGGACGGGCGTTGTCGGCCATGCTCGTGCTCCTCGAACTCGCGGGCGACGGACGCTTCCAGCAGACACCTGCGCTTGCTCCGGCGTCCAAGACCTGTTTCGTGCGGATCGATGCCGCTCTTGCATGAATCTCCAGGTCAACGGAGGCTTCCCCCGGGGAGGCAACGTGGACCTGGATCTGCGGCTGGTGCGCTACTTCGTCGTCGTCGCGGACGAGCTGCACTTCGGGCGCGCTGCGACCCGCCTGCACGTCAGCCAGCCGGCGCTCTCGAAGCAGATCCGGCGCCTGGAGGACGACCTGGGCGTCCGGCTCTTCGCGCGCGACAGCAGGCACGTGTCCCTCACGACCGAAGGCACGCGGCTGCTGCGCGACGCCCGGGTGCTGCTCGCGCACGCGGCCCGCATGACTCGCCCCGAGAGCCCCGGGGTGCGGATCGCGCACATCTTCGACCTCGACACGAGCCGTGTGGTCGCCGATGCGTTCGCCGCTCGCTTTCCCGACGTGCCCCTCGTCGCGAGCTCGATGGACAGCCAGCGGCAGCTCGATGCCCTGGTCAAGGGCCAGCTCGACATCGCCATCCTGAGGCTCACCCCCGCGATGGTCGCCGACCACCCGGTCGGGTGGCACCACCGCCCGCTCCGGTTCGAGCCCCTCTGGCTCGTCGGCCGCCCGGGCGACCCCGAGGCCGAGAAGGCCTCGCTCCACGAGCGCCCGATCGAGGTGTTCGCCGACCCGCCCGGCTCGGCGCTGTTCAACGCCCACGGTGAGTACCTCGTGGCGCTGGAGGCACGCCTCGGGGTCGCGTTCGAGTGGCTCGGCAACGCCGGCACCTTCGACCAGTGCCTCGCGCGGATGGTCCGGGCGACCGGTAGCTCCTACCTGCTCGAGTTCGAGTCGTACGCGCTGCGGTACCGGCAGGCGGGCATGCCGATCCACCGGGCGGCCGAGCTGCCGTTGGCGTACCCATGGTCGATCGCGTGGCGCGACGAGCCGCTCTCCCCCGCGATCGCAGGCTTCCTCGAGACGGCGGCCGAGCAGGCGCGGGCGCGCGCCTGGCTTGCGCCCGAGACCAGGTGACGGGGTGCGCGGACGACTGTCACCGCTGCTCTGGGCCGGGGTGAGCGTCCTGCCGTTCGTCGTCCTGCTGGTCGCCGTCCTCGCCGCCGACCTGGCTCCGCTGGGCATGGACCGTTGGTGGGCCGCCACAGTGGCCGACCTGCGGTCCCCACTCATGACGTCCGTGCAGACACTGATCAGCATCCTCGGCGGCGGACTGGTCGGCGGCCTCCTCGTGCCGCTGGTGCTGTTCGTGCTCCTGGGCCGGTTCGTCTCCCGGCGGGCGGCCATCACCTTCGCGGTGGCGCTCATCGGCTCGGCCGTCGTCGTCGTGCTCGTCAAGTACCTCGTCGGGCGCCCACGCCCGCCGGACCGGCTGGTTCCCGCCGCCGAGCTCCTGTCGTTTCCCTCGGGCCACGTCGCCCACGCCGCGACCCTGACCGTGGCCCTCGCGCTGCTCGTTCGCCGCCGCTGGCTGATCGCCGTAGCGCTGATCTGGCCGGCCCTGATGGCGTTCAGCCGCACCTATCTCAACGTGCACTGGCTCAGCGACACGATCGCCGGCGCATCCGTCGGCACGTGCGTGGCGGTGCTCGTCGTCGCCACCGCGGGCTGGGTGCCGCGACGCACGACCGGAGGCACGGACGCCGCCGGGGCTCCAGGCCCGACAGAGGCATGACGAGACCGCGCGGCGACGGGGTGGCCGGACCGGCCGCGCGGGCGGAAACTGGCGCGAAACCGTGCACAGGGGACCGACGCGCGACGACCAGGGGGCACGATGCCGGGCTACCACTCGCGCGCGGGACTCGCCGCGCCTCCCGAGGTGCTCGACGGACTCACCGAGATCCGCGTGCACGGCGTCGGTGGGGCGACGCCGCAGTCGCTGCTCGGCGACCCGTCGCCGAGGCAGGTGGCCGGCGACCGGCTCGCGGGCTTCTACCGGACGAGCGACGCGGCCGGCCGTCACCGTGAGGCGTACTCGTGGGGCGGGCTGACGTCGCACAGCCGGCTGCGCGCGCTGTGGGCCCTGCTGCTCCCCTCGATGTTCGCCAACATGGCCGGCTGGATGGCCCGACGTACGGTCACCGCGGGTCCCGACGAGGCGTCGGAGGCGCCGACGACCTGGGCCTTCCGGTGGTGCGCGCGGCTGGCCGCCTTGGCGCTGACGGTCGTCACGACGGTGATGACGTGCCTGCTGCTGCTCGACGTCGTCTCCTACCAGTGCGGCGGCTCGGACGCCTGCCGCTCCGCGGGCTTCTGGAGCACCGCCGCCGACGCCGTCGCCCCGACGGACCGGCCCGGGAACCGTCTGGTCGTCGGGGCCGCGGCCGCGGTCCTGGTCGCGCTCGCGTTCTCCTACCTGGCACGCCAGACGCGCCGGTCGTACGAGCGCGTGGAGCCGCCGACGGTCGTGCCGCCGACCGGCCCAGCCGCGGCGGG
>Ga0207835_1000209_pt1 | contig 11501 bp, 10 predicted proteins | sample LuqExpMetagenom8_FD_187766 | JGI IMG/M metagenome (GOLD analysis project Ga0207835, IMG submission 187766) | Tropical forest soil microbial communities from Luquillo Experimental Forest, Puerto Rico - Sample 8 (SPAdes) | ecosystem: Environmental > Terrestrial > Soil > Tropical forest ... | reverse complement strand
GCACAGCCCGCCGTTGTAGTCGGTGTGCTCGCCGATGAGGTTGACCCGCCCCGGGGCGGACCACACCCCGTCGGGCGAGTCGGCGAAGGCAGAGGCGAACAGCGCGCGCACGCGCGCCGCGCCCTCGTCGGCGGACCAGGCCGGCCGCAGAGTCGCGGCCGAGGTGGTGGTGGTCATCGGACCCTTTCCGGGGTTCAGCGGGAGAGCGGAACGACGCCGAGCGGCCGGCCCGCCAGGCCGCGCGGGGTCGAGACGAGGCCGGCGGCGATCTCGCGCAGCGCGACCGCGGCGGGGGAGTCGGGCTGGGCTGCGACCACGGGCGTGCCGGCGTCGCCGGCCTCGCGCACCGCGATGTCGATCGGCACCTGGCCGAGCACCGGGACCGGCGAGCCCATGAGGGTCGACAGCCGCTCGGCCACGCGCTCGCCGCCACCGGCGCCGAACAGCTCGAGCCGCGAGCCGTCGGGCTGCGTCAGCCACGACATGTTCTCGATGACCCCGGCGATCCGCTGGTGCGTCTGCACGGCGACCGCGCCGGCGCGCTCGGCGACCTCCGCGGCCGCGGCCTGCGGCGTCGTGACGACGACGAGCGACGACCCCGGCAGCAGCTGCGCCACGGAGATCGCGATGTCGCCGGTCCCGGGCGGCAGGTCGAGGAGCAGCACGTCGAGCTCGCCCCAGTACATGTCCGTGAGGAACTGCTGGAGCGCGCGGTGCAGCATCGGCCCGCGCCACACCACCGGCTGGCCCGGCGGCACGAACATCCCGATCGACACGACCTTGACGCCGTGCGCCACCGGCGGCAGCAGCATCTCGTCGACCGCGGTGGGCGGCTGGTGGACGCCGAGCATGCGCGGCAGCGAGAACCCGTAGATGTCGGCGTCGACGACGCCCACGGCGAGCCCCTGCTGCGCCATCGCGACGGCGAGGTTGGCCGTCACGGAGGACTTGCCGACCCCGCCCTTGCCGCTCGTCACGGCGATGACCCGCGTCGTCGAGCCGGGCTGCGCGAACGGGACCACGGGCTCCGGCGCGCCGCCGCGCAGCTGCTGCGTCAGGCTGGCGCGCTGCTCGGCCGTCATCTCGCCGAGCTCCACGCTCACCCCGGTGACGCCCTCGAGCGTCTCGACCGCGGCCGTCACGTCCTTCACCAGCGTGTCCTTGAGAGGGCACCCGGGGACGGTGAGGTCGACGCGGACGGTGACGTGGCCGCCGTCGACGAGCACCGAGCGGACCATGTTGAGCTCGGTGATCGGCCGGCGGATCTCGGGGTCCATGACGCCGGTCAGGACCTGTCGGACCGCCGCGGCAAGCCCCTCGGGCTGGGTGGGGGTGGAGGGCATGCCGCCATGGTATGCGGTGCTCAGGACGCCCCCGTGGGCGCCCCGACCTAGGACGTGCGCCGCGCGACGAGGTACCCCTGGTCGTCGTACGTCACGGTGTACGTCGCCCCGGGGTGATGAGTGCGGGCCCACTGCGCGAGCGCCGCCGGGTTCGCCGGCCCCCCGCCCCACGACGAGTCGAAGACGAGGTAGTCCGCGGCCGGGTTGCCGGCGTTGCCGAACCAGTAGACGTCGTGGTGGTCGACGAGGTAGCTCATCAGCCCGACGTCGGTCTCCACCGACGCGCCGTCCGGGACCGCGGCCAGCGCGCCGTGGGCGGCCTCGGCCCGCGGGTTGGCCTTCCAGAACGCCGGCGTGCCGAACCGCCCGAACGCGACCTGCGGCGCGACGAGCACGCCGACCGTCACCGCGACGGCCACCGCCTGCCGCGAGTACCTCCGCAGCCACGCGCGCGGCGAGCGTCCGGCGAGCTCGACCCCGTCCAGCAGCGCGACGAACGCGATCGGCATGAGCACCGCGCTGTAGTGCCAGGTGTGTCCCCAGAACCCGTAGTTCGTGGACCAGAACCGCCACAGGATCGTCGGCACCGCCACGAGCATCACCGGCGAGCGCAGCCCGACCAGCCCCGTGATCGCGACCAGGAGCAGCAGCGTGATCACCTTCCGCCAGTCGTCGACCAGGTGCGTGGCGAACAGCCACGGGTGTGTCAGGAGGCCCTTCCAGTCGAGCCGGTCGGCGTAGGCGAACACGCCATTGGGGTTGAGCGCCGGCAGGATCACCGCCTGCGTCAGCACCAGCCACACCACGCCCCACACTGCCAGCGCCTTGCCGATCCACGCGCGCCCCTCGTCGTACGCCCGCCAGGCCAGCAGCACACCGATGACCAGCACGGTCGCGCCGAGGTCCTCCTTGACGAAGACGAGCGGCGCCGCCCAGAGCGCGGCCGGCCACCAGCGGCGGCGCAGCAGCGCGACGAGCGAGAGCGCCAGCAGCGGCACCGCGAAGGCGATCTCGTGGAACTGGACCTCGACCGCCCCCGCGATGCCGAAGCTCACCGCGTAGGCGGCGCCGACGAGCGAGCCGGCCATCGGCCCGAACCGGCGCACGGCCTCGCGCGCGATGACGTACACGGACCACGCGAACAGCAGGTCCTGCACCACCATCACCGTGAAGGCGCTCGGCGCGATCCGGTACGGCAGCCCCAGGAGCACGAGCAGCGGGTGGAAGTGGTCGCCAAGCAGGTCGAAGCCCGCGCCCTTGATGTCGACGATCGGCGCCTGCAGGTGCGCGTACCGCTGCGCCAGCTGCGTGAAGATCCCCAGGTCCCACGACGGCGTCTCGAGCCGCCACCACTGCGACCAGGAGAACGTCACGTACGCCGCGAGCGCCAGGACGGCGACGACCAGCGGGCCGACGAGCAGCCCCCTCCTCGGTGATGGTTCCGCGGACGCGGCCGTCCCGTCGGGGGCGGTGACGACCGCCGTGCCGACCACGTCGTCGACCGCCCCGGACGCGCTCAGTCGGGCACCCCGGGATCGTCCAGCGCGTCGACGACGCGGTCCTCCTTGAGGTCGTCGAGGAGCTCGCGCAGCTCGGAGCGCACGAAGTCGCGCGTGGCGACCTCGGCGAGCGCGATCCGCAGGCCGGCGATCTCGCGGGCGAGGAACTCGGTGTCGGCGAGGTTCCGCTCGGCCTGCTGCCGGTCCTGCTCCAGCGCGACGCGGTCGCGGTCGTCCTGCCGGTTCTGCGCGAGCAGGATCAGCGGCGCCGCGTACGACGCCTGCACCGAGAAGCACAGGTTGAGCAGGATGAACGGGTAGGGGTCCCAGTGATGGATGAACCCGACGACGTTCAGGATGATCCAGACGATGATGAACGCCGTCATGTAGAGCAGGAACCGGCCGGTCCCCATGAACCGGGCGAAGGCCTCGGCGCCGCGCCCGACCCGGTCGGGGTCCCGCTTGGGGCGCCACCCGCGGCTGGACCCGCGCGGCAGGTCGAGCCGGTCAGCCACGGCGTGTCCCGTTCGTCGGCTCGTCGTCCGCCTCGCGCCAGTCCTCCGGGAGCAGGTGGTCGAGCACGTCGTCGACGGAGACCGCGCCGAGCAGCCGGCGCGAGTCGTCCAGCACCGGGAGTATCAGCAGGTTGTACGTCGCGAGCTCGCGCGCCACGGTCGCGAGGGGGCTGTCGGGCCGCAGGCCCTCGACGTCGGTGTCGACGATCTGCCCGATCGACTCGTGCGGGGGGTGCCGGAGCATCCGCTGGAGGTGCACCACGCCGATGAACCGGCCGGTCGGCGTCTCCAACGGCGGGCGCACGACGAACACCGTCGACGCGAGCGCGGGGTTGAGGTCCTCCCGGCGGACGTTGGCGAGCGCCGCGGCGATCGACGTCTCGGGGCCGAGGATCACCGGCTCCGTCGTCATGAGGCCGCCGGCCGTGCGGTCCTCGTAGGCGAGCAGTCGGCGCACGTCGGCGGCCTCCTCGGGCTCCATCGCGGCCAGGAGCTCGCTGATGCGCTCGTCGGACAGCTCCCGCAGCAGGTCGGTGGCGTCGTCGGGCTGCATCTCCTCGAGGACGTCGGCCGCGCGGTCGATCGCGAGGCCGGCGAGGATCGCCACCTGGTCGTCCTCCGGCAGCTCCTCGAGGACGTCGGCGAGCTGCTCGTCGGACAGCGCCGCGGCGACCTGGATCCGCCGCCGGCTCTCCATCTCGTGCAGCTCGTCGGCCACGTCGGCCGGCTTCATGTCCTCGTAGCGCTCGATCAGCGCCTCGGCGCCCTGCGCCGTGGCGTGCTGGAACAGCCCGGCGATCTTCTCGAGCTCGAGCGTCTGCGTGGTGCCGCGCCGGCGCAGCAGCCCGCCGCCGCCCTTGTGCCGGACCGACACCCTCGTCGCCACCCAGTCGCCGCCGCGCTGGTACTCGATCGCGACGTCGTCGACCGTCGCCTGGCCGCCGCCGTCGACAAGCGTCACCGTGCGCTCCAGCAGCTGGCCCATGACGAGCGTCTCGGTGGCGCGCTGCTCGAACCGGCGCATGTTGAGCAGGCCGGTGCTGATCACCTGGCCGGCGTCGATGCTGGTCACGCGCGTCAGGGGCAGGAAGATCCGCCGCTTGCCGGGCACCTCGACCACGAGGCCGACGGCGCGCGGCGCGCCCTTGGGCCGCTCCAGCAGCACGACGTCGCGGACCCGGCCGACCTGGTCGCCGATCGGGTCGAACACGGCGGTGCCGGCTAGGCGCGCCACGAAGACCCTGGTCCCGACCGAGCTCACCGCGAAAGCGTATCCGCGCATGCGCGCCTGGCACCGCTCCGCGCCCTGGGGGAGGATCGAGGCATGAGCATGAGCAGTGCCAACCGTGTGCCGCGGGTGCCGACCCTGCCGCAGGGTGAGACCGTCGCGAGCTACGGCACCTACGGCGAGGCGCAGAAGGCCGTCGACCACCTCGCGCAGAGCCAGTTCCCGGTGCAGCACGTGACGATCGTCGGGAGCGACCTGAAGTCGGTCGAGCGCGTGCTGCGGCGCCTCTCGTACCCGTCGGTCGCCCTCGGCGGGTTCGCGTCCGGCGCCTGGTTCGGCCTGTTCGTCGGGCTGATCTTCACGCTGTTCTCGTCGTCCGAGGTCGGCCTGATGATCCCGGCGGTGCTCTTCGGCGGCGCCTTCGGCCTGCTCTTCTCGATCATCACGTACTCGCTGACGCGAGGGCGCCGCGACTTCACCTCGTCCAGCCAGATCGTCGCGTCCAGCTACGCCGTGCTGTGCGCCCCGGAGCACGCGGGCCGGGCCCGCCAGCTGCTTGTCGCCGTGGGAGGGGTCGTCTCGGGCTGGCCGGGCTCGGTGCCGACGCCGGCGCCGATCCCCGCGCAGCCCGGGCCGCCGACGCCGCCGTTCGGCGCCCCTCCGTCCTCGCCGACGACGACCTACCCGCAGCCCCCGACGCCGCCGAACCCCCCGAACCAGCCTCCGGCCTGACCGGCCGTCAGCGGTGTATCGACAGGATGCCCAGCGCCGCGATGCACACCGTGATGGCCGCGACCGCCACCCAGTAGACGCCGGCGATGGCGCGCGGGGCCGTGTGCTCCGCCATGAGCCGCCGGTCGCGGGCGATGCCCGACATGTAGCCCAGCAGCGGCAGCAGCAGCACCGCGTTGATCACCTGCGTGCCGACGAGCACCGGGACGAGGGACACCCCGGGCAGCAGCACCAGCACGACGCCCGTGACGGTGACCAGCGCGAACGTGCCGTAGAACAGAGGCGCCTCCGCGAGCGAGTCGTTGAGCGCGGCGGGGCGGCCGGCGAAGTCGCACACCGAGTACGCCGTCGACAGCGGCAGGATCGACGCGGCCAGCAGGGCGGCGCCGATCAGTCCCGCGGCGAACAGCTCTGAGGCGAGTCGCCCGGCCAGCGGTTCCAGGGCGGCAGCGGCGTCCGAGGCGTCGTTGATGACCAGGCCGTGCGCGTGCATGGTCGCGGCGCAGGCGATGACGACGAAGAAGCCGATGACGCCGGTGAGCACGGCGCCGGTGATGACGTCCCAGCGCAGCAGCGGCAGCTCGCGCGGCGTCAGCCGCTTGTCCACGGCGTAGGACTGGATGAACGCCAGCCCCCAGGGCGCGAGCGTGGTGCCGAGCACGGCCGTGGCGATGAGCACCTCGTCGCGCCCCGAGGGCATGGTCGGCACAACGCTTCCGGCGAACGCGGCGCTCCAGTCGGGATGGGCAAGGAAGCCCGCGGCGATGTAGGCGATGAACACCGCCGACAGCGCCAGCAGCACGCGCTCGACGCCACGGAACCCGCCGCGCAGCACGAGGAAGGAGACGAGCGCGGCGGCGATCGGCACCGAGATGTACCGGGAGACGCCGAAGATCTGGAAGCCGGCGGCGATGCCCGCGAACTCGGCGGTCGTCGTGCCGACGTTGGCGAGGCCGAGGGCGGCGATCGACAGCACGCCGGCGCGGGCGCCGTAGCGCTGCCGGATGAGCCCGGTGAGCCCCTGGCCGGTGACGACGCCGATCCGCGCGCCGAGGTCCTGGAACAGGATCAGCGCGATCGTCGAGACGGTGAGGACCCACAGCAGCTTGTACCCGTAGCCGGCGCCCAGCACCGAGTAGGTGGTGATGCCCGCGGGGTCGTCGTCGGACAGCCCGGCGATGAGGCCGGGCCCGACGACCGCGGCGAGCGCGGCGAGCGTGATGCGGACGCGCGTGCGGCGTCGCGTCGGCGACGGCGTCAGGGTGGCGGTCACTGGGCGCCTCCCGTCGAGCGCTGCCACGGCCACCGGCGCTCGCCCGGCCGCGCCAGGAGGTCGACCACGTCGTCGGCGAGGATGCGGCCGATCGGCCGGTTGGCCTCGTCGACGACGAGCAGCGACGAGCCGCGGTTGTCGGTCATGCGCTCGACGATCTCGGGGAGCGCGGCGTCGGGGCCGACGGTCACCGGCCACGGTGGCCCGACGAGCCCCGAGAGCGGCGTCTCGGGATCGGCGCCGAGCAGCTCGACGAACTCGATGTCATCGAGCAGCGCGCCGTGCTCGTCGACGACGACCACGCCGGCCGGCGTCTCGCCCTCCTGCACCTGGCGGCGGATCTCCTCGATGGCGTCGCGCACGGTGTCGTGCTCCGGCAGCCGCACGAGCCGCGAGGTCATCACGCCGCCCGCGGACTCCTCGTCGTACTGGAGCAGCGCCTCCAGCTCGGCGCCGCGGTCGGCCGTCATGGCGTCGAGCAGCTCGTCGCGCTCCTCGGGCGGCATCTCGCGCAGCGCCTCGACGGCCTCGTCGGCCTCCATGGCCGCCACGAGCTCGGCGGCCTGCTCGACCGGCGCGTCGCGCAGCAGGTCGTTGAGGTCGCGCGGGTTCATCTCCTCGAGGGCGTCGGCCGCAGTGCCGGGCTCGAGGCCGCCCAGCAGCTCACGCCGCTCGGCGCGGCCGAGCGAGGCCAGCAGGTCGGCGAGGTCCGCCGAGCGCATCCGGCGCAGCTCGGAGTGCGAACGAGCCAGGCGCACCGACCCGCCCGGCACGCCGAACGGCTGCACGCTGGACCAGTCGAGGACGAGGGAGGGGCTCGGCCGGCGTCCCAGGCCGCCGGGCAGCGAGCGCCGCAGCAGCGAGGACAAGGAGATGTCGACGCCGACCAGGCGCCACGCGCCGTTCACCCGGGTCAGGTAGAGGTCGGACGCGCGGACCACCTGCACGCCCGAGACGTCGACGAGCTGGTGGTCGATGACGTCGGCGAGCAGAAGGAGCTCGCCCTCCCGCCGGACCACGTCGCGCAGGTCGAACCGCGTCGAGCGCAGGCTCACCGCGGACTGCTCGATCGCGGCGATGTCCGCGATGTGCAGCCACGTGCGGCGCTGGCCCACGCGGACGATGAGGCCGGTCACGGGCGAGTAGCCGGCGTCCCATCGCACGACGACCTCGACGACGGTGCCGACGACGTTGCGGTCGCCGTCGCGCACCGGCCGGCCGGCCAGGCCGGCGACGGAGACGAGGGCGCCGGCGACCTCGCGACGCAGCGCGAGCAGCTTCGAGCCGCGCGCGGCGCGCGAGCGCAGCCCTGGCCGGCCGGGCGGCGCGGGGTGCAGGAGTGAAGAAGCCATGGTGAGCTCCCGACGAACGCAGGGCGCGTGCCGTGCGGGCACCCCCGACGAGGAGACGGCACCGCGGTCACGCGCTGGGACTGGGGACGACAGGTCGCGCGCCCGCCGCGTGCGTGGCGGCAGGTGGCGACGCTCCGGCCAGGGCTACGCCCGGCGGTCGTCAGGCACGGCCTCGACGAGGGTCAGGGGCGGTGCGAGGCGGCCGGCGCTAGGCGGGCCCTGCGTGTACTGCCTGGCGCCATGCGGCTCACCCCCAGGTGTCGGTCCCGTGCGGGCATGCCCGCCCCGGGCGCACAAGATACCCGCATCAGGCCCCTCGCAGGGCCGCCATCCAGGACTCCACGTCGTCGGGCGTGCGTGCCAGCGCGCCGGTGAGCAGACGACACCCGTCCTCGGTCACCACGACGTCGTCCTCGATCCGCACGCCGATGCCGCGGAGCTCCTCGGGCACCAGCAGGTCGTCGGACTTGAAGTAGAGCCCGGGCTCGACCGTGAACACCATGCCGGCCTCGAGGACGCCGTCGAGGTACATCTCGGCGCGCGCCTGGGCGCAGTCGTGGACGTCGATGCCCAGGTGGTGGCTGGTCCCGTGGACCATCCACCGGCGGTGCATCTGCGCGTCGGGGTCCAGCGACTCCTGCGCGCTCACCGGCAGGAGGCCCCACTCCGCCACGCGCGCCGCGATGACCTCCATCGCCGCGGCGTGCACCTCGCGGAACCTGATGCCGGGGCGGATGGCGGCGATCGCGGCGTCGGCGGCGTCGAGCACCGCCTGGTACACGCGGCGCTGCGCCTGCGAGTACGTCCCGTTCACCGGGATGGTCCGCGTGACGTCCGCGGTGTAGAGCGAGTCGGCCTCGACGCCGGCGTCGAGCAGCAGCAGGTCGCCGTCGCGGACGGCGCCGTCGTTGTCGGTCCAGTGCAGGGTCGTCGCGTGCTCGCCGGCGGCGGCGATCGTGTGGTAGCCGACGTCGTTGCCCTCCTGGCGGGCGTGGCCGAGGAAGGTGCCCTCGACGACGCGCTCGCCGCGGCGGTGAGCGGTGGCGGCCGGCAGCGCGCGCACCACCTTCTCGAAGCCCTCGATCGTCGTGTCCACGGCGAGCTGCATCTGCGCGAGCTCGTACTCGTCCTTCACTAGCCGCAGCTCGCTCAGGGTCTCGGCCAGCCGCGCGTCGGACCGCCCGGCGGCCTCGTCGGCCCGGATCTGCGCGACGACCTCGTCGACGGCCTCGTCGACGCCTGCCAGCAGCAGCACCTGGACGCCGTCCGCGCCGACGTCCTTGGCGAGCGCGTCGCGCAGGTCGTCGATGTGGGCGGTGGCGATGCCGGTCAGCGTCGCGACGTCGTCGAGCGCGGGGCGCGCGCCGACCCAGAACTCCCCGCGAGCGCTGTCCGCGAAGAACTCCTCGGTGTCGCGGCCCGCGGGCGGGTTGAGGTAGAGCACCGCGCGGTGCCCCGAGCCGGCGTCGCCCGCGCCGTCCTCGACCGGGTGCAGCACCAGCACGGCCTGGGGCTCCTGCTCCATGCCGAGACCGGTGAGGTGCGCGAACGCGGCGTGCGGCCGGAACCGGAAGTCCGTGTCGTTGGAGCGCACCTTCTGGGTGCCGGCGGGCACGACGAGCCGCGTGCCGACGAACTCGGCCGACAGCCGCGCACGACGAGCGGCGGCGAAGTCGGCGGCGGGCGACCGCGTCACCCCGAGGTCGGGCCGGGGCGCCCAGCCCGACGTCACGAAGTCGAGGAACCGCTTCGACGTCGGCCGCAGCGAGCGGTTGCCGCCGCGCGCGTCGAGGGGCTGGTCGGTCTCGGGGGTGATGTCGCTCACCCGGTCATCCTTCCACCCGTCCGGGTGCGGCCCGCGCGACGGGGGGAGCGCGAAGGGCGGGCGCTACCGTGTGGCGGTGCGCATCGACCTGCACACTCACTCGTCGGCGTCCGACGGCACGCAGGCGCCGGCCGAGCTGGTGCGGGCGGCGGCCGACGCCGGCCTCGACGTCGTCGCGCTCACCGACCACGACACGACGGCGGGCTGGGACGAGGCGGCCGCCGCGGCGCCGGCGGCGGGGATCACGCTCGTGCGGGGCACGGAGGTGTCGGCGCGCTCGCGGCACGTGTCGGTCCACCTCCTCAGCTACCTCCAGGACCCGGGCTACCGCCCGCTGGCCGACGAGCTGGCGCGCGTCGTCGACTCGCGCGCGCACCGCGCGGAGCGGATGGTCGAGTCCCTCGCCCGGGACGTGCCGATCACGTGGCGGCAGGTGAGGGACCAGGCGGGCGAGGGCACGGTCGTCGGGCGGCCGCACATCGCGGACGCGCTCGTCGCCAACGGCGTGGTCCCCGACCGCGACGCCGCCTTCACCACGCTGCTCAGCTCGCACGGGCCCTACTACGCGCCGTACTACGCGCCGGACGCCGCGGCGGCGGTCGAGCTCATCCGGGCGGCGGGCGGCGTGCCGGTGTTCGCTCACCCGGGCGCGGACGGGCGGGGGCGGATCGTCGCGGATGCGGTGTTCGACGAGCTGGCGGAGGCCGGCCTGGCCGGCCTCGAGGTGTTCCACCGCGACCACGGCGAGGCGCAGCGGGTGCGCCTGTCGGCGATCGCGGAGCGGCTCGGCCTGCTCGTCACGGGGTCGAGCGACTACCACGGTGCCGGGAAGCTGAACCGGCTGGGGGAGAATCTGACGGCGCCCGAGGTCCTGGCCGCGATCGAGGAGGAGGGAACCGTCGAGGTGGTCAGTCCGTGATCGACGTCCAGCTGTTCATCTCGGTGTTCGTCACGCTCTTCGTCATCATGGACCCGCCTGGCACGGTGCCGATCTTCCTGGCCCTGACCCGGTCGATGACGCACACGCAGCGCGCCCGGGCGGCGTGGCAGGCGCTCGCGGTGGCGTTCGGCGTCATCGTCGGTTTCGCACTGTTCGGGCAGCAGCTCCTCACGTACCTGCACGTCTCGCTGCCCGCGCTCCAGGCCGCCGGCGGCCTGCTGCTGCTGCTCGTCGCGATGCAGCTGCTCACCGGGAAGGACCAGGGCGGCGTGCCCGACGACGTCGAGCTCGGCGGCAACGTGGCGATGGTGCCGCTCGGCACGCCGCTGCTCGCCGGCCCGGGCGCGATCGTCGCCACGATGGTCTTCGTCCACCAGGCGACCACGGCGTCCGACTGGGTCGCGCTCACGCTCGGGATCCTGCTGGTGCACGCGTGCCTCTACCTGGCGATGCGGTTCGCCACGCTGGTGCACCGCGTGCTGGGCGACTCCGGGACGCTGCTCATCAGCCGGATCGCCGGCCTCCTCCTCGCGGCGATCGCCGCGCAGATGCTGGCCAACGCCGTGATCACGTTCGCCCGCCAGGTGTAGCGCCGCCGCCATACGCCGCCGCAATACGGGTCGAGCGCGCCACTCACGCGTCGAGCGCACCGGATGTTCGTGGGGCGCTCGCGGCGCAAGTGGCGCGCTCGACGAGGGGGTGCTGTGCGGTCAGTCCGTGGTGGCGGCCTCGGGGGCGGCGGCGGACGACGAGCCCGAGCCGCGGCGGTGGCGGCGGCGCTGGCGCCGGGCGGC
>Ga0207835_1000205_pt1 | contig 11786 bp, 10 predicted proteins | sample LuqExpMetagenom8_FD_187766 | JGI IMG/M metagenome (GOLD analysis project Ga0207835, IMG submission 187766) | Tropical forest soil microbial communities from Luquillo Experimental Forest, Puerto Rico - Sample 8 (SPAdes) | ecosystem: Environmental > Terrestrial > Soil > Tropical forest ... | reverse complement strand
AGGCGTCGCACTGCGCGCCGGCGCCGTCCTCGACCAGGCCCTAGGAAGCAAGACCGGCAAGGGTGCCGGGGCCAAGCGCCGAGGCATCTCCGCCCCGGGCAATGGCCCAAGAATGGCCCGTGCTCAGCGAGGCAAGGGGCGAAGCAGCCTGTGAAAGAGAAGAACCCCCTGGTCACCAGGGGGTTCTTCGAGGTGGCTCCGACCGGCGTCGATCCGGTGACCTCACGATTTTCAGTCGTGCGCTCTACCAACTGAGCTACAGAGCCTCGATACGACAACGCCGGTCCGAAGACCGGCGCCTCGAGCGACCCCGACGGGACTTGAACCCGCGACCTCCGCCGTGACAGGGCGGCGCGCTAACCAACTGCGCTACGGGGCCTCGTGATGAAGCCTTGTTCTCACTGCACTGATCCGTACCCCCAACGGGATTCGAACCCGTGCTGCCGCCGTGAAAGGGCGGAGTCCTAGGCCGCTAGACGATGGGGGCGAGCGCCCCTTGAACGTCGAGGCGTCCGAAGACCGGTGATGATCATACGGGTCAGGCGCCGAACCTCCAAAGCGCGATGATGGGCCGGTGGTCGACATGAGCCGGGAGGCCTTCGAGGACGCCGTCAGGGACGCGCTCGACGAGATCCCGGACGAGCTCGCCGAGCTCATGGACAACGTCGTCGTGCTGGTCGAGGACGACGCCCCCGACGACGACCCCGAGCTGCTCGGCCTCTACGAGGGCACGCCGCTCACCGAGCGCACGAGCTGGTGGGCCGCCGGCTCGCTGCCGGACCGCATCACGATCTTCCGCAACCCGACGCTCGCCGTCTGCGACGACCGCGACGAGGTGGTCGAGGAGGTCGCGGTCACGGTGATCCACGAGGTGGCGCATCACTTCGGCATCGACGACGCGCGGCTCGAGGAGCTCGGCTGGGACTGAAATGATCGGGGGATGGGCACCGATCACCAGCACGTCACCGCGGCGCAGGCGCACCGCGGGCGGCTGGCCTGGGTGCTCGCCATCACGGTCGTCGTCATGGTGGGGCAGGCGATCGGCGGGCTCGTCTCGGGGTCGTTCGCCCTCCTGGCGGACGCCGGGCACATGCTCACCGACGCCGCGGGCCTGCTCCTGGCCCTGCTGGCGACTCGGCTGGCGGCGCGGCCGGCCACGCTGCGGCGCACCTTCGGCTGGCAGCGGGCCGAGGTGCTGGCCGCGATGGTCAACGGCATGGTGGTCGCGGCCGTCGGCGTCGTCGTGCTCGTCGAGGGGATCGACCGGATCGTCCACCCGAGGCCGATCGAGGCCGGGCTCATGCTCGCTGTCGCGCTCGTCGGCCTCGCGGCGAACGCCGTCGGCATCGGCCTGCTGCACCGGGGCCAGGGCGAGTCGCTGACGATCCGCGGCGCCTACCTCGAGGTGCTGGGCGACCTGCTCGGGTCCGTCGCGGTGGTCGCCGCCGCGCTCGTCGTGCTCGCCACGGGGTTCACGCGGGCCGACGGCATCGCCTCGGTGCTCGTCGGGATCGCCATCCTGCCGCGGGCCGTGGTGCTGCTGCGGCAGGTCGCCGCGGTGCTGCTCGAGGCGGCGCCGGAGGGCGTCGACCTCGCGGCGGTGCGGGCACACATCGCCGGCGTGCCGGGCGTCGCCGACGTCCACGACCTGCACGCGTGGACCATCACGTCGGGCGTGCCGGTGCTGTCCGCGCACGTCGTCGTGCACGACGAGGTCATCGCTGCCGGGGCCACCGGCGGCGTGCTGGACGCGCTGGGCGAGTGCCTGGCCGGCCACTTCGACGTCGAGCACTGCACGTTCCAGATCGAGCCCGCGGCCCACGCGGCGCACGAGTCAGCCACACACCTGTAGGGGAGCGCATGGTCGGGATCGGGGTCGTCATCCTGCCGCAGGAGCGGTGGGCGGTGCAGCGGGCGCAGTGGGTCGAGGCCGAGGAGATGGGCTTCGACCACGCGTGGACCTACGACCACCTGGCGTGGCGTTCCCTGGCCGACGAGCCGTGGTTCGCCACAGTCCCGCTGCTGGCCGCCGCGGCGGCGGTGACGAGCCGCATCCGCCTGGGCACGTGGGTCGCCTCGCCGAACTTCCGGCACCCCGTGCCCTTCGCCAAGGACGTCATGGGGCTCGACGACATCTCGGGCGGGCGGTTCGTGCTCGGCGTCGGTGCAGGTGGCGAGGGCTGGGATGCCGCGGTCATGGGGCCGCCCCCGACGCGCGGCGAGCGGCACCGCCGCTTCGCCGAGTTCCTCTCGACCCTGGACGAGCTCCTGACGCACTCGGTGACGGACGCGGCCGGCGACTTCTACGTGGCCCACGAGGCACGCATGGTCCCCGGCACGATCGCCCGCCCGCGGCCGCCGTTCGTCGTCGCCGCCAACGGGCCGAAGGCGATGGCGCTGGCGGCCCGGTACGGGCAGGGCTGGGCGACGTACGGGCCGTCGCTCGACATCGAGGGCACCGCCTCCGCCGCCGACCAGGAGCGCTGGTGGGCGGGGCTCGCCGAGATGGCGGAGCGGTTCGACGAGGTCGCCGAGGGGCGACCCGTCACGAAGTGGCTCTCGCTCGACGGCGCGCCGGTGTTCTCCCTCGTCTCCGTGGAGACGGCCGTCGAGGGGATCGAGCGGGCCGCGGCGCTGGGCTTCGACGAGGTCGTCGTGCACCGGCCGCGTTCGGCGGGCGTCTACGCCGGGTCCCTGGCCGCCTACGAGGCGCTCGGTGACCGCCTGGCGCCGCTGCGCGCCGCCTCAGTGGGCGGAGCGGGCCTCCCACGCTGAGCGGACCATGTCCTCCAGCGAGTGGCGCATCCCCCAGCCGAGGTCGCGCGCCGCGAGCTCGCCGGAGGCGACGATCCGCGCCGGGTCGCCGGGCCGGCGCGGCCCGCTCTCCGGGTGGAACGCGATGCCGGTGACCTCGGCGACGGTGTCCATGATCTGCCGCACGGAGACGCCGTCGCCGGACCCGAGGTTGTAGACCGTCTCGAGGGTGCGGCCCTCGGCCAGGGCGCGGGCCGCCGTGACGTGCGCGTCGGCCAGGTCGGCCACGTGAACGTAGTCGCGCACGCACGTGCCGTCCGGCGTCGCGTAGTCCTCGCCGTTGATCCGCGGCACGCGGCCGTCCAGCAGTGCGTCGAAGATCAGCGGGAACAGGTTGTGCGGGCTGGTGTCGTACAGGTCCGGGAAACCCGAGCCGACGACGTTGAAGTACCGCAGCGACGTGTGGCGCAGGCCGGTGGCGCGGCCGCAGCCGGCGAGCAGCCACTCGCCGATCAGCTTGGACTCGCCGTACGGCGACTGGGGCGTCGTGGGCGTCGCCTCGGTCACGCGCTCGACGTCCGGCGTGCCGTAGACCCCGGCGGACGACGAGAAGACGATCCGGTCGACGCCCTCGGCGGCCATCGCCGCCAGGAGGTGGACGGTGCCGGTGACGTTCTGCTCGTACGTGTGCAGCGGGCGGCTCACCGAGACGCCGGCGTACTTGAAGCCGGCGAGGTGCACCACGCCGTGGACGCCGTTCTCGGCGATCGCGCTGCGCACCATGTCGACGTCGAGCACGGAGCCCACGACGAACGGGACGCCGTCGGGCACGAACTCGCGGTGGCCGCTCGACAGGTCGTCGAGCACGGCGACGGCCAGGCCGACCTGCCGGAACGCCCGCACCACGTGCGCACCGATGTACCCCGCCCCACCCGTCACGAGCCATGTCACGGGCGGACCCTACCGGTTCCCACGACTAGTTCGCCGACGCCCCCGTGAGGGTGCGCCACGCCTTCCGGCGCTCGGCCTGCTCGGCCGGGTCCGGCACGGGCAGCGACGCCAGGAGGCGCTGCGTGTACGGGTCCCGCGGCGCGTCGAGCACCTGGGCCGACGTGCCCTCCTCGACGAGCTTGCCGTGGTGCAGCACCGCGATCCGGTCCGCGACGATGTCGACGACGGCGAGGTCGTGGCTGATGAACAGGCACGCGAACTTCAGCTCGGCCTGCATCCGCACGAACAGCTCGAGCACCTTGGCCTGCACGGACACGTCGAGCGCGCTCGTCGGCTCGTCGGCGATGAGCAGGTCCGGGTCGAGCGCGAGCGCCCGGGCGAGGCTGGCGCGCTGGCGCTGGCCGCCGGAGAGCTCGTGCGGGTACCGCTCGCCGTAGGAGCGGTCGAGCTGGACCGCCTCGAGCAGCTCGTCGACCCGGGGCCGCGCGTCGCCGGCGTCGCTCGCGACGCCGTGCACGACGAGCGGCTCGGCGACGCACTGCGCGATCGTCAGCAGGGGGTTGAAGCTCGTCGCCGGGTCCTGGAAGACGAAGCCGATCTTCCGACGGATCGGGCGGAGCTTCCGCTCCGAGACGCCGCGCACCTTCGTGCCGAGCACCGAGAGCGAGCCGCCCGTCACGGGCGTCAGGCCCGCGATCGCCCGGCCGATCGTCGTCTTGCCGCTGCCGGACTCGCCGACCAGGCCGAGCACCTCTCCGGGCGCGATGGCGAAGTCGACGTGGTCGACGGCGGTGAAGCCAGCCGTCCGCAGCCGGCCGGGGTAGGTGATCGTGAGGCCCTTGGCCTCCACGACGGGTGCGGCCTCGCGGTCCGCGACGGAGGCGCGTGCGGTGGTCTGCGCGCCCTGGCGGGAGCCGCCCACACGCGGCACCGCGTCGAGGAGCGCGCGCGTGTACGGGTGCTTCGGCGCGGAGAAGAGCGTGCGGACGTCCGCCTGCTCGACGATCTCGCCGTTGTACATGACCGCAACCTGGTCGGCCAGGTCCGCGACGACGCCCATGTTGTGCGTGATGAGCACCACCGACGTTCCGAATTCGGTCGGCAGCCGGCGCAGCAGCTCGAGGATCTCGGCCTGGACCGTGACGTCCAGGGCGGTCGTCGGCTCGTCGGCGATGACCAGGCCCGGGTCGAGCACGAGCGCCTGCGCGATGACGATGCGCTGCTTCTGGCCGCCGGAGAACTGGTGGGGGTAGTACTTGGCGCGCGCCTCCGGGTCCGGGATGCCGACGCGCCGCAGCACGTCGACGGCCGCCTTCTGGGCCTCGGCCCGCGAGAGCGACGTGTGGGCGAGCAGCCCCTCGACGATCTGCCAGCCGACCGGGTACACGGGGTTGAGCGCCGTGGACGGCTCCTGGAACACCATCGCGGCGTCGCGCCCACGCACCTCGCGCAGCGCGTTCTGCGACAGGGAGAGCACGTCCGACGAGCCGGTGTCGGTGTTGCGCCGCAGCAGGACGGCGCCGGACGTCGTCGCCGTCTCCGGCAGCAGGCCGAGGATCGAGCGGGCCGTGACGGTCTTGCCCGAGCCGGACTCGCCGACGATCGCCAGCACCTCGCCGGGTTGGACGCGCAAGGAAGCGCCGCGCACCGCCAGCACGTCGCCACCGTCGGTGGCGAAGGTGACGTGCAGGTCGCGCACGTCGACGACGGGGTCCTCGGCGGTCATCGGGCCTCCTCCGGCTGGTTCGTCTGCACGCTGTTCGTCGCGTCGAGCGCCTGCTTCGAGCGCTTGCCCCCGGCCGCACGGCGGATGCGGAGGCGGGGGTCCGCGAGGTCGTTGAGGGACTCGCCGACCAGGGTGATGCCGAGCACCGTCAGGACGATGGCGAGGCCGGGGAACACGGACGTCCACCAGATGCCCGACGTCACGTCCTCGATGGACTTGAACAGGTCGTAGCCCCACTCGGCGGCCGACGACGGTTCGATGCCGAAGCCGAGGAAGCCGAGGCCCGCGAGCGTGAGGATCGCCTCCGAGCAGTTGAGCGTCATGATCAGCGGCAGCGTCCGGATCGAGTTGCGCAGCACGTGCCGCGTCATGATCCGCGCGCTCGAGGAGCCGATCACCCGCGCGGACTCGATGAACGCCTCCGACTTGATCCGCACCACCTCCGATCTGATGACGCGGAAGTACTGCGGTACGAAGACCACGGTGATGGAGACCGCCGCGGCGAGGACTCCGCTCTTGAGGTTCGACTGGCCGCCGCTGATGGCGATCGCGGCGAGGATCGCGAGCAGGAGCGACGGGAAGGCGTAGATCGCGTCCGCGACGACGACGAGCGTGCGGTCGATCCAGCCGCCGAAGTAGCCGGACAGCAGGCCGAGGAACACGCCGAGGAACAGCGACAGCACCAGGGCGGCCACGATCGCCAGGAGCGCCGTCCTGCTGCCCCAGATCACGCGCGACAGGACGTCGTAGCCGCCGACCGTGGTGCCCAGAAGATGGGCCGACGACGGCGGCTGCTGCGAGCCGAACAGGCCGTTCGCGTCGCGCAGCTGCGCCCAGGAGTAGGGGGCGATGAGTGGGGCGAAGACCGCCAGGATGATGAACATCCCGGTGATCGCGAGCCCGGTGATGAGCATGCCGCGCTGGAGCCCCACGCTCGTGCGGAGCTGCTTGACGATCGGCAGGCGGTGCCACCGCGGGCCGTGGTCCGGCGTGAGGTCGGCCGCGAGGTCCTCGGGCGAGGGCGGGGTGGTGAAGCTCTCGATGTCGGCGGTCATCAGTACCGGATCCTCGGGTCGACGAGAGCGGCGATGACGTCAACGATGAAGTTGGTCAGGGCCACGATGATGGCGAGGAGGGCGACCATGCCCTGCACGGCCACGAAGTCCCTGGCGTTGATGTACTGCACCAGCTGGAACCCGAGGCCCTTCCACTCGAAGGTCGTCTCGGTGAGCACCGCGCCGCCCAGGAGCAGTGCGATCTGCAGGCCGATGACGGTGATGATCGGCACGAGCGCCGGGCGCCACGCGTGGGTGCGCACCAGCCGGCGCTCCGCGACCCCGCGCGAGCGGGCGGCCTCGACGTAGCCCGTCCCCAGCGTGCTGATCATGTTGGTGCGCACGAGCCGCAGGAACACGCCGCCGGTGAGCAGCCCGAGCGCGATCGCCGGGAGCACCGCGTGCGACAGCACGTCCAGGACGACCGACCACTTGCCGGTGCTGATCGCGTCGATGAGGTAGATGCCGGTGTTGGCGCCCTGCGTCTTCATGAGGATGAGGTCGCGCGTCGATGCGCGACCGGACGTCGGGAACCAGCCCAGCCACACGCCGAAGATCAGCTTGAGCAGCAGGCCGGTGAAGAACACGGGCGCCGCGTAGAAGAGGACGGCGCTGATGCGCAGGCCGGCGTCGGCGCCGCGGTCGCGGCGGGCCGCGGCGATGCGGCCGAGCGGGATCCCGAGGGCGAAGGCGACGATCAGCGCGTAGATCGCCAGCTCGAGCGTCGCGGCACCGTAGGTGGCGAGCACGTGCGTGACGGGCAGGTGGTCCGAGATCGTCGTGCCGAAGTTGCCCCGGACGATGTTGCCGAGGTACTCGAGGTACTGCACGAGGATCGGGCGGTCGTACCCGGCCAGGTGGATGCGCTGCTTCAGCTGGTCCGGAGGGAGGCGGCCGCCCAGGGCGGCCGTGATCGGGTCGCCGGTGGCGCGCATGAGGATGAACACGACGGTGACGAGGATGAACACCGTCGGGATGATGAGCAGGGCCCGGATGACCAGGTAGCGACCCAGGGCGCTGCCCGTCTTCTTCTCGCGGGGTTCCCCTGCCGGGGCCGGCACGACGGCGTCGTCGGCGGCCAGGTCGTTGGCAATGGTCACGTCTACCTCACTGAAGTGTGTTGCCTGCGCAAGCCTAGGGGCGGCCTCCCTGTGCGAAGGGAGGCCGCCCCGTCAGCCAGCTGCGTCAGCCCTGCTTGGAGAGGGCGCCGTACCGGAACTTGAAGGACGCGTCGAGCGTGTCCTTCGTGCCCTGGACGCCCTTGCCGACGACGGCGACCTGCGCGCCCTGGAGGAGCGGGATGGTCGACAGGTCCTTGGCGACCGCGTCCTGAACCTGACCGATGACCTGAGCACGCTGCGTCGGGTCGGTGGTCGTCGCCTCCTTGGTGATGAGCGAGTCGACCGTCGGGTTCGAGTAGTGGTTGTGCAGGAACGACGTGCTCGAGACGAAGAACGGCGTGAGGTAGTTGTCGGCGTCCGAGTAGTCCGGGAACCAGCCGAGCTGGTACTCGGGGTAGACGTCCGTCGTGCGGTCCTTCGAGTACTGCGTCCACTCGGTCGTCTGGAGGTTGACCTTGAAGAGGCCGCTCGACTCGAGCTGCTCCTTCACGAGCGCGTACTCGTCGGCGGACGACGGGCCGTAGTGCGCCGTGGCGTACTGCAGGTTGAGCGTCACCGGGGCCGTGATGCCGGCGGCCTGCAGGGTCGACTTCGCCTTGTCGGTGGAAGGCCCGCCGTTGCCGTCGCCGTACAGGCCCTTGAGCGCCTCGTTCGCGCCGGTCAGGCCGGCCGGGACGTACGAGTACAGCGGCGTGTAGGTGTTCTTGTAGACCTGGTCCGCGATCGCCTTGCGGTCGACGAGGTCGGCCACCGCCTGGCGCACGGCCAGGGCCTTCGCCGGGTCGGCCTCGGGCGTCTTGGCGCCGAACGGCTGCGTGTCGAAGTTGAAGACGATGTAGCGGATCTCGCCGCCGGGGCCGTCGACGACCTGGAGGTTCGCGTCCTTGCGCAGGTCGGCGATGTCGGTCGCGGAGAGCGACCGGTACGCCACGTCGACTTCGCCCTGCTGCACGGCCAGCTTGAGGTTGGACGCGTCGGCGTAGTAGGTGACGTTGACGTTCGGGGTCTTCGGCGCGCCGTAGATGCCCTGGTAGTTCGGGTTCGCCTTGTACGAGATCAGCGAGTTCACCGTGTACGAGGTGATGGTGTACGGACCGGCGAAGGGCTCCTTCGACACGATGTCGGCGTCGGGGAGGAGCGCGTCCTTCGGGAACACCTGCTCGTCGACGATCGGGCCGGCCGGGCTCGACAGCACCTGCGGGAACGTCTGGTCGTTGCCGTTCTTCAGGTGGAAGACGACGGTCGTCGGGTCGGGCGCGTCGGTCGAGACGAGGTTGCCGAGGAGCGACGACGGGCCGTTGCCGCCGTCGGCGCCGTTGGCGCCGATCGCCTGGACGCGGTCGAACGAGAACTTGACGTCGGACGAGGTCAGGTCGTCGCCATTGGCGAACTTCAGGCCGGACTTGAGCTTGACCGTGTAGGTGGTGGGGTCGGTGAACGACGCCGACACCGCGATGTCCGGCTTGACGTCCGGGCTCCCGTACGGGGTGTTGAGGACGAACGGGTAGACCTGGTTGATGACGGCGAAGGAGCCGTTGTCGTACTCGCCGGCCGGGTCGATCGTCGTGATCTTGTCGGTCGTGCCGATGAGGATCGTGTCGGCGGTCTTGCCGCTGCCACCCGTGCTGGCGCCCGTCGGGTTGGTCCCGTTCGAGCCGCCGTTGCTGCAAGCGGCCACGAGCAGCGCGCTCGTCGCCAGGCCTGTGGTGATCGCCAGCGTGCGCCGGCGTCCTGTTGCGGAGAACATCCGCCACCTCATTCCGTCAGTCGTTCGGTGGTGCCGCGGAGCACGCATCGTTGCGTATCACAGCGGCGGATCGCGCCCCGAGGGAGCGCGAGGGTCCTAGCAGACCACTTGGGATTTGCTGGACAGTAACCGTACGGTCACGAACAGGTCTCGGTCCCGGAGTTCGGGCCTGTCGATCTCACTATGTGGGTCGAAGTACCCGGCCGACCAGCGCCGTCCGGAATGCCGGACTTTTGGCCCTTCCTGCAGTTTCGCGCCTTCGCCACGCTCCCTTGGAGCGGCTCGTCGGAGGAGGGGCCATGCGGATGACGAGGACCGGGCGCTGGTGTGCGGCCGCGGCGCTGCTGCTCGCGGCGGCGGTCCCGGCCGGGTGCTCCGGCGGTGAGCAGCGCATCGCGCTCGGCTCGTGCGGCCCGAACGCCGAGGGGCCCGGCCACCCGGAGCGGTGCGGCACGTTCCAGGTGCCGCTGGACTGGGCGCACCCGGACGGCGCACAGATGACGCTGCACGTGCTCGTCGTGCCCGCCAGCGGCTCCGACAAGGCGCCCGACCCCCTCGTCTACCTCGCGGGCTTCGGCGGCTCGGCGATCCAGAACGCGCAGTGGCCGTACGACCACCTCGGCGCGCTCGAGGAGAACCGCGACCTCGTCTTCGTCGAGCAGCGCGGCACCGGCGGCACGGCCGAGACCTGCAACGTGCCGACGGACGCCGTGACGGACGACGCTGCCTACCGGGACGCCGTCGCGACCTGCCTGGCGTCGCTGCAGCGCGACCCCCGGCACGACACCACCACCAGCGCGGTCAAGGACCTCGATGCCGCTCGGCGCGCCCTCGGCTACGACAAGGTCAACCTGTACGGCGGGTCGTACGCGGTCTCGATGGGCCTGGCCTACATCCAGGCGCACCCGGATCGCGTGCGGACAGCGGTGATGGAGTCGGGCTCGCTCCTCGACGTGCCGCTCTGGCAGCTGGTGCCGACCTCCGCCCAGCACTCGTTCGACGAGCTGGTCGCCCGGTGCAAGGCCGACCCGGTCTGTGGCGCGGCCCACGACCCGGCGGCCGACCTGGCCACCCTCGTCGCGCGGCTGCGCGCCGCTCCCGTGACGGTCGACCTGGGCGGCTCGTCCATCGAGGTGACGCTGCCCGGCTTCCTCAACGCGATCATCGACGGCTACCTCGCGTCGCCGCAGACGGCGGTCCTGCTGCCGGGCGACCTCGCGGCGTTCGTCCGCGGCGAGTGGGCGGACGTGCTCACCAAGCGCAGCGCCTCGTTGCAGCAGGACGGCGCCGCACCGGGGTCGCAGCTGGCGCCGCTGCAGGTCCAGAAGATCACGCTGGAGTGCAGCGACGAGTGGGCGCAGATGGACCCTGCGGCGGTCGCCGCCCAGTCCGGGTCGCTCTTCGCCGCCGCCTCGCAGTCGCGTGCCGCCTGGCACCAGAGGCTCTGCGCCGCGTGGCCGCACGACGAGGGCGTGGGCGGCACGGTCACCGCCGACGTGCCGGTGCTCTTCGTCAACGGCACCGCCGACCCGGCGGACCCGCCGGCCAACGTTGCCGCCGCGGCGGCGACCATGCCCCACGCGACGTTCGTCGCCGTGCCGGGCGGGGGCCACGGTGTCATCGACGGATGCCTGATCCCGCTCGTCGAGAAGTTCGTCACGACGACGGTCCCGCCCGACCAGGCCGCATGGCAGCACTGCTTCGACGCTTCGCCGACGACGTGGAAGCCCGCGTTCCCGTCGGACTGAGGCGCCGGATCAGGCTCGCGGCCGGGCGGACCCTGGAACGATCGGCGCATGGGGAGCCCGTTCGTCGACTCCCCGCCTGACACCGGGAGGCGGTAGCGCCTACCCCTTGGTCTCGAGGGCGAGCAGCGTGCGCTTGCGGTCGAGCCCGCCCGCGTAGCCGGTGAGCGAGCCGCTTGCTCCCACCACGCGGTGGCAGGGCACGACGACGGTCAGCGGGTTGCGTCCCACGGCGGCGCCGACCGCCCGCACGGCCGTCGGCCGGCCGACCTCCTCGGCCAGCTCCGTGTACGTGGCGGTCTCGCCGTAGGGGATGGCGGCGATGGCGTCCCACACAGCGCGCTGGAACTCGGTGCCGGCCGCGCGCAGCGGCACGGTGAAGGCGGTGCGGTCACCGGCGAAGTACTGGCCCAGCTCTCCGGCGGCCGCGGTCAGCGTGGGGTCGTCGGCCGGTGCGGAGACGCCGAAGCGCTCGTCGGCCGGCCGGTGCGCCTGCCCTGCCATGTAGACGCCGACGAGGGCGTCGCCGTCGGCGACGAGCGTGAGCGGGCCGAGGGGCGAGTCGATGGTGGTGTGCCTCATGCGATGGCCTCCTGCTGTTCGGGGCTGTCCGGGAGCGAGTTGACGGGGTGGACGCCGGTGGCCCAGAGGTGCTGGACGGCGTAGGCGCGCCACGGCGCCCAGGGG
>Ga0207835_1000204_pt1 | contig 11807 bp, 12 predicted proteins | sample LuqExpMetagenom8_FD_187766 | JGI IMG/M metagenome (GOLD analysis project Ga0207835, IMG submission 187766) | Tropical forest soil microbial communities from Luquillo Experimental Forest, Puerto Rico - Sample 8 (SPAdes) | ecosystem: Environmental > Terrestrial > Soil > Tropical forest ... | reverse complement strand
GGAGACGGAGCTGGCGGCGCCGCCCGAGCCGCTCGCCGGCCGGCACCCGTTGCCGGCGGTCGACGACCTCGAGGCGGCGGCGCGGCGCTGGGGCGTGCGGGAGGGCGCGTCGGTCGTCGTGTACGACGACGTCGAGAACACCTCCGCGGCGCGCGCGTGGTGGCTGCTGCGCTGGGCGGGCGTCGCGTCGGTGCGCCTGCTCGACGGCGGGCTCGCGGCGTGGACCGCGGCGGGCCGGTCCCTGGAGGCGGGCGAGATCATGGCCGAGCCCGGTGACCTCGTCGTGCGGCCGGGCGCCATGCCCAGCGCGACGGGCGACGACGTTGCCGCCTGGCCGGGCACCGTCCTCGACGCGCGCGCGGCCGAGCGGTACGCCGGGCTCGTCGAGCCGGTGGACCCACAGGCCGGGCACATCCCGGGAGCGGTGAACGCGCCCACGTGGGGCAACCTCGGCGGCGACGGGCGGTTCCTGCCTGACGAGGCTCTCAGGGAGCGGTTCGCGGGGCTGACCGGGCCGGTCGCCGTCTACTGCGGCTCGGGCGTCACCGCGGCCCACGAGGTCGCCGCGCTCGCGGCGATCGGCGTGGAGGCGGTGCTGTACCCCGGCTCGTGGTCGGCGTGGTCGAACGACCCCGCCCGCCCGGTGGCGACCGGCGACCGTCCCTGATCAGGCGGTCTGCGTCGCCTGGTCCCAGCCGAGCCGCGCGGCGCGCGGGAACGGTGTCTGGGAGCCCTCTGCCTGGGCGACGTTGACGACGACGATCGACGTCCAGCCGGTGCCGGCCAGCAGGTCCGCGTCGAGGCCCGCGGCGTCCGCGATGCCCATCGGGCCGGCGGCGAGGCCGACGGCGCGCAGGGCGAGGATGAGGTAGCCGGCCTGCAGCCACGAGTTGTTGGTCGCGAAGGCCCGGCGCTGCTCGTCGTTGGCCTCGAGCATCGGCACCATCGCGCTCATGTGCGGCGCGAGCGTGGGGATGTGGTTGTGGAACGCCGTGTCGGCGGCCAGGACCAGTGAGACCGGGGCGGTGAGCACGCGCTCCTGGTTGCCCTCGGCCATGTGGCTCGCGAGGCGCTCGCGCGCCTCGGGCGTGCGCACGACGAGCAGGCGCAGCGGCGTCGTGTTGATCGCCGTCGGGCCGAACTTGGCGAGGTCGTAGGCGGCCTGGAGCTGCTCGTCGGTCACCTCGCCGTCGGCGAACGTGCGGACGGTGCGGGCCTCGCGGAACAGCATGTCCGCGGTGGCGTCGTCGATGCGGGTCTCGGTGGGGAGGGCGGAGAGCTCGATGGTCACGAGATCATTGAACAATCAATCACTGTGAGTTCATGCCGCGGACGGCCTCTCTGGGTGGTGAGATCCGTCACAATCTCGGCCTGCATGACCGGCACCTATCCTTGGGCCCCATGACCGCCGATCCCCTCGTCCTCGGTATCGAGACCTCCTGCGACGAGACCGGCGTCGGCCTGGTGCGCGGCTACGAGCTGCTGGTCGACGCCGTGGCGTCGTCGGTCGACGAGCACGCGCGGTTCGGCGGGATCATCCCCGAGATCGCCTCGCGCGCCCACCTCGAGGCGATGGTCCCGACCATCGAGCGGGCCCTCGCCACGGCCGGCGTGACGCTCGCCGACGTCGACGCGATCACCGTGACGGCCGGACCCGGGCTCGTCGGGCCCCTGACGGTCGGCGCGTCCGCCGCCAAGGCGCTCGCGGTCGCGCTGGACAAGCCCCTCTACGGGATCAACCACGTCATCGGCCACGCCGTGGTCGACGAGCTGGTCGACGGGCCGTTCCCGTCGCGCGTGATGGCGTTGGTGGTCTCCGGCGGCCACTCCTCGCTGCTGCTCCTCGACGACACGGTGAGCGTCACCGAGCTCGGCTCGACGCTCGACGACGCCGCGGGGGAGGCCTTCGACAAGGTCGGCCGCCTGCTCGGCCTGCCGTACCCCGGCGGCCCGCACATCGACCGGCTCGCGCGCGAGGGGAACCCCGATGCCATCCGGTTCCCGCGCGGCCTCACGGCCGCGAAGGACCAGGCGGACCACGCGACGGACTTCTCGTTCTCCGGCCTCAAGACGGCGGTCGCCCGCTGGGTCGAGGCCCGCCAGGACGCCGGCCTGGAGATCCCGCTCAGCGATGTCTCCGCCTCGTTCGCGGCGGCGGTGGCGGACGTGCTGACGGCCAAGTCGATCGCCGCGTGCCGCGCCCACGGGATCGACACGCTCGTCGTCGGCGGCGGCTTCTCCGCCAACTCCCAGTTGCGCGACATGGCCGCGAAGCGCTGCGCCGAGGCGGGCATCACGCTGCGCATCCCGCCGATCCGCTTCTGCACCGACAACGGCGCGATGATCGCCGCGCTCGGCTCGGCCGTGGTGCGCCGCGGCCTGCCGCCGTCGCCGCTCGACCTGCCGGTCGACTCGTCGATGCCGCTGACGACGGTCCTTCTCTAGCTTCCCTTTCAGGAGACTGGGTTGCGCGGCGTTCGCCGGACGCCTAACGTACAACCAAATGGTTGTAGAACTTCTGGAGCGGGACGAGGTCGACCGCCTGTTCGCGGCCCTGGCGGACGCGACGCGGCGGGACATCCTCACGCGCGTGCTGCACGAGGAGGCGAGCGTCTCGGCGCTCGCCGCCCGGTACGCCATGAGCTTCGCCGCCGTCCAGAAGCACGTCGCGGTGCTCGAGCGCGCAGCGCTCGTCACGAAGGAGCGGCGGGGTCGCGAGCAGCTGGTCCGCGGCGCCGTCGACACCGTCCGGGCAGCCAACAGGCTGCTGGCGCAGTACGAGGAGATCTGGCGCGGCCGCATCGAGCGGATCGATGCCCTCCTCGCCGACGACTCGTGAAGGAGGCTGTCATGGCCGTCATCGACACCACGCGTGACCCGCGGGCCCTGACGCTCGCCATCACGTCCCAGCTCTTCGCCCCGCCCGAGCGGGTGTGGCAGCTGTGGGCGGATCCCCGTCAGCTGGAGCGGTGGTGGGGCCCGCCCGGGTTCCCCGCGACGTTCATCGAGCACGACTTCGTCCCCGGCGGAGCCGCGCGGTACTTCATGACGAGCCCGGAGGGCGAGAAGAACCCGGCCTGGATGCGCTTCCGGCGGATCGAGCCGCACACGAGCATCGAGATGGACGAGGGATTCGGCGAGGTGCCCGACGAGGCGCCGCCCGGATTCCCCGCGGGGATGCGGATGACCGCCCGGCTGGAGGACTCGTACGGCGGCACGCGCATGACCATCACGACGACGTTCTCCAGCGTCGAGACGATGGAGCGGGTGCTCGCGATGGGCCAGCAGGAAGGGTTGGCGCTCGCGCTGTCGCAGGCCGACGCGATCCTCGCCGCCGGCTGACCCGCTACAGCGGCCGGCCCGCCGTCAACTCGGCCAGCAGCGAGCGCACCACCGCGTCGAGGTCGCCCGCGTTGCGCCGGGCGACGGCGCGCTGCCGCTGGTACGACGCGCCGCGGCGCAGGATGACCGGCACCTGCTCCAGCTCGCCCGCGCAGCCGAGCCGCGCGGCGACCGGCGCGAGCGTCTCCAGCCAGCGCTCCACCGAGTCGGAGACGAGCTCCTCGGTGCCCGACGAGTCCGTGACGAGGATCGCGTCCATGCCGTAGCGCGCGGAGCGCCACTTGTTCTCGGCGACGAACCACGGCTGGAGCGTCGGCAGGGTCTGGCCGGCGTCGGCCAACGACGAGAAGTGCTCGACGAAGCAGTGCGTCAGCGCCGAGATCGCCAGGACCTCGGTGATGTTCGTCGCGCTGTCGGCGATGCGCATCTCCAGCGTGCCGAACCGCGGCGACGGGCGGACGTCCCAGCGCAGCTCGCTGAACTCGTCGATGACGCCCACGTGCAGCATGTCGCCGACGTACTGCTCGAGCTGCGCCCAGCTCTCGAGCTGCGGCGGCAGGCCCGCCGTCGGCAGCTGCTGGAACAGCAGCGCCCGGTTGGACGCGTACCCGGTGTCGCGCCCGCCCCAGAACGGGGATGACGCCGAGAGGGACTGGATGAGCCCGAACACCGTGAGCATCGCCCGCGACAGCGGCAGCACCTTGTCGCGCGTCTCGATCCCCACGTGCACGTGCACGCCGAAGATGAGCATCTGCCGGCCCCACCACTGGGTGCGGTCGATGAGCTTGGCGTAGCGCTGCTTGCCCGTCACCCGCTGCGTCGCCCAGTTCGCGGAGGGGTGCGTGCCACCGCCCATGAGCTCGATGCGCAGCGGCGCCGCCACCGCCCGCACGCGGTCGACGCACTCGACGAGCGCGGCCCCGGCCTCGGCGACGGTGTGGCACCGGCCCGACGACACCTCGATCGTGTTGAGGAGCAGCTCCCCGGTCACCCGTGGGTGGAGCGGGTGGTCGTCGGCCTCGTCGACGTGCAGCGCGTCGAGCACCGCGGTCGCGGCCTGCCGCAGCTCCCCGGAGTCGGCGTCGACGAGCGCGAGCTCCCACTCGAGCCCCACGCTCGAGCGCGCGGAGTCGGCGAACGGCAGCGGCACCGGGGCGGCCATCACTCCTCCCCGGCGGCGACGGGTTCGACGATCAGCACGCGCTGGGACCCGGCGACCCGCGTCAGCACCACGGTCGCCTCGGCGCTCCCGCGCAGGTCGAGCTGGGCGCGGAGCGCCTCGGGCGTCACGGCGGTGCCGCGCTTCTTCACCGTGAGCCGCCCGACGCCGCGCTCGCGCAGGTAGGTGCGCAGCCGCTTCACTGCGAACGGCATCTCGTCGAGCACGCGGTACGCAGTCGCCACGGGGGTGGCGACGAGGTGATCGCCGGTCACGTAGGCGATGGTCGGGTCGACGAGGCGGCCGTGCACGTGGGCCGCGACGTTCTGCACCAGCCCGGCGCGGATCACCGCGCCGTCCGGCTCGTAGAGGTAGGCGCCGACCGGCCCGACGTCCGCGCGGTCCGCGTCGCCGCCGACGACGTGGGGCCGCCCGCCGCGCAGGACGAGCGCCGAGCGGCCCGGCCCCTCGGGCGCGAGCGCCCCGAACCAGAGGCCCGCCTCGACGACCTCGCCGTCGACCGATACCCACTGGGCGTGGGCGTCGTCGGGGACCGCGCGGTGGGGGAGCGCCGGGCCGACCTTGAGGCCGAGCGCCGGCACCCGCTCCCGCACGGCGAGGACCGCGTCGAGGGGCGGGGTGTAGGCGGCCGGGTCCGCCACGCGGGCGCCCGACGAGGTCCGCCGGGCGGGGTCGGCGTAGACGGCGTCGATGCCGGCGAGGTCGAGCGCGAGGCCGTCGCCGTGGCGCACGGTCGCCTCGGGGAAGTGCCGAAGGTTGACGGTGGCGATCGCGGCGGTCACCTCGTCGGCGTCGACCGCCACGACGTGCAGCCCGACGCCCGCGAACGCCATGGCGTCGGCCCCGATGCCGCACGTGAGGTCCGCCACCGTGGCGACGCCCGCCGCGAGGTACCGGCGCGCGTGGTGTGCCGCGACCACGAGCCGCGTCGCCTGCTCGAGGCCCGCCGCCGTGAAGAGCATGCCGTCGGCGAAGTCGCCGAACTTGGCGCGTCCGCTGGCCCGCAGCCGCGACTGCGTGAGCGCCGCGGCGATGAGCTCGGGGTCGAGGCCCTCCGCGTGCAGCCGCGTGGACAGCGCGAGCGCGCGGTCCTCGTCGTACGGCGGCAACGCCGACAGCAGCGCCCACCCCTCCGGCGCGAGCAGCCGGGACAGCGCCCCTGCGTCCATGGGCGTGATCCTCGCACGGACGTGCGAGGACGAGCACGGGCACGATGCCGCCACGTTGGCACTCGCCTTGACCGAGTGCTAACCCGTTCCTAAAGTGAGGTTCTGGCACTCTCCGAGCGAGTGTGCCAACCGCTCCCACCGGCCCCGGCACCCGCGACGACGGCGGCCCGACGGTGCGGCCATGACGTACGAACTACTCACATGCGAAGGGGAGGTCCGCTGTGTCGGTCTCCATCAAGCCGCTCGAGGACCGGATCGTCGTGAAGGCCCTCGAGGCCGAGACGACCACCGCGTTCGGGATCGTCATCCCGGACAGCGCAAAGGAGAAGCCGCAGGAGGGCGAAGTCGTCGCCGTCGGCCCGGGTCGCATCGACGACAAGGGCAACCGCGTGCCGCTCGACCTCGCGGTGGGCGACAAGGTCATCTACTCCAAGTACGGCGGCACCGAGGTGAAGTACGCCGGCGAGGAGTTCCTCATCCTCTCGGCGCGCGACGTCCTGGCGGTCGTCGTCAAGTAACGACCCGCACGAACACCCGAGGGCCCCTTCCGTTCCGGAAGGGGCCCTCGACGTGTTCTCAGCCGGCTCGGCGACTACCGGCGTGTGCGGCGAGGATCGCGGCGCGTTCGTCCTCGGACAGCCCGCCCCACACGCCGTACGGCTCACGCACCGTGAGCGACTGCTCGCGGCACTCACGGATCACCGGGCAGGTGGCGCAGATCGCCTTGGCGGCCTCCGCCCGACGGCGCCGTGCGGCGCCGCGCTCGCCCTCCGGGTGGAAGAACAGGTTCTCGTCAGCGTCCCGGCAGGCGCCTTGGAACTGCCACTCCCAGAGCTCGATCACCGGCCCGGGCAGGCGTGAAATCTCGGCCATGCTTCCCCCTCCTCGGTCGGGGCGGAGGTCACTGACCTCTGCCCGATCGGCTGGCCACGCCCGAATGTCCCTTATCGGGCCAACCGGACGACGCTTTGCACGCTACAACCGCGTCAGGAGTTGTTCAATACTCTCGACTGAACCCAACCTGTGAATCGATTTGGACGCTCGTCCTAGACGCGCGTCCAATGTCGGTGCTGGTCAGGCCCCTGGCAGTGCGGGAGCGAGTCCATAGCGCAACCGATTCAGCGTTTGCTGGCACAATCGGGCGCATGGACCGTGAGGAGGGTTCGGAACCCCTGCTCACCGTCGCCGCCGTCGCCCGGCGGCTCGGCGTCGCCCCCGGCACGTTGCGCACGTGGGACCGGCGTTATGGGCTCGGCCCGTCCGAGCACGCCGCGGGCGCGCACCGGCGCTACGGCAGCAGCGACCTCGCCCGCTTGATCGTCATGCGCCGCCTGACGATCGACGGCGTCGCGCCCTCGGAGGCGGCCGAGATCGCCCGGTCGGCCCGGCCGGACGCGCTGTTCGGGCCGTTCCCGGCATCCGACGGCGAGGTGGACGACGAGCCGGTGGCCTCCGACGCCGTGGTCGACGCGGCGCTCGGGGCCGACGCCGAGGAGCTGGCGCGCCTCCTCGCGCTGGGCCCCGGCGACGACGTGATCCAGTGGTGGGACGCGCTCGTCGAGCCGGCGTTCGCGGCCCTCGAGCGTCGAACGGTGGTGGAGCGGCCGGGGGTGTCGCCCGTGCTCGCCCTGGCGGCGGCGGCGACGGTCGCGGTCCAGGGCGCGGTGCCCGCCGCCACCAGCGGGCAGCCCGTCATCCTCGTCCTCGCGCCGGGCACCCGGCTGTGGGTCGTCGGGATCCACGTGGTGGCCGCCTCGCTCGCCGAGCGGGGTGCCGACGCACGCGTGGTGTCGGGCGTGCTGTCGCCCCGCCGGGCCGTCGAGCTGGTCGCCATGACCCGCGCCGGCGCGGTGATCACCGTGGCCGACGCGCAGGTGCCCGACCTCTCGTCCGTGGAGCACCTCGCGGCCGAACGGCCGGACGTGCCGCAGTTCGTCATGCTCCCGGACGCCGCGGTCGACCAGCTGCCGCTCGGGCGATCCGTGCACCGCGCCCGCACCGTCACCGGAGTGGTGCACGAGGCCCTGGCGTCGGTCGGACTCACCGGAACGGGGCAGGCGCGGCCACCCGTTCGGGCCACGGCCAGCGCCAGTCATAGCGGGTGATGTCCCTGGTCAACCGGGCTATATTCGCCCGAATGGCCTAGCGGCAATTCCGACGACGTGGTCGAGTGCGGACATATCGCCGCGAAGGGAACCGGACCCGGGTCTCGTGTCACTTACCTGGCGCGTCGGGGCGGCCGATGATCGTCACAGGCTGCCGGTGGGGGCGACAAGGAGAGGGCTGATGGCGGGGGTCATCGTGTGTCACGCGGCCGCAACGGTGCGTGAGCGTCTGGTGGTGACGTCGATCGGGGTGCCGGCGCTGGCGCCGGTCCGGGCGGCGACGACCGCCGACGAGCTCGTCACGCTTGCCCGTCGCGTGCCGCCGACGGTTGTGCTCATCGACGCCCATCTGCCGGGCGCCGGGACGCCGGACGCGATCCGCCGCCTGCGGGCCGTGGCGCCGGCTGCCGCCGTCGTGCTGCTCGCCGGTCCTGACGACGCCGTGGCGCTCGACCGGGCGCTCGCCCTCGGTGCGCGCGGCTTTCTCGCGCCGGACATCGGCCGGGCCGAGCTGGCCGCGGTGGCGGCGCACGTTCAGGCGGGTCCCGTGCTGGCGGCCGCCCGCCCGGGCGGAGTGCCCCAGCCGCAGCCGCCGGCGCTCGAGGACATGGACGCCGAGCCCGACTGGGAGATGGACGTGAAGCCCGTGGTGGTCGGCCCGCAGCGGATCGAGCTGACGAAGCGCGAGGTCCAGGTGCTCGTGGGGATGAGCAACGGCCGGTCGAACGCTCAGATCGGCCAGGAGCTGTTCCTGTCGGAGGACACCGTCAAGACGCACGCGCGCCGGCTGTTCCGCAAGCTCGGGGCCAACGACCGCGCGCAGGCGGTGGCGATCGGGCTCCGCCGGGGCATCATCCGCTGACCGGTCACCGGCCTGGGGGGCGTCGCCCGTCACTTATCCTGGTTTGATGACGGACCTCGCCGACCCGTTCGCCCGTACCGGTCTCACGTTCGACGACGTCCTCCTGCTCCCAGGTGAGACGGACGTCATCCCCTCCGAAGTCGACACCACGTCCCGGTTGACCCGGGAGATCTCCGTGCGCACGCCGCTCGTCTCGGCCGCCATGGACACCGTGACCGAGTCGCGCATGGCGGTCGCCATGGCGCGCCAGGGCGGCGTGGGCGTGCTGCACCGCAACCTGTCGATCTCCGACCAGGCCCACCAGGTCGACCGGGTCAAGCGCTCGGAGTCCGGGATGGTCGGCGACCCGCTGACCGTGGGTCCCGACGCGACGCTGGCCGAGCTGGACCGCCTGTGCGGCACCTACCGCGTCTCCGGCCTGCCGGTGGTCGACGAGCAGCGCCACCTGCTCGGCATCATCACCAACCGCGACCTGCGCTTCGTGCCCGCGGCGGACTTCGACCGGCGCACCGTGCGCGAGGTCATGACGCCGATGCCGCTCGTCACCGGCCCGGTCGGCATCGACCGCCAGTCGGCGGCCGCGCTGCTCGCGAAGCACAAGGTGGAGAAGCTGCCGCTCGTCGACGACGACGGTGTCCTGGCCGGCCTCATCACGGTCAAGGACTTCGTCAAGTCGGAGCAGTACCCGGCCGCGACCAAGGACGCCGAGGGCCGGCTCGTCGCCGCCGCGGCGATCGGTTTCTACGGCGACGCCTGGGAGCGGGCGACCGCGCTCGTCGAGGCGGGCGTCGACATCCTGGTCGTCGACACGGCCAACGGCCACGCGCGCCTGATGCTCGACATGGTGCGCCGCCTCAAGGGCGACCCGTCCACGCGGCACGTCCAGGTGATCGGCGGCAACGTCGCGACGTACGAGGGCGCCTCAGCGCTCGTCGAGGCCGGCGCGGACGCGGTCAAGGTGGGCGTCGGGCCGGGCTCGATCTGCACCACGCGGGTCGTCGCCGGCGTCGGCGTGCCGCAGATCACGGCGATCTACGACGCGGCGCGGGCCTGCCGCCCGGCGGGCGTGCCGGTGATCGGCGACGGCGGCATCCAGTTCTCCGGCGACATCGCCAAGGCGCTCGTCGCCGGGGCCGACACCGTGATGCTCGGCTCCCTGCTCGCCGGGTGCGACGAGTCGCCGGGCGACCTCGTCTTCGTCAACGGCAAGCAGTACAAGCACTACCGCGGCATGGGCTCGCTCGGCGCGATGGCCTCCCGCGGGCGCGTCTCGTACTCCAAGGACCGGTACTTCCAGGCCGACGTGCCGTCCGACGACAAGATCGTGCCGGAGGGCATCGAGGGGCAGGTGCCCTACCGCGGCCCGCTCGGCGCCGTGGCGCACCAGCTCGTCGGCGGCCTGCACCAGTCGATGTTCTACGTCGGGGCGCACACCATCCCCGAGCTGCAAGCGCGCGGGAAGTTCATCCGCATCACGCCGGCGGGGCTCAAGGAGTCGCACCCGCACGACATCCAGATGACGGTCGAGGCGCCGAACTACACGGTGCGGTGACTCAGACCGCTTGAGGGGCCAGCACGCGGACCGGCCAGTCGAGCTCCGCGCCCGGTCCCGGCATGCCGTGCTCGTCGCGCCACGCGTTGAACGACTCCGCCCACGTCAGGTGCGCGTGCACCTGGTACGCCTGCAGGGTCGGCAGGGCGAGGTCCGCCAGGTAGGGGTAGCGGCCGACGATGCGCTCCAGCAGGTCGAGGGTCGCGACGACGTCGACGTGCGCGGCGTGCAGCGCCTCCGGCGTCGCCACCCCGTAGACCGCGCAGAGGTCGCCGAGCCGGCGCTTGCCGGGGCGGTACCGCTCGAGCGCGCGGTCGAGGACGAGCGGGTCGATCACGGGCCCGGCGGCGCGCCCGAGGCGCTCGGTCACCGTCGGCAGGCGGTGGCGGCGGAGCTCGGCGTCGAGGAGCGACAGGTCGTAGCCCGCGTTGAAGGCCACCACCGGGATGCCCTCGAGCCACGCGGCCACCAGGGCGGACGCGACCTCGTCGAGCGCCTCCGGCGCCGGGCGGCCCTCGGCCCGCGCCCGCTCGGTGGTGATGCCGTGGACCGCCGTCGCGGCCTCGGGGATGGCGACGCCCGGGTCGACGAGCCACGTGCGCGCCACCGTGCCGGTGGCATCGCGGCGCACGACCGCCGCGGTGACGAGGCGGTCGGCGGCGACGTCCACGCCCGTGGTCTCGGTGTCGAACCCCACCAGCGGACCGCCGTACCAGCCCATCGCCCCTCGTCTCGTCGTGCCTGCGCGGAAGCGTCGCACCCTGCACCGACAGGGCCGTCCCCGACACGCTCGTCGGCACCGCCGCGGCCGCTGGCCTGCGGACTGGCTGAACAGGTCCGGTGCGCCGCCGGTAGCCTTGGCCCGTGACCGAGGTCGAGATCGGGCGTGGCAAGCGCGGGCGGCGCGCATACTCCTTCGACGACATCGCGGTGGTGCCCTCGCGGCGCACCCGTGACCCCGAGGATGTGTCGGTCTCCTGGCAGATCGACGCCTACCACTTCGAGCTCCCGGTGCTCGCGGCGCCCATGGACTCGGTGATGAGCCCGACGACCGCGGTGTCGCTCGGCCGCCTCGGCGGCCTCGGCGTGCTCGACCTCGAGGGCCTGTGGACGCGGTACGACGACCCCGAGCCGCTCCTCACCGAGATCGCCTCGCTCGACCCCGCGCGAGCGACGGCCCGCATGCAGGAGATCTACGCGGCGCCCATCCGGGCCGACCTCATCACCGCGAGGCTCAAGGAGATCCGGGCCGCGGGCGTCACCGTCGCCGGCGCGCTGTCGCCGCAGCGGACGCAGGAGCACTGGCGCACCGTGGTCGACGCCGGCGTCGACCTGTTCGTCATCCGCGGAACCACCGTGTCGGCCGAGCACGTGTCCGGCCACGCCGAGCCGCTCAACCTCAAGCGGTTCATCTACGAGCTCGACGTGCCCGTGATCGTCGGCGGCGCCTCGACCTACACCGCGGCGCTGCACCTCATGCGCACGGGCGCGGCCGGCGTGCTCGTCGGCTTCGGCGGGGGAGCGGCGCACACCACCCGCGTCTCGCTGGGCATCCACGCACCGATGGCCACGGCCGTCGCCGACGTCGCGGCCGCGC